>Ga0308409_1000096_pt1 | contig 55865 bp, 48 predicted proteins | sample HotsprSampleMSe4_FD_203469 | JGI IMG/M metagenome (GOLD analysis project Ga0308409, IMG submission 203469) | Hot spring phototrophic mat microbial communities from Mushroom Spring, Yellowstone National Park, Wyoming, United States - 20060912_MSe4 ... | reverse complement strand
TCCTTCTTCTTGAAGAACCTTTTTTACTTTTGCCCAGATTCCTTCCTTTTTGTAAAGATCTTTTATGTAGCTTACTGGAGGGAATGTAATTGCATTTCCCAGGCAAAGATTTGCACAGGTTGAACAATCAGGAACACAGGAATATGGCCTTGCTACAACTGGACCATTTTCTGTCCAGTCATAAACACTTTTGCCACAATTCATACACATCCCACACTTGACACATTTTGAGGGATCAATAGTTGGGTACCTTCCAGCTTTTCTCTCGGAAATCCAGCTAACCAGGGCACATTAAGCCTCCTTAATCCTAAAGTATTTTTTTTAACGATAATGATATATTCACAAGAAGTATCATTACCGGAACTTCAATAAGTGGACCAATCACAGTGGCAAAAGCCTGCTTTGATTCTATACCAAAAATAGCAATGGCAACAGCCATAGCAAGAAATATCCAGAGCGTTAAAAATCTGTCAACAAAACCAAGCCTTTTAGAATTATTGAACTCCATAGAAAATCTCCTTTAAACAAGTTACTTAAATTCCTTTTATAATACTTCCAAGATAATGCTTTATATGTTCCTTATTCCAGATATGTCCCTCTCAGAGTATATGATTATCAACTATCAATGCGGGTGTGATAATGGTTTTTACACCATCATTCCAAAAATCAAACCTGCAATGGTTGACATCACAACAACAAGTCCTACATAAGTAAGAGTCTTTTTCCATCCAAGCTCTCCTGCTATCACAAGGATAGAAGGAAGCGAAAGTGATGGCCCTGCAAGAAGAAGAGCAAGTGCGGGGCCTTGTCCCATTCCAGCACCAATAAGCCCCTGCAAGATCGGTATCTCCGTAAGCGTGGCAAAATACATGAGGGCTCCAGAAATTGAAGCAAAAAAGTTAGCGAAGAGGGAGTTTCCACCAACGAGAGCACTGATATAGCGTGAGGGTATGAGAGCCTCATGTCCTGGTCTACCGAGCAAAAATCCAGCCAAAAGCACCCCAGCAAACAAAAGGGGAAGGATTTGGAGAGCAAAATCTCTTGTGGCAACGACCCAATCGACGAGTTCATCGCGGGAAAACCACAACTTGAGTATGACAAGTAAGAAAACCCCAAGCACTGCAGAGATTATCCACTTCCACCGGAAAATCGCATCCCAAATAGCAAGGTTGCCACGAGATGGTGCCCAGTTGAGGAAAATTAAAATACCGACCATAATGGCAAGGTATATGGTATCTTGCCAAAGTGATCTTGGCATAGAGGTTGATGGTGCACTGAAGAGTTTTTCGTCGGCAAGACGAGCCTCATCTTCTTTACGAAAGATGAGGTGCATAAGTAGACCTATTATTACAGCAAACAAAATTGCTCCAACCGTTCGCGCGATACCCAGCTTCAAACCCAGTACCTTGGCTGAAAGGATGATAGCCAGAATGTTGATAGCAGGACCAGAGTACAAGAAGGAAATAGCAGGACCTAAGCCAGCACCCTTTTTGTAGATGCCCTTGAAAAGGGGCAAAACCGTGCAGGAACATACAGCAAGGATAGCACCAGAAATTGATGCCACAGAATAACTCAGCCACTTTGGAGCCTTCGGTCCCAAGTAGCGAATAACCGCCTGCTGATTAACAAAAACTGTGATGGCACCTGCAATGAAAAAGGCTGGTATCAGACAGAGGAGAACGTGTTGTCGAGCATAATCAGAGAGCATCAAGAACGCCTCCTGAATCGACCTAACCACCACAGGGTGATCAAACGGCAGAAAATACACGGTCAAAAACACAAGAAAAAAGGCAAAAAGCTGTTTATTCGGGGAAAAGGACTTCGTTGACATATTTTACTCCTTAGAGGGGACAAACAGTGACCCCTTGAAAAGTTTCACAAGGCTGGTTATCAAAATCCCCAGAGCAAGAAGGTTGACAACTATGGCCATTCCCAACCCCACCCAGCGAAGAACGGGTAAAACCATAGCCATTGCCATCGTACCATTTCCAAAGAGTGCCAAAGGGAATGTGTATGCCCACCATGAGAGGTCAAATTTCACTTTCATGAACATATCCACAAGGGTTAAAAGCAGCAGCACAAAAGATACGGCGATCGAGTACCACGCAAACCCCAGCGGAGCGCCTATGAGTTGTACAAAGCTGAGAGCAAGGGCAGAGGGAGGAGCTATCAAAATCATCAGCGTAGGCGCCAGCTTCTCGGGGAGAGGATGGTGAAAGATGATGCGATAGAGAAGAATTGCCCCAAATGTTACGTAGGAAAATCCTCCCACCGCAAGGAAAAACCAAAGCGCCCACTGTGGGAAAAGGTTACCCCCCAGTGGGACAATAAGCACAAGTCCTACGATGGGAATAAACCATGATGGGTTCATGTGATGAATCTCAAAATGTGTTTGTCGAACCCACTGAGAGAAGATAAACAGAGTAAGGATCAAATGAGCGATAGCACCGATAATAATGAACCATTCTCCGATATAGCTCCATGTGTTCTGGAGAAAATACCCTACAAGCATGGTGCTGATCGTTGCAGTAGCAAAAAAGCTCATGGCACCAGAATGGGAAAACTCTTCTTTCACAGCCTTGAAATTGAGCGCGAGCTTGAGAATATACAGGATTGCTACCACAGTAAACACAACTATACCCACAATGCCCCAGAGGATGGAAATCTTCCATGGCAGGGCAAAAGTCTTTTCTACCAAACGGGAAAGCATGCCAACACCCATCATACCCATCACAGAAGAGAAAAGGGATACAGGCAGCTTGGCGAGTCGATTTTTCATAGTCTTCTCTTCTAGTATGTTTTCAGGATATCTGCAATCTGCTCAGGGGTAAGGACACGACCCGAGCTTTTTACCTCACCATTGACAACCAGAGCAGGAGTGCGCATGACACCATAGCTCATAATGTCATCAATGTTTGTCACCTTTTCAATGGTGGCATCTTTCCCCAAAAGACTGAGAGCCTTGCGAGTATTCTCTTCAAGGCGAATACAATTGGGACAACCAGAACCAAGAATAGCAATCTTCATATATCAATCCTCCCTCTTTTATAAGATGTTTCACAGACGGTACAGGTAGTTCTTTCTGCTCGTTTGGACACCGACTTTTCCAATCGAGCCTTATCTTCGGCAAAGATATTGTCCTCCACTGCAAGAACAATTTCTCGAAGATGCTGATGAAATGCGTCCTGTGGCAAGGAGAGAGAATACCGTATAAACCTTCCCTCTCGATACTTTGAGACAAGCCCAGATTGTCGGAGTTCTTTGAGTTGACGGGAGATGGTGTAGAAGGGAGCATCAAGCCCTTCCAAGAGTTCACAGACATACAACCATTCAAATGAGTCCAGTGCCCGCAAAATTCGTATTCTTAGCGGATCAGCGATTGCCTTGATCTTTTCGATTGATGTGTTCATACTTTTCCTTTTGCATATTTGCACAATTATACAAACATTATACATCAAAAAATTCTTAACGTCAAGTTTTTTTGCTGTTCTTACAAAAAAAGGTACCACCTTCGTGGTACCTTTGATAAAAAGAAACGGAGGGAGAGGGATTCGAACCCCCGGAGCCTCGTCGGCTCAACGGTTTTCAAGACCGCCTCCTTCGACCGCTCGGACATCCCTCCTGTGGGGCTATTATTATAAGAAAAAACCAAAGAAAAATCAACTTTCTTTTGTTGTTGTTTTTACCCCAAAGCCAATGAGCAAACAGTTAATGAGTGCCATTGCACCACCAAACCAGAATGGAAGGGGTTGATAAAGGCTATAGAGAAATCCTGCGATGAGGCTTGCTGGCAAAAGGGTAAGCCCCACAACCATATTGTAAAAGCCTATGGCTGTGGCAGTAGAATCTTTGGGGGCAAGATCAGAAATGAAGGCTTTTTCCACTCCTTCGGTGAGAGCGTAGTAGGCCCCGTAGAGAATCCAGAGAATCCACAGTGCCCAACTTGAACCTTGGGGCACGAGCCCAAAGAGAATGTACACTATCCCATAGAGGGCATATCCTGTGAGGAGGAGTTTTTTTCGACCAACGGTATCCGAGAGCGAGCTCAGTGGTGGAAGAAGCAGGGTAGCACTGAGGTTGAAGACAAGATACATTAGGGTAGCCATTGCAAGGGACGTGCCCAAATCCTGAGAACGAAGGAGAAGAAACTGGTTGGATGAGTTGCCCAGGGTGAAGAAAAACTGTGCAAGGAAAAATACTTTAAGGGCAGGGGTGTAGTGTTTGAGACCCAATTGGGGTGGTTGTGCAGGTTTTTTGCCTTCATTGGGTTCTTTGGTGAAGAAGAGAAAAATTACCCCAATAAAGGCTGGAATGAGGGCAATGATAAAGATAGGATAGAACTTGGATGGCTCTGCATAGCGGTCAACATCCTTGAAGACAAAACTTACCAGCAGAAAGCTGAGGAGTGTTCCCATAAAGGCTCCGGCAAAGTCCATGCTTCGCTGAATTCCAAAGGCTTTTCCTTTAAGTGAGGGATCAACCGATTGAGCGACAAGCGCATCTCGAGGAGCGGTTCGTATACCTTTTCCTACGCGATCAAGGATTCGCGCGAAGAAGACGCTTACCCAGTAGGGGATAAAGAACAACAACTTCGCCAGCGCTGAAAAGCCATACCCGATAATGGTGAGGCTTTTCCGTTTTCCGAGTTTGTCTGATATGTAGCCAGAAAAGAGCTTGAGAATGCTTGCCGTTGATTCAGCAAGACCTTCAATAATTCCCAGGGCAGGACCTATCCACGCCACCTGATTTCGCAAAAGCGAACTCACAAAAGCCTGAATCAAGGGATAAATAGCCTCACTCGAAACATCGGTAAAAAACGATGTCAATCCCGTGAGGTATACATTCCGATGAATCTTTGGTTTGTCAGCCATACATCTCTCCTTTTTGTAATAATAGCATATTATATTGTGGGGGCAAACTTTTTTTCAAAAAATTTCCTCTCAATATTGCCGTTCTTTTCTTAATTATCTTACTTGTTGTTTACTCTTTGAAGTAAACTGAGAAACGGCAAAAGCGAGAAAAGCGTTTTCCTGGCAAGCTTTTGTTGCCTCGGACAAAGAAAACGGATAGTCTTCTTTTTTGATTGGCACAACATGAGATAAAAACACTCTTTTTCTGTTTGACATAAATCCTTTTTCCTGTTACAATTTAGAAGAGAAAAAAGGCAAGGAGCATTCATGGAGTACACGAATTTGGAAGGGAACTATACCCCTGAGCAGTTTGAAGAGGAGATTTACAACTACTGGCTCAAAGAGGGCTTTTTTGAAAGTCATGTCAACCCCTCCAAGAAGCCTTATACCATCGTGATGCCTCCCCCTAATGTAACAGGAATTCTCACCATGGGACATATTCTTAACAATACCATTCAGGATGTCCTTATTCGCTACCATCGAATGAATGGCCATGAGGCATGCTGGATACCGGGAACCGACCATGCTTCCATTGCCACAGAAGCCAAGGTTACCAAATATCTGGCAGAAAAAGGTATAGATAAATGGGAAATCGGAAGAGAAAAATTTCTCGAATATGCCTGGGAATGGAAAAAGAAATACGGCGGTATCATCATCGAACAGCTCAAAAAGCTTGGAACAAGTTGTGATTGGAAGCGAGAACGCTTCACCATGGACGATGGTTACTACCGGGCTGTTATCCATGCCTTCGTAGAACTCTACAAAAAGGGCTATATCTACAAAGGTTATCGTCTGGTGAATTGGTGTCCTGTTTCCAAGTCTGCCATTTCCGACGAAGAGGTGTATTACGAGGAGGTTGATGGGCATCTCTGGTATTTTCGCTACCCGTTGAAAAACTCCAACGAGTATGTGATTGTCGCCACAACCCGACCCGAAACCATGCTGGGAGATACCGCTGTTGCTGTCAACCCCAACGACAAACGCTACAAGCACCTCATCGGAAAGACTGTTATGCTCCCTCTGGTAGAGAGGGAAATACCTATTATTGCAGACGAGTATGTTGATCCTGAGTTTGGAACAGGTGTGGTGAAAATTACCCCTGCCCATGACCCCAACGACTACGAAATTGGCAAACGACACGATCTTGCCCTCATCAACATCATGAATCCCGATGCCACCCTTAACGATATGGTTCCCGAGGATTTCCGAGGTCTTGATCGCTATGAAGCTCGTGAGGCTGTTGTAGAAGCCATGAAAGAGCGCAAGCTCCTCGAAAAAATCGAAAAACATACCCACAAAGTGGGGTACTCTGAACGCGGGCATGTGCCGATCGAATATTATCTTTCTGAACAGTGGTATATGAAGATGAGCGAGCTTGTGAAGCCCGCCATTGAGGTAGTCAAAAAGGGAGAGATAACCTTCTATCCCGATCGCTGGACAAAAGTCTACTTCCACTGGCTTGAAAACATCAAAGACTGGTGCATATCTCGACAACTCTGGTGGGGACACCGTATTCCTGTTTACTACTGTGATGCCTGCGGCTTCATGGATGCCTATGAAGAAGCCCCTGAAAAATGTCCTCAGTGTGGCATGCCACTCCGTCAGGATCCCGATGTTCTCGATACATGGGCATCGTCGTGGTTATGGCCCTTTGCCGTTCATGACTGGCCCAATCCCGACCCCAACCTTGACTACTACTACCCTACGGACACCCTTGTTACAGGACCTGATATCATCTTTTTCTGGGTGGCACGAATGATCATCGCTGGAATGGAGTTTCTCGGCAAGATCCCCTTCAAACGGGTATACTTCACGGGTATTGTGCGAGACGATCTGGGCCGAAAGATGAGCAAGTCTCTTGGAAATTCCCCCGACCCCCTCGATGTGATCCGTGAGTATGGAGCCGATGCCCTTCGTTATACCATGACACGACTTGCCCCCTTAGGGAATGATATCCTTTACAGCAACGAAAAGTGTGAACTAGGGCGAAACTTTGCCAACAAAATCTGGAATGCCTCAAAATTCATTCTCTCCAACCTCAAGGGAAACACACGCAAAACCCTTCCATCCCTTGATTCGATTTCCCTCGACCTCTTTGACAAATGGATTCTCACCCGATACAACCAAACCATTAAGGCAGTACGGCAGAGTATTGAGGATTTCCATTTCAACGAAGCCACCGTGCTTCTCTATGACTTCATTTGGGATGATTTCTGTTCCTGGTATATTGAAGTATCTAAGGTTTCCTTCTCTCAGGGAACGGAAAAAGAAAAACAAGCAAAGCGCCGTATTCTCCTTGAGGTGTTGGATGGCAGCCTTCGACTTCTTCATCCCTTCACGCCCTTTGTTACCGAGAGGATATATCTCACCCTTCCTGGGCACGAAAAAACCATTATGTACGCTCCTTATCCCGTTGTGGAGAGTCGATTTACCTTTGAAAAGGAGTGTAATGATGCCCGTATCATCCAAGAAGTGGTTTATGTCATCCGAAACATCCGTGGAGAAAACAAGATTGCACCCAGTCAAGAGGTTGAGGCTCTTGTCATGGTGGAAAATGAGCAAGACCAAAAGGCTATTGAAATGTATACTCCCTTTGTAGAAAAACTCGCCAAGGCCAAACTCTCCTTTATTGCAAAACGTGAACCCAAGCCCATGGAGGCTGTTGGTCACGGTAAGGGCTTTGATATCTACATCTCCCTTGAGGGCACCATCGACAAAGAAAAAGAGCGAGCTCGATTTGAAGAAGAACTCAAACGACTCACCGCTCAAAAGAAGGCAACAGAGGCAAAACTTGCCAACCCACAGTTTGTCAACAAAGCACCCGAAGCCGTTGTTGCCAAGGAAAAGGACAAACTCGCCTACTATGAGACAGAAATTGCCAAAATCACCGCCATCCTTGAAAGTTTGAAGGGGTAAGGGTATGATTATCACATCATCAGAGATCCTCAAAGCCATCAAACGAGGCGATATCATCATCGATCCATTTGACATGAGTCGTCTCAACCCCAATTCCTACAACCTTCGCCTCCACAATGAACTCTATGTCCTCAAAGAAGGTTGCCTTGATATGAAACAGGTATGCCAATACGATGTCCTCACCATCTCAGAAGAGGGGCTGATTCTCGAACCTAATCGTCTCTACCTCGGCAGAACAGTGGAACACACCACTGCCAAGAAATATGTCCCCCTCATTGAAGGTCGTTCCAGTATTGGAAGGCTTGGCATTTTTATTCATGCAACGGCAGGCTTTGGAGATGTGGGATTTTCTGGCTACTGGACTTTAGAAATATCGGTTATTCAGCCGATACGAATTTATCCCTTTGTAGAAATCGCCCAAATCTACTTCCACACAGTAAAGGGGAAGATTGTACCTTACCAGGGTAAGTACCAAAACAACAGGGGGATACAGGTTAGCGGAATCTACAAAGAATTCCAATAGGAAGGGCCATGTTAGAAAAAGAAAAATTCGAGGCTGTAGAGGTAAAGTTCCTCAAACCGGGGACCGTGCTGTCAGGCATTCTCTATGATGAAGAGGGGACAATGCTGTGGCCTGCCAGAAAGGTGATTACCGACGCCTTTCTTGCTCGTCTCCGAGTAAAAGGAATAGAGACCGTATACTATGCCCCTCCCAAGTGGAAGCAGTCCAATGACAAGCCCCCGATGTTCAGTGAGGCGAACTTAGGGTTCGCCCAGACAGCCTTCGATGAAATCGTTACAGAGATCCGATATGGGAAACTTCCCAACAGTGAACGGGCACGAGAAGCAATCAACCGATTTTTTGCCGATATGGAAGCCCGTCCCAACGGTTTTTTGAATCTCTTGGTGCTCAAAGACTACGACAGCTATACCTATCAGCACTCCATCAATGTTGGCCTTCTTTCCATGTTTCTCACCAAGAAATTAGGCTTTAACACCTATTTCATTAAAGAAGTTGGTGTTGGTGGTCTTCTTCACGACATAGGCAAGATTAAAGTCCCCCTTGCCATTCTCAACAAACACGACAACCTCACCGAAGAAGAATTCCGCATCATGAAGTATCACCCCATCTATGGCTTCAACATTGTCAAAAACGACAACACCCTCAGTTCCTACATCAAAAAAATGATTCTCTTTCACCACGAAAAATGGGATGGGACAGGGTACCCCCTCAAACTCAAGGCAGAAGCCATCGGAAACTTTGCAAGTATTGTTGCAGTATGCGATGTTTTTGATGCCCTTACTACTGAACGAGCCTACAAAAAACCCTACACCGTCAATGAAGCCCTCATTTACATCATGCGCAACACAGGCAACCACTTTTCCCCCTATGTTTCCCAGCGTTTCATCAACGAAATGTCCAAAATGTATGACCTTGGCTCCTTCTACCCTGTTGGTGCCTTTGTCTATCTCAACACAGGAGAAATTGCCTACATCACCGGCAAAAAGGAAGAGTATACCCTTCGCCCCCAGATAGCCATTGTTGTCAACCACAAAGGCATTCCCCTTCGTACACCGCTTCAGGTTGACCTCAATCGGGATGTTGACCGTCATATTGTCAAAACGATTGACGATACCGACGAAATAGAAAGACTCTCTATGCTTTTATAAGGAGTTTTTATGGAACAGGGAAAACTTCCTCTTTCCGTTCTCTATGTTGAAGACGACTCTATCACACGCATGGAAGTGAGTCGTTACCTCCAGAATCGTGTAGACAAACTCTTTGTGGCGACCAATGGCGAGGAGGGTTTGAAAACATACACACAAAACCCAACCGATGTGGTACTCACCGACATTCGGATGCCCATCATGGATGGACTTTCCATGGTACGTGCCATCAAAACCATCAAACCCCCAAAGGCTGTTATTGTCACAACAGCGTACAACGAAACCGACCTCCTCATCGAATGCATCGATGTAGGGGTGAATAAATTTCTTCTCAAACCCCTTGTGCTCCACAAGTTGGATGAGGTTCTTGAAAACATAAATAAGGGGGAATAGCGTGAATCTCAACAAAAACCTTCTCTGGCTTGGTCCTCTTGTGGGGGGGCTTATTGTTGGTGGGCTTATTGGGTATGCTCAGAACCCTGTTACCCGAGCCATCCGTGTCGCTGAAAAACTCGGAGCCAGTCAAAAACTCGAGGATAAGCAAAAGGCCCTTGAAATGCTCTCCAAACAAAAAGACATCATCCGTCTTGCCACCATCAACGCCCGAGTAGAAAACGCCCGTCGTCTTATAGCCCTTTCCCTTGCTGACCGTCTCATTGCCCAAAAGATGTGGCTTGAAGCCAAAAAGTACCTCGACATTGCTCACGATATTCTTCCCGGCAGTACAGGGATAGCCTATCGCGAAGGACTCGTATACTACAATCTCGCTTACACTTCATCCTCCCTTGTCCAAAAGGACAACTACCGCAAACAGGCAGAGGAACGCCTCCTCTATGTGATCAAACAGGAGCCCAGTAATCCTGATGCCCTCTACCTTCTCTGTCTTATGGCACTGGAACAAAACAACCTTGAGGCAGCCTACCAGTATATTGCCCAAGCGTACAAAGTTAATCCCAAAAACATTGATATCCTCTTTGCCCTCGCGCGCGTTTACTACGAAATGGGAGAATACGAGCAAGCGAAAAAGGTCTATGGGAAACTTCAAAGTATCCTTCCCAAAAACGATCAAAGATGGGATACCGTGGAACGCAATCTTGAAATCTTAAATAAAAGGTAATCAATAAATACTATGGATGACAAACTCCTTTTCTACGCAGCGTTGAGTAGCAACGATCTCATTGGACCTATGCGCTTTGAGCGTATCCTCCAGCAATGCGGTTCTGTAGAGGCATTCTTTAATCTTTCTCCAGAGCAACAAATGGCATGTGTGGGTGTTTCCCAACGCCAGAAAGCCCTCTTTGAAACCATGATTGAACGTGGAAAAGAAATCATCCGCTTCTGTCAGCAGGAAGGTATAGAAATGATCTCTCTGGAGGATTATCGTTACCCTGCCATTCTGAGAGATATCCCTGATCCCCCCTTTCTTCTCTATGTGAAAGGGAAACTCCTCTCCCTTCCCCTTATCGGTGTCGTTGGAACGAGAAACGCCACCCCTGATGCCCTTGAGGCAAACCGATATTTTTGCAAAGAGTTTGTATCCTGTGGCATAGGAATTGTGAGTGGGCTTGCGCCGGGGCACGACGAAATGGCTCACCGGACAGCCCTTGAGTTTGGAGGTTATACCATTGCCGTTTTGGGAACATCGTTTCAGCAAATAGCCAACCATCGTCGTGACCTCTTTCAAACTGTCTGTGAACACGGAGCAGTGATAAGCGAATACTACCCCATGGCAACCAACCAAAAATGGCGTTTCCGTTTCCGAAACCGTCTGATAGCAGGCTTATCACATGCCGTTGTTGTTGTGCAGGCTCCAGAAAAATCCGGTGCCCTTATAACCGCAGAATACGCCCTTCGTCAACATCGCCCCCTCTTCTTTATTCCGGGAAATCCTATAAATCCCTCTTACCGTGGCAGTAATGCTCTCATCTCCAAAGGTGCCACCATGGCTGCCCTTCCCGAGGATGTGATCAAAGCCATATACACAGAACCACCTCAAAAACCAGCCCCAAAAGAAAATGCCTCTCTTGCTTTGCTTTCAGAGGAAGAGTTTCAGTTTTTCCAAAATCTTCCGGCACAATTTTCGCTGGATAGCATTGTCGAAAGGGGAACACACTCTTTAGGAGAAGTGATTACCCTTCTCACCCAACTGGAAATCAAAGGCTATGTTCTCCAATACCCGGGAAACTTCTATGAAAAACGATTATAACACTTCTGTCCAAGAACCTCTCATAGATTCTCACGCCCACCTTTCCCTCGGCACAGTCTATCCGCCCTTTGGTATCCCCGAACTCCAAAGTGCCATGCAGACCAAGGGAATCTCTCATAGCATCGTCTCTTTTCTTGATGTCATAGAATTCGGACACGCCTACCAGCCAGAAGTTCTTCCAACGATGGGGGAACTCGACGGAGCAAAGACCTTAGCCTCCCTGATAGAAAACCATCCCACCAATACTATTTTCCCCCTCATCTGGGTAAGACCAAGAGATCTCGACAAAGACGACTTCTTTGATTGGGTTTCTTCCCACAAAACAGCATTCTATGGGTGGAAGTTTCACCCCTTCCATTCACGTCTTCCTCTTGATGACGAGAAGTGGGGCGTCTATTTTGAGGTAGCCAAGATGTTTCACTGGCCTATTGTGATCCATACTGCCATTGATGAGTTCTCTCAGGCTTCTCGTGTGGCAAAATGGGCAGAAAAATTTCCAGAGGTCTCAATTATCCTTGTTCACATGGGACTTTACACTGACCACCAAGAAGCTATCACAATGGTTGCTCGCTATCCCAATGTTTACGGTGACACCACATGGGTAAAAGAAGACGACATCTGGAGAATCATCGAGCGCTGTTCCCCCGAAAAAATCCTCTTTGGTACCGATGCTCTCGTTGGGGGAGAAGCGACCTATGACTTTTACACATCCTTCCTCAAAAACCTCAAACAATTTCCCGATCTCTTTCGTTGCATCACTCAAGAAAACGCAAAAAAACTCTTTCACCTCACCCCTCTGTTGGGGTAAATTTGAAAAAGAAACCTGGTCAAGATAAGAATGGGAGGGTGTTTTTTGGCAGGCTTTTTGTCCTATTGCGTCAAATAAAAATCTACTCAAAATTGGCTTCATTGTTTCAAAACAAAATCTACTTGAAATTAATCTAGTCTTGTAGGTTTTACACCTTTGCTTTTCTGTTTCTGAATCTATAATAACATATTCTGGCATTTTGTGATCCTCCTTTTCAACTCAAAGAGATTTAGCCTTTTATGTTCCTCTATTAGTTTCTTTCTTTCTTTTTTCAAAACTCTGTCTATTGTTGAAGCGCTCATATTCCTTAACGTGATACCGTGCTTCCTTTAATAAGGTGGCTGCATAGCTTTTGTTCATTGCTGTAATATCAACAAATTCATCTAAAAGCTTACTCCTCTCCTTCTTGCTCGCTTTTTGATATCTTTTTGCCATAACCTTGTATATGGGTTTCCTCTCTTTCATCGTTAACCTCACTTTTCTCCTCCTGCCATGGTATTAGCAGGATTATTTTCCATCTTTTTCGAGTAGATTTATTATGAAGCAACTCGCTTACTTGACTTTTTTTCAAAAAATGGTTACTATATTTTTAAAATGATTTTTGGGAGGTTTTCAATGAAACAATTCCTTATAGGAATCATGGCGCTTTTTTTCTCGTTTGCTATGGCTGCTCCGACCTACTCTGGAGCCGATGGATATATCATCGTCCCCTCGGTTGATGCTGCCTATGGTGGTCGATTTGGAATTTCTGTCAAGTACACACCTCAGATCCCTCTTACGGTTTCTGCCAACTTTAGCCCATTATCCCAACTGGAAATTGGTGCGGGGGTTGATATTGGGACAAAGCCACAAAGTCCTCTTCTTTTGAATGGAAAATTTCAGTTCACCAAGCAAGGAGCTCTTGGTGCGATGGGTGAAATCGGCCTCGATAACACAGGAAATTTCTTCAGCCTCTACTTCGCCTGGCAGGAAGGTTTTAATGCCAGTGGGGTAGGAAGTAGCGGTGCAACCTTTCTTGTAGGGTACACCTTTAACCACGATTGGAATGTTAATTTTGCTATTGGTTTCCAGAGAAACTTTCTCATTCCTCAACTGTACATCATCGCTGATTTTTCCAACTTTCCCTACAAATTTGGTGTAGGAGCTCCCTATGCAAGCGATCACCGTGGTATTCTCAATGCAGGGCTCCGATTTATTCTCACTGACTTTTTCTCACTGGACTTTGTAGGTCTTGACCTCATGGATGCCAATCGAAGCCTTATGGTAGGAGGAAATCTCTACTTTGGGCTCTGGGGTGGAAAACGCTAAACCATGGAAAAGCGGTGGTGGGCAACCTTTGCTCTCGCAGGAGGCATCTTTGCGTTCATCGTGATCATTTTTCTTTGGAGCGAGGGATATTTTTCGTCGAATTTCATGCAGAGGATAGGGGTTCCCCCTATCCTCTCTTTTTCCCATACCAATGAAACACCTGCCTTTTCCGAAACCCCTGCTACCGATGCCATCCCTCTTGCCACCAATTCCCCCGTCACCATTACCACAACAAACACCCCTTTGAATAGCTCCGAATATGATATGATACGGCGCATACAGACCGAAATAGAACTCAAGCAGTATGACACCGCTCTTCAGAAGGCTGCTGAGTACCTTGCCTCCTTTACCAATGGAAGCTATCTTTCCGTTGTCATGTATTTGGTAGGATTTATTTCCTATCAAAAAAAAGACTACGAAACCGCTCTCTCCTGGTGTCGAAAATCCATTGCTCAAGGGATACCGTTTTCTTACGAGGTCGCTTTGGCAAGCCTTGTCGGTTTCATTCTCAAAGACAGTGAGACTGTTGATCCTGCTCTCCTCAACTGGATGGAACAAATCCGATTGCACCATCCCGACGAAGATCTTTCCGCATGTGCCTTAGGGATTGCCTACCAGTACATCTATCGCAACGAGGCAAAAACGGCACTTCTCTACCTTCAAGAGGCCAAAGGCGAACTCGCCCTTATAGGCCGAGCGAGAGCCTACATTCTTCAGCAAAACTACCCCGCCGCTATTCAGGAGTACGAAAACTTTTTCTCACTCTACCCGCAAAGCACAAGAAAAAATATGGTCATGAACGCCTTTCTCAAACAAACACTCGGCTATAGCCAATGGCTCTCCAAAAGTAACCCTCGGCTTGCGCTCTCTTTTTATGAAAAGCTCCTTCGTTTCCCCAACTCTGATGAAGCCGAACAGGGTATTGTCGAGATGGTCAAACTCCTGCGAGAGATGAAGGCCTATTCCCCCGCCCTCAACTATGTAGAAAAAGGACTCTCTAACCAGAACACCAAGCAGAATGCTGTTCTTCTCTTTGAGAAGGCGGGGATCCTCTACGAAATGGGAGATAAGGAACGCTCTCTCCAGACCTATGAAGAGTTTCTCACCACCTATCCCTCACACCCACTTGCCTCTCAAGCCCTCCAGTGGAAAGAACTCCTCACCAAAGAGCTTACCCTTCCGTAGTCTGATTCTCACTTATGATAGCATTCAGACGTCGTCGGTAATTTTCCTCTAGATGAGCATAGATATACTGAGCAATTTCCCTCATTTCCTTTGGTTCAACATTTTCAAACTTAAATCCAGCAATCACATCCCGTCTCACTATCATCTTCGCTACCGTCTTTATGTCTCTTCCGTTAAGATTGAGTACCACATTCTCATAAATCTCTCCCGGTGAAAGAAGACTAATTTCAAGCGAATCCTCTGCCATCAGAGCAAACCCACCTGCACTGATATCAAGAATACGCCCCCTCACAAAACGAGCCATTTTCTTAAGGTAAACCGAGGCTGTGGCTGTTTCATAGCTCTGGGGCTGAACACGAACATGGAGTCGCTTGTCTTTTGAGCGTATATTCTGACTCACCATAAACTGCACAATTTCTTCAACCATCGTGTCCGCTTGATTCTGAAGCTTCATTATCGTAAGCACCCCCAACGGAATTAGCTCTTTCATCAGAGCCGGTGGAAGATTCTGTGAAGAAAGCACGATAGTGTGCTGAGGAGAATATTTTTCTTTGAGCATCTGGAGAAACTCTCGCTCTGTTTTCTCCGTGAAAATAACCTCAAAGGGTGATTCATCTGTACACTTCAAAGCCGATACATCTTTTTCTTCCGTGCAGGGAATAGCCTCAATGCCAAAAGGGATAAGACGTATAGCAAGCTCTTTCGCATACTCTGGATTATAGGTATAAAGAAGCGCCCTCATAACCACCTCCAACCAAAACGGTCAATTAGATAATAGCAAAAGAAAATAAAAATGTCAACTTTTCCAACTAAAGAAAACACTACCTCACATCCACTTTGTTACTCATCTCCACGTGTTGCATCGCCCCGTTCCAATGGGTAAAATTTATTCGCAATCAAAAATGACTTGTGTGCCCTCTGTGAGGAGGGGAAAAATTTCCACCTTCCCTTGAAAAAAATTTTTGTCCCAATATAATCATAATAATGTTTCATCGTTACGCTCATGTCTCTCTCGTGGGGATCTGTCGCCGGAGCTTTTATAGCACCTTATATTTTGGGGCTTTACTGGAAGCGCATCACTGCTGGAGTTTTGGCTTCTATGATAACTGGGCTTACGGTGAACATATCCCTCTTTTTTATTGTGGGGCCTAAAAATTCTCCCTTGGCGGCATCTCTTGCCATGCTTGTGCCATTTGTTGTTATGCCACTGGTGAGCCTTTTTACAAAACCTCCCTCGCAGAAAACACTCCACAAGGCTTTTAAAAACATTTAACCAGAAGCCTATGGGAAAAATCGCGACTAAAAACTTGGTTGGTGAACTTTTGTCACCCCAAAAAAAGAGGCAAAACACAAGCCCCTCAAAAGGGGAAAAATTTGACAGAAATGAATTTCTTTCTTATCCTAAAAGAAGAAAAAGTTTAAGGAGCTCCCATGGAAGTCTTGGAGTCCAAAAATTTTGATCAGGTTCTCAAAGAAAACGAGTGGGTTGTCGCAGATTTTTGGGCAGAATGGTGCCGTCCCTGTTTGATGCTTGCTCCCATTTTTGAACAAACCGCAGCAGAAATTCCAGATGTTCTCTTTGCCAAGGTTAATGTTGATGAAGAAGGCGAGCTTGCCATGCGCTTTGGCATCAGCAGTATTCCCGCTCTCATCCTCTTCCACAACGGACAACCGGTTGCTACTCATGTGGGAACGGTTTCCAAAGATCGTCTTAAACAATGGATTCTTAGTCATCGATAAACAACAATAAAAGCGGAGGTTCACATGTCCCAGTTACCAACCTTTGAAAAAAAGCCTCTTGGAGGTATTAACATCCGAGAGCTTGCAAAAATTCTCAAGGAAGAAGGCCAAAAAGAAGCTGATGCTCTCCTCGAAAAACAGCTCAAAACCATCAAACCCATGGGTATTCAGCTTCCCAAGGACCATGTTGTCCTTCTCCTTGGAGGATCCAATGGGATTCTTCGTGCTGTAGCGATTCAGCTCGTATTTGGTGAGAAGGTTCCTGTGTATGCTGTTCACTACGATCGTGAGAGCATGCAGATTGGGCACTACCATGTTCAAGCATTCAAAAGAGAGGCTGGTAAAATTGGCGTTGATACCCAATGGTGGAACGCCGATGCCACCGATCCCCAGGTTATCCAAGAGGTTGTGAATACCCTCAAACAAAAATACAAGGTTGTTCATCTGATCAATGGTATTGCTGCTGGAGCCACCAAGCGCTACGAACAGTATGGGCCCACTCAGGTTCGAGATATTGATGTGGCTTTTCACCCGGTACTTCAGTATCCCGATTTCAGCAAACTCGAAAACATCCGCCAGTTTGGTCTGGTTGATGTTGCCGTAGCCACTGAAAAAGACATTGAGCGTACCAACCTCTTTATGGGAACATCCACAACCCTTTGGGTTGATCCCCTCGCTGAGGCAGGCCTTCTCCAGAAGGGCGTGAGTGTTGTTGCCTTCGCAGACTATGACTTTGAAAAAGACGACCCTGTCTATGGTATGGGGCCGCTTGCCGGAGCCAAGATTCTCCAAAGAGAGAGCATGGACCGAGCTGCCCAAAAGTATGGTGTCAAGGCGGTTCGCATCTGCTATCCCGCAATGGATACCACAGCCCTTGGAGCTATTCCCGGCGGGCTTTTGATGTTTGCCCTTACTACGGTTATCCTCAATGAAAAGAAGGCATTCAAAAACCTCAAACAGTTGGCAGCTGAAACCATGGAAATGTTCACACCTGACTTTAATAGCCGAGAACTTCGCCTTGATAAAGAATTTCAGGCAATTTTGCCAGAATTCCATCGTCGCGCTGAGGCATTGACACCCGCTGATGTTCCCGGCGTTTTTGAGCCACTGACTCACCTTGATCTGCCCTAATACCACCTGACCGGGCTTGTCCCGGTCGGGATTTTTCTTTCAAAAGGAGGGAAGCCTCATGAATAGTCCAAACGATTCCAACCAGAACAAACGCAACAAACGATGGCGCCGCTTCCGCAACAAGAAAAGTCGTCCTCAGAACCCACAAGCCGCCAACCAAGCAAAGCCACAGCAAAATATACGTCCAGCCTCTGTTGCCCCCAAACCACAACAATCCCCAAAACCAGCTTCGCTCTTATCACTTGAAACCATCAAACGTTCTCAGGCACGGGAAACCCTCCCGCCTGACTACAAACTTCCCGAAGACCTCGATATCCCAACCTACAATTTTCACGGATTATCAGAAGAGGAAGAGGCCTTGTCAGAAGTTTCATCTGAGAATGCACCATCAACTGCCGAAGCCATTTGCCCCCTCTGCAACTATCCTATAAAGAAATTCTACACAACTGTTCGCCATCCAACTCTTGATGCTCTCGTTCATTTTGACTGTGCCCTCCGTGAACTCTTTCACCAGCACAAAAGCCGACTCGCCAAAGACCAGCGAATATACTACATTGGTGGTGGTCGCTTTGCTATAGTGAAAGAAGTACGAGACAAACGCGGCAACCTCAAGAGTTATCAAGTCATCGAAAAAATAGAGTACGAAAAACACGGTTAGCCTATGGGCATAAGGGCAATCATCGCCGGAAAAGGGTGGGTTATTGCTCGCTCAGTTAGCACAGGTGAATACTCTGAACACATCATTGGGAGCCTTCTTGATCCCCAAAAGGGACGATTTGACTTCATCGCTTTTGGAGCCGCAAGCCCAAAAAGCACACGAGGAAAGGACCTCCAGTTAGGAAACGAAATCTTCTACCAGCTCCAGGATACGGGGAATCCCCGTTTTTCCCTCTTTGATACCCGACTCGTTACTGACAACTATGCTATCAAAAAGAACCCCGAACGCATACGCTCTCTTCTCTTTCTTTGTGATTTATGGACATCTCTTCTCCACGATCAAAAACCCTATCCAGAAACCAAGACCATTTTTGACCTCTTTTCCTCCCGTCCGCATTTCAAACACCTCATTCTTGTTCACACCATTCACCTCTTTCACTCCGAAAACATCTTTCCCAACTGGCAAGCCCTTTCCCCCGAAGAACAAAGGGAGTTTTTCAATTCCATTGGGCTACCCCACTGGAAACCAGGGCAGGGCACTCAAAAATTCTTCTCTGATGCCCTCAGCCAGCCCCTCGAATTCTTCCTTGACAAGCTCCCATCATCATCCGTCATGCAGGAAACCTTCAAACTCCTCAACGCTCTTTTTATCCACGCCACAGGCAGCCAACTGCTCTCCTTTTAGCAAAAATTTGCCAGGAAAGAAAATCCATCCTATAATAAGAGGCTTAAAAATCAAGGAGTTCTCATGGCACGCTACCTTAAGACAATCGAACTCGATGGTTTTAAATCCTTTGCTGTCAAGACCACCCTCGAATGTGTGGATGGTATCACCGGCATTGTTGGTGCCAACGGTTCTGGAAAATCCAACATCGTCGAAGCCATCAAATGGGTGCTTGGAGAACAAAGTGCCAAAAGCCTCCGTGGTGAAAAAATGGAAGATGTCATTTTCAACGGCACCCAAAATCGTTCACCCAAGGGAATGGCAGAAGTCACCCTCACCTTTGCCAACGAAACCCACTGGTTGCCACTCGAATACAACGAAGTGAGCATTGGAAGACGCATCTTCCGCTCTGGTGAAGGTCAGTACTTTATCAACAAGTCGCGTGTTCGTCTCAAAGACATCGTTGAACTCTTTTTGGATACGGGGGTGGGAAGGGATAGCTATGCCATTTTTGAGCAAGGCAAAATCGACCGTCTTCTCTCCGAAAGCCCCGAAGAACGCCGTTTCCTTTTCGAAGAATTTGCCGGCATCTCCAAGTTCAAATTCCGCAAAGAAGAAGCAGAAAAAAAACTAGAGGGAGCCCAAGCCAACCTCTCCCGTATTCAGGACATCATCATTGAACTCGAAAAAGAACTCATAAAACTCGAAAAACAGGCAGAAAATGCCCGAAAACACAACGAAATCAAAGGTGAACTGAACCAGGCAGAAATCCGATTCGAGGTGCTCCGTATCAACAATATGCAAAAAGAAATCCAAACAAAAACCAACGAAAAACAAGAGATTGAAGCCCTCATGGCACAAAAGCGGAGCAAACTCAACGAACATGAAGAAGCCATTATCACCCTTGACGAAGAACTCAGCCAAAGAGAAAACCAACAAAACGAATGGCGAGAAAAGGTCACGAGTCTGGAGAAGCGTGTTTCTGAAATCCAAACCCAAATTAAAGCCAACCGTGAGCGTCAACAGTTTCTCACCAAACAAATCGAAACCCTCACCCAAAGACTCAACGAAGGCATCGCACGCGAAAAAGCTTTCCAAGAAGAATACACCCAAAAGACCGAGCAGTTCGCTGAAATTGAAGAGATACGAGATTCCGTTCGCGAAGTCTTAAACGAAATTCAGAAAGACATCGATGCCCTCCACAACGAAATGCAACTTCTCAATCATGAACTCCTCAAAAAATCCAGAGAGCTTGGTTTTCCCCAGCCAGTAAACCGCGATCATCTCGATCAGCTGAAAAAGGACATCCTTACCCTCGAATTCCAGCGTGAGACAACACAAAAAAAACTTCAAGAACTCTTCGATGCCAAACAAGCTCTTGACAATCGCCATCAAGAAAAACAAGCCCTTCTCTCAGAACTTCAGCAAAAAAGAGAACGCATAAGTCTCGAGTTTCAGGATATTTCCGCCCAAATCCAACAAAACATCAAAGAAGAAAACGACCTTAAAAAAGAAAACCAGAGCCTTTTGCAGAGCATCCAAAACCTCCAGCAGAAACTCAAGTCCGTTGATCGCATCATCATCGACTCTCTCGAGAAGCAAGCGAATGAAACCAAGGCCTTCTCCCAGAAAAAACCCCTTCTTGATGCCAAGCTCAAGCAAACCTTTGTCCTTATTGAACAATCCCTTCAGCAAAACGATCTTGACACTATCCGAACCAACCTCGAAGAACTGCGAAAGATCTTCACCGAAATTCAATCCGCCTATGAAGCCATCCTTGGTATACTCTACAGCGAAGAAGGTACCTACACCCAAAAAGAACGCATACAACAAAACATCGAAGAAATCTCGCAGGTTATTGAAGAAAACCGCAACCGCATTGAAAACCTTCAGCAACGCCTCCGTGAACTCCAAGAACTCCGCGAAAAAATCCAATTCTCCTATAGTCGCATCGAATACGATTGCAACACCATACAAGAAGAGCTTACCAAAATCGAGCGTGAGAAAAATACAGCCGAAGAGACCTACGCTCAGTTACAGAACACCCTCAACCAGATCGGTGACCGTATCAGAGAAAAACAATCCCTTCTTGAAACCGTTATGGAGCTTATTGAAGAGTATGAGACCACCGTTACCGACAAAAAGACAGCCCTTAATCATCTCAGGGAAAAATTCAACAACCAACGAATAGAAACCGTTCGTATCGAAGAACAACACAAATCCCTTGCTAGCGAAATCCAGCGTATTGGAAACCAGCTTCAGGATATTGCCCGAACCCGTGAAAACTACACAAAAGACATCGAAAATTCAAAGGGTGTCATTGAAGACCTCGAATCCCTTATCGCCGAAGCAGAAACAAGCCTCTCCCAACTCACAAAAGAACTCGACCACTATCGCAAAAACCTCGAAGAGAGCAAAGCCACTGTCGAAAACATCATCAGACAGCGAAAAGCCATTGAATCCCTCCGCCGCGATGTTGAATACGAACTTCAGAACCTTGAAAAACGCATTGGTGGCATAGAGAACGCCATTCAGGAGCGTCAAAACAACCAATTCGCCATCATTCAACGCCTCAAGGAACAATTCAACTGCGACTACCAAAATGTTCAGCTCATTGAAGGAGAGACTATCGATCATCTCCACAAAAAAATTATCCAACTCCGTCAAGCCCTTACCCAGTTGGGCGAAGTTAATCTCCTTGCCATCGAGGAGTATCAAAACGCCAAGGAACGCCTTGAATACCTTCAACAACAGAAAGCCGACAGCGAAAAAGCCATGGCAGATATTCAAAACCTCATCGATGAAACCAACGAAAAATCCCGAGAACTCTTTATCTCTTCCTTTCAAGAAATCCGAAAATCCTTCCGAAAAATCTTTGCCAGAATGTTTGATGGGGGAAAGGCTGATCTTATTCTTCTCGATGAGAACGATGTTCTCAATTCTGGTATCAATATTATGGCAGAACCCCCCGGGAAAAAATTCCAATCCATTTCTCTTCTCTCCGGTGGAGAAAGAGCCCTTGTTGCCATTTCAGTGATCTTTGCCATACTTCACCTCAAGCCCACCCCCTTTGTTGTCCTTGATGAAATGGATGCCCCTCTTGATGATGACAACATCGAGAGATTCAAGCGACTCCTCCTCGAGTTCAAGGAAGTTTCCCAGTTTCTGATTGTCTCTCACTCAAAATCAACCCTCGAAATCTGTGACGCCCTCTATGGAGTCACCATGGAAGAACAGGGAGTATCCAAGGTGGTGAGTGTTGCCTTTGATGAAGCCGCCTCCCTTCTCATTCGGGATGAAGAGGGAGTTTAATTCATGCTTTGCGATAGCCACATCCATAGCTTTTTCTCCCCAGATTCTTCAAGTCCGATAGAAGAAATCTCTCGCACTGCCAACCTTCACCATATCGATTTCTTCACTCTTTCAGACCACTACCAAGTATGGGAAAGCCCAGACTACACCTTTGATGCCTGCGATCGTGCCAACTTTCTCCTCGGAAAACAAAAGCTTTTTCCGGGTCTTCTCATTGGGGTTGAAATTGGTGAAATACAGAACAATCCCTCTCTTTTGGAAAAATGGCTTGATCTCCCTTTTGATCTCTTTTTAGAATCTATTCATGTTGCTGGAGACTTTTTCGGTCCACACAGCACTCCCAACCATTCTGATGAAGAAGTTTACGAGGCTTACTTTCGTGAAGTTCTCAAAATGGTAGAAACCACAGATATTGATGCTGTGGCTCACATCGACTTTCCAAGACGATACCTTTCTCGTTACTTTGTTCCCTGGGACATTATGGAAACTATTCTCAAACGCATCATCGAACGCAACCTTAGTCTCGAAATCAACACCTCCATGTGGAGAAAGGGCGTGTCTTGGTGTATGCCCGACATTGCCATTCTCCAGCGATACCATGCCCTTGGGGGAAGAAGGGTGATCCTCGGTTCCGATGCCCATCAAGCCAGCGAAACAGGCATGGGTATTGAGAAGGCGTATCACCTTGCCAAAGAGCTTGATCTCATCCCCGGTTACTATAAAAACCACGCATTCATTCCACTTTGAAAACAAGGAGCCTTGTATGAAAAAAATTTTTTTCTCCTTTTTCTTCATTGCAAGCATGGCACATGCCTCTATTCTTATAGGCTCATCCAAGGGGCTTTTTCTTTTTGAAAAAAACACATGGCACCCCGTGTGGACCAATGGGAGTGTTTACCAGATCATCTCTCTTTCCAACGCCTTTCTTCTCCGTACCAGTGAAGGAGTTTTCCTTTTCACTCCTCCTCTCTCTCTCCTTCCAAAAAACAATGGCATCAAGACATGGACGATACAGAGTCTTTCCAATGGGGACGTCTTCTTCGAGAAAAAAATCGAGCCCCTTATGGACATATCCGTCTCCCTTGATAACCCAAGTGTTTGGGTTGCCTGTTCCAAAAGCACCGTCTACCTCTCCATGAATGCTGGAGAAAACTGGATCTCTCTCGGCTCTCCAACATACAGGGGATGGCTCAGTGTGGCTGTCCAGACGTACCCCTCTCTCGTTGTATGGGCAGGGCATGCCCTCAACGGCATCTTTCGCTATATCCCCCACCAGGGATGGAAACGAACCAGCATTGGGCTCTTCTCCGATATCCTCTATAACGAAGAAATCAGCGACATCCGGATTCTTTCCAACAACAATACCCCAGTTGTCTATGCCCTCAACAACTTCTTTCCCCGCCTCTACCGGTATGACACCAACTGGAAAACCCTGGACATTCTCGTCCCTGATATTGGCTTTGCCAGTAGTCTTGCTTTCTCTTCCAACGCTATCCTCTTCGTTTCAGACAAAGGCATCTTCACAAAAACCCCTCAAGGATATTCCCCCTGGGAACAATTCGCTTCCGTTCAGCAGCTCTGCACCTCCTTTCGCCAGAAAACAGAGAGCATACCCCTTGCCATTTCCTTTAACGGCATTGATTTTAACGACCTCTGGGCATTTCAGCCTGCCAATCTCTCCCCTCGTCAACAGAAGGCAGCCCACCACCGAGCCCTCTATCTTCCTCCCTCTGTAGTAGCAAGCCCCAAAAAATACAAAGCCATCTTCTCTCTTATGGAAAAACAAAACCTCGATGCCATCGTTATTGATATGAAAGATGACTGGGGACAACTCCGCTTTACCTCGTCTCATCCACTTCTTCTTTCCCTTGGAAGATTTCGTCCCCTTCCCCTTGCCACTCTTCTTGCCGAAGCAAAAAAACGGGGATGGTACACCATTGCCCGTATTGTTCTCTTTCAGGACAAAACCCTCGCCACTGTCTCAAACGGCATGCTCGCCAGCTGGGACAGAGAGAATCAAAAGCCCTGGCAGGGGATCAAGACAGTGAACGGAGAAAAAAAACTTATTCAAGAGTACTGGGTGGATAACTATAACTCCCTCGTATGGAGATACAATCTCGCTATCGCAGAAGAAGCCATTAAGCTCGGATTTGATGAAATTCAGTTTGACTATGTACGATTTCCAACAGATGGTGAAAACCTCAAAAACCTCACCTATCGAGCCAAATCCAACGACATGACCCCAGAGTCCCTGATTTATTCTTTCTTTCGATTTATTAGGAAAAACATTGACGCTCCGATAAGCATGGACATCTACGGGGCAAACGGCTGGTACCGAACAAGCCTCCGCACCTATCAGGAAATAGATCTCCTTTCAGAGTTTGTGGATGTCTTCTGTCCCATGTACTACCCTTCCCATTTCGATCAAAACTTTCTTGCTTACCCCCCCGAAGAAGAAAGACCCTATCGCATCTACTTCTACGGGACACTGCGCAACAGTTGGATTGTATCCCAACGCTCCCTTGTTCGTCCCTATGTTCAGGCATTCAAAATCGGAGTAAGCTATGACAGAAAATTCTATGGACCTGAGTATGTACAAAGAGAAATCGATGGCATAGCCGATGCCAGCGACTATGGTTACACCTTCTGGAATATGGGCGGAGATTACCGTATTCTTACCAATCTCAACCTACGTTAACGATTTCCTTCAAAGGAAACAATCCCTTCTGAGTTGACCCCTGCCAAGCGATTCTTTACCCACACAAGAGAGGTCGCATTGACATCCTCGTATATCTTCTGAACCACCGGGGACTTCTCTCGAAGGGCATACACATCCCCCGAATCGGTAAGAATATAACCCTCACCATTCCTCACAAGAAACGAGGAAATTTTCCCATTCAGATGAAAGCTCCCCATTCTCTCTCCCCTTTGTGCAGAAAACCACACAAGCAAACTCCCTATGTTATCTCGTCCTTCCACAAAAATCCTCTCCCCAACCATCTCAAGGCGAGAAACCGGTACTTCCAACGGAGCACTCCACACAAAGTGCCCATCTGAGGTATCAATGGCTATCACGGTTGAACTCGTTTGTCCATAGATATATGCTAAACCATTTCTTCCCACCATAGGTACACCCACAAGATCTTTCACGAGATGTGTCCAAACAATATCTTTCTTTTTCAAACTATATCCGGCAATACTTCCACGCTCATTGGCAAATACCAAAATATCCCGCCCCTCATCATAATAAGGAGCACTCTTCTCAAGAAAATTTCTCTCTGCTGGTACTGTCCAGCTTTCTCCTGTCCACAAGCAAACAACAATACCCTCTCGCTGAGAAAGAATAACACCACGAGAGGTAACCACTGGAGAAGAAAGGAGTTGCCCCTCACGAGGTCTCATCTTAAATTCTACCTTTCCTGCATACGAAAGACGAAGAATGGTGCCATTATGAGCCACAACCACAATTGCATTATCAAGCAAAACAGGTGGATACCATTCCCCTGCCCATGCCTTGAGATTCACCACAAAACGTTGACTTGTTTCCACACGAAAAATCGTAAGCTCACTCTTTGAAGAAAGAACTACCTGATACCCATTCTTTTCAGCATAGGTGATTTCCCCGCCTACCAAAGAAAGAAGAGACGAACGTGCTTTTTTCTCACCTTGAATATCCCGAGGCGCAGGAGAAGACAAAGGTTGAGGGACCTCTTTTCTCTCCTCTTCCCTTATCTTTGAAACAACACGATTCTCACGTTCACTCCAAGCGTTTTCTTTCCCCGCATCAAGAACTAAAGCCTCCGCCAATCCCTTTTCCAGCACATCATCCAACCCATAGAGACTGCGTGGATAACACCAGACACGACCTTCTTCAACCCGCACCCGTGTCTCATTGGAAAGCACGGTTACACGAAACACTGTTCCAACTACCCGAATGTAGAGGTGTGGCGTTTCCACAACATAATACAGAGTCTCAGGGAGCTTTTCGGGTTTAAAGAGAACATCCCCTTCGCTCACAACAAAGTGAAGCACATCATTCTGATTCTTCTTGTAATGAGAAACGCTTAAGACGGCACCCTTTTCCACCTCAACTCGCTGCGTTTGCCGTACAAGAAAATCATTACTTTTTGATCGTCCCACAAAGAAAAATGACGCCACAAAGATGAGAAGAAGCACGCTCGCCAGCACAAACCCCCAGCGAAGAGAGGACAACCACCTCTTCGCGGCAAGCGTGCGTGCCCTTCCCTCTTCACGCATACGAGCCTCGCACCGTTTTACAAACACCTCAAATGGAGGCTTTTCCACCTCCATAGAGTCTTCAAAGGAGAGAAGAAGCCTCTTTACAAAGGCTTCTTTCTCTCGTTGCCCCTTAAATCTCTTCATTTTTCCTCCCCATGCGTTCCCTGACCCACAGAAGGGCTTGTTCATAACGATTTCTTACTTGTCGGGAGGTGATATTAAGTATTTCTCCTATTTCTTCAAAGCTCCAATCCTCAAGCAAACGCCATATCAGTACAACACGAAGCTTCTCTGGCATTCTGTATAATATATCTTGAAACTGGTGCCAAAAATGAAATTTTTCAGAAAAATTATTTTCACCATCAGGAACTAAATCCAAATTCTCCATCTCATCAAGAGAAATTTCTCCCTGTTTTCGCTTTTCATTCTGATAACTTATGGCAGCATGGTAAACCATGCGAAAAAACCAATGCTTAAACGGCCTATTGGTATCATAGGAGTGGCAACGACGGTAGAGACGAATAAAAACATCCTGTGCCACATCCTCTGCTTCTTCCTTTCTTAAGCCATAATACATCAAGAGTTTAAGCACCTGTACATAATAACGATTGTACAACTCCTCAAGATAGGGAAGAGCCGCCTGAGAAAACCTATCCTTGTCCTCTGCAGTTTCCTGCAGTCCCTTCATCAATGCTTCATCAGAAAGAGAACTAATATCCATTCCCTTTTCCTTCATTTTTATCCAAAACAGCGATCTCTGAAAAATTCCCTTATCATTATAACACAAAAAACGTTACCCATCAAAAAAGAAGGTTTTTCTTTCTCTATCATAAAAAATTTGAGATTATTCTTCTTACCTGCTATAATTGTAGAAGACAGCCAGCAAAGGAGAAGGTTATGAAATCTGCACGAAGCATACTTCTTTTACCACTTTTTTTAACAGGGCTCATCTACGCAAGTCAGCGACAAGCCATTCCCCTTTTCCAGTGGAATCGCATAGGAGAATACGAAATAAGCAATCTCTTTCTTTCTCAAACAGGAACGGTATCCCTTTCCCCCGAATTCAAAACAATTTTCCAAACAGAAAGAACCATTTGGAGTGCCATCGGTTGGAAAAAATACCTTGTTGTCGGAACAGCTGAGGAAGCTTCTCTCATTTTCCTCTCAGAAAAACAAACCACTGAAATCCCTTTTTCCAACCATCAAATAATCTCCGCACTTGCCACAGACGATAGCACCCTCTATGTTGCAGGCATTCCCAATACCACTCTCTACACCTTTGAGAACATTGCTAAACCCTCCGCGAGCTACAGCCTTCCGAATGCCTACATCTGGAGTATCATCCCCTCACCAGCTGGTGTCTGGATTCTCACAGGGGAACCTGCGGAACTCTACCTCCTCCAGGGAAAAAAACTCCAAAAGGTGGCTTCACTCTCTCACGAAAGACACTTACTCAAAGGCATATGGCTTGAAAACGCCCTTTATTGTATTGGAGAGTCTTCCTTTCTCTACTCTTTTTCCTTAGAAAAAAAACGTTTCTCTGTTGCAGCAAGTTTGGATTTTCCTATTCAGGATATAGCAACTGACAACAAAACGCTCTTCTTTATTGTCAACACAACCTCACAATCTCGATCATCCGGGGAAAAAAACCCTCAAACCATTCTCTATGCCTACCAACCAGCTACAGGGGGATGTTCTCGTATCCTCTCCCTTTCATCCCTTTCCCTAAGTCACCTCTTCTTTTGGCAGGAAAAACTCTACCTTGCCTCCTCTCAGAATTTCTTCATCTATTCTCCAACAAGCAACGAAATAACTGCTACAGGCTATGGAAAAGGAGGAGTGAGATTTTTTACCACAAGCTCTGACAGACTCCACCTCATTACCGATCGTCCTAGTCGTATTCTTCAGATGGGAATACGACAAGCCCGAGAGGGAAGTTTAATCACCCCCATTTTTGATGCTGATGCAAAATCCGAGTGGGGAAAGATTATCCAACTAAGCAGTACGCCATCCCTTACCCTAAGCACCCGTGCCGCTGGCAGCCCCCTTCCAGACCTCTGGGAAGAATGGATCCTCTGCCAGAACAATATTCCTCTCTCCTCTCCCAACCGTTACCTACAATTGAAACTCAACCTTGCCCAACAGGGAAACATTTCACTCAAAAATGCCTCCCTCACATACCTTCAGATCAACCAACCCCCTGAAATTTCCCAGTTTGAGGTTTTCCACTTCAACGGCAAACTCTACTTCTCTTCTTCCGTCAAAGACGCTAACAATGACAACCTCTGGGCATCCCTTGCCATTATTCGTCAGAAAAATCCAGTAACCATCGCATCCTTTCCTCTCAGCAATAGTACCTTTGAGTTTTCCTCTGCCTTTCTTCCCGAGGGGGAGTATACTTTCCTTTTCACCGTGAGTGATGCCCCATCCAACCCATCCCAAAAAGCTCTCACCACCAGCGTTGTAAGTGCCCCTCTTTTCCTCGATCATACCCCACCCCAGATTAAAAACCTCCGCGCCACCCTCGTTCAAAACCGTCTCCAGTGCAGCTGGACGGTGGAAGATAACCGTCTTGTTCACGAGGTGTGGTACAGCATTGCCCCTGGAGAGTGGAAGGCTATCTTCCCAACGGATGGCATATGCGATAGTCCACAGGAAAACTTTGAGATTTCCAATGAGGAAACAAAAACAGGGTATATTCAGATAAAAGCACGTGACAATCAGGGGAACGAAACCATCTACGGTCAATGGATTATTCCCTAACCCTCTCGCTTGGTTGGAAGAGAACTGCTACTTGCCCCCTCCAAGGAGAAGGAGAACATTGGTAGAACGAGCAAGCATCGCCTGTCTACTTGCTGTTTGCCCGTAGCGATTTGTAAGAGAGGGATTGGCTCCCTTTGAGAGAAGAAGAGAAACCACAACCTTTCTTTGGGTGCGAACTGCCTCCATCAGGGCTGTGTACCCATACTCATCCTGCTCATCCACAAAGGCTCCAGCCTCAAGCAAAAGACGCACCACTTCACTATTCCCCTGCTGAGCAGCAGCAATGAGAGGTGTCCACCCCTTGGCATCCCTCTGGTTGGGGCTAACACCTCGTTTCAAAAGCTCACCCACCACCTGTTCATTTCCCTCATAAGCCGCCTCAAAGAGGGGGCTTCTACCCTTTTTGTTAGAGGTGTTGAGATGAAAACCTCTTTCAATCAGTTGCAACGCAAGAGGGGTATTCTGTGTCCGAATGGCTAAGTGGAGAGCTGAATTGCCCTCTTCATCAAGCTGTTGCCACTCTCTTGCATTGGTATAACGCGACTGAAGGAGATACCAATCAGGGCGTTGAATGGCTTCAAGAAGAGATGGATTTTTCTTGGTATTGCGTTTTTCCCACATCATGGCAAGCCTACTGGGAGGAAATTTGAGAGGCACACGCAAGGCAAGGGCATTCTGTTGCCAAAGAGCATCAACCGGAATACGGGGAACCTCAATAGTGATTACTGGTATTCCCCTTTCTCCACAGTAATCACCCAAAGAACCAGGGGTATCGTATCCAAGATTAGTAACAACCGGATAGTGATTATAAAACTGCATCTCTTGAGCATACCACAGAGCATCTCCTTCCACCATAATACAGTGCAACTGAGAATGCACCGTCACCACAAGCGAGGGCTTGTACTTTTGAACAAGCCTCATAAGCGCCTTTGTTTCTGGCTCACTTGCAGGTTTTAGCCCTGGATAGTAGGGGGATTTCGTATAATTGGTTGTGTAGTTTCTCGTTGGAAAGTTTCTGTTGATATCTACCCCACGAGCATTCACCCGACTCCGCTTGCGATAGCCATCGGGATTGGCCAAGGGGACAAGCACCACCCGAACTCCCTTGTACAAAGAGGGGTTCTGTGAAACCACTCGACGAAAACGATTGAGGATCTCAACACCTTGCCCCTCATCCCCATGAATTCCTCCGACGTAGAGAATGGTCTCTGTTCCCTTCCCATAGGAAAAAGCCTCAATTCTTCTCCCCCGAACACTTTTTCCAATAACCTCCGACCACCCCGTTCCCATAACGACAAGCGTGAAAATGCTTATCATGATTCGTTTCATAGCATTATAGTATCGGAAAAATACTCTCCGAAACTTTATGCGATCATAACCCCTTTGTTATAAGGAATTGAAAACAGGATAAACAGCAAAACATTAGATTAACGAACAATCTAAGTAGTTGGCTTGCCATTGGCTTTCTTTTAACTCGCTTTTACCTTATTTCAGCTTGGTGGTCTTCAGTCGATAACGTAGAGGAAAAGTTAAGCCGAATATTTTAAATGGAGGTTAAACTATTGAGAGAACAAGTAGAAAAAATATACTGAACAGGAGCTTTAATCCTCAAAAGCCAAACCAAATATGGGTGTCTGATATAACTTATATTCCCACACACTATGATTGGATATTCTTGTGCGTGATTTATTATTTATCGTGATTTATTATTTATATTCAAGAAAGGTTGTGGGATGGTCTATGTCTCGTAAGCCTACTCTCTTGGTAATTTGTGCTCTGGAAATGGCATGTTTAAACAGAAATCCTGACAGAGCTTTACTATTTCATTCTGAGCGTGGGATGCAGTATATTAAGATATTTTACCACAGAAAAAGACTTCATTCTTATCTGGGTTATAGAACCCCAGAAGAGTTTGAGAAAAATTCTTTGCTTAACTGATATTTTACAAAATTGACTAAGGTTCATGGCTTCCCTGTGGGAGAAAAAACAAGGGAAAAGAAAAGCCTTCAAAAATTTCGCTCATATTTGACAAAAGGGAAGAAAAGGAGTATATTTGTACCAAGGAGTCCACTATGAAGTCACCCCTCACACCCTGGCAAAAGAAGGTTTTCTACGAAAACGCCACCGAACCACCATTTCAGAATGAGTACTGGGACAATAAACACCCTGGCCTCTATGTTGATCCGGTTTCTGGAGAAGTCCTCTTCTCATCAAAAGACAAATTTGATTCAGGAACAGGTTGGCCAAGTTTCTCTCGGGTGGTGCACCCCGAACTCTTCGAATATATCGAAGATCACTCCCATGGCATGGTGCGTGTAGAAGTGCGGACAAAACACACCAAAGGACATCTTGGCCATGTTTTTCCTGATGGTCCACAGCCAACAGGGATGCGCTACTGCATCAACTCAGCATCCCTTCGATTCATCCCTGTAGAGGATATCATCGCTGCGGGCTACTTTGACTACTGGCAGATCTTTGCCAGTGACCCCCTCCCTTTTGAACAAATCATTCTTGGTGGCGGCTGCTTCTGGGGAGTAGAAGCCTACTTCAAAAGAATTCCCGGTGTTCTTGCTACAACAGTGGGATACTCTGGGGGATCAACCATGTGGCCATCCTATGATGATGTCTGCACGGGAGAAACAGGACATGCAGAAACTGTTCTCATTCGCTTCGATCCAAAAATTCTTCCCATTGATCATGTGCTTGGGCATTTCTTTCATATTCACAATCCCGAGCTCAAAAATCGACAAGGAAATGACATAGGCTCACAGTACCGTTCCGCTATTTTTTTCATCCATGATCATCACAAAGAAGTAATAGAAAAAGCCCTAAATGCCCTCAGGAACCAAGGCAAAAATCCCCAAACAGAAGTAGCCCCTGCAAAAAACTTCTACCCTGCAGAAGACTACCACCAAGATTACCTTGACAAAACCCCGGGGGGCTATTGTCACATCAATCTCAACCATATATGGAAGCCCTAATACTTCTTCTGTTCGCGGCCACAAACTACGGAAAAGGGGCAGTTTGCACACTGCTTTCTGTCACTGGTAGCTTGGAAGGGCTCGTTAGAGAATATTTTATCAAAGACATTCTTTAAGCCTTCCTCAAAGACAGAAGTATACCTCTCCAGCCACAGGAACTTCTCTTTATTCTTTTTTTGTACCGGTTTGTATTCGTAGTCCCTCAGCGAAAAAACACCAACCTCAATGTTTTCTTTGCCATATTGTTTGAAGAAAAGATAGGCATAAAAAACAAGTTGAAAAACATAGGTGCGATTGATATTCTGGGGGAGTTCTTTTAGCACATTATCCATACTCTCTTTTGTTTCATCATCGAGTGGCAGACTCATGGTCTGAGATGTTCCTGTTTTGTAGTCTACAATCCGCACACCTTCAGCGCACTCATCCCAGCGATCCACCCTTCCTTTGAGGTGAATTGTTTCTCCCTGAACAAGCAAATCCGTTTGCAACTCCTCCTCTGTTCCTCCTACCCGAAACTCTGTCAAATCCTCATGCTTCTCGATCGCTTTGATACACCGTTGAATCAAGATATTCCGTAGCAAGAGCATCCTTCCCTGCATATGTTGCAAGCTGAATTCTTCACTCATTGCTTTTTCCACCAGTGGGGTGAGCAGAGCCCTTTCCTTCATTTGCTTAAGGAACTCCTTATTCACGGTGTTTCCACGCGCAAACACCTCCTCCAACACCCTATGGAGAATGTTGCCTATATCCCTTGCCTCCGGTGTTTCCTCGAGTGTTTCCATCTCCCTCACCTTTAAAACATACTGGTAATAAAAGCGAAGTGAGCACTCAAAATAGGTTTTGATCACAGTGGGAGAATACACCATTGTGCGGAGAAAGAGCTTGACTTTCTCGGTTTTGTCTACTACAAGCGTCTTGGGAGAAACCGCTACCACAGGATAGGCGAAGGCCTTTTCCTCAACCGGAGCAGGATACTCCAAAAGCATCTGCTCAAGATAGCGACTTTTTTCCTGTTTTCCACTCTCCCCACTTTCCTTGGTATAAAAGAGCATAACCTCACGAGAGCGCTTCAGAAGCCTATAGAAGTGGTACGCATACACCGTCTCACTCTCTACCTTCTGTGGCATCCCACACGCCTCTCTCACATCTGCAGGAATAAAGGAGCTTCGTCTTCCCTCTGCTGGCATGATTCCCTCATTCATCGAAAGCAAAAACACTCTCGAAAAGTCAAGAGCTTGTGTCTCCAAAACTCCCATAATCTGCCACCCCTCAAGTGGTTCCCCACTAAAGGCAATCACCCCCTCCTGAATCACATCCCGAAGAATACGACCAACGGCAGCAAAACTGAGGGGAATATTGCTTTCCCTCATAAGCCGTTGCACCTCATCAACTCTTCTGAGAAGTGCATAGATAAACTCACTCTCAAATACAAGTTTCCTCTCTCGATAGAGAGCCAGAAGACTCTTCACAAAGGAAAAGATGAACTCAACCGTCTTTTGTCCTGTCATTTCCTCCTCTGGTGTTTCCAACCATTTTTGCAACAATTCAGGCAAATGATACTCGGTCACATTATCAAGGGAGAATCGAGAGAGATTCTTCTCCCGTATGAAGGAAATCGTTGCGTTTATATCCGCCTTGTTTTCCTCTACCGAGAGAAGCCGTGTGTACTGATGATCCAATACCTCGATAAAACATTCCCCAGAAAACGAGAGCTTTTTCTTCCCCGCTACCTCTTCCTTTCGAGCCGACTCACGGAGACGAAGGATCAGCTCCACCCATGTTGCCACCTGCGTCGCTCGCAAGGGGAACCCCATCGTGACATTTACTGATCTCACCCCCTCAGGTAATGAATTGAGCACAGAAAACAAAAGATCCTCCTTCGGGAGAACAATAGCAACCTCATCAGGTCGAGTATCCACACGACCCTCCTGACTCTGGAGATACTCCTGCAGCTTCACCGAGAGAAGCTTTACCATGGATGTTTCATTGGTTGTGGAATAAATTTGAATCTTTGTGTCCTCCTTTTGCCCGAGCAATGCATCCTTCCAGGCATAATCCTCACCAACATACTTCTTCCAAAACTTTCGATAAACATCCCCAGCCTCTTGCATGGGATCGTCTGTAAAATAGCTATCCACATCTAGATAGATTACGGCTTTCTTTTCCTCATGAGAGCGGTGCAAAAACATCTCCTCAGCAGGAGTGAGGGCATAAAACCCCACCCAAAAAACCTTTCCCTGTTCTCCAAGAAGTCTCATCATCTCATCAGTCTTCGTAGACGCCTCTCGATAGATAAGTCCCATATAGGCTTTCTTTTTCTCCCGGCACTTGTCAGAAAACTCTTTATAGATCTCACCTAAACTTTCCCAAAGCTCTACAAAAACTGGTGCATGCGTCCGAGCCCCTTGTTCATATGGCTCGAGTTTCGAGAGATGATCAAACAACTTTTCCACAGAGACAAGAAAACGATCGATCTCATCAAAATCAGCAAGCAGCACATTGCCTAAAAAATAAAAATCATCAAAAGAGAGGGGTTGTATGTTCTTTCTTCGATAGGCCCCATCATAGACCTTATAGAGTTGAAACAAAAGCGGAAGCTTGTCCTCCTTCTCCATGTCTGCTATACGGAGAGCAAACTCCTCAGAAGAGAAACACCGTGGGGAAAGCATAGGCACGCTGATCTGTTCCCGCATATACTCGAGCAAAAAGAGCTTCGCTCGCTTATTTGGCACAATCACAATCGAGGAATTGAGAATATCCTTATACTCATTGATCAGTTCCGTGGCAACCTGTTCAAGAAATCGTTTATTCATCATAAAACAACCACCTCAAAAAGTTTTTGTGTATCAATCATAAGCACATACCCCTCAACACGCTCATACCCCATCGCTTGAAGAGCCTGACAGTACGAGAGAAGCTGATTCCTATAACGCTTGACAACAGTATCCTGATCAACCTCATGGGCTTGTTCCCCGGATTTATAGTCTACCACAATCGCTTTCTTCTTATTTCTCTCAAGAAAAACCTTATCAGGACGAATAAGTCCCCGTGGTGTGAGAATATTCTCTTCATTGTAGACATCAAAATTCTCCACCCAACTGCGGCTCACAAAAATGTCCCATACTGCCTGAAGCATCGTCTTGATCTCTTCCATTCCCTCCTCAGAAACATCACCTGGGAGGCGATTCCTGTACTGGTTGGATACCCTTTCAATATCCTCGGCTTTCCGAATACCAGCAAGAAGCTCATGGAGAATAATCCCCGTTTGAACACCCTTCTGTCGCTTTTCATGAAAGAGCAAATGAATTTCCGCTGTATGCCTATGCACCCTGAGTTTATCCTGCCAGGAAGAAGAAGGAAACTCCTCCAAAATGGCTGAAAAAGACGCATCCTCTCTTTTTTGTGCCTCTTCCATTTCGCCCTGCCAGAATCGAAGAGTTTTCTCCTTCCAATTTTGATTTAGAAAATCTTCCCGCACCGCAGCAAAACAAAAAGAAAGAAAAGCATCCAAAAGCGTATCACCACCTTTTACTTTTTCTGCAAGATGGGCAACCGTCTCCGAAGTCCATCGTTCATCTTCTTGCTTGGACTCCCATGGCACAAAAACAAAGAGGGCATCTCGAGGTCGTGTCAATGCTACATACATCACATTCATCTCATCAAGCCGAGAGAGCGTGTCCTCCTCCTGGTCTGATTCAGCAACTTCAGGAACATAGGCAAGATTGGCACTTTTTTTATAGATCCAGTACCACTTTTCCTCCCTCGGAGGGAGAGCACTTCCATACTCCCCATCGAGAGAAGGAAGCGGTGCCACAATGTCCTTATTCTTTCCTGCGTGAGAAGAAGAAAACAAAGCAGGAATAATCACAACAGGAAATTCAAGCCCCTTGGCTTTATGAATGGTGAGTATACGGACAGCATCCGCCGTCTCATCCGGATCCAAAGCAAGGTTTTTCCCTTCCCTCTCCCAAAAATCCAGAAAATCAGCAATACTCCCTCCTTCTCTTATGGAAAACGAATGCACTACATCAAGGAACTTGGAGAGATAGGCAAAGGCTTCTTTTTTCGTATGAAGCCCAAAGAGACGCACCAATTCCTCGGTAAGATCATAGAGAGAGAGAGAAAGAAAATCTAACCGCCTGCTAAAAAGTTCTTTACATTGAGAGAAACTCTCCCCATACTGCCATTTGTTCAAAGCATCTTGAATATTCATTTTTTCATTTTCTGAAGGCCAGTGCATCAACAACTCTTCCAAAGCACGATACTTTTCCTTAAGGGCAAAAACATCCGCATATGCCACAACAAGCGAAAAAATCGCCATCCTCTCCGTTGGTCGAAGCAAAACACCCAAAGCCGCCACCATAAGCTGAACCACAGGAGACTGCACCAAAAGAAGAGAGTTTTCCGAAACGACAGGAATCCCCTTTTCTACCAGATAATCGGCGAGCTTTATAGCCATCTTGTTATCCCGTACCAAGACAGCAATATCCCGAAATGCATACCCTTTCTGTTTTACCTCATCAATTTTTGACTTACACCAATTCCCTTCTGGTTCCTCCCCCAAGCAAGACAGCACACACTCCACCTCAACATATCCCCCTTCACTTTTTGACTTCTGCCAAAGTCCCTCATACGACTTCTTAAGAAGTTCATGCTGATTCATATTTTTAATTTGAGAAAACAAGGCATTGACAAAATCAACAATAACCTTCCGACTCCGATAGTTAACGGCAAGATTTTTTTCCGTAACATTATGACTAGAATTTCCTATATTTGGCACATCTCGAAGCATAATCCTCACATCACCATTTCGCCAACGGTAGATCGCCTGTTTGGGGTCTCCAACGAGATAGGCTTTTCCACCCGAGCCAAGGGCATTCTCAATGAGTGGGAAAAGATTCTCCCACTGCAACCGAGAGGTATCCTGAAACTCATCAATAAAGAAATAACTATACTTTTCTCCAATCCTCATATAGAGATAGGGCACATAATCCTTTTTCAACTTCTCATGCAATCGCCTCGTAAATTCCTCAATGGGAATCATTTGAAGCATTCGTATCTTTTGCTGAAGCTTGGCCTCAAAGAGATTCATCAGGGCAATAAAATACAGATAGCGAACAATAGCTTCATAGGTATAAAAGAGCGTCCCCAACGTTACCGGCGAGTTGGGATTTTTAAGAAAATTGGGGGCATGGATATCAGTGAGAAGACGCTCCACTACCGTTTGATAAAAATGCTCTACAGAGGGGTTCGGTATTTTGGAAGAAACCCATTGAAAAATATATTTTCCATCTTCATCTTGACCACCCGATTTCAACGCTTCACCGCTTGCTATCTTTTCTACATAGTTCACATTTCCCTTTCCTTTGTTGAAGATATCATCTTTAACAATTCCCTGCTTTTTCATCTCATCGAGAATTTGTTGTGCTTTTGCTTTTCGTTCTTTTTTTATACTGAGCTGGGTGGAAACAATATGCTTATAAAAACTTCCACCATAGGCAAACGCCTTTTCACGTATTACTGAAGCAAGATAAAAGTAGGCACTCTCCGCATAGATACTTTCCGCCCTTCTCAAGAACACGTCCTCCACATTGAGAGAAATACTACTTTCCAATGCATACTCAATAAACTTATCAAAAAGATTCGTAATCATCTCACTATTCCCATAGTCCTCCAGGATTTCGCCCACAATTTCCTCAAAAAGCGTTCGCTTGTTGAGAAGAACCTGAAACTGAAAGGGAAGATCGAGTTCAAATGCCACTCCTCTTGCCACCCTCTGAATAAAACTGTCAATCGTCGTAATCGTAAAATCCCCATAATGGTGCAAAATAACCTTCAGAATGCCTTTTGCCCTCTCTTGGAGATCGGGATAAGTCGTCCAAAGATTGGGATAGAGAGTGCAGTCACCAGAGGCAAGCCGACGAAGTGCACGAAGCACACGCTCCTTCATTTCAGCGGCAGCCTTGTTGGTGAAGGTAATCGCAAGAATGGAGCGCAAACGATCGTTAACGCCTTGGGGGTAAGCATCAAGGAGAAGAACAATATACTCCAAAACTATGGTGTAGGTTTTTCCTGAGCCAGCCGAAGCTTTGTAGACAACAATGGACATTCTCACCTCCTTCCTTAAAAACTTAAAAATTTTTTAAAGATTGTGTTAAAGGAGATTGGAGGCAACCTCAGCGAGAAGAGAACGTTCGCCCTTTTCCAAAGTAATATGAGCGTAGAGAGAAACCCCTTTCATCCGATCAATCAAAAAAGAGAGTCCATTACTTCGAGAGTCAAGGTAGGGGGTATCGATCTGATATGGATCCCCCGTAAATACTATCTTTGTTCCCTCTCCCGCACGGGTAATAATTGTCTTGACCTCATGGGGGGTGAGATTCTGTGCCTCATCGACAATGAAATAGAGCTTTGAGAGGCTCCTTCCTCGAATATAAGCCAGGGGCGTAATCTGAAGTCTCCCATCATCGAGCATCGCATGAATACGAGCCAGTTCTGCACTCCCCTCCGGGAACTGATGCTCTATCACGGCAAGGTTATCATACAGGGGTTGCATATAGGGGTCGAGCTTCTCCTCAATAGATCCGGGGAGAAACCCCATATCCCGATTCGATAGGGGGATAATAGGACGAGCAAGCAGAATCTGCTTATACTGACCAAATGAAGCGAGCGCCCCTGCCAAAGCCATGAGAGTCTTTCCCGTTCCAGCCTTGCCGGCAAGGGTGACAAGCTGAATCGTTGGATCGAGGAGGGCATGCAAAGCAAAAGCCTGTTCAGCATTTCGGGGGGATATTCCATAGCAAAGACGCTTTTCTATCAATTGCCAGCCATCACTCGAAGCCGAAAAGGTAGCCAAAATACTCTTTTGGTGATTCCTCAGAACGAAAAATTCATTGGGCATGGGAGGGGGGGTAACAGTGATAAAATCCTTGGGAAGCTGTTTTTCCTTCTGGAGGGCATAGAGGAGATTCTCTTCTACATTCTCCACAATTCGCTTCCCTGTGTAAAGTTCCTCAATATTTTTTATCTTTCCTGTTTCATAATCCTCGGCAACAAGCCCTATCGCACGAGCCTTCATCCGAAGATTGATATCCTTGGAAACAATGATCACGGTTGAAGGATCCCTTTCTTGGGCAAGGTAATAGGCACAGGCAAGAATACGATGATCGGGCTTGTCCTCCCAGAAGAGCTTACGAATGGCATCATCAAGGTACACATGGGTGTCAATACGGAGGGTTCCACCACCAGGCAACTTAACCTCCTTGGTAAGCGGCACACCCTTGAAGAGAGCATCCAGTTCACGGCTGAACTGACGTGCATTGAAATGAATAATCTCGTTGCCCTTTTTGAAATTGTCCACCTCTTCGAGAAGAGTGATGGGTATCACAACCTCATTTTCTTGAAATGAAAAAATTGCCCCAGGATCGTAGAGCACAACGTTGGTGTCCAGAATAAAGGTTTTTTTCTTTTTTTTCATGTGACTATCATACGACACAAACCAAAAAAATGCAATATTTCGTATCTCAGGGCACAAGCAAAACCTATGTGGTGGTTTATGCCCTTCGACAACAGCACTTTTCTACCATATTTTTTATGATAATATTCCACTACAGAACAAATATACTTTTCTTTTTTGCCTTTTTCGTTGGAATTATATATAATTAAGAAAGAATGGCTAAGTTGGCCCTTGCCCTATCTTTTTCAGAAGAATACCGCAGATTAGGAGGTAAATTATGGTTTTCGTTGCCATGTTTATCATCTTTTTTGTAGAGTGTATGGCTGGTTTTGTCCTTTTCAGAAAAATTCTTCTCAAATAATGAAAGAGGCCATTTCAAAACACCACCCAAAGTCTCTGCAATCATTCCAGCCAGAAATGAAGAGTCCAATCTTCCTAAGATTCTCGGTTCCCTCGCAAAACAAACACTCCCTCCGCATGAAATCATTGTTGTCGACGATTTTTCCACCGACGCTACCGCTGAAATAGCCAAAAACTATGGGGCGCATGTTATCCACAACCCTGAACTCCCCGACGGATGGACGGGGAAAAACTGGGCTCTCTGGAATGGTTACCTCGCTTCCACGGGGGATGTGCTTGTTTTTCTCGATGCTGATGTCACCCTTGCCCCAATAGCCCTTGAGGCTCTCATCAAAGCACGAGAACGCACGGGGGGAGTTATTTCCGTTGTCCCTTACCACAATACAGAACGATTCTACGAAAGACTTTCCCTTGTTACCTATATCCTCAGTATTTTTGTTTTCACCTCTCCCTTTGAGAGAAACAACCCCAAAAAAGGCCTTTTTGGTCCTTGTATTGTGACAACACGGCACGATTATGAGCGAATCAACGGTCATAAAAGCATCCAGGGAGAGGTTCTCGATGACCTCAAACTCGGCAAAAAATTCATTGAGGCGGGTATTCCTGTTGAGAATTATTTAGGCAACAAGATTGTATCCTTTCGCTTGTATCCCAATGGACTCAGAAGCGAATTGGAAGGCTATGGGAAAAGCGCTGCTCTTGGAACCATGATGTTCACAAGCACCACACTCATATTCATTGTTCTGTGGCTTTTGGGGCTCTTTACCACGGGCTTGGTATTTCCATTTCTTCTTATTACTCAGCATAATGCTGTAGTATGGCCATTTCTTGCGGGTTATATCCTTTACACCCTCCAGTTTTTCTATCTCTTGAAATACACTGGTCAATACGGTGTTCTTATGCCCATTATTCACTTTCTTTCTTTACTTTTTTTCATCGTCATGATGTTCTACTCACTCTACCAAGTGCTCTTTGTTGGAAGTGTATCCTGGAAAGGTAGACAAATCAACATAAGAACTATCCATCATGAAAGGGAGGAAAGGCTATGATTCTCATCCTTTTCATCCTCGAATTTTTCTGTGGATCGTTGATGTTTTCCTACTGGATCGGTCTTGCTCTGGGGAAAAACCTAAAAACAGTGGGGGACGGCAATCCGGGAGCCTTTAATCTTTGGCGTAGTGCTGGGTACCAGTGGGGGCTTGTTGGTGTAGCTCTTGATTTTCTCAAGGGATATCTCCCGCTTGTTTTTCTCATCCAAAAGGGCTATGTGAGTGGAATGGAGGTCGCTCTTGTTGCTATTGCTCCCATTCTGGGGCATGCCTTCTCCCCATTCATGCGTATGCATGGAGGTAAGGCTATAGCCGTTACCTTTGGTGTATGGAGTGCTGTCTCTGGTTTTCAACTCTCCCTTGTCTACGCTATTATTCTCGCTATTCTTCTCATCGTCTTCAAACTCATCAACAAATCAACAGGAAAAGAAACTGACGCTGTCATGGTTGTCGGGGGAATGTTTTTCCTTGGGCTTTACATTTTCTTTTGTGCCTATTCCCCACACCTTCTTATCCTGTGTTTTTTGAACATGGGGATACTTTTCTTCACCCACAGAAAGGAACTTACCGACTTTTTTACCCACAGAGTGGCCCACTAAAATAAGTGGGCCATCTTTGCATTGTTGGTGCAATATTGACCGATGAAAAACATAGCCTTGGGCAGCAAACTTTCAACTTGCTTGCTTTCGAGCTATTCTGATATTCCCTTGTTTGGGCTTGGTTTTTCTGTGGGAGAAAAAACTAAAGACAAGGAGAATAAAACCAAACTTTGCTCCTTATCTATTTCACCTTGAAAAAGTCGTTATTTCCCTGTTTCAGTTGAAGTTTTTTTGCGGCTTGCCAAAACTGAAACAAGGAAATACCCATACCAACACGAGCTCCTTATGTATCGCACCTCGCAGACGCATGCTCTTTTTTTGTTTCAGTGCTGCCAAAAAACTGGCACAGAGCGCTGAGATACGTACCCAGGAGAGCCTTCATCTCCTCCTCACTTATCGCACCTTGAGACAAGATGCTATTCCCTTTTTTCAGCTTTTTGTTTCCGATGGTGAGAATGAACTGAAACAAGTAAATAGCTAGTGAAGGGCGTTTTTCTTACCTGCTTTTGCCGCCCCAGACAAAAAGCGCAAAAATTTTGGGAAAAACAAAAAGTTTTATCCACTGCAAAAATTTCCTCTTCATTTTTGTGGTGAGTAATCCTTTTTTGTTGGCACGACAAATTCAAAAAGTTGACGAGGGTCATTTTTTGTTGTATACTATACCTACGCTAGGGGTGCCGCCGAGGCTGAGAGGGAGTCTCTCCCAACCCTCGAACCTGATCCGGGTCATGCCGGCGAAGGAAAGCGCCCTCCCAGGCGAATGAGATGGGAGGTTGTGTATGGACACACCACTTGTCATTGGAGGAAAGAGTTTTTCCTGTCGTCTTTTTGTTGGCACAGGGAAGCTTCCTTCTTCACATATTATTCCTGAGATCGTGAAAGCCAGCAAGACAGAAATGATTACCGTTGCCTTACGGCGTGTGAATCTCTCTCGTCCTGAGGACAATATTCTTGGCTACATTCCCTCAGATGTTGTTCTTCTCCCCAATACCTCTGGGGCTCGAAACGCCGAAGAGGCTATCCGTATTGCTCGACTCGCAAGAGAGGCGGGTTGTGGAAATTTCATCAAGATTGAAATCATCCATGAAATGGACTACCTTATGCCTGACAATGAAGAAACCATCAAGGCTACTTTTGTGCTTTCTCGAGAGGGTTTTGTAGTGCTTCCCTATGTTATGCCTGATCTTGTTGTTGCTCAGAAGCTTGTGGATGCAGGTGCTGCAGCTGTTATGCCGCTTGGTTCTCCCATTGGTTCTCATCGAGGGCTGAGAACAAAGGATCTCATTGCCATGCTTATCGAAAAGATCGATATTCCTATTGTTGTTGATGCAGGGATAGGGAAACCCTCCCATGCAGCTGAGGCAATGGAAATGGGGGCAGATGCTGTGCTTGTTAATACGGCAATTGCAACAAGTAGTGATCCTGTGGCGACAGCGAGGGCTTTCTCCCTTGCTGTGGAAGCGGGGAGAATCGCCTACCTCTGCCAGAAGCAGCAGGAAAGCATTTATGCCCAGGCAAGCTCTCCCCTTTCAGGGCTTCTCTCATGAGGGCGACAGAGTCCTTTCTTCAGTGGCTGGATTTTGACATTGATGGCGCCTTGGCTTCAGTGGATGAAACGGCTGTGAAAAAAGCCCTCAGTAAAGACGTTCTCTCTCCTTTTGATTTTCTTGCTCTTGTTTCGGAAGCGGCTGAACCATTTCTCGAGGTCATGGCTCGCAAGGCTATGGAATTAACAGCCCAGCATTTTGGGCGTGCCGTTCTTCTTTTTGCTCCTTTGTATCTTGCTGATTATTGTCAAAATCAGTGTCTTTACTGTGGTTTTAGTGCTCGTAATCGTTTTCCTCGGCATAAGCTCTCTCGTGATGAGATTGAAGCAAATGGAGAAGCCCTTTACCAGCAGGGTTTTCGCCATATTCTTTTGCTTACAGGGGATTCTCCTGTGCAGACACCAGTAGACTATCTGGAAGAAGCCATAGAGATCCTTTCTCGTCGTTTTGAGTCTATTGCTGTTGAGGTTTATCCTCTTGAACAACATGACTACCAGCGATTGAGGCTTAAGGGGCTCGATGGGCTTACCATTTATCAGGAAACCTATGATCGTGCTGTTTATGACGAGGTTCATCCATCAGGTCCCAAGAAAGACTATCTCTATCGTCTTCAAACCCCAGAAAGGGGGGCACTGGCAGGGCTGAGGTGGATCACGCTGGGGGCTCTCTATGGACTTGCCAATCCGATTCACGATGCCTTTTGGACGGCTATGCACCTTGTCTCTCTCAAGAAGTTTTATCCTTTTGTGGAGTGGGGTGTTTCCCTCCCCAGGATGAATCCAGCTGAGGGGATCTTTTCTCCTCGCTATCAACTTTCTGATAAACGTTTTGTTCAGTTTCTTCTTGCCTTTCGTATCTTCTTTCCTACAGTAGGCATTACGCTTTCCACGCGGGAACGCCCCGAAATGCGGGATATTCTTATACCTTTGGGAATCACAAAAATGTCGGCAGGTTCTCACACTGAGGTGGGTGGCTATGCCTCAGAGGAGAAAACCGTCCCTCAGTTTGAAATCGCTGACAATCGATCAGTGGAAGAGGTGGTTGCGGTGATTCGTTCCAAGGGTTTTGATCCCGTCTTTAAGGACTGGGTCGGTGTTGTATAGGGGAGAGAAGGTTTTTGAGGGAGGCTTCTTAAGAGGAAGTGTAAACCTACCACATGAGTTCTAATCCGGCGATGGGGCTTGCGTCTTTTATGATGCGGTTTTGCTTGTTGTCAATGAGGGTGTACTCTACATAAGAATTGACACTTTCTTTAAATGATGCGTTCCATCCTTCCTTGTTTGGGAGCAACAAGTTGTCCTTTTTCCCGAATAACGGCAGAAATGGTGAGGGAGTGTGTTCGATTCTGCATTGTGATGGAGAATGAATCTTTCTCTGTGGTGAAGGATTTAATTTTTGTGCCGTTGTAGGTGGCAAAAAGATGGAATTCTTCGTTCAGATAGAGAAAAGAGATGTAGCCATTAAATGTTGTAAAAAGAAAGGGTATTTTGGCGATAGAAAAGAAAAGGCAGCTTTCTTTTTGTTCAAAATTATTTGATTGAAGCCATATCCACCGCTTTGGAAAGGAATAGCCATAGTCTTTTTCGCAGTATCCTTTTCCTCCGGTGAAGGAGATTGTCTTCCCATTGATGGTGAGTTATCCCTCAATGGTTGCATTGATGATGACGATGGCGTGATTGCACTCCATATTGGGAATAAAGGAAAAAGGGCCCATAATGTTTGGGTGAAAGAATCTTTGCGGGTAAATAACAGCATCTCTGTAAAGAATTTTCCCCGTTATTGTTGTCTCGTCGTTGTGAAGGTTGAGCGAGATTGCCTCACGGCTGAATGTATTTTCACCAATCTTGACAAAGAAAGTATCACTCGATGCATAAAAAGCCTCTATGGGGTAACGGAAGTATGAGGTTTGGCCATTTGAGCCATTGATAACTTGAACGAAACAGTGCTTATCGTTTTCTTCAAGAGAGACTCCTGCTATAAAAGAATAGATGTGGTTTTTGTCGGCACTGACATTTTTGAAATACCATCCCTCGAAGTAGTGTTTTTTTCTGAGATTTCCTTGGAAGATTTCTTTGTGAAAGATTTTTGTGAACATAAAGGTCTCCTTAATTTTGGATGGGCACTTTATACTTTTGTTGTGCTATTGTAGGGCTTGTTTCTATTTTTGTCAAAAAACTTCTTTTTAAGGGTTTTTATATGATTTTTGACTTTTTATTTTTTATGTGCTATACTTTAATGAATTGTGGTGTGAAACAACGGGGAGTAATCAATGAAGGGAAAAGCGCAGGTTTTGACACTTGAAGAGATCAAAGATTTGTGGTCAAGAACATACAATACTGAGGGGAGACCGGATTGGTCTCATATTTTGCCTTACTATGATGAGAATATATTTTTTAAGGATTCTATTCAGGAAATCAGAGGCAAAGAAGAATTTACAAAGATGACAGAGCGGCTTACCAAACGTTCTCAAGATCTGAAGATGAAGATAGTGAATGCTGTTCAGCAGGGGAATATTGTGTTTCTTGAGTGGGAGATGACCATTAGCTACAAAAAGTATCCGAGTTCCGTTGTGTAGGGGGCAAGTCGCTTGACCTTTAATGATGAGGGAAAGATTATTGAGCAGAGGGATTACTATGATCTTTGGGGGATATTTTTGACAATATTCCCTGGTTTGGGAAACGTTATAGAAAGTTCATGAAGAAAAAATTTGGATAGGTGTATGGCGAAGAAATCGAGGTTTTGGAAGTATTTTCGAGAGTACAAATGGTCAAATATTCTAGCAATGATAAAAAATGGAAACATTCCCCCAGAGGTTTGTCTTGATGATTGCCGAGGGAAGCTGGTGGTTATTACAGGGGCAACATCAGGCATAGGGTATGTTACAGCGAGAAGGTATGCCTCCGGTGGAGCACAACTTTTGCTTATTAATCGCAACAAGGAAAAGAGAAAATCTGAAGCAGGAACTTGAGAAAGAGTTTGGTGTAAAATGTGGGTATCTTTTGGCTGATTTGAGTAGATTGGATGATGTTTATCGTGTTGCCAATGAACTTCTTATGATGGAGCAATCAATTGATATACTGATTCATAATGCGGGTATATATCTCACAAAGTGTGAGATAACATCGGATGGTCTTGAAAAAGTGTTTGTGGTGAATTATCTTTCCAATTTCATTATTAACTACCTTCTCAAGGAAAGACTCAAGAAAGAGAATAAAGCACGCATCATTATGGTGGGATCACAAGGACATCGTTTTGCTGCTTGGGGATTGAAACTCGATGACTTGAATTTTGAACGGCAACGATATACTGGGCTTAAGAGTTATGGTTATGCCAAGACAGCCCAGCTTTTGTCCATGCTTTTTTTTGATGAGTATTTTCGCGGTTCAAGGGTGACGATCAATACCATGCATCCTGGTGCTGTGCTTACCGATTCTGGCAAGGATAATGGAGTCATCTATAAATGGTTCAGAAAACATTTGATTGATAAAATGTTAAAGTCACCAGAAATATCAGCAGAAGCCTTGTATTATCTTGGTGTTTCTCAGAAAATAGAGGGGGTAAGTGGGAAGTTTTTTCATCTCACAACGCTGGAAGAACCAGCACCCCCTGCTTTAGATAGAGAGGTAGCTTATGAATTGTGGGATGTGAGTCTTCGTTTGATTCAAAGAGAAAAATTTGAAAAGGGTGTGAAATGAAGGTTGTTGTTGTAGGAGCGGGCATTTCAGGGTTAGTGGCAGCGCTTCGAGCCAAGATGGAAGGCTTTGATGTTGTTATTCTGGAACAGAATGAGAAGTGTGGTGGACTGGTGAATTCCTTTTGGAGGGATGGTTATTTGTTTGATGGTGGAACTCGGGCGTTGCAGACTTTTATTCTCTCGCTTTTAAAACCCTTAGAAATAGAAATTGAGTATGTGAAAACACCGGTATCTTTAGGTATTGAGGACAAAATTATTTCTATGGAAAGTGTTGACAGCATAGAAGATTATAGAAAGCTCCTCGAAGAACTTTATCCTGATTCAAAGAAAGATATTGCGAGGATATTTAAAGATGTGTGGAAAATGGGAAAGTTTCTCGCTTCTGTGAACAAGATGCTTGCCATAAGGAAAGGGGTGGTGGGCTTTTTGGCTGATTTTCTTCCCGCTTTTGTGGGGATGATGGCAAATATGTATGTTCTTGTGAAAATGAAAGCTCCGATGGAGGAGTATTTTGATAAAAAAATTCGTGTGAAGAATGCTTCACTCAAAAATATTATTACCCAGCACTTTTTTGCAGGAACCCCCACGTTTTTTGCACTTGGCTATTTGTATCTTTACCCAGATTATATGTATCCGCTTGGTGGAACAGGAAAACTTGCTGAAAAACTTGAGGAGAAGGTTCGTAATTATGGGATAGAGGTAAAGACTCGCGCAAGGGTGGTGAGGGTTGATGCCTTTCGTAAATATGTAGAAACAGAGAACGGTGAGAAGATGTCGTATGATGCTCTGATTTGGGCGGCTGATTTGAAGGCTTTGTATAGGAATATTTCTCTTGGAAGCTTCTCCCAAAATATTATCAAGGAGTTTGAGAGAGAAAAGGAAAAAATTCTTTCTCACAAAGGGGCGGAATCTATTTTTACTCTCTATCTTGCTGTGGATGAAGATCCTGAATACTTTCGGAGAAAATCGCATGCTCATTTCTTTTACACACCTTCGAGGACAGGGATTGGTAGGATTGTAACAGAAGAATTGAACGATCTTATTCAGAACTGGGAAAGGCTTGATAAGAAAGATATTTTCGACTGGTTGTATCGGTTGTGCAAATATACTACTTATGAAATTGCCATACCTGTTTTGAAGGATCAAAGTGCAGCCCCTTCTAAGAAAACAGGCCTTATTGTCAGTTTTCTTTTTGACTACACCCTTGCGAAAAAGGCAAAAGAAACCTCCCTCTATGATGAATTGAAAGAGAAGGCAATGGATTTTGTGATCCAAGTTCTTTCTGAGACGATTTATCCCAATCTCAAAGATAAAATTATTTTTAAGTTTGCAGCCACTCCTTTAACTATTGAGTCAATAAGTGGTTCCTCGGAAGGTTCAGTGATAGGCTGGTCAATGTCGAGTGAAATTCCTGTTACGGCGAGTTTCTTACGAATGGTGGAAGCCCCCAAAACAACTGTGCCGGATGTTCTCAAGGTTGGGCAATGGACTTTGAGCCCTGCGGGGACTCCCACGGCTGTTTTGACAGGGAATTTGGCAATAGATTTTCTCAAGAAACAACAAAAAGCGAGAAAAAAATGAGGAATTATGATGTTGTGGTGGTGGGCGGGGGAAGAGCAGGACTTACCTGTGCTGCCTATCTTGCAAAGAGTGGGAAAAGAGTTCTCTTGGTTGAGAAGAACAAGGAATGTGGTGGGCTGGTGAATAGCTTTGAACACAATGGCTTTGTTTTTGATGCGGGGGTAAAAGGTCTTCTCAACGCTGGGATTGTTCTTCCAATGTTAAGGCAGTTGGATATTTCACTTGAATATACGCGAAGTAAGGTAAGTGTTGGTATTCAAAATGAGATTATTCATATTGAAACGAAAGAGGATTTAGAGAGTTATCGGAATCTTTTGCTGCGGTTTTATCCAGAAAGTGAGAAGGAAGTGGTAGAAATTATTCGAGATATCAAAAAGATGATGAAATACTTTGATGTTTTGTATGGTATCGATAATCCTGTTTTTCGGGATTTGAAGAATGATTTTGTTTTTCGACAGCTTGTGCCGTGGCTTCCCAAGTTTTTGTTTACAATTATAAATGTCAATCGTTTGAATAAACCGGTTGAAGTGTATTTGGCCAAGAAGGTGAAAAATCGGTCGCTTTTGGATATGATTGTTCAGCACTTTTTTAAAAACACTCCAACTTTTTTTGCTTTGGGGTATTTTTCTTTGTATCTTAATTATTTTTATCCCAAAGGGGGGATAGGGAAGCTAGGAGAAGTTATTCAGAAAAAAGTGTGTGAACTTGGGGGAGAGATAAGAACAGAGAGACGAATTGTTGAAGTGCATCCCGTAAGAAAGAGTGTCAAAGACGATCAGGGTGAGGAATATGGCTATGAGAGGCTTGTTTGGGCATCGGATTTGAAGACACTCTACAGGATGATTGCCCCTGAAGAACTGCCAAAGAGGATACAAAAGGCTTTTTGTAGGAAAAAGGAAGAGATGTTTCGGCATAGAGGGAACGATTCGGTGTTTACGGTTTTTCTTGAGGTTGATGAACCTGTGGAGACCTTTCAGAGTATTTCTCATGGGCATTTTTTTTATACTCCATCGAGAGAGGGAATGGGGGATATTGCCCGAGGAGAGTTAGAGAATATTCTTTCTCATTTTGATGATTTTTCAAAAGAGGATGTCTTGAAATGGTCAGAGAGATTTTTGACCTACAATACTTTTGAGATTTCTCTTCCGGCGATAAGGGATTCGGGTTTGGCTCCAGAGGGAAAGACTGGTATTGTGGTAAGTGTTATGGCGGAGTATGAGCTTTTTAAGAAAGTGAGGCAAGCGGGGTGGCTTGATGAGTTTGTCTCTTTTCTTGAAAAGAAAGTAGTTGAATTGCTCTCTCGTACAGTGTATCCCATGCTGGAGCAAAAGCTTATTCATGCTTTTTCGTTTACACCGCTTGATATTGAAAAAAGGGTCGGAAGCTCAGAGGGGGCTATTGTTGGGTGGGCTTTTGATGGAAATATTCCCGTTGTGAAGAATATGCTTAAGGTAAATGACTCTGTTTTAACCCCTATCCCTGATATATTTCAAGCGGGTCAGTGGGTATATAGTCCTTCAGGTGTACCCATGGCAATTCTTACGGGAAAGATCGCCGTTCAGAGGGTGATGAACTCTTTGAGGAAAAAGTGACTTTTTGGTGGGGAACAATTTTTTCGAATTTGCTTTTTTTCGCTTGATTTTTCTCGGAAAATGTGCTATAATAATAGACACAAATGCACTCCCCTGTAGCTCAGCAGGCAGAGCAGCTGGCTGTTAACCAGCGGGCCGTAGGTTCGAGCCCTACCGGGGGAGCAGGGCTGTCCTTTGGACAGCCTTTTTTGTTTATGGTATAATTATAGATGAAAATTTTTCGTATTGAAGGGGTGAAGTATGTATAGGGAGTATGTAGAAGGTATTGCTCGGAAGGCGAAAGAAGTGTTTTATGAGGTGGCGTCTCGAAGCACATCTCAAAAGAATGATGCACTTCGAGCGATTGCTACGGTTTTACGAGAGAAAAAGGATGCTGTTCTCGCTGCAAATAGGATAGATTTGGAAAATTTTGACAAAACGGGAAAATCAGGGGCTCTGCGGGATCGATTGCTCCTCAATGAGGCTCGAATTGAAGCCATGGCGAAGGGTGTGGAGGAAATAGCGAGTCTTTCTGATCCTGTGGGGAGTGGGAACTATATTAGCAAACGGCCGAATGGACTTCGTATTGAGCGTGTTCGTGTTCCGATTGGTGTGATAGCAATGATTTATGAAGCGCGCCCAAATGTAACGGTGGATGCGGCGGCTCTTTGTCTCAAATCAGGGAATGTGGCCATTCTCCGTGGGGGGAGAGAAGCCTTGCATTCCAATTTAGCTCTTATGGAAGTGATTCGTGAAGGGTTGAGGCAGAGTTCTTATCCATTGGAAGCAGTGCAGTATGTGGAGAAGGTAGAGCATGAGGTTGTGGATGAAATGCTCCAACTTTCAGATCTTATTGATCTTGTTATTCCGCGAGGGGGAGAATCGCTTATCCGCTCTGTTACCGAGAAATCGAAGATACCGGTAATCAAGCATGATAAGGGGGTGTGTCATGTTTATGTGGATGCCTCTGCTGACAGGGGGAAGGCTGAAGCTATTGTTATCAATGCCAAGTGTCAACGTCCTTCGGTTTGTAATGCTGCCGAGACGCTTCTTTTGCACAAGGATTATCCCTACTGGAAGGAACTGATTCAAACACTTCTGGATCACAATGTCAAGGTTATTGCTGATGAATATATTCGGAGGGAATTTCCTTCTCTTCAAGCGGCAACGGAGGAGGATTGGTACACCGAGTATCTGGATTATATCATTTCTGCACGGATTGTAGGTTCTCTTGAAGAAGCAATTCGTCATATCAATACCTATGGTTCTCATCACTCTGATGCCATTGTGAGCGAGAGTTATGGGTCGATTCAACGCTTTCTCTCTGATGTGGATTCTGCAGCGGTTTATGCCAATGCTTCTACTCGATTTACTGATGGGGCTGAATTTGGGCTTGGGGCAGAGATAGGCATCTCAACCCAAAAACTGCATGCTCGTGGACCTATGGGGTTGGAGAGTCTTACTACAGAGAAGTGGATTGTCTATGGGGATGGGCATGTTCGTTAATAAGGCATGAGAGGAACGGCAATCTTCCATATCCAGAACCCCACACTCATCCAACTGACAAAGGCGATGTGAGGTTGCTTCTTCCCCTTTGCAAGGGAGAAAAGCACCTCTATCCATGCGGGGAGAATGGATGCAAGAAGCCACCACCCTATTCCCCAGAAAGAGACAAACCACCCATAGCCAAAGGCAATGACGACATCTCCCCATCCTCCTTTTTTTTGAAGGGCACCAAGGGCAAGAATGCTTGCTGGTAGAGATGCACCTGCAATGTGAGAAAACCACCATGCTGGGGAGAGGCTGTCAGAGAAGAGGGAAAGGGTGATCAAAACAAGAGGAAGCCCCAAAGCGGGGGCAAGAGAGATTTTTCGGTGGCGAATATCTTCCCAGCTAAGCCATCCAGAAAGGGCAAAGGCTATTATCCACAGGATCCATTGAAAGTGCCAGAGATCCATCTATTCTACCTCTTTTACAGGTATATGGGCAAAGGCTCGGAAAAAAGTCGATGAAATGTAGTTTTCCTGTGGGTAGTTTTCTCCTCGGTTGATGCGGAGATAGGAATTGATAACGATGAGGGAGTTATCCTTTCGACGAAAGGCATGGGTCTGCGGATAGTAAAGATTGAGGTAGTCGATACAAACCCCTTTGCGTGGGCTATGGTGAATATAGGTTATGGTGCCATGTTTGTCTACACTGACAACAATGGCGATGTGGGAGAGGAGGTCATCCCATTTATTATTTCGGTTGACATCATAGGTGTTGTCAAAAAAGATGAGGTCGCCTGGAGACAAGGGAAGAGTGTTGGTATAGACAAATCGGTGTTTTGCCAAGCCGTCGTAGAGGGAACTCACTCCCCCTCGCCCTTGTCCGTAGACTTCCAAAAGATCAATACCTGAGAGGTAGTACACATAGCGCACAAAACCAATACAGTCTGAAGTAAAACGTTTGCCATTGGTACTGGGGAAGGAATACCTTCCCTGCAGGGCAAGGGCATTGGAAACGACAAGCTCGTAGAAGTTGACAGCAAAGCTTGCACTGGGGAGTGCAAGAAGTAAGAACAAAAGAATCACCTTTTTTTTCATAATAATGATATCGGCGAAAAAGGGTGAAAAATCAAATCCTATTTATGCACAAAAGAATGGCGTTTTTCACAGACTAAAAGTGCAAAAATGTGCAAATTGTTTATGAAATCGGTTTTATAAAAGTTTCTTTATCAATGTTGTAATTCTTTTTCTTGTCTAAATTTGTATTTTGTTATTTAAGCAGAGATTATTGGCACGATTTTTGCTATTTTACTTATGAAAATTTCCAAAAAGGAGGTCTGTTATGAAACGTTTGTGGTTTCTGATGGTACTGGGTGTTTTGGTGGGAATACCTGCATTCGCTGGTGTGATGATGCAGGGGTTCTACTGGGATGTCCCAGCTGGTGGTAATTGGTACGATACCATGAAGAGCAAAGCCTATGAGCTTCGCTACATGGTGGGGAATGGTACCAAGTATGGTATCAATCGTATCTGGTTCCCTCCTGTGTCCAAGGCTCAGGGTGGTGGGTATTCGATGGGGTATGATCCTCATGACTACTATGACCTTGGTCAGTACAATCAGGATGGGACGGTTGAGACACGGTTTGGTTCGGCTTCTGAACTCCGTTCGGCTATTTCTACCTTCCGCAATTATGGGGTTGACTGTATGGCTGATATTGTGATCAACCATCGTTCAGGTGGTGCAAGTGAGTACAACCCTTACACAGGTGGTAATACCTGGACTGATTTCCGCAATGTGGCAAGCGGGAAGGCAAAATGGCAGTACTGGGCATTTCACCCCAATAACATTCGTGCCTATGATAGTGGAAGTTTTGGTGGTTTTCCTGATGTTTGTCATGACAATTCGACGGTTTACAATGATATCAAGACCTGGATGCTGTGGCTGAAGAATGTTAGGAATGCTGGTTTTAGTAGCTGGCGATGGGATTATGTGAAGGGATTTTCTCCTGATATTGTAAGAAGGCTCAATGCTGACACTTCTCCTACTTTTAGTGTTGGTGAGTATTGGGATGCGAATACGGGAACGCTTGACTGGTGGGCAAATGCAGCGAATTCTTCTGTGTTTGATTTTGCTCTCTATTATACTTTGCGAGATATCTGTAACAATAGTTCAGGTGGTGGGTATCTTCCCAATGTATTTGACTATAGCAAGAGCTTTGCTGCAAAGAATCCGTGGCGTGCTGTGACCTTTGTTGCTAACCATGATACGGATGAAATCTATCGTGACAAGATGATGGCGTATGCGTTTATTCTCACCTACCAAGGGTATCCTACTATCTTTTGGAAGGACTATTATAATTATGGTCTTGCGACGGGTGGTGGTGCTGGTAGTGGCTGGGGCAATGGTATCAAGCAACTGGTATGGTGTCGTGAGAAGCTTGGTGGCGGTGGTCCTCAGATTGAGATTTTGAAGAGTAACGATGGGGATGTGATTATCTACGGTAGCCGTGGGTACTCTACATCGAGTCCTGGGTATATTGTGGTTATCAATGACCATCCTTCTCAGTGGAAGGGAGCATGGGTGCAGACGGGGAATGGCTATTTGAAGAATAAGACTCTGAAGGCTTATGCTTGGTCTTCAACGGTGAGTGGGCAGAACTATCAACCTCAGAACAAGTACTGTGACGGCAATGGTTGGGTTGAGGTTTGGGCTGCTCCTCGTGGTTATGCTGTCTACTCTGTGGATGGACTGTAAAGAAAGAAGTGAGTGAGAATGGGGTGTCCGTCAGGGCACCCCTTTTTTTAGCACGGCAATGTTGTCAGGACATAACGAAGTGCTTTTCCTCTCAAAAGTTGCAAAAAAATCCGTTTCTCTTCATAATAGAGATCCTTATGTGCAAGGAGGATCTATGTTACAATTGAAACCACTCGATAACTTTCATGGGCGTCCGGGGCCGTTATTGCTTATTATTATGGATGGTATAGGGCTTGGGAAGCCAACCGAGGGGAATGCGGTGTACAAGGCTCATACCCCTACGCTGGATGCATTGTTTTCAATGCCACTTTATACAGAGCTTCAGGCTCATGGAACGGCTGTAGGACTCCCCAGTGATGATGATATGGGAAATAGTGAGGTAGGTCATAATGCCTTGGGAGCTGGCCGTGTTTTTTCCCAAGGAGCAAAACGGGTGAATGAGGCTATTGCTGATGGGAGTATCTTCACTACCGATGTGTGGAAGGCACTGGTGAATCAGTGCAAGTCTTCAGGGGGTACTTTCCACTTTATTGGGCTTTTGTCAGATGGGAATGTCCATTCTCATATTGATCATCTCATTGCCCTCCTTCGTCAAGCTGCTCGTGAGGGGGTGAAACGAGCTCGTGTTCATGCCCTTCTTGATGGGCGTGATGTTCCCGAGAAGTCGGCCCTCATCTATATAGATCGTATTGAATTAGTACTCAAAGAACTTTCCTCACAGTATAAGGTTGACTATCGTATTGCCTCAGGTGGTGGTCGAATGGTGACCACAATGGACCGGTATTTTGCAGACTGGAATATTGTGAAGCGTGGATGGGATGCGCATGTTCTTGGAAAGGCATGGATGTTTTCCTCGGCTCGTGAGGCAGTGGAAACCTTTTACGCTGAGGATTCCAAGATCACCGATCAGTACCTCCCTGCCTTTGTGATTGCAGAGAATGGGCAGCCTGTAGGAACGATAGAGGACGGGGATAGTGTTGTTCTCTTTAATTTCCGTGGTGACAGAGCGATTGAGATCTCTATGGCGTTTGAGTATCCTGATTTTGATAAGTTTGATCGAGAACGCTATCCTAAGGTTGTTTTTGCAGGGATGATGCAGTACGATGGGGACTTGAAGCTTCCTTCGCGGTTTCTTGTTCAACCTCCGGTGATTAATCGAACGGTGAGCGAGTATCTCTGTGCTGCGGGGATAAAGAGTTTTGCTATTTCTGAAACACAGAAGTTTGGTCATGTTACCTATTTTTGGAATGGTAATCGTTCGGGATATATTGATGAAAA
>Ga0308409_1000095_pt1 | contig 56020 bp, 65 predicted proteins | sample HotsprSampleMSe4_FD_203469 | JGI IMG/M metagenome (GOLD analysis project Ga0308409, IMG submission 203469) | Hot spring phototrophic mat microbial communities from Mushroom Spring, Yellowstone National Park, Wyoming, United States - 20060912_MSe4 ... | reverse complement strand
ATAAAGTTTGCTAATTTGTCAAGAGGTATTTTAAAAAAATGATTGGCATTTGATTATCGACTTATTAGATTATGATTATTAAGGATTTTACAGACGTCAAAAGTCGACGGCAATATTTGGAAAAAAAGCTTAATATAAAGCTTGAGAATATTAAAAAAGCCTTGCTTCATGATGAAAAAGAGATAACCGTTGAAAATTTAATTGGAGAGACAAGTTTACCTTTGGGGGTTGCTGGGCCGATAAAAATTCAAAAATCAAAATTTAAATTTCAAAATTATTATATTCCTTTGGCAACAACAGAGGGAGCGTTAGTGGCCTCAGTTAATCGGGGTTGTAAAGCAGTAAATCAATCAGGAGGGGTAAAAGTATTTTTGGAAAAAATTGGGACAACGCGCGGACCAGTTTATGAAACAGGTAATTTAGAAAAGGGTTTTTGGTTTTTAGACTGGCTTAAAAAAAATGAAAATTTAATAAAAAAAACCGCTGAAAAGATTTCCTCTCATCTTAAATACTTAAAATTTGATGGCAAAGTAATTGGTCCTTACACTTTTTTGCGTTTTTATTTTGGTACCGGCAAAGCAATGGGAATGAATATGGCAACTTTTGCCACTGATGAGATTAATAAACTAATTGAAGAAAAAACTGGGATTTCTTGTTTGGCTCTTTCTGGAAATTTTTGTGTTGACAAAAAACCATCATGGTTAAATTTTAATTTAGGACGGGGAGTTTCTTTATGGGCTGAGGCAATTATTAAAAAAGAGGTGACTGAAGAGGTATTAAAAACTACCCCTCAAAAAATATTTGACATTTGGTTAGCGAAAAATATGGTAGGATCTCTCGTTTCTGGAAGCTTGGGATTTAATGCTCATTTTGCCAATATTGTCGCTTCTTTTTTTGCGGCCACGGGTCAAGATCTTGCCCATGTGGTTGAAGGAAGTATGGGGATCTCAACGACTAAATTAGAGAGTGATGGTGATTTATATTTTTCGATTTATCTTCCATCAGTGATGATTGGGGTAGTTGGTGGAGGCACGAACTTAGCAATTAAAAAAGAAGCAATAAAAATTACTCAAGCTGAAACAAAAGAAGAATTGGCAGAAGTTTTGGCAGGAGCAGTTTTGGCTGGAGAACTTTCTCTTTTGGCGTCTTTAGCAGAAGGAAGTTTGGCCAAAGCTCATAAAAAATTAGGACGAATAAAAAATAAAAAATAAAAATGGAAAATGACAATGAAAAAATAAAAAAAATTTTTAATTTTTATTTTATTTCAATATGATTGGAATTGTCTCTTACGGATTTTATTTACCAATTTGGCGAATAACAACAAAGGAAATTGCCTTAGTTTGGGGAAAAAATTATTTGGAGATTGAAAATTCGCTTTTGGTAAAGGAAAAAACTGTTGCCTCAGTTGATGAAGACTCGTTAACCATGGCTTTTGAATCTTCAAGTTTAGCTTTGAAAAACTTTCCTGATAAAAAAGAAAAGATTGAGTTTGTTTTTTTTGGCTCAGAAACTCCTCCTTATGCCGTAAATCCGGCCTCAACTATTTTGGCGGAATTTTTAGGTTTAAAAAACAACTATTTAGGAAGCGACCATCAGTTTGCTTGCAAAGCCGCAACTGGGGCTTTGATTTCTGGTTTGGGATTAATAAAAAGTAATCTTTTTGAATATGGCTTGGTGGTTGCTTCAGACAAAGCCACAGGTAAACCTCACGATGCTTTAGAATATACAGCCGCCTCCGCATCAGTGGCGTTGATTATTGGTAAAAAAAATGTCGCTTTAGAAATTATTGATCAACAGTCTTTTTCTTCCGACACACCGGATTTTTGGCGACGGGAAGGAATCCGTTATCCATCCCATGGCGGTCGCTTTACAGGAAAACCATCTTATTTTTATCATATTAATCAAGCATCAAAAATACTTTTAAAAAAAACAAATTTAAAGCCAAAGGATTTTTCGTATGCTGTTTTTCATATGCCCAATGGTAAGTTTCCTCAAGAAGTGGCTTTTGGTTTAGGGTTTGAAAAAAAACAGATTGAAAAAGGTTTAGTTGTTTCATATCTTGGTAATTCCTACACTGCTTCGGCGTTAATGGGACTGATTTCCGTTTTGGAGGAGGCAAAAACGGGCGATTTAATCTTTTTTTGTTCCTATGGATCAGGTGCTGGCTCTGATGCCTTTGTTTTTAAAGTCACAGAAAATTTAGAGAAAGTGAGAGTTTCGTTTAAATCTTTGGTTGAAAAGAAAAAGTATATCACTTATCCAACTTATTTAAAGTTTATGGGAATGATATAAAATGAATACCATTATTGCTTTTTATCAAACAAAATTTGGCGAGCTTTGGGAAAAGTCATTAACTTCTCTTATAAAAGAGGCAATCTTTGGTGTTTTAAAAGAAGCTAATTTGGAGATTAACCAAATTGATGCCATTTTTTTTGGTAATATGATGGCTGGAGTTTTGGAAAATAATCTTCATACCGCTTCAAAAATAGCAGAAATTATTCAAAGAAATATCCCAATTTTTCGGGTTGAGGCAGCCTGTGCTTCAGGAGGAGCGGCTTTTCATTTGGCAACCAAATATCTAAATGATAATTGCCAAAAAACGGTTTTGGTCTTGGGAGCAGAAAAAATGAGCGATTACTCACCAGAAGAAGTAACCTCAGCCTTAGCTGCTGCTTCCTCGGGTGAGGAACAAGAGGCGGGATTAACTTTTCCTGGTTTATATGCCTTAATGGCCAATTTTTATTTACAAAAATATCAGTATACTGAAGAAAATTTAGCTTATGTTTCTTATAAAAATCATTATCATGGCAGTCTTAATGAAAAAGCTCATTTTCAAAATAAATTAACGATTGAAAAAATTCTTCAAAGCCCATATGTGGCTTATCCCTTAAAAGTTTTGGATAGTTCCCCAATTTCCGATGGGGCGGCGGCTTTAATCATAACCAACGATAAAAACTTAGTTAAAAAGTCAAAAGCCTCTGTTTCAGTTTTAGCCTCAGAGGTGGCAACCGATACTATTAATCTTTTTAAAAGAAAAAGCTTGGATGAAATTTTATCAACAAAAATTGCCGCCGAACATGCTTTTAAAAAGGCTGGTATTGAAAGAAAGCAAATAAATGTAGCCGAAGTTCATGACTGTTTTTCCATTGCTGAAATTTTGGCAATGGAGGATCTGGGTTTTTGGAAAAAGGGAGAAGGAGGAGGAAAGACAAAGGAACTATCAACTTTGCTTAATCAATCAAGTTTAACAGTTAACCCTTCTGGTGGTTTAAAAGCTGCTGGTCATCCAGTTGGGGCAACTGGAATAAAACAAATTGGGGAGATTTTTTTACAGTTAACGAAAAAAGCAGAAAAACGCCAAGTAAAAAATGCCAAATATGGTTTGGCTCATAATGTGGGAGGATCGGGCGGGACAGCGGTTGTTACGATATTAGCTATTTGAAAGATACGAATGATGCGAATGAATATGCGAATGACGCGAATTATGAGAATATGAAAGAGAGATAAATGGAGATAAGTAGAGATAAATGGAGATTGGGAGATTGGGTTAATTGTATGTAGAGACACGCTATGGTGTGTCTCTACAAAGATATTTTCCAAATATCCCAAGGTGACGAATATATAACACCTTAGGAGGTGACGAACCTATAACATTGTTCTTATTGTCATTACCGCAAAAGCGGGAATCTATAAAATCATACCTTAAATAAAAAAGAGGTTAAAAATTATATAGATTCCTGATCAAGTCAGGAATGACAATTAAATTAATTATTTCAATTTGATTTTAAATTTTGAGATTTTAATTTTGAAGTTTGAATTTTTATTTTAATATGATCTCACCAGTAAAAATTTGGCGAAGGCAAAAAGAAAAACGGTTGATTTTAGGAAAGGAAGGGAGGGTTATTTCTTGGACAAAGATATATGTGGCACCAAAAGACTTTAAAAATTTTGCTCCTTACGTTGTTGTTTTGGTAGAATTGGAAGATAAAAAAAAGTATGTTGGGCAACTTATTGATTATGATGAAAATAATTTAAAAATTGGGCAGAAGGTAAAAGTGGTTCTTCGAAAAACAAGAAATGTTGGACAAGAAGATGTTATTCCTTATGGCGTTAAATTTAAGCCAATATAAAAATGAAAAATATTATTACTTTTTCTGCTCCGGCAAAAGTTATTTTATCAGGGGAACACAGTGTTGTTTATGGTCATCCGGCTTTGGTTGCTTCTATCGATAAACGTCTTTATTTTTCTTTAAGTGAAAAAGATTTTTTTAATAAAAAGAAAGATGAAAAAAGTAAAAAAATTGTTAAATTGATTGAAAAAACGGTTGTTTCTTATCTTGAAAAAAACAAAATCGCCTATCATCAAAAAAAATATTCTTTTAAAATCGAATCAGAAATTCCAGTGGGTTGTGGTTTAGGATCATCGGCCGCTTTTTCAGTGGCAGCCACCGCTTGTTTTTTAAAATTTTTAACCAATAAAGATTTTCCAAAAGAAGAAATTAACAAACTTGCCTATCAAATTGAGACCTATTTTCATCAAAATCCCTCAGGTGTGGATAATACCGCCTCTTGTTTTGGGGGATTAATTTATTACCGCAAAGAATTTGAGTTTTTAAAAAATACCTCCTTTTTAAATTTTAAAATTCCCAAAAATTTTTCACTTTATTTAATTGATTCCGAAAGACCAAAAGAAAAAACAAAAGAGATGGTGAAGGCGGTTTTTGAAAAATATAAAAAAAATCCCTCTTTTTTTGAAAATGTTTTTTTTGACATCGAAAAAACGACAAAAAAAATGGTCTTGGCAATAAAAGAAGAAAATAAAGCTCTTTTTCAAGAGGCGATTTTGGATAATGAGATTTTTTTGGAAATTATTGGCGTTGTTTCCTCAAAAACAAAAAAACTTTTGCAAAAACTTTCTTCTTTTGGGGTGGGAAAAATTACTGGCGCTGGTGGGAAAAGTAGGGGTTCTGGATTTATTTTATTTTTTGCCCAGAAAGAAAAAGAATTGATAAGTTTTTTAGAAAAAGAAAAAATTAATTTTTTAAAGTTTGCTTTTGACGATAAAGGTGTATATGAAAAAAGTCAAAATTAAAAGTCCAGCCAATATCGCTTTTATTAAATACTGGGGACAAAGAGACAAAAAACTTTTTCTTCCCTTTAACGATAGTTTTTCGATGAATCTCTCTTCGTGTTATACGATTTTAGAAATAGAAAAAAAAGAGGATCCAAAAATCCAAAAACTTTATGTCAAAGATTATGAAAAAGATAATTTTGAGATTAAGACCGATGACTCTTTTAAAAAAGTATTAACTTTTTATCATCAAGCGAAAAAATTTTTAAAAGTAAAAAAAGATTATGGTTTTGTTATTTACTCTTATAACTCTTTTCCAAAAAAGGCCGGGATTGCCTCCTCAGCTTCTTTCTTTTCGGCTTTGGCTTTGGGATTTTCTTGGCTTTTTGAAAAAAAGTTAGACAAAAAAAATCTTTCCATTCTTTCTCGTTTATCTGGTTCGGGTTCTTCTTGTCGTTCGATTCCCGACGGCTTTTCTTGGTGGTATAAAGGAAAAAAAAGTAGTGACAGTTATGCAATATCAATTGCTCCACCATCTTATTGGGATTTAGTCGATTTGGTTTTGATTTTAAATAAAAAAGAAAAAAAAGTTTCTTCTTTGGAAGGACACATTATGGCAGAAACCAGTGGTTTATTTAAGTATCGGCTTTTAAGTTTAGAAAAAAGACTAAAAGAAATTAAAAAAGCTTTTTTCAAAAAAGACTTTACTTATTTTGGCAATCTTTTGGAAGAGGAAACAATTTCAATGCATTCGGTTATGATGACCCAAAAACCACCTCTTTTTTATTGGAGTGGGAAGACGGTTGAGGTAATAAAAAAAATTATTGAACAAAGAAAGAAGGGACTTGAAGGATATTTTACCATTGATGCTGGAGAAAACATTCATTTAATCTGTCAAAAAAAGGATGAAGAAAAATTTTTAAATTTTTTAAAAAAACAAAAAGAAGTTTTACAAATCATTAAAAATTATCCAACTTATGGAACAAAATTTATATAAGAAAAAAATAGTTCTTATAAAATTGGGTGGCAGTTTAATTACCGATAAACAAAAACCTTTTACACCAAAGATTTCCGTGATTGACGACTTATCACGTCAGATAAAAGAAGCGTTAGCTGAGGATAAAAGTCTTCAATTGATAATTGGCAATGGCGGTGGTTCTTTTCCTCATTATCCGGCTTTAAAGTATCAAATGAATGAAGGAATAAAAAAAGAAGATCAGAAATTTGGCTTTTGTTTGGTCCAAGATGCCGCCTCAAGATTAAATCGAATTGTTGTCGATTCCCTTTTAAAACATAATTTTAAAGCCCTCTCCTTAAATCCCTCATCGATGATAGTGACCAAAAACGGAAAAATTAAAAAATTTTTTCCTTATCCACTTTTTTCCATCCTTAATTTAGGTTTGATTCCAGTGACTTATGGCGATATCGTTTTTGATGAGGAAAAAGGAAGTTTTATTTTGTCAACCGAAAGGGTTTTAAATTTTTTAGCTTTATTTTTGAAAAAAAAGGGTTTTAAAATCGACAAAGTTATTCACAATGGTTTAACCCAAGGAGTCTTAGATGAAAAAGGAAAAACAATAGAAAAAATTACTTTGAAAGATTTTTCTAAAATTGAGAAAAATTTTTATCAAACTTTAGGTTTTGATGTGACGGGGGGGATGTTACATAAGGTTAAAGAAAGTCTTTATTTAACTAAATATGGAATAAAAAGCTTTATTATTAACGGGACGGCCAAGAAAAATCTTTTAAAAAAAGCTCTTTTGGGAGAGGAAGTTTTGGGCACTTGGATAATTTAGAGGGTAGGAAGGCTAAATTCGATGCCATTTGGGCCAATTTTAATTATCCCTAAAATATTCCCAGTAATTAATCCCCAAACGGCAAGCATGACAAAAATTAAAAACATCCCAATAACCGCATTGGTAATTTTTGCTTGAGCTTTGGCAATTTTTTCTTTTTCTCCGCCAGAGACAATCCAATCATAAGCACCCCAAAGTAAATAAATGATTAAAAAAATTCCCGCTATTATAATAAAAAGTCTAATGCCAATTTCAAAAAGTTTAGCCAAAGCAACAGTTGGATCGCCCCCTAATATTCCAATACCGGCTGGGGGTGAGATTTTACCAAAAACGTCATCGGCTTGAGCCAAAACCTTTATCATATTTTTTAAAAAGGCAAGATTGATTCAATTCCAAGAATTTTTCCAATAATTCTTACCAAAAGAAAACTACTAACAATTAAAATCAGTCCCAAAACGGCAAAACTAATAGTGTTTTGCGCTTTGGCTACTGCTTCTTTGTTTTCGCCCGCCGTTAAGATTTTAAAAGCCGCTTTAAAAAGGATTATAAGAAAAAAAACAGCCACCGCCGTCATTATCAGTGGTAAAATTATTTTCATTAAACTGGGAACGGTGGCTATTTTTGCAGGGGCAAAATTAGTGGGATTTATTTCTATGGCATAAACCATAAAAAAATTTTAAAGAAAATGATTTTTAAAGTCAAGGGGACTAATAACTTTATGGATAATTTACCAAAACATATTGCAATTATTCCTGATGGCAACAGGCGTTGGGCTAAAGAAAAGGGGCTGCCTACTTTTGAGGGACACAAGAAGGGTTTTAACCAAGCAATAGAAATTGGTAAAAAGGCAAGAGAGTTGGGAATTAAAGTTTTAACTCTTTGGGCTTTTTCTAGCGAAAACTGGAAAAGAACTAAGGAAGAAATTTCCTATCTTATGGATCTTTATTATCAAATGATTGAAATAAATATTCAAGATGCATTAAAAGAGAAAATAAGAATTATTCATCTTGGACGAAAAGATCGAATAAGTAATAAACTTCGTCTCAAAATAATGGAAGCAGAAGAAAAAACAAAAAATTTTGATAAATATTATTTAGCTATTGCATTAGATTATGGAGGAAGAGATGAAATTATAAGAACAATAAATAAAATAAATCAATCAAAAACAAGCATTAAAAATTTTTCTGAGGAAAAAATTAATCAATTTTTAGACACCAAAGATCTTCCGTATCCATCCCCTGATTTAGTGATTCGAACCAGTGGTGAAATAAGAACTTCGGGTTTTATGATTTGGCAAGCCGCTTATTCTGAATGGATTTTTTATCCAAAATATTTTCCCGATTTTACCCCTTTTGATTTAGAAAAATGCATTGAAGAATATAAAAAAAGAAAAAGACGTTTTGGTGTATAATATTTTTATGTTTCTTCCTTCTTTTACCATCACTAACAAAATTTTAACCAACATTGCCAAAATTGAAGCAGCCGAGGAGATAATCAAAAACGCTCCGCTTCTTCCCTTGTGGGAAAAACAGTTTAAACAAGAGGCAATTATTCGCGCTGTTTATCACGGGACTCATCTAGAAGGTAATCTTTTAAATAAAGAGGAGGCAAAAGATGTTCTTTTGGGAAAAGAGGTGGCGGCCCGTCCGCGTGATATTCAAGAGGTGATAAACTATCGTAAAGTGATTGAGTTTATCGATGAGGAAGCCAAGAAAAAGATTGAGAAAATTACCGAACAGTTAATAAAAAAACTTCACAAAATTATTACCGACAAACTTTTACCACCAGAAGAACAAGGAGAGTATCGAAAAAAGCAAGTTGTTATTCGCAACTCTCAAACGGGAGAAGTGACTTTTCGACCACCGCCACCGATTGAAGTGCCATTTTTGATGCGAGAATTTGTTTATTGGTTAAATACTTGGGATTTTCAAAAAATTCATCCGGTTTTAAAAGCGGGAATTGCTCATCATGAGTTGGTAAGAATCCATCCTTTTTTGGATGGTAATGGCAGAGTGGCAAGAATTTTGGCCACTTTGATTCTTTTTTTGGGAGGGTATGATATTCGCCGGTTTTTTTCTTTGGAGGAATATTACGATAAAGACGCCGCTTCTTATTATGAGAATTTACAAAAGGCTTCTTCTGGTGATTTAACTTCTTGGCTTGAGTATTTTACCTTAGGGGCGGCCAGCGAATTTGAAAGGATAAAAGAAAAAGTTTTAAAGCTTTCTAAAGATATCAAACTTAAGCAAAAAATTGGCGGGCAGCAAATATTTTTAACAGAAAGACAGATGAAAATTGTAGAGTATATTCAAGAAGTGGGATATCTTCAAAATCAAGCGTTTAAAACTCTTTTTCCTGATATTTCCGAAGATACGGTTTTGCGCGATTTAAAAGATTTAGTCAATAAAGGTTTAATTAAAAAAGTTGGCTCAACTAAAAACGCCCGTTATATCATGGTATGACTTTTAAAGATCTAGCCTCTTATTTTGAAAAAATTGAAAAAACTACCAGTAGGTTGGAGATAACTGAGCTTTTAGCCCAACTTTTTAAAAAGTTAACGGCAAAAGAGTTGGAGATGACGGTTTTTCTTCTTCAAGGACGGGTGGCTCCTTTGTATGAAAAAGTGGAATTTGGGATGGCGGAAAAAATGGTGATTAAAGCGGCAGTTTTGGCTTTAAATCTTGATACTAAATTTTTTATAAAAGAGTATAAAAAAATTGGCGATTTGGGAGAAACGGTTTATTATTTTAAAAAACAATTTCCTTCCTTTGAAGAAAAAGAATTGAAAATTGAAGACGTATTTTCTTATTTAGAGAAAATGGCAAAAGAGGCAGGCGAGGGTGCTTATGAAAGAAAGATTAATCTTCTTTCTTCTTTAATCCGGCAACTTGATCCTTTATCTTGTTGTTATTTGGTAAGAATTCCAACCGGTGTTTTGCGTTTGGGTTTTTCGGATATGACTATTTTGGATGCTTTGTCATGGATGGAAAAAGGGGATAAGAGTTTACGAAAGGTTATTGAAACGGCTTATCATGTAAGACCCAATTTGGGATATATTGCCAAAGTAATTAAAGAAAAAGGCGTTTCTTTTTGTAAAAAAATAACACCCTCGGTTTTTACCCCGATTTTGATGATGAAGGCAGAAAGACTTTCCTCGGCCAAAGAAATTTTGGAAAAAATTGGCCCTTGCGCTGTCGAATCGAAGTATGATGGGTTTAGGTTACAGATTCATTATTCAAAAGAAAAAGACGACGTTAAAATTTTTTCTCGCAATTTGGAAGAGGTTTCTTCGATGTACCCCGATATTGTTTTGGGAGTTAAAAATGAGATAGAAGTGAAAAACATTATCTTTGAAGGGGAGGCGATTGGTTTTAATCCCCAAACCGGCGATTTTTTACCCTTTCAAGAAACGGTGCAGCGAAAAAGAAAATATGGAGTAGAAGAAAAAAGTAAAGAAATTCCTTTAAAAATTTTTGCCTATGAGCTTTTATATTTAGATGATTCTAGCTTCATTCATCATCCATTTGAGGAAAGAAGAAAAGCCTTGGAAAAAGTGGTTGCTAAAAAAAAAGATATTTTAAAAAATACGATTTTGTTAGCCCCCCAACAGATTGTTTCTTCAGATAAAAAATTGGAGCTTATTTTTTACGATGCTGTTAGTCGAGGATTGGAGGGGATTGTGGCAAAAAAACTCGATGGTATTTATCAAGCAGGTGCTCGGGGGTGGAACTGGATAAAGTTTAAAAGAAGCTACTCCTCAAAAATAGAAGACACCATTGATTGTTTGGTTATGGGTTACGATGTGGGTAAAGGGAAAAGAGTCTCTTTTGGCATTGGGGCCTTTTTAGTTGGGGTTTTTGATGAAAACAATGACTTATATGTAACTGTTGCCAAAATTGGTACTGGTCTTTCTGATGAGGAGTGGCGACTTCTTTTTCAGAAATGTCAAAAGATAAAAGTGAAAGATAAACCAAAAAATTATCTCGTTGATAAAACGATGGCGTGTGATGTTTGGGTTTTGCCGTCTTTGGTGGTTGAGATTCGCGCCGATGAAATTACTCGTTCTCCAGTTCACACTGCAGGAAGAAAGATGAAATTAACAAAAACTGGTCAAGCAGAAGAAGTTGATATTCCTGGCTTTGCTTTAAGATTTCCAAGATTAGAGCGTTTTCGCGATGATAAAAATCCAAATGAATTGACGACACTTTCTGAACTTGAGAAACTTTATCACAGTCAAAAACGATGAGAGACTAAATTTTTAATTAAGCGCCAAGGATAATTTAGGAAAAAAATCCAAGGAGTTTTTGTAATTCTTCTTGATGAGGCATAAACAATCAAATTAAAATCATAAATAATCTTTCCGTTATTTTTTAAAATATGTAAAGATAAATCAATATCTTCATGGATATTTTTTTCATCAAAACAGACTTCTTTTTTTATTTTTTCCCAAATTTTTTTTGAAATTGCCATATTTGGGCCAAGTAATGTTTCACCTTTTTGTAAAATCTTCATTAAAATAAGATAAATCTTTGAAAAAAAAGAAGTTTTTAAAAAAAAATCATAAAAAATAATTGGTCCGGTTAAACCATCGATTTTATTTTTTGAAAAATCTTCTTTTATTTTTTTTATCCAGTTTTTCGGTAAAATTGAGTCCGCGTCACAGCGAGCTAAAATATCTCCTTTGGCTTTACTAAATCCTTTATTTTTGGCAAAAACAACTCCTTTCTTTTTTTCCTTAACGATTTTAATCGGCAGGATTTTTTTATATTTTTTGACAATGTTTATTGTGTTGTCGGTGCAGTTATTGTCAACAATAATTATTTCGTTGGGTTTCTCAATTTGTTTTTCAAGACTTTCCAAACATAAAGTAATGTATTTTTCTTCATTAAAAACAGGAATAATCAGCGAAACTTTCATTTTTTTATTATAATTTTAAAAATATGGCTTATTTTTTCTCTTTTATTATACCAACTTTAAACGAGGAAAAGTTTTTACCACGGCTTCTTTCAGATTTAAAAAATCAAAAAGAAAAAAACTTTGAGGTAATTATTGTTGATGGCTTATCAGATGATAAAACAAAAGAAATTGCCAAAAAAGACTGGCAAATACCAATTAACTTTTTTGAAACTGAAAAAAGAAATGTTTCCTTTCAAAGAAATCTTGGTGCCAAAAAAGCAAAAGGTGAGTATCTTATTTTTTTAGACGCCGATAGTCGTGTTTATAAAAACTTTACTCAAAATTTAAAGAAAATCATTAACAAAAAAAAAGGATTGGTTTTTCTTCCTTCACTTGTTCCTGAAAAAAAAGAACCCCAAATTGATTTAATCTTTAAATTGATCAATTTTTTTGTTGAGATTTCGCAATCATTTTCTAAACCCTTTTCGGCCGGTGGATCAATTATTATTGATAAAAATTTTTTTGAAAAAATTGGTGGCTTTGATGAAGATACCTATTTGGCAGAAGATCATAATCTAATTTATAAGGCCACCCTTTGGGGAGTAAAGGCAAAATTTCTTTCAAAAATAAAGGTAAAATTTTCTTTACGTCGATTAAAAAAAGAGGGTGAGTTAAAGCTTTTTTATAAATATTTGTATGCTTCAGTTTATTTTTTAACCAAAGGAAAGATTGATAAAAAAATTTTTCCTTATCCTATGGGTGGGCAGGTGTATGAAAACATAAAAGATGTCTCTTTTTCTTCTAATCTTAAAAAATATTTAAAAAAAATAAGGCTTTTTTTTATAAAGTACTTAAGTTAGAAAAAATTTTAAGTATATCGATCAGCTACTTTTGAAGCAGCGTATGACTCGGGTTTAATTTTTATTTGATAACCACTACCTCTAATCATCCCAACCACTTCGGCAATCATCGCCCTTGTTTCACCATTATGGCCAATATCAACGTGAATTTGGATGTTGTAACGGGAGATACCGTTGGTTTTTAAAAATTTAATAAAAGTCTCAGCCGTTTGTAAAGAGAAGGTCGCTTCGGTATAAATTCTTTCCTTAAGTGACATTTTCTTTTTTATTATTTCTCGTTTCCAAAAATATATGCCGCCAAAGCCAACCCGGTGGACAATTAAGGCCGAAACAAAGTCAAAAGAGTCTTTATCAAATTTTTGGGAATCAGTGCCAACGATTATCTCATAGCGACTTTTTTTATCAGCGGCCATAAAGTCTTTTATTATTTTTTTAAGTTTATCAATATCTATTTTTCCGTAAGTTGGACTGTGAAACATAAAAAAATTTCAAATGTCAAAACTCAAAACGCAAAACTTTTAAATTAAAAACTATCCTTTGATGTTGCCGATTGGTTTAAAATAGGCAATTGGTTTTGATAAACCGGCCAATGCTACTGATTTTACCACTTCTTCAATATTTTTGTAAGCAAATCCTGCCTCTTCGGCGACTCCGGAAAAAGAAGCCGCTTTAACATAGATGCCCTTTTCTTTTAATTGGTTAATTAACTTTTCTCCCTGAATCATATTTTTCGCTTTGGCGCGAGACATCGTTCGACCCGACCCATGAGCGGTTGAGCCAAAGCTTTTTTCCATTGCTTCTTTTTCTCCCAAAAGCAAAAAACTGCCAGTTTCCATCGACCCACCAATGATCACTGGTTGACCGGGAAAAGAACGAGTCGCCCCTTTTCTGTGAATTAAAAGTTTTTTTTGATTATGGGTTTCAAATTTAGCCACATTATGAGCCACATCATAAACAAGATTCATCGAAAGACTCTTTGCATCTTTACCCAAAACCTCTTCAAAGACTTTTCTTACCTGATAAGTGATGGCTTGGCGATTAACAAAGGCAAAGTTAACGGCAGCGCTCATTGCTAGAAGATAGTCTTTTCCCAAAGAGGAATTAATTGGTGCACAAGCTAATTGGCGATCGGCAACTTTGATTTTAAAACGGGCAAGATTTTTTTCAAAAAGGCGAAGATAGTCGCTACAGATTTGATGGCCAAAACCACGCGAACCACAATGAATCATCACCGTTATTTGATCTTTGGCAAAGATCCCAAGACTTTTGGCTATGTCTTTGTCAAAAATTTCCTCAACTTTTTGAATTTCTAAATAATGATTACCCGATCCCAAAGTGGCAAGCTGGGAAATTCCCCTTTCAATTGCTTCTTTGGAAACCTTTGAAAAATCAGCATTCTTAACCACTCCTTCTTCTTCGATGCTTTTTAAATCTTCTTGCCAACCTAAGCCAAATTTTTCAATAAAATAGGGAACGCCCCTTTCTGCTAAGTTTTTTAATTCGTTTTTGCTAATTTTTAAAAAACCTGATTTACCAACACCCACTGGAATTTTTTCAAAAAGTTTGTTGACTAATTTTTCTAAGAATGGCAAAATTTCTTTTTTCGTAAGATTGGTTGTAATTAGTCTCATTCCGCAGTTTATGTCGTATCCCACAGCTCCTGGTGAAACAAAACCTTCTTTTTCATCCATAGCAAAGACCGTGCCAATTGGCGCGCCATAACCTGAGTGAGCATCAGGCATCACGTAAACATCGCCAAAAAGACCAGGAAGGGTGGCGACATTTCTTGCTTGGATAAAAACCTCATCATCCATTTCTTTTAAAAGCTTCTCGGTAGCAAAAATTTTTACTTTTCTTTTTAGATTTTTATCATCAATGACCCACTCGACCTCTCCAATTTTCTTTAAAGAAAATTCTTTGATATTAACCATATTTAAATATCAAAAACTAAACTTAAGCGATAAGTACCATTTTTTATTTTTAAATCAAATTTATGTCTTGTTAATGCTTTAATATCAACTTTTATCGGTAAATGGGTTAATTTTTGACCAAAAAGGGTTGCCTCAATTGAGTTTTTTTTAAAACAAAAATCGCCTTTTTTAAAAATTAAGTGTTTGGTGTCTTTTAGATAAATTACTTTCTCAATAAACAAAAAAATTTGTTCAGAAAAATCAAAAGCTTCAACTTTAAAATTAATTTTTTCTTTTAAATTTTTAATTTCTTTAATTTCCGTAATAATTGCGGCAAAAGCTTCAAGAAGATTGTTTAACAAAGCATGTTTTGTTTTTCCAAAAACAACCAAAAAAACATCGGCAATATTTTTATCTTCAACAATCTCCCATTTTTTAGGCTTCGCCCCAATAGGTTTCTCCATAACCAGAGTAAGCTAATTGATCTAAAATTTTTTCAGCTCTTTTTTGATCGACACCTAATTCTTTGGCTAAAAAAGAAGCTGGCGTTTCTTCTCTTTTTTCAACAATTTTTAAGGCTTTAAAAAAGAAAGGATCTTTTTCTTCCTCTTCTTCTTTTTTCTCAATTTGAATTGCCCCACTTTCAATTTTTTTTACTCGTTCATCGATTTCTTCTAGTTTTTTAAGAATCAATTGAAGCACATTATTGTCCATAAGATTGTTAATTTTTAACTTGGCGGAGGCAAGAGGATTCGAACCTCTGATCCGCCGTTTGAGGCGGATACTGGTTTTCAAGACCAGCCCGTTCAACCACTCCGGCATGCCTCCTTAAAATATCAAAAATCAAAAATCAAAAAGATTTTTGGAGGCGCAGAGGGGAATCGAACCCCTGCAGTAGCTGTTTTGCAGACAGCTGCGTTTCCACTTCGCCACTGCGCCTTTTATTTAATATTTTACCACGCAAGCAATAGTTTTATAGTAAAATAATTTTATTGCCATGAAAACAAAAAAAGAAACTTCCGCCGGTGGAATTGTTTTTAAAAGACAAAATGGAAAAATTTTTTGGCTTATCTGCCAGCATTCTTATCATAAAGGTTGGGTTTTCCCAAAGGGCTTAATTGGTGATAAAAAGGAGAATGAAGAGGCAAAAGAAGCCGCTTTGCGAGAAGTTGAGGAAGAAGGTGGGGTAAAAGCAAAAATTATTGATAATAACCCAGTTAAAGTTTCTTATATGTACCAATGGCAAGGCTCGCCTCACGGTGGAAAAAATGGGGAAAAAATATTAGTCAAAAAAACAGTTTATTACTTTTTAATGGAATATCTTTCTGGTGATCCAAAAAATCATGATTGGGAAGTAAGTGATGCTAAGTTTGTTTTAGAAGATGAGGTAAAAAAAACTTTAACTTATAAAGCCGATAAAGAAGCGTTTGAAAAGATATTAAAAATCTTCAAAAACCATTTTCCTCAATAAAAGAAGCAATCTCCTTTGTTCCCAAAAGAGAATCAAGTTTTAGAATCTCTTGAAAACTAAACCATCCGTATTCTGAAGCTTCGCTATTTATTCTAACAGAAAAGTTATTCTCCTTTGGAAAACAACGAAAAACAAACAAAAGCCCATGCCAGTTATCTTTGGGGCGAATAATCTCAAAAACTTTAGGGATAAATCCTACTTTTAAAATTTCTACACCTGTTTCCTCCTTTATCTCTCTTTTTACCGCATCTTCTAAAGTCTCAAAAAACTCTAATCCTCCCCCTGGAAACTGCCATTTGTTCCATTCCTTTTTTGGTGATTGGCGTTTGGTAAGAAGATATTTACCATTTTTTTTAATTACGCCAATTACCACCGGAAAAATTTGTTTTTTCATAAAAAAAATATGTTTTTATGATTTTTTATTAAAAATTTGATTTTTTAGTGAGGTGCTATTAGACATTATTTTAAAATTATACTAATAAGTTCAAAAATGTATAGGTTTTAAAGAATTGAATTTGAAAATATAGGGTGTTAAAATTAAAGAAAATAGAAATATGCATAATTTATTAGAGGACTTAAAAAATTTACTCCAAAAAGATGAGAGGCTTGTAAGTGGGGGCGAGCTTTTAAAAAATAAAATTATTGAACTTGCTTTAAAGTTGGACAAGGATTTAATTAAACTTCTTTTATCTGATGAAAGGATGAAGGAAGTGTTCTTTTTTGATGTTGATGGGGCGCTTATTTTTGATAAGGATAAATTTATTAAGTTTGTCTCTAATAAACAATTTTTGCCTGACTCTTATACTGCTTTTAAGAACAAGATTGGTTTAATTGACGAAAAAGGTGAATTTATTAGCGAGAAAAAAGAAGTTGTGCTTTCCTGGCCATATAAGGATTGTGTACTTGAAGGCGGAATGACAAAAGAAGACCAAAAACGAAATGAAATTTTTTGGAATGAAATTTTAGCGCCGGATGAAATAACCCGTCTTTTAGAAGCAAAAGTTTTTACTAACGCAAAACGAATTGATAAAAATGGTGAACATAAATTCGACGGATTTAAAACTGATGCCAATGGAGATATAAAAGATAATCTTATTATTAAAGGCAATAACCTTTTAGTTCTTCATTCTCTCAAAAGAAGATTTGCTGGGAAAGTAAAACTGATTTATATTGATCCGCCGTATAACAGAGATAAAGATATTTTTTACAATGACAGTTTTAAACACTCAACTTGGTTAACTTTTATGAAGAATAGGCTTGAAATAGCAAAAGGTTTATTAAGAGATGATGGCGCTATTATCGTAAGTTGTGATGACACCGAACAGGCATATCTAAAAGTTATTATGGATGAAGTTTTTAAAAAAGAAAATTTTTTAGTAGGCGGTGTGGTAAATAGACCCAGTGAAATCGCTTCTGATTTTGTTATTTCTAAACACGAATATTTTATTGTGTTTGCAAAAGATATACGCCATTTTTTGTTGGGAGGCAAGGAACGAGTTACAATATCTCGGGGTACAGTAGGCACACCGAATCAAACAATGCCTGTAATTGTTTTTCCAGCGGGTTTAAAGTGTATTAATGTTAAAGACGGTATTTACAAAGAAACTAGAAAAATTGAAAATAGTATGGAAAATATAGAAAATTTAGACCCTATTATTGTGAAGGATGGAAAATTAAATAAACCTGTACGACTGAAGGCAAGATGGAGAAGTTCTAAGGATATGAAAAAATTTTTTGACAATGGCTGTAGACCGACACCAGCAAAGATACAAGGAATTATTGAAGAGATTTATTTAGAAGGGGATAGATTTATGCCTATGATTAAAAAAAGAATAATAGAAAAAATTCCGTCTTTAATATTGGATAATAGACGAGGAAGCAAAGATTTAGAAGAATTAGGTTTAGAAGATAAATTTAAATTTCCCAAGTCCGTTCAATATATAAAAAAGTTAATTTCTTATTTTGTTTCAGGAAATGACATTATTTTAGATTTTTTTGCAGGATCCGGAACTACCGCTCAGGCAGTTTTAGAGTTTAACAAAGAAGATGAGGTAAATAGGAGATTCATTCTAGTTGAACAACTAGATGAGCATATAGCTGTTTGCAAAGAAAGAATACAAAAAGTTTTACAAAAAGAAAATATAAACGATGATTTTGTCTATTTAAAACTGATGAAATGGAATGAAAATTTTGTAGAAAAAATACATGCTGCAAAAACAAAAGATGAACTTAAAAAACTTTGGGAAACAATGAAAGAAAAAGCATTTTTGAGTTATAAGGTGGATATAAAAACAATTGATGAACACGCAAAAGATTTTGATGACTTATCAATTGAAGATCAGAAAAGATTTTTGTTTGAGTGTTTAGACAAAAACCATTTGTATGTTAATTACAGCGAAATTGATGATGAGGAATGTGGAGTTAGCGAGGAGGATAAAAAGTTAAATAGGGAGTTTTATTGAGGTTAAGCCATGATTAAAAGAATAAAAAAAATTAAAGGAGTTGGTAGATTCTTAGATGTGGGACATATGGAATTAGGTCACGTAACTTTAATTTACGGTCCTAATTGTTATGGGAAGTCAACTCTTGCTGAAATTTTTCGTTCTATAGGAAACAATGACCCGGTGGTTTTATTAAATAGACAGTCTATAGTAAAAAATGGTAGGAAAATTAACCAGGAAATATGTTTAAGTGTTAAAAATGAAACAGAGCAAAAAGAGCACGAAATTTCTTTTTCTAATCAGAAATGGGAGATATACAACTTTAACTATTCAATAGAGGTTTTTGATTCGCGGTTTATCGAAAATAATGTTTTTACGGGGCTAACAATTTCAAGGTCTAATAAAGAAAATCTTACAAATTTACTAATAGGTGAAAAAAGCGTTGAGATAGGTAAAAAGATAGATTTTTTAAAAAAATCATGTCGGGAGATAACAAAAACTATTGGTGAGCTTGAGAATTTACTCAAAGTAAAGTTAGGAACTTTAGATCTACAAATAAATCTTGAAGATTTTATATCTGTCGAGAAAACGGATGATATTGAGAAAACTAAATACGAATTGATTATGCTTCAGCAGAATTTAGAGAAACTTCGAAAGTCCATTAATGAAAAAAATAAAATTCTTGAACTTGATAAACCAATTATACTTTCTACTGAATATCCTGACCCTATAATTAAAAATCTAGAAGATTATCTTGAAAAGGGTTTTGAAGACATAAACGATAGTGCATATAAAAAAATACAAAAACATATAGAAAAACATTTTAATTCAAGAGATGGCGCAGAAGAAGAATGGCTGGAAAGAGGGGTAAATATCTATCTTAAACAAAAAAAAGACATTACCAGTTTAAATTGTCCATTTTGCAGTCAGTCTTTATCCACAGTTACCGATCTAATCGAAACGTATCGTAAAGTATTCAGTAAAGAATATGAAAAATTCTGTAAAGAAATCATAGAAATACTAGATAGAGAATATCGAAATCTTAGTAAATTTATCGATGATATTAAATTGATAAACGTGTTAATAAATAAAAATTTAGTAATTTGCCAAAAATGGCAAGATTATTTTGTAAACAAAGAACAAGAACTTATTGAACAATTGTACAATCTTAGTGACAAGATAGATAGGTTATATCCTATTTTTGTTCAAATAATAGAAAAGTTTGCTGATGAAATTAAAGAGCTCATTCATAAAAAGAAAAGCAAACCTTTTGTTTCTATTAAGGAATTTCCTAATGTTGATAGATTATTAACTGACCACCGACAACTCACAGAAATGGTTAACGAATACAATATGGTTGTAAGCCAACTTCTTATAAGGATAGATAATATTAAGACAAATAGTCAAAATAGTCAATTAATAGAAGAATTGAGAAAATTAAAATACAGAATAAGAGACTTAAATATAAAAATAAAAAGATATGAATTATCAACAGATATAGATAAATTGCAACTTTTAAAATTAAAGAAGAAGAATATTGAACAGAAAATTAAAAATTTACAGGAAAAACTAGAACAAGAAAATAAAGAATTTTTTGAAGAATATTTTCAAGAAGTAACGAATATTTTCAATAAATTAGGCTCAGATGATTTTGAAATTCAGGTAATTTATAGACGCTGGGGGGACCAACCCGTATATGAACCGACCATCAAATTTGCAAATGAGGAAATTACTTCTGACCAGTTACCATTTATATTTAGTGATGCAGACAGGAGGTCTTTAGCATTTTCAATCTTCATTTCAAAGCTCAAAAAGAAAAGCGAGCATGAATTAAAAAATACCATCGTTTTCTTAGATGACCCAATAACTAGTTTTGATGATAATAGAATTTCGCAGACCTTTATAGAGATTAAAAATCTCGCGACATCTTGTAGACAATTGATTATAGTTGCTCATCACAGCAGGTTTTTACTTGATACTTATAAGAAATTGAAAAATATTAAGGATTTGGATTTAAAATTTATTGAAATTAAAAGAGTTAATTTTGGTAGTGAATTTGAATTGGTTATTGACCCTGAAGTTAGATTAGATCCTTACGCTCAAGAAATAGAGAAAGTTGAAAGATTTATTGATGGAGATTCTACCATAAACGCTGCGGATGTAAGAAGACTATTAAGACTAATAATGGAAGAAGAATTAAAATTGAGGTTTAGACCATATCTAAAAAAAGAAAATTTTAATGGTGTTGGTGAAATCGGGGATATATTAAAAAATAAAGGCGTAATAAATGAAGAAATATTAAGAAAAATTTATGATTTTAATGATGTTTTAAAAGGCAATCATCATGAAATAGATTTAAATACTGACGAAGACACAAGAAGTTTGGCTAAAAGCCTAATTGAATTTATTTTTAAAGATTTAAATCCTTGTAAATAACCATGCTTTACGAAACTTTTGATTCAATAAAAGAATCATTTGGGCAAGATTATTTTACTTCAAGAGTAAGCGAAGATATAATTCAAAATCTCAATCCTAAATTTGATTTACGCGATTATCAAAAAGAAGCATTAGGAAGGTTTGACTTTTATTTTAATGGTTATCAAAGAAGACAATGGCCAGCTCATTTGCTTTTCTGGATGGCCACCGGAAGTGGTAAAACTTTGATAATGGCAGCTAATATTCTGCATCTTTATAAACTTGGCTACAGAAATTTTATATTTTTTGTAAATAGCGTAAATATAATAGAAAAAACTAGGGATAATTTTTTAAATCCTTTATCTGAGAAATATCTTTTTGCTCCAAAAATTAAATTTGGTGATAGAGAAGTTTTTATAAAAGAAGTTCAAAATTTTGAGGGGGTTAATCCGGAGAACATAAATATTATTTTTACAACAATCCAAGGTTTGTATACAAGATTAAATACTCCTAAGGAAAACTCTTTAACCGAGGAAGATTTTGAAGGAAAAGATATTGTTCTTATTTCTGATGAAGCGCATCATTTGCAAACAATTACAAAACAAAATAAGACAGAAATTGAATTAGAGCGAAGTTGGGAATATACGGTTATTAATAGAATTTTTGGAAAGAATTTTAAAAATATTTTATTGGAATTTACAGCAACCATTGATTTGACTAATGAAAACATAAAAAGAAAATATGAAGACAAAATAATTTTTAAATATGATTTAAAACAATTTCGTTTGGATAAATATTCAAAAGAAATTGAAGTTTTACAAGCAGATTTAGAGCCAGTTGATAGAGCCTTACAAGCAGTTATTTTAAGTCAGTATCGTAGAAAAGTTGCTGAAAAATATAAACTTCATTTAAAACCGGTTATTCTTTTTAAGTCAAAAAGTATTAAAGAATCAAAAGAAAATTATGAAGGTTTTTTGAAAAGAATTAAAAGTTTAACTTCTAAAGATATAGAAGAAATAGAAAAAAGATCCAAAGGAACAGACTTAGAAAAAGCTTTTAACTATTTCAAAAATGAAAATATAACTTTTGAGAATCTTATAAAAGAGTTAAAAGAAGATTTTTCAGAAGAAAAAGTTATGCTTTTAGATTCAGAGAATATTGATGAAGAAAAACAGTTAAAACTTAATTCTTTAGAAAGTAGAAATAATGAAATAAGGGCTATTTTTGCTGTTAATATGCTTAATGAAGGGTGGGATGTTCTTAATCTTTTTGATATTGTTAGATTTTATGATACAAGAGATGGTAAATGGGTTCGCGGTAAATACAAACCAGGACCCACTACAATTGGAGAAGCTCAACTTATTGGCAGAGGAGCAAGATATTGGCCTTTTAGACTAAATGATTTTGATGATATTTATAGAAGAAAATTTGATGATAACATTAGTCATGAATTAAGAATTATAGAAACTTTGCATTATCATAGTGCGCATAATCCAAGATACATTGAAGAGATCAAAAGTACCCTTACAGAAATGGGAATTTTACCTGAAAAATATATTCAAAGAAGATTGTTTATTAAAGAATCTTTTAAGGAAACTGAGTTTTGGAAAAGTGGCGTTATTTTTATTAATGAACGGATACAAAATCCAAGATCGGAAATATCTAGTTTGCAAGATGCAAGGATTAAAAATAATTATCAATACGAGCTAAAAACAGGAGAAATAAAAGAAGAGATTATTTTAGATGAAAAGGAAAAAGCAGTATCGTCAAATGTTCAAAAAGCTAAGATAATATATAAGTTTGCTGATCTTGGTGAAAACATAATTCGTACAGCGCTTGATAAATTTGAATTTTATAAATTTGATAATCTAAAAAAATATTTTCCTCATCTAAAATCCATTCGTGAATTTATTTTCTCAGATAGATATTTGGGAAATGTTGAAATAGAAATTTTCGGACCTAAAGAAAAGATTGAAAAATTAAATTCTGAGGAAAAATTAGAAATAGCTTTGTTTTTAATTAAAGAAATAGCAGAACAAACAAAGATGAATGTCTCCAAGTATATAGGAACAAGGCTATTTAAAGCAAAAATGATGAGAGATATTTTTAGAGATAAGATTTTAAAAATAGATAGCGATGATGAACGTGCTCAAGGAGCGGAAGAAATAAATTTGGAAGAGAAAGATTGGTATGCTCAAAATGAACTCTATGGAACAAGTGAAGAGAAAAATTTTATAAATTTTCTAGACAGTTTTATAGACAAATTAAAACAAAAATATTCTGATATCGCTTTACTAAGAAACGAGAAATTTTTCCAAATTTATGATTTTGAAGAAGGCAAACCTTTTGAGCCGGATTTTGTGATGATTTTGAAAAAGAAAAACAAAATTATTAGTATTTATCAAATTTTTATTGAGCCAAAAGGAGACCAATTTAAAGATAGTAAAGGAAGATTTGAAAATTCTAAAGAAGGATGGAAACAAAAATTTTTGCTTGAAATAGAAAATAAAGCTGAAACTGAGATGCGTTTAGAATTTGAAGATAGAAATTTTAAATTAATAGGATTACCTTTTTATAACAAGACTTTAGAAAAAGAATTTGAAGAATTCTTAAAAGGTAAATTATTAGATTAAAATGCGTACAAAAGTCAAATTTTTTTCAGGTTTTAAAAGAGATTAAATTTTTAAGATAAAAAAATAAAATAATCTTGAAGTAACACTTATGATACTTTGTTTGATTATAGTAACACTTTTTGCTTTTTGTGTTACTTTATGATAAAATATTAAAAATGAAACCATATCATCCGCCGAAATTACCAGTAAAATTAGATCCAAGTAAGTTTTATTTAGAATTAGCTAATGCCAGTTTAGAATTGGGAAATTTAAATGGGCTTTGTCAAAATTTACCTAATCCTAAAATTTTAATTGCTCCTCTTTTAGTGAAAGAAGCAACTATTAGCTCTAAAATTGAAGGAACAAGATCTACTGTTTCCGATGTTTTACAATTTGAAGCAACAGGGATTCCCAAGTATGATGATACGATTGAAGTTTCAAATTATAAAAAAGCAATGATGATGGCCATTGATGGTTTAAAAAATAGAAAATTAGATTTAAGTTTTATTAAAACTTTACATCAAATACTTTTGGAAAACACAAGGGGATATAATACAAGAGGAAGATTTAGAGAAAAACAAGTTTGGATTGGGTTAAAAGGAGCAAAGATTGAAGAGGCAGATTATATTCCACCTGAACCGTTTTTAATTGAGGAATATATGAAAAATTTAGATGACTATATTTTAAGTGACAACAACGAGCATCCTTTACTTAAAGTTTCTATGATTCATTATCAATTTGAAGCAATTCATCCCTTTGAAGATGGTAACGGGAGAATTGGACGGCTTTTAATTCCTCTCTATCTTTATTGGAAAAAAATTTTAAATTTACCAATTTTGTATATTAGCGGTTATTTTGAAAAAAATAGAGATGAATATATTGATAAATTAAATTATGTTGATAAAACTCAAGGATATGAAGAATGGATTAAATTTTTCTTAGTTTCCATAATCAATCAGTCTAAGCAAACACAAAAGTTAATATATAAAATTTTGGAATTAAAAAATAAAATAGAAGAAAAAATTAAGATGATAAAATCTCCCTACAAAAATGAGGTCTTAAATTTAATATTCTCCAAACCAATTTTTAAAAGAAAAGATATAACTCTTGAAAAGATGACAGCGATTCGTTTATTAAAAAGGCTTGTCTTTTTAAATATTTTGGAAGAATTAAAGATTAAAAAATTAAAAGGAAGAATTTATGTTTTTAAAGATCTAGTTAAAATTCTTTCTTATTAACATTTAATCTCTTTGTCATTTATAGCTTTCTTTGAAGTTAAACTCCATCTCAAATTTAATAAGCGCGCTTTGGGAATAAAATTTACCATCTCCCCACGAATCGCGGGGTGCTCTACCGATGAACTCTAACTTAAATTTAATGAGCGGGTGATGGGAATCGAACCCACTGTCTTCTCCTTGGCAAGGAGACGTTTTACCGGTAAACTACACCCGCTTAATAAGTTTTTTAAAGGCGTTACCGCCTTTGTACGATTTAATTTGTCTTTCTCTTTTTCTTGCTTCTTTTAATGTTATGCTCCTTCTACTTGATTTTGCAACTTTATGTCATTCCTGGCTCCGACCAGGAATCTATATAATTTTAACCTTTTTCTATAACAAGGTATGATTATATAGATTCCTGCTTTAGCAGGAATGAAAATAATGTTGTCGATTATCTAGATTCCTCCCTTCGCCAAGTCAGACTATGCTTTCGACACGTCTGATGTGTTTTTCGCCGGATTGACAAAAATAATAAAAGTTGCAAACTTGAGTTACTTGAGTATGTACTCCTCTTTATAAACTAAAAAGGACCCTGATTTTTCAAAGAAAAAATCTCAGTTATAAAACTTCTTGTCTTTTAAGGAAATTAATACATAAACAAAATAAAACATGTGCCGAGGGGCAGAGTCGAACTGCCATCTGAGGTTTTTCAGACCCCCGCCGTGACCACCTTGGCTACCTCGGCAACCACAAACTTTTATCTGACCCTCTGATTCAAAGAGCTTGCCGTGACTATTCTTTTCTACCTTGGCAACAGTAAACTGTCATCTTTACCCTCCGCTTCTATAAAAGTCTTTGATTTGGTTGACAATTTTTTAAACTAATTTTAAAATTATATCAAATATTTTACATCTTTAAAATTAAATAAATCTTCATTTGCACTTTATAAAAAATGTTATATAATATTTATTTAGCTTTTTCATGACAAAAATAAAAGAATTATTTTCCAATTCTTTTTAAAATTTTAGCCGGATTGGACGGCGTTTTTCAAGCCCCAATCTGGGGCTTTTTTGTTTTTATATGACAGGCTTTATTTTAGGTGAAAAAGGGGAGATGAGTCAAATTTTTGATGACCAAGGTATTCGTTGGCCAGTGACTAAAATCTTAACCTCTTCCTGTTATCTTATTGATATCAAAACCAAAGATAAGGACGGTTATTTTGCTGCGCTTCTTGGTTTCAAAGCCGTCAAAAACATCAAAAAATCAGTATTGGGTAAACTAACGAAGGCGGGGGTGAAAACCCCGCTTCGTTTTTTAAAAGAAATAAGGCTTCCCAATTCCTTAGATGATATTTTAGTTTTAAAAAATGAAGAAGGCAAAGTTAATGGACTGGAAATTAAGAGTTTAAACTTAAAATTAAAGATAGGCGATCAAATTAATCCAAAGTTAATATTTAAAGTCGGTGATAAAGTCAAGGTTGCGGGAAAAAGTAAAGGAAAAGGATTTGCGGGGGTGGTAAAAAGACATGGTTTTGCCGGAGGTCCTCGGACTCACGGTCAATCTGATCGCGAACGGGCGCCTGGATCTATCGGTCAAACAACAACGCCAGGTCGAGTTTACAAAGGAAAAAGAATGGCCGGAAGAATGGGAGGGGAAAGAGTAACATTAAAAAATTTAAAGATGGTTGAGGTAGGCGATGACTATTTAGTTGTTTCCGGTCTTGTTCCTGGAGCAAAAGGTGGTCTTTTAGAAGTTGTCTCTTTTTAATTTCTTTAAAAATGCCAAGAAAAAAAACCGTTGAAAAAAATAAGGAAGAAAAAAAAGAAAAAAATAAGCTTACAACGATCAAATTTTATCCCGATGGCAAAAAGGAAGAAGTGGTTTTGGAAAAAAGTCTTTTTGATGTGGCGGTTAATCCCAAAACTTTGGCCTTATATATCCGCGTATATTTGGCCAATAAGCATCAAGGAACTGCTTCAACCAAAACCCGGGGTGAGGTTTCTGGCTCAACAAGAAAGATTTATCGCCAAAAAGGAATCGGTCGGGCAAGACACGGAGATATTAAGGCGCCAATTTTTGTTGGTGGAGGTGTTGTCTTTGGCCCAAAACCACGGGATTATTCTCTAAAAATAAACAAAAAACAAAAAAGACAAGCATTTTTGGGAGCTTTAACTTATCAGTTTAAGAATAAAGGAGTTTTGGTTTTTGATGATAGTTTTTTGACGATTAAACCAAAAACAAATGATCTTTTTGATTTTTTTGTTAAAAATAATTTAGCTTCAGAAAAAAAACTGATTGTTTTACTAAAAATGGAAAATAATAATTTAGTGTTGGCGGGAAGAAATATTTCTAATTTAGAGTTTGTCTCTTTGGAAAGTTTAAATGCTTATCAGATTTTAAATACTAAAAAACTAATTTTTTTAGAAGAAGCCCTTAAAAGTTTGGCCAAAAAATATGGAAATCAATGAGGTGATTGTTGGTCCTTTGATTACGGAAAAAACGACTAATTTAGTAAAAAATAACGTTTATACTTTTTTAGTTAATAAAAAGGCAAGTAAGCCCCAAATAAAGACGGTTCTAGAGTCTTTATATAAAGTGAAAGTAGCCGAGGTTCGGCTGGTTAATCGAAAAGGAAAAAAGAAGAAAGTAGGGAGATTTTTACGTGAAAAAAAGTTACCCGATACCAAAGTCGCTTATGTTAAGTTAAAAGAGGGAAGTTTAGAAATTTTCCCTAAAGCTTAAAAATAAAAATTTATGAAAGAAACCGTTGTTGATAAAAAAGCAAAGCCAGAAAAAAGTTTGATTACCATCTTAAAAAAACATTCCGGCCGTGACAATAGCGGTAAGATCTCGGTTCGTCATCAAGGAGGTCGGCAAAAGAGATACTATCGGATAATAGATTTTAAAAGAGATAAAAAAGATATCAAAGCAAAAGTTTTGCGGATTGAAAAGGATCCAAACCGCAATGCTTTTATTGCTTTGGTTGAGTATGAAGATAAAGAAAAAAGGTATATTCTTTGGCCAAAAAATTTAAAAGTTGGGGATGAGATTATCGCCTCAGAAAAAGCAGAGATTGCGCCAGGAAATGCTTTGCCATTAAAAAATATTCCCATTGGTATTTTGGTTCATAACATTGAGCTTTATCCGCAAAGTGGGGGTCAAATTGTTCGTGGAGCAGGGACGGCGGCGATGGTGGTGGCTAAAGAAGATAAATATGTTCATTTAAAACTTCCCTCGGGTGAAGTAAGAAAATTTTTGGGTGATTGTTGGGCAACCATTGGTCAACTTGGGAATGAAGAGCATAAAGATAAGATAATTGGTAAAGCGGGGAGAAAAAGACTGATGGGGATTCGACCAACCGTTCGTGGAACGGCCCAAAACCCAAGAAGTCATCCCCATGGAGGAGGAGAAGGAAGAACGGGCGAGGGGATGCATCCAAAAACACCTTGGGGCAAACCCGCGCGTGGCAAAAAAACAAGAAAGAAAAATAAATGGAGTGATAAGTTAATTGTTAAAAGAAGAAAGTAAAAATAAAAAATCTTATGGAAAAAAAATTTGTTTTTAAAAATTTGCCTATTTCACCAAAAAAACTAAGATTTTTGCTGCCACCTTTAAGAAAAATTTCGCCAGTTGGGGCTTTAGATTATCTTTTTTACATGCCAAAAAAAGGGGCCAAAATATTAAGAAAGGCAATTAAATCAGCAATTGATGCCGTAAAATCAAGTTTAAAAATAGAAGAAAATAAGTTAAAATTTAAAACCTTGGCGGTTGACGAGGGGAGAAAATTAAAACGTTTTCGTCCGGGAGGAAGAGGAACAGTAAAACCCATTGTTCGCCGTTTTTCTCATTTAACCATTGTTTTAACCGATGAGAAAAAAAATGAAAAAAAGCAATTAAAAATTAAGAAAAAAAGTTAAGTTATGGGCCAAAAAGTTCATCCAAAAGGATTTCGACTGGGGATTATTTTTAACTGGAATTCCCGCTGGTTTTTTTCGTCAAAAAAGAATTATCGGGAAGCGCTTATTTCTGATGCCAAAATTAGAGAAGGGCTAATGAAAAAGTTAGCCTATGCGGCAGTGACCCAGGTTGATATTGAAAGAGCAATAAAGAAAATAACGGTAATTATTTTTTCAGTAAAACCAGGAGTGATTATTGGTCGAGGCGGTAAGGGATTGGAGGAGGTGAAGAATTTTATTTTACAATTTTTACCAAATACCAAAAATAAAAAAGAAATGAAAGTTGAGATTAAAATTGAGCCGGTGAAGCGACCTTATCTTAATGCTTATTATGTGGCCCAATCAATTGCTGAAAAATTGGTTAAAAACTTTCCTCATCGAATGGTTGTTCACCAAGCAATGAATCGGGTGATGGAAGCGGGCGCCAAGGGTGTTAAAATTCAGCTTGGAGGAAGGATTGGAGGCGCTGAAATTTCAAGACGAGAAAAATACTTTGAGGGAACAGTGCCAACCTCAACCATTCGCGAAGAAATCGATTACGCTGCCTATCCGTCATTAACCAGGTCAGGATATGTTGGGGTAAAAGTTTGGATAGCCAAATAATTTTTATGTTAATCCCAAAAAGACAAAAATATCGCAAACAGTTTCGTGGTGTTTTTCGAAGAGTTGCCACAAAAGGCAATGAGTTGAATTTTGGAACAATTGGAGTAAAAACACTTGAGGCGGGTTGGATTAAAGACAAAGAAATCGAATCAGCAAGAGTAATTTTAGCAAGAGCAACACGAAAAAATGGTAAGTTTTGGATTAGAATTTTTCCTGATAAACCCTATACCAAAAAACCACCAGAAGTGACGATGGGTGCAGGAAAAGGAGATGTTGCCTATTATGTAGCACCTGTTGCCCCAGGAAGAGTTTTGTTTGAGGTTGATGGCTTAAAAGAAGAAGAGGCAAAAAAAGCTTTAAAAAATGTGATTGCTAAGTTATCAGTTAAAGCTAAAATAGTAAAAAAAGAAGAATGAAAAAAGAGGTTAAAGAATTAAAACAAAAAACCATCAAAGAAATTGAAAAGGAGATTAGTAATTTAAGGCAAGAGATTGCCAAGCTAAAAATTGAGACAAAAGTTAATCCACCAAAAGACACTAATCTTTTGAGAAAGAAAAATAAAAAATTGGGAAGGTTATTAACCGTTTTAACGGAGAAAAAAGAAGAAGAAAAGTTAAAAGTTAAGTAGTTTTCTTATGCCCAAAACTTTAACCGGAACGGTTGTTTCAACTAAAATGCAAAAAACGGTTGTGGTTAAGGTTGAAAGAAAGTTTCGTCATCCATTATATGAGAAAGTGGTAACTTACTATAAAAATTACAAAGCCCATAATGAAGATTTTGATTTAAAAAAAGGCGATGTTGTAAAAATTATAGAGACGCGACCAATTTCTAAAGATAAACATTTTAAAGTGATAGAAAAATTATCCAAATAAAACTTATGATTCAACCAAGAACAATTTTAACTGTTGCTGATAATACCGGTGCTAAAAAAGCGATGATGATTGGTTTGCCAAAAAAGGGAAATCGAAAAGTGGCCTATGTTGGTGATGTGATTACGGTGGTGGTCAAAGAAGCTTTGCCCTATTCCTCAGTAAAAAAGGGTGATGTTTTGCCGGCGGTGGTTGTTCGAACAAAAAAAGAAAAAAGACGTCCGGATGGCAGTTACATTCGATTTGATGATAATGCCTGTGTTATTTTAGCGGGAAAAGGAGTGAAAGACCCAAAAGGAACAAGAGTTTTTGGTCCAATTGCCAAAGAGGTAAAAGATGCTGGTTTTGCAAAAATTGCTAGTTTAGCTGAAGAAATTTATTAGTTTAAAAAAATTTTTATGAAAATTAAAAAAGGAGATAAAGTCAAATTAATTTACGGCAAAGATAAAGGAAAAGAAGGGGTGGTGGAAAAAGTTTATCAAAAAGCCAATAAGGTTTTGATTCCTGGGATTAATTTATATAAAAAACACATTAAAAAAAATGAAAAAATGCCGCAAGGAGGGATAATTGAAGTGCCAAGACCTTTGCTTGTCTCAAAAGTGATGCTTATTTGTCCCAAATGTAAAAAACCAAGCAGGGTGGGATTTTTAAAAGAAGGAAAGAAAAAGTTTCGTGTATGTAAAAAATGTGAGAGTAAAATATAAATTTATTTTAAACTTGATATGGATTTTAAAACTTTTTATCAAAATGAGGTTAAACCGAAACTAATAAAAGAACTTGGTATCAAAAATCCGATGGCTGTTCCTAAAGTGGAAAAGATTGTTTTAAATGTCGGTGCTGGAGAAGCGGTGATTAATAAAGGAGTTTTGGAAAAAATTCAAGAACAGATTTCTTTGATTGCTGGACAAAAAGCAGTAATTACCAAAGCCAGAAAGTCAATCTCGGCTTTTAAAATAAGAAAAGGGATTCCTATTGGAGTAAAAGTCACTTTGCGAGGAAAAAGAATGTATCATTTTTTGGAAAAATTGATTAAAATTGTCATTCCCCGCTTGAGAGATTTTCGTGGAATTAATTTAAAAAGTTTAGATGCGGGGGGAAATTTAAATTTAGGTTTTTCTGAGCAAACGATTTTTCCAGAGATTGATTTCGATAAAATTGATAAAATAAGAGGATTACAAGTAACTATTGTCACCAATGCCAAAGATAAAGAAAAAGCAAAAAAGTTATTTCAGTTTTTAGGGATTCCTTTTTATGGCGAAAAAGTCTGATGAGGTAAAATTTTTAAAAAAACAAAAATATAAGGTTCGGTATCGCAACCGTTGTCCTTTTTGTGGAAGAGCAAGAGCATATCTTCGTCGTTTTGGGATGTGTCGAATCTGTTTTCGTGAAAAAGCGTTAAAGGGAGAGATTCCAGGTGTTAGAAAAATTTCTTGGTAATTTTAAATATGGCAAGGTCGAGTAAAAAAGGTCCATACATTGATGAAAAACTATTAAAAAAGGTTTTAAAACAGAAAAAAACTGGGGAAAAAACACCCATTAAAACATGGGCAAGAGATTCGCAAATCCCCCCAGAATTTGTCGGCCATCGGTTTTTAATTCACAATGGAATAAAATTTATTGAAGTTTTTGTCACCGAGGCGATGGTTGGTCATCGGTTGGGCGAATTTGCCCCAACCAGAACCTTTAGAAGTCATGGTAAGGTGACCAAAAAAATAGTTCAACCAACATAAAATTATGGGAAACAGTTTTATTGATCTTATAATTCGGATTAAAAATGGGTATTTGGCAAGAAAAGAAAAGGTTGAGGTTTTGTCCTCAAACTTTAATTTAAGGATTTTGAAGAAGTTAAAAGAGCTAAAGTATATTAAAGATTATTCTGAAAAAGAGGATCGAAAAAAAATTGAGGTAGAACTTTTATATAACAACAATCAACCAGCGTTAACTGATGTTAAAATTCACTCAAAAATGGGAAGAAGGATTTATCGCGGTTATAGAGAACTAAAACCGGTTTTAAATGGTTTGGGTTTTTCGATTATCTCAACCTCAAAAGGAATTTTAACTAATGTGGAAGCAAAAAAGTTAAAAGTTGGCGGTGAGCTTTTGTTTGATATTTGGTAATTTCTTATGTCAAAGATAGGTAAAAAACCCATTCCTTTATCAGAAAAAGTGGCGGTTACTATTAACCAAAAAAATGTTTTAATAAAAGGACCAGAAGGAGAATTAATTTTTATTCTTCCTTCTTGTATAGGAGTAAAAGTGGAGGGAAATAATTTGGTCGTTTTTGAGGAAAAAGAAACCGACAAATCCAAGGCTTTATGGGGACTTTATCGTCAACTTCTGGCCAATGCGGTTTTGGGTGTCCAAAAAAAATGGGAAAAAAGACTTCAGATTGTTGGTACCGGTTATAATGTGAAACTTGAAGGGGAAAAATTGGTTTTTAAGTTGGGTTATTCTCATCCAGTAATTTTTGAAAAACCGAAAGATATTGAGTTTAGGGTAGAAAAAAACACGATTATTTCCGTTTTGGGAGTTGATAAACAAAAGGTAGGGGAAGTCGCTTATAAAATTAGAATGTTAAAACCACCCGATGACTATAAAGGCAAAGGGATAAGATATGACGTTGAGAAAATTAAGCTTAAACCAACCAAAAAAGTTAAAGGCGGATCCGCCGCCTAAAAATTTAAAAAATTATGAAAAACATCAATCGTCATCGTCGTTTAAGAAGAAAATTGCGAGTCTCGGCCAATATTTTTGGCACAAAAGAGAGACCAAGAATTTCAGTTTATCGGTCGAATCGTTATCTTTATGCTCAAGCAATTGATGATGAAAAACGGCATACTTTAGCTTCCTCTTCGAGTTTGGTTTTGAGAAAAAATAAAAAAATTGATAAAAAAGCAAGAAAGACGGAGGAAGCAAAAATTGTTGGTTTAGATTTGGCGCAAAATTTAAAAAAATTTAGAATTGAAAAAGCCGTTTTTGATCGAGGATGGTACCATTATCATGGAAGGGTAGCCGCTTTGGCCGAAGGCCTAAGAGAGGGAGGGATTAAAATATAAGTTTTTCTCTTTTAAAATGGAAAAAAACCAAAGTAATGAGGAAAAAAAATTTGAAGAAAAAGTTTTGATGGTGCGCCGGGTGTCAAAAAAAATTCCCGGTGGTAACTATATTTCTTTTTCGGCGTTGGTTGTGGTTGGTGATCGAAAAGGGCAGGTGGGAATTGGGTTGGGAAGAGGGTTAGAAGTTCCCCCAGCCATTCAAAAAGCCATTAATTACGCCAAAAAACATTTGATAAAAGTGCCTCTTTTTAAAAAGACTTTGCCTCACAAGATAAAGGTAAAATATAAAGCGGCCAAAGTCCTTTTAAAACCGGCGCCTGAGGGTACCGGTTTAAAAGTAGGTGGCGTTGCCCGTTTGATTTTAGAAGTTTGTGGGGTTGAGAACGCTTCGGGAAAGATCTTAGGTTCAAGAAACAAAATTGCCAATGCCTATGCTGTTTTAAAAGCGTTAAAAAATTTAAAGTCAAAAAATTTATGAAAATTTCTTTTTTGTCTTTTTTACCAAAGTTGGTAAAAAGAGAAAAAAAAAGAGTCGGTCGAGGTTTGGGAAGCGGTAAGGGAGCCAAATCCGGTCGGGGAACGACCCGTCATCAAAAAGCAAGAGAGTCAATCCCAATTCATTTTGAAGGAGGACAGGGGAGGATTATTAAAAAGTTTCCTCTTCTTCGAGGAAAAGGAAGAAACAAACCGAAAAAAAGTAAAAAACTTAAGAAAAAAGAGTTTTATGAAAAAAAATTAAAGAAAAAATTAGAAGAAAAAAACCATGAAGGAGATAAAAAATAAAATTCAAAATCTTTTTGCCGATCCGGTTTTGCGCAAAAAATTAATTTTAACTTTTTTTATTTTTTTTGTTTTTCGTCTTTTTGCCTTTTTACCGGTACCGGCTATTGATTTGGCGCGTCTTAGAGTTTTATTTGGTCAAAGTCAATTTTTATCTCTTTTGGATATTTTTTCTGGCGGAACCTTGATTAATTTTTCGGTGATGGCCTTGGGTCTTAATCCCTATATCAATGCCTCAATTATTATCCAACTTTTAAAGGTTGTCTATCCAAAATTAGAGGAGCTGACTAAGGAAGGTGAGTATGGTCGATTTAAAATCAATCAGTATACGCGGTTTTTAACTTTACCTTTAACCATCCTTCAGTCAATTGGCATTTATTTTCTTTTGCACAATCAAAAAATTATCGCTTCTTTAACTCCGCTTGAGTTTCTTTCATTTGTGGCCACATTAACCGCCGGTACTTTTATTTTAATATGGTTTGGTGAGCTAATTTCCGAATTTGGTTTGGGTAATGGGATTTCTCTTTTAATCTTTGCTGGGATTGTGGGAAGACTGCCGGTTTTTATAAGTCGCACCGCTTTGATTATCAGCGAAGAATTATTTTTTAATCTTTTGGTTTTTTTGGTTTTGGCGGTTTTGGTGATTGGGGCGGTGGTTTTTGTTAGTGAAGCAACGAGAAAAATTCCGGTTTTTTATGCCAAAAGAATTAAGGGTAATCGGATGTATCAAGCCGCCTCCAACTTTCTTCCTTTAAAATTAACTCAAGCTGGGGTTATCCCAATTATTTTTGCTGTTTCTTTTGTTCTTTTTCCTCAACTTTTAGGTAACTTTTTAGTGGGAGCAAAAAATAATGCCGTTTCTAATTTTGGTCATTTTTTGATTACTCTTTTTAATCCGTCGGGTTTTTTTTATAATTTTTTATATTTTTTCTTAGTGATTGGGTTTACTTTTTTTTATACGGTTGTTATTTTTAATCCTCAAAAAATTGCTGAAGAGTTGCAAAAAAACGGCGGATTTATTCCAGGAATAAGACCCGGCACTTCCACTAAAGAGTATTTAGAAAAAGTTTTGTATAAGATTACGACGGTTGGAGCTTTGTTTTTGGGAATAATTGCCATTTTGCCGGTTTTGGTGGCAAAGATTACCGGTATTTCTGATTTGGTAATTGGTGGGACAAGTGTTTTGATTGTTGTTTCTGTCGTTTTGGAAACCTTTAAAATGATAGACGCTCAATTAATAATGAAAAATTATGATAAGTTTTTAAAATAAAAAAACCTATGGCAAAAAAAGGATCCCGCATTCTTATCGGTTTAGTTTGTGAAAGTTGTAAAAGATTAAATTATGTCACAGAAAAAAATAAGGTCAACATGCCGGAAAAGTTAAAAATTAAAAAATATTGCCCGGCTTGTAAAAAAAGAATGGTTCATCAAGAAACAAAAAAACTTGATTAAATTATGAAACTCGTATTAATTGGTATTCAAGGGTCAGGTAAATCCACCCAAGGGAATCTTTTATCAAAGCAACTAGATATTCCTTATCTTTCAACCGGACATATTTTTCGCCAAATTGCCAAAGAAAAAACTGTTTTGGGTCGATATATCAAAGAAACAATTAACGCTGGTCTTTTGGTGCCTGATGATAAAACGATTGAAATTGTTGAAAATTATCTTTCTCGGCCCGAATACAAAAAAGGTTATATTTTAGATGGCTTCCCAAGGACTTTATATCAAGCCAAAAAATTTAAAAACCATTTAGATAAAGTTATTTATCTTAAGATTTCAGAAAGAGAAGCGATTTGGCGACTTTTTTATCGAGATGATACCGCAAGAGAAGATGAAACTTTACCGGCTTTGCGCCAAAGAATAAAACTTTTTTATCAGCATACTTTGCCGGTAATTGAGCACTATCGAAAAAAAGGGATTTTGGCCGAAATTGATGGCGAAAGATCAATTTCTGAAGTCAATCAAGAGATTTTAAAAAATTTAGGAAAGCAGTTGGTTGCCAATCAAATTAAATCCTGGAAACAAAAGAAAAAAACGATTATTGCCATTGTTGGTTTGCCAGGAAGCGGTAAAACTGAGGCCGCCAATTATTTTAAAGAAAAAAAAGGTTTGCTGTTTGTTTCTTTTGGCAAAATTATCAATGAATATATAGATAAACATGGACTTTTACATACCAATGAGGTTCATCGACAACTAAGAATGGAGTTTCGTAAAAAATATGGGATGGAGGCAATGGCGGTATTAAATGAGCAAAAAATCAAAGAGGGGTTGAAAAAAAATAACATTGTTATCATTGAAGGAATGCGCTCGTGGGAGGAGTATCTTTATTTAAAGAAAAAATTTCCAAAAGTAAGAATTGTAATTTTGGCTTTATTTGTTGACAAAGATTTGCGTTATAAACGGTTGGCTCAAAGAAAAGAAAGGCCAGGACTTTATGGAGAAGAAAGAGATATTAGTGAGTTAATCGAAAGTAATATGGGGCCAACGATTGCTTTTGCTGATTATTTGATTAAAAATAACTTTTCTAAAGAAGAGTTTTTTGATAAGTTAGAAGAGGTTTATCGAATTATTTATTTTTCGTAAAAAAAAAGAAAAGTATATGATTGACTATAAAACGGAAGAGGAAATTAAAATTATGAGTGAAGGAGGAAAGAAACTTAAACAAATTCTTGAAAGATTAATCAAATTTGTCAAACCAGGGATAACGACTTTGGCCATAGAAAACGAAGCTCAAAGACTGATTAAAGAAGAAAAAGCCGAAGTTTCTTTTGATAAGGTTGAAGGATACCAATTTGCCACTTGTTTGCCAGTTAACGAGCAAATTGTTCATACCCCCCCTTCGGAAAGAGTTTTAAAAAAAGGTGATTTGTTAACAATTGATATTGGTCTTTATTATCAAGGTTTTCATACCGATTGTGCTAAAACAATGGTGGTGGGAGAAGAAGAAAAAGGTGAGATAAAAAGATTTTTGGATACAGGAAGAGAGGCTTTAAAAAAAGCAATTGAAAAGATAAAAGTTGGTGGGTATTTGGGAGAGGTTTCAAAAGCGATTGAGACAATAATTAAAAAAAATGGTTATTTTGTTATTAAAAAGCTGACTGGTCATGGAATTGGCAAAGATTTACACGAAGATCCCTTTGTTTTTGGTTTTTTAGATCGGCCGGTAGAAAAGACTTTAAAGATAAAACCGGGTTTGGTGCTGGCGGTTGAGGTGATTTATTCGATGGGGACTGAGGAAATGGCGTTTGAGAAAGACAATGATTGGTCAATTGTTACCAAAGATGGGAGCTTATCTTCTTGTTTTGAAAAAACAGTGGCGGTGACAAAAAATGGGGTTTTGATTTTAACTTAGTCTTTTAAAATTAAAATTTTTATGTTAAAATATTGTTTTATTGTTTTTAAAGTATGAAAGATAATGTTTTAGTGGTTGAGGGTGAAGTGGTTGAAAACCTTCCCAATACTCTTTTTCGGGTAAAATTAAAGGATTTGCAAAAAGTGATCTTGTGTTATTTGTCAGGAAAAATGAGAAAAAATTTTATAAAAATTTTGCCGGGGGATAAGGTAAAGGTTGAGATCACCCCTTATGATTTAGAAAGAGGAAGGATTATTTATCGTTTATAAAAATTCTTATGAAAGTAAGGGCATCCTTAAAAAAAATTTGTGCAAAATGTCAACTGGTAAAACGAAAAGGACGGTTATATATTATTTGTGAAAACCCCAAACATAAACAAAGACAGGGGTAATCATTAAAAGTTTAAAAAAATTAAATGACAAGAATTTTTGGTTTTTCCTTACCCGATGATAAAAGAGTGGAGTATGGTTTAACTTTAATCTATGGTATTGGTTGGCAGCGAGCCAAAAAGATTTTAAAAGCCACCAACATTGATCCTAATAAAAAAATTGGTCATTTGTCAGAAGAAGAGTTAAGGAAAATTACCGATTTTATTGAAAAAAATTATAAAGTCGAAGGAGAGCTTCGGGAAGAGATTATGGAAAATGTAAAAAGGCTTAAAGAGATTGGTTGTTATCGGGGGATAAGACATATCCGCGGGCTGCCGGTTAGAGGTCAACGGACGCGTTCCAATGCCCGAACAAAACGAGGAAAAAGAAAGACAGTTGGTGCTTTGCGAAAAGAAGTCTGGGCCAAACTTGAACAAGAAAAACAAAAGAAACAGAAGGAAGCTTCTTCTAAAAGTTCCAAAAAATAAAATAATAAATTATGGTAAGAAAAAAAGATAAGAAAAAAAAACGGATTATTGAAAAAGGAAAAATATATGTGGTTGCCACTTTTAACAATACTTTTATTACCGTAACTGATGAAAAAGGCAATCCGGTAATTGTTGGTTCCTGTGGAATGTATGGTTTTTCCGGAACAAGAAAGTCGACCCCTCATGCAGCAACGGTAACCACCGAGGCAACGTTAAAAAAAGCAATGGCTGAATATGGGTTAAAGGAAGCGGATGTTTTTGTTAAAGGAATTGGTCCCGGGCGAGAGGCGGCATTGAGGGTGATAAGAAGTTTGGAGATTGATGTTTTGCGTTTAGTTGATATTACCCCAGTTCCTCATAATGGGGTGCGACCACCTAAAGTGCGAAGGGTTTAAAAATTAAAAATTATATTTAAAATTTAATGAGATATACCGGTCCAAAAAATAGAATTGCCAGACAACTTAATGTTGATTTAGGGCTTAAAACCCCAGGAACAAAGTCACACGCAAGGCTTCTTAAAAGACTCAATATTCCGCCTGGTCAGCATGGGCTTAAAGGCCGAAAAAAAGTTTCTGAGCGAGCGTTACAACTTCGAGAAAAGCAAAAATTAAGATTTATGTTTGGTATTTCTGAAAGCCAGCTTAAAAAATACTTTAAAAAAGCCTCGCAAAAAAAAGGTAATACCGCTTTGTTTCTTTGTCAGTTTTTGGAAAGAAGATTGGATAATATCGTTTATCGGTTAGGATTTGCCCCAACAAGAGCCTCAGCACGTCAACTTATTTCCCACAAACACATTAAAGTCAACGATAAAGTTTTAAACATTCCATCGTATTTGGTCAAAGTTAATGATATAATTACCTTTGCTGATGATAAAATGACTCAAGTTCCTGAAATAAAACAAAGCTTAGAAAACAAAGATTTAACTATTCCTTTTTGGTTGAAGCGAGAGGGAATAGTAGGAAAAGTTATTGATCAGCCTTCGAGTGAATTAATTGAAAAACAGGTCCATTTAAGGTTAGTAATTGAATACTATTCTCGTTAAAAATTTTTATTTTTTAAAAAAAAAGATATGCTTAATCCTAATTACTCAACCGAAAAAGTGGAAGAAAACGCCACTTATGGAAAATTTATCATAAGCCCCCTTCCTAAAAGTTTTGGTCATACCTTTGGTTTTGCCTTAAGGCGAACCCTTCTTTCATCGCTTGAAGGGGCGGCCATTACTCAGGTAAAAATTGAAGGCGCGCCTCATCTTTTTACGCCAATTTCCGGCGTTAAAGAAAGCGCTTTAGAACTTATTTTAAATTTAAAAACAGTCAAGTTTGAATTACCGGTTAATGGTCAAGCCAGAGTTTATTTAGAAAAAAAAGGACCAGGAAAAATTTATAGCAAAGATTTAGAAGGCGAGGTAAAACCCATTGATGAGAATATTTATCTTTCTGAGATTACCGCCGAAAAAGGCAAACTTTCTTTAGAAGCGATTGTGGAAAGGGGAGTTGGTTTTTTACCGGCCGAACAACAGGAGAAAAAAGAGTTTGGCTTTATTCCAATTGATGCTACTTTTTCCCCAATTGTTAAAGTTAATTATAAAGTTGAGGAGGCAAGAGTCGGTACTAAAACTAACTTTGAGCGGTTGATTTTAGAGGTTTGGACCAATGGGGGAATTACTCCAAGCGATGCCTTAAAACAAGCGGCCAAGATTCTTTCAACCCATTTTGATTATCTTTTATCAGGAAAAGATGCTTCAAAACCAAAAGTTAATCTTATTACGCAACAAGCTCAAGAAAAGGAAAATAGTCGTTTTGCAGAGATTATTATCGATGAATTAAATTTACCCTCAAGGGTGATTAATGCGTTGCTTCGAGAAAAAATAGAAACGGTGGCCGATTTGATGAAGGTGGGTAAATCAAAGTTGGTAGTGATGAAAGGGTTGGGTAAAAAGTCAATTGAATTAATTGAAGAAGAACTTAAGAAGTTAGGAGTTTCTTTAAAAGAAGAATAATTTTTGTTTTTAATTTTTATGCGTCATCGGGTAAAAAAAATAAAGTTTAAAGGTGGTTACGATGCCACCCGGGCGTTGGTAAAAAAATTAGCCTACAATTTTTTAACGCGCGGAAAAATAAAAACCACTTTAAAAAAAGCCAAAGTTCTTAAATCAACGATTGAGAAGTTGGTGGAAAGGATGAAGGAGGAAAATGAAAAAAATAAAGCGTTTTTTCTTTCCTATTTTGGTCAAAAAAGAAAGCTTTTGCCGCTTTTTTTCAAAGTAATTGGACCAGTGTTTAAGGAAATAAAAGGAGGTTATGTGCGCATTGTTAAACTTGGTCAAAGAGATTCTGATGGGGCAAGCCAAGCTTTGGTTGAGTGGACAAAACCGGTAGTTTATGAAAACTTGGAAAATAAAAAAAAGAAAAAAAATAAAACAAAAGAAGCTAAAGAAAAAGTTAAAAAAGAAAAATAAATATGGTAAATTTAACCACCTCAACTAAACCGGTATCAGAAAAAGAAGTAAAAAGAGATTGGTTGGAGATTGATGTTTCTGATAAAGTATTGGGAAGAGTGGTGCCCAAGATTGCTTATTTTCTTCAAGGAAAGCATAAAGTCAATTATGTCCCCTATTTAGATATGGGAGATTATGTGGTGGTAGTGAATGCTAAAAAAATAAAAGTAACCGGTGATAAATTGGAGGAGAAAATCTATACTCGTTACTCTGGTTATCCGGGTGGCTTAAAAAAGATAAAACTGCGGGAGCTTTTGGAAAAAAATCCCAAAGAGGTTATTCGTCATGCGGTTTTGGGGATGCTTCCCAAAAATAAATTAAGAAAAAAAAGAATCACTAGATTATATGTTTTTGAGGAGGCCAATCATCCTTATAAAGATAAAGTTAAAAGTGTTGTGGTTTAATTTCTCATATGGCAAAAAAAACTAAAGATTTAAAGTATTATGAGGCGGTTGGGCGAAGAAAGGAAGCAACCGCCATTGCCCGTTTGTATATTCCTGAAAAAGAAGGAGAGGCAGTCGTTTCTGGTTTAAAGATTAAAAAGGGTGAGATTTTTTTTAATGGCAAGCCAATTGAAGATATTTATAAAGCTAAAGAGGAAAGAGTGATTTATCAAAAACCGCTAAAACTTACCGGCTGCGAAGATCGATTTGCTATTTCTATAAAAGTTTCTGGCGGAGGAAAAAGAGGAAGACTTTTTGCCATTACTTTGGCTTTAAGTTGCGCTTTGGCTTTGGTTGATCAAAATTACCGATCAATTTTGAAAAAAGAAGGTCTTTTGACCGTTGATTCCAGGGTTAAAGAAAGAAGAAAGGTGGGTACCGGTGGCAAAGCCAGAAGAGAAAAACAATCACCAAAACGCTAAACTCTTTAAGAAAAATTCATGATCAAAGACCTATCAGTAATTATTGTTTCCTACAATACTGCTTCATTAACTTTTTATTGTATTGATAGGCTTTTTTCTTCTTTGGAAAAAGAAAAAAATATTTCGTATGAAGTAATTGTTGTGGATAATGGTTCAAAAGATGATACGATTAAGAGATTAAAAAAAATTTCTTTGAAAAAACCTAATCTTCTAATTATTCAAAACAAAAAAAATCTTGGTTATGCTAAAGCCAACAACTTAGGAATAAAAAAGGCATCGGGAGAGTTTATTCTTTTTTTAAACTCCGATGTTTTAATTTCTGATATTAATTGGAATAATCTTCTTAAATTTTTTAAAAAAAATGAAAAGATTGGCGCTCTTACCGTTAGGGTTAATTTAAAAAATAATACTATCGACCCAGCTTGTCATCGAGGACTACCCACTTTATGGCGCAGTTTCTGTTATTTTTTTCGGCTTGAAAAAATTTTTGCTTCTTTTCCTTTTTTAAATCGTCTTTTTGGTGGCTATCATTTGGTTTACTTGGATTTGGAGAAAATTCATGAGGTTGAAGCAATTTCAGGAGCCTTTTTTTTAACCAAAAAAAAGATTTTAGAAAGGTTAAAAGGTTTTGATGAAGATTTTTTTATGTATGGAGAAGATTTAGATCTTTGTCTTCGAATTAGAAAATTGGGCTATAAAATTGTTTACTATCCTTTGTTTTCTGTTTTGCATTTAAAATATCAAAGTGGGTTAAGAAAAGAGGAGAAGGAAATTAAAAGAAAAACAAATTATTATTTTTATCAGGCGATGAAGATTTTTTATCAAAAACATTACGAAAAAAAATACCCTTTTTTTGTTAATTTTTTGGTTTATTTTTTTCTTGAAAGAAAAATAAAACGTTATGAAAAAAATTGGGATTGATGCTCGTTTATATAATCAAACTGGGGTTGGCACTTATATAAAAAACTTACTTTTTTATCTGGATAAAAATAATTCTTCTGACTTTCTTTACTATGTTTATCTTTTAAAAAAAGATTTTGAAAAAATTCATTTTCAAAGTAAAAATATTGTTAAAAAAGAAGCCAATTTTTATTGGCACACTTTTTCTGAACAGATTGGTTTTTTATTAACTTTATTAAAAGATGATCTTGATTTGGTTCATTTTACCTACTTTACTTTCCCAATTTTTTATTTTAAAAAGTTTTTAATTACCATTCATGATATGACGCCAATTTTGTTTAAAACGGGTCGGGCGTCAACGAAAAATCCATTAATTTATCAAATTAAACACTTTATCTTTAAAATTGTTTTTTTTCTTGGATTAAAAAAATCAGTTAAAGTAATTGTTCCAACAAAAACGGTCAAACAACAAATTCTTTCTTATTATGGTGAAAGATTTAAAGATAAAATTGAGGTGATATATGAAGGTGTTTCCTATCATCTTTTTGAAGAAAAAAAAGAAAAGCAAACTAAAAAAGAATTTCCCTACAAAAATTTTTTTCTTTATGTTGGTAACTTTTATCCTCATAAAAATGTTGAAAACTTAATTGAAGCATTTTCTTCTTTTGATAAAAAATACTCTCTTGTTTTAGTTGGGATAAATGATTTTTTTACCAAAAGAGTTGAGAGTTTTTTAAAGAAAAAAAATTTAAAAAACATTATTCTTATTAAAGATTTACCAAAAGAAAAATTAAAGTGGTTTTATCAAAACTGTTTAGCTTTAGTCCATCCATCTTTATCCGAAGGATTTGGGTTAACATTGTTTGAGGCAGCTTACTATAATCGGCCAATTATTGCTTCAAAAATAAAAGTGTTTGATGAGCTTTGGGGGAAAAATTATTTATCTTTTAATCCCAAAGACCCAAATGATATAAGAAGAAAAATTAAGTATTTTATAGAAAAAAAACCCAAATTTTCCTACCAAAAAATCCTTCAAAAATACTCATTTGAAAAAATGACAAGAGAGACTTTGAAGTTATATAAAACTTGCCTCAATTATTAAATCAATCTAAAAAACTTAAGCTAAACCAAGCTATCACGATCGTAATAAGATTGTAAAAGTTGAAAAAGGGGAGGGGATTTGGGAGAATAAAGATATTGGATAAAAATTATGACAAAAAATATTAGAAATAATTTTGCTTTTATTGATAGTAATAATGTTAACTTGGGAGTTAAGGAGCTTGGATGGAGATTGGACTTTAGAAAGTTTCGAGTTTATTTAAAAGAAAAATATCAAGTAAAAAAAGCCTATTTATTTATTGGCTATCTACCCGAAAATCAAGAACTTTATCGATCACTTCAGGAATTTGGATATGTTTTGATTTTTAAGCCGGTAATGATAACTAAAGATGGTAAACCCAAAGGCAATGTTGATGCAGAATTAGTTTTGCAGGTGATGATTGATTGGGAAAAATATCATCAAGCGGTGATTGTTTCTTCTGATGGTGATTTTTATTGTTTAGTAAATTATTTATACGAAAAAAATAAATTAAAAAGAGTCATCAGTCCTAATTACAAAAAATGCTCTGTTCTTTTAAAGAAAGCTGCAAGAGAGAAAATTGATTTTTTGGATAATTTAAAAAATAAATTTGCAATAAAATGAAAAAGCACAGCTTTTGGACCAACCTCAGCCGTGCTTTTTCCTCGTGATTATGAACTTATTATATCTCTATAACCTACCTTTGTCAACCACAATTTACCTTATCAAAACAACCCAAAAATTAAATCTCAAATTAAACTATCTTCTTACTATAGAAAAAGATGGTAAAAGTTGAAAAAGGGGAGGGGATTTGGGAGAATATAGGGTATGTATACACCAAATAAATCCATTATTGATAATGATAAAATTAAGCTTTTTGTTGAGCTTAAAAATATTTTGAAAGATCAACCCAAATTTTTCGATGTGGCAACTGGTTATGTTAATGTCTCTGGTTTTGAGCTTATTTTCCAGGAACTAAAAAGGGTTGGAAAGTTTCGTTTGCTTCTTGGTCATTCACCATCAATTGAATCTGATTTAAAACCCGATCTTTTTAACCCGAAAGAATTTTATAAAACCCAATTTAAGAAAGATTTAGAAGAAGAAGAGTTTAGTGAAAAAAAATCAAAAGTAGTTAAAGATTTGATTGAGTTTTTAAAAAAAGATAATGTTGAAGTTAGGATTCTTGAAAAGCCTTTTTTACACGGAAAAGCTTATATTTTTAAAAATATCGCTATAATCGGCTCAAGTAATCTTACTTATTCTGGTTTATCAGCTAATACCGAATTAAATGCAGTTTTAATCGATCCCCACCCAATTTATCTTAAAAAAGAATGGTTTGAAAAGTTTTGGCAACAAGCAGCAGATTTTAAAAATGAGTTAATCGAAATTTTATATCGTTCAAAGTTGGGCCTTAAGGAATACACTCCATATGAAATTTATATAAAAGCTCTTTATGAATTACAAAAAAAAGAATTACAGCCAGCAGAAAATTTAACAAAGGATAGTTTGCTGCCGGAAAGTGTTGTTGATTTATCTGTTTTCCAACAAGATGCGGTTAATCGAATCTACTGGGCTTTAAAAAATTATAACGGTGTATTGGTAGCTGACTCAGTAGGCCTTGGTAAAACTTGGATTGCTAAAAAGATTATTGAAGACTTCGGTTTTTATCGAAGACAAAAATTTATCGTTGTTTGTCCGGCTCAGCTTCATCGAATGTGGCAAAAAGAATTAAAAGATTTAGGCGTTTCAGAAAATATTATCCATCAGGAATATTTAGGTGGCGATAAATTTGATATAAACGAAATTGAAAGAAAAACCCAGATAAAGCTATCCAATATCTCATTGATTATTGTTGATGAGTCTCATAATTTTAGAAATCCAATATCAAATCGATATGAGAATCTTTTTTCCTTGATTGAAAAAGTTCGTTCTTTTGGTAAAAATCCAAAAATAATATTAATGACTGCTACCCCAATGAACAATACTGTTTGGGATTTATATTTTCAATTGATGCTTATTGGTCAAAACAATAAAAGAATGTTTATAAAACAAGGGATTTTTGATTTGCAAAAAGAATTTAATAAAGCTCATATGGGTGATACTGCCAGAATCAATGATGTTTTACAGACAATTTCTATTAGAAGAACCAGGCAATATATTATAAAAAATTATCCGGAGACTAAATTTAAAGATGAAAATGGTAATTATAAAAAAATAAATTTTCCTGAAAGAAAACTAGAACAAATTCACTATTCATTAGATAAAACTTATGACGGTCTTTATGCCAATATATCAAATAAAATTGAAAAAGAACTAACTTTAGCTTATTACAAAATTGCAGATTACAAACTTGTTGGTAAAAAAGATTTAAGAGAAATCCAAAGAGGCGAGGCTTTGGCTGGGATTTTTCAGACAATTCTTTTAAAAAGATTGGAGAGTTCAATTGAAGCTTTTAGAAAAAGTGTCGTTAATCAAAAAAGTTTTTTAGAAAAGTTTAAAGAATTTTTTAATAAAGGAAAGATATTAAGGAAAAAATACTTTCAAAAATATCTAAATTTTCTTGATGAATCAATTGATGAAACGTTTGATTTTAATGATTTTATTAATCAGCTAGAAGATATAAACATTAATGATTACAACAGGGAAAAACTTTTTACTGATATAGATAAAGATATTAAGGTTTTTTCTGAAATAATTGAGTCAATAAGAGACATCGATGAAAAAAAAGATGCCAAACTGATAACCTTTAAAAATCATCTTTTAAAAAATTTAAAAAATGAGAAAGCAGTTATTTTTTCCTATTATTCAGATACAGTTGAGTATCTTTATAAAAGTTTAGAAAATGATCAAGAATTTAAAAAGAATTTTGGTAAAAAGATCGCTGCCATAACTGGGAAAAACTCAGTCAGCCAAAGACAAAAAATAGTTGATGCATTTTTAAATTCAGATATAGATGTTCTTATTTCAACCGATATTTTGTCGGAAGGTCAAAATCTCCAAAAGGCAAAAACAGTCACTAATTACGATCTTCACTGGAATCCGGTACGGATGATTCAGCGAGCTGGTCGAATAGATAGAATTGGATCTCCTTTTAAAGAGATTAAGATTTATAACTTTTATCCAGAAGATGAACTAGAAACTTTGCTTGAATTGGTACAAACGCTTCAAAGAAAAATTATTATGATCAATAATACAATTGGTCTTGATGCTTCGGTTTTAGGAGAACAAATAAATCCCAAAGTTTTTGGTGTAATTCGAGATTTAAATTCAGATGATATTGATAAGAAAAATAAGACGCTTGAATTACTGGAGGTTGAACAGTTTGGAGGTGGTGAGTTATTTTTTCAACCGCTTAAGAAGTTTGGTTTGGAAAAGCTTGCTGATTTTGTTAAAAATCTTCCCAACGGTATTCAAAGTGGACTTAAAAAAGGTTTTAAAGGAATATTTTTTTATTTTAAATATGATGACAATTATCATTTTTGGTATCTTTATGATTTTGCATCCCAAGATTTTATTACTAACAAAACAGAGATTTTAAATTACATATCCTGTGATGAGAATGAAAAGCGGGTTATTCCCGATGATGTCAATGTTTATGAAATTTATGAATTAGTTAAACAACGAATAGAGGAACTTTTCCAACAATCAAAATTTGAGACAGAGATGCGCTCTCCTTCAGGGCGAAAAGAAAAGTTTTTAATTGATATGAGGGATGAGTTGGATCATATAAAAAACGAATATATTTTTGAAGACGATATCAAAGGAAAAGAAAAAATTGAAAGTATAATTACAAAAATTAATGAAATAAACTTTACTAAAAAAAGATTACAATTTTTGCGACGGGTATGGGCTGATTATAAAAAAAACCATAAGGATTGGCAAAAACTGATAAATCAAGTCTTTCAGTTTTTATCAGAAAAAGTAGAAACACCAACGGAAATGATTGACGAATTTGATGAAAAAAAACTAAAATTAATCTGTGTTGATTATATCTCATAAAATATGAGCGACCAACTTAATCTCGATAATTTTATCCCCTCAATGAATAGCATTGATAAAGTTTATGAGTTATTTAATCTTCTTGGTTATAGGATAATAGAATCAAAGTTAGGTTCATCAGCTTCTATTTATCAATTACCAACCAAAGAATCATCGTTAATTGAAAAAATTTTTGCGATTGCCAATTATAATCGGCGTTTTCAAATTCTTCTTTTTAAATTAAAAGAGAAAAACAATGAGGTTATCCGTTCTGTCTCGGAAAAACTTCTTCGTGAAATAGATTATCCGTTTATTATCTTTACTTCTAATTTTAATGACTATATTTTTACTTTAGTTGAAAAGATCAGAGAAGGACCAGGTGTTTTTAAAAGAAGACTAACAAAGCTTGTTTTAGATATAAGAAATCCTTATCATACTGATAAAGAGATTATAAACAGTCTTAAAATTGATAAAGCGATTACCGATCCAAATCAAATCTATCAAAAATTCAAAAATGCTTTTAGTGTTGAAAAGGTAACCAATAAATTTTTTAAAGAATACAAAGAAATATTTGAAAGAGTGAATCGGGCACTTATTTATCAAAACCCCCATCTTAAAACCAATCTTTTTTTAATCAAAGGTTTTACCGAAAATTTTAGTAAAAAACTTTTAGGAAGGTTGATGTTTTTGTATTTTGTTCAAAAAAAAGGCTGGCTAAATTATAAAGATGTTTTACAAAGTGGTGATAAAAAATTTTTATACAATCAGTTTCAAGAAGCAAAAAAATTAGGAAAAAATTATTTTAAAGATTATTTAGAACCGCTTTTTTTTGAGACACTCAATAATCCCAAAAGAGAAAAACCTGATCATTCAACCCGTTTTGGTGGGAAAATTCCCTTTTTAAATGGTGGCCTTTTTGAGCCAGATTATGATTATAAAAGCTTAGATAAATCAATCAATCTATCAAATGAAGTTTTTGATGATATTTTTTCTGTTTTTGAAAAGTATAACTTTACAGTAAAAGAAGATGAGCCGCTTGAAAAAGAGGTGGCGGTTGATCCTGAGATGCTGGGAAAGGTTTTTGAAAATCTTCTTGAAGAAAACTTAAGAAAAGGTAAAGGAACTTATTATACCCCAAGAGAAATTGTCCATTATATGTGTCATCAAAGTTTGGCTTATTATCTTTCTGAAGAAACCGGCATAAGCTTTAATGAGATAAAAAACTTTCTTGATCGACCTTTAAGTAACGAAAAAGAAACACTGTCTTCTGAAATCAAAAAAAAGGCTGATTTGATATATCAAAAACTGAAAGATATTAAAATCGTTGATCCAGCCTGTGGTAGTGGGGCTTTTTTGGTGGGGATGCTTCATGAGATTTTAAGTGCAAGAAAAATATTATCATCGTCTGTTTCTGAGAGAAAAAGTGATTATGAGATAAAAAAAGAAATAATCGAAAACAATCTTTATGGAGTTGATATCGATGAAGGAGCAGTGGAAATCGCCAAACTTCGACTTTGGCTTTCTTTGGTAGTTGATCATAATCTTTCAGAGATCGAGCCCTTACCTAATCTTGATTATAAAATTATGGTTGGCAATAGCTTAATTGAGGATGTATTTATTAACGGAAAAACAATCAAACTTTTTAATCACCAATGGTTTAAAAAGAAAAATGGTGAAAAGATGAAGAATTTATTTGAAAAAGATGAAAAAATGGGACTTTTTGAAGAAGTTCATTTACAAAATATAAAACCAATAATTGATGAAATCAAAGAAAAAAAGATGGAGTTGTTTACCACTTATGATGTAAATACTAAAAATAATTTAAGAAATGAGATTAATCATTTAGAGAACAAGCTAATGATTGAGTCATTGAAAGAAGAATTTAATAATATAAAAACTAAAATATCAAGCTTAAAAAATCAGTTGGATTTAAGATCTTCTGAAGAAAAAGAAGAATTAATAAATTTAGAGATGATAAAAAGTGATATTGAAGGATTTATGAAAGATGAGAAAAAATTGGACGAATATAAATCTAAAAATCTTTTTTTATGGCGCTTACGTTTTATTGAAGTTTTTGATGAAAAAGATGGCTTTGATATTGTGATTGCCAATCCGCCGTATATCCAACTTCAAAAGGCTTTTGATGAGAAAAAAAAGTATGGGGATTTGTATAAGAATGAAGGTTATAAGACTTTTGATCGAACTGGTGATATTTATTGTCTTTTTTATGAAAAAGGGATAGAGCTTTTAAAACCCGGCGGCTTTTTGACTTATATCACCTCCAATAAATGGATGCGGGCAGGATATGGCGATAAATTAAGAACCTTTTTTTCCCAATATCAACCGCTTGAGCTTATTGATTTGGGTCCTGATGTTTTTGATACCGCCACCGTTGACACCTGTATTTTGATTTTAAAAAAGCAAAAAAGTAATTTCGATAAATTCAAAGCCGTCACCATTAAAAAGGAAGAGAAAAACGATCTTTTTAATGTTTTTGAGGAAAAAGATACTTATATTAAAATCACTTCTTCAGCTTGGTTTGTTGGTTCGGATTTGGAGTATAGATTAAAAGAAAAAATTGAAAAAATCGGCAAGCCTTTAAAAGATTGGGATGTAAAAATTTACTACGGTATCAAAACTGGTTTAAATAAAGCTTTTATCATAACTACAGAAAAAAGAAACGAAATTTTAGCCAATTGTAAAAATGAAGAAGAGAGAAAAAGAACCGAGGCAATCATAAAACCAATTTTAAGAGGAAGGGATATCAAAAGATATTATTACGAATGGGCCGGGCTTTGGGTTATAGTCATTCCGGCTGGTTGGACAAATAAAAATAGAGGGAAAGAAAAACCTGATGTATTTATCGAAAAAACTTTTCCATCTTTGATGAAACATTTAAAACAATTTGAGAAAAAAGCTAAAGAAAGAGATGATCAAGGAGATTATTGGTGGGAGTTAAGGCATTGTGATTATTATGAAGAGTTTGAGAAGGAGAAGGTGGTGTGGAATAGAATAACCGAAAATATTATTTTTTCTTATTTGCCTTCTGGTTTATATATTTTGGATAGTACTTTTATGTTTACAGGTAATAATCTTAAATATTTACTTGCTTTATTAAATTCTAAATTATGTGGTTGGTGGACAAAAATATCAGCAGCTACATTAGGAGAAGGTAATTATGGTGCTAAAATTTATATCGAAAATACTCCTTTAGCACCTATTAATAAAAACAATCAAAAAATTGTAAATGAAATAGAATTTTTTATCAATAAAATATTATCCGTTGAAAATAATGATGTAAATTTAATTATGAAATACCAAAATCAAATAGATCAATTAGTTTATAAGATTTATGATTTAAGTGAAGAAGAAATTAAAAATCTACAAAAATAAAAATGAGTAATCACAATATATCTGTTTACTTTGAAAAAAAACAACAGAGTAAAAAAATAAATCGAGATGAAATGATTGATATTGAAATAATTAATAAAATTAATAAAAAGGGTTATGAGTTAATTAAACTACAAGATGAAGATATAAATAAAATTGGAAAATTTTTTAATAAAGTTTTTGAAATAAATCAATCTCCTCGAAATGGAATTACATTTTTAAAAGGGGCAATTTTTGCTTTAGGATCAAAATATTTTGGAAATTTAGAATGGCGTGAACACTGTGCCTCATCTTTACGTGAATTACTTCATGAATGGAAAGTTAAAGGTCGCATTAGTAATGCTTTTAATAATGTTTTTGGAAAATCGATTGAAAATTTTCCAAATATGAAAAATGCGCCAGATTTTTATTTAAAGTTAGAACAATATTACAATTATTTTTCAGATATTTGTCATCATAATAGCAATCAAGCTTTAATTCATTTAAGAGAAATCTATAGTGATGGAACCATAAAGGCTGGTGATGATGATGAATATTTCTTTATTAATACAGTAAATAATTTTTTAATTTTGCTTATAAAATTTGTAAATAATTATTTAAAAGATTTTTAAAATTATGAACCAAATTCAATTACATAGCCAAATTAAAAAAATTTTAGAAAAAAAAATTAGTAGATTAGATAAACAGTTGGTTTTTAATTTAATAAATAAAAATAAAGACGCAAAAAATTATTTTTATTATTTGATTGATGAAAAATGGATTGATTGGCTTTTTGAGAATGGTTTTTTTGAAGTTTTAAAACAAAAGGCTGAAGATACTTCAAGTTATCGATATAAAACTCCAGAATTAAATTACTTGGCTAAAGTAGCCGAAAAAGTACCGGAAAAAGTGGCAAAAGTGATTTTAAGCACGCCAATTTCAGAAGATAATTTTAATCCAGAAGTTATTCATAGATTTATTTTTATTACTTCACAACTAAAACCTTCCGAGATTAAAAAAATTGTTAAAAAAATGTATAAAGAACGGTGGGTTTATTTGATGAGAAACTTTTCTCTTTTAGGTTTTGATTTTGAAGATATGTTAAAAAAACTTTTTGATGTTAGAGATTATCAATCAATGGTTGCTTTGGCAAAATGTTTGTTTGAAGTTAATGAGAATTATAAAAGTGATAATTTAGAAGATTGGAAAAACAAGCCATTTTATTTTAATAATTTTGAAGAAACAAAGATTTTTGAATATCTTTTAAAAATAGAGGATCAAAAAGCTATTTATAAATTGATTGAGTTTTTTATAAAAGACATTATTGGCAAGCTCATTGATAGAAAAGATAAACCAAAAGACTTTTTTTCTTATAAAGATAAAATTCCTTTGCTGCAATTGGATCTTTTTGTAGTAGAACTTAAAGAAAAAGATTATTTCTATCCTTATGATATTTTAGAAAATATTTTTTATATTATTACAAATCTGGCTAAAAAAATAAGTTTTACTGACATAAAGAAAATTATTAACTTAATTTATGAAATTGGTTTAACCTTCAATACTTATAAATTAAAACTTTACTTTTTGATTCTTTACCCAAAAGAATTTAAAAGAGAAATAAAAAGAGAAATTTTTGCAATTTTTAAAGCAAAAAATCCTTGGTTTTTCCTTGATATTCCTGAGTATCAAAGATTTTTAAAATTAAGTTTTATAAATTTGTCAACTAAAGAAAGATCTTTATTTATAGAGAAGCTTATTAAAATCTATAAAATTATAGAAAAGAATAATTTAAAGGATGACGAATTAAATACTTACAAAACATTAGTATGTCAGATTTTTTCAATGATAAAGGATTATCTTTCTAAAGATCAGTACGAAAAACTTTATCATATTTGTAAAAAAGAGCCATCTAGAGATTACGAACCACAACCTTTAATAGGGCCTGTAACTTCTGGAAGATTAGCTGATATTTCTTTGGTTGATCAAAAAATTTTAGATAGTTTAACTATCCCTCAAATCGTTGAAAAATTAAAAACTGAATGGTCGCCTTTGGCGCTTGAGGAGTTTAACAAAAAACAAGATGATTTTTTTAAACGCTATACTCCTGATGGTTTGTTTTTGGAAATAAAAATCAATATTGAAAGACGGTTTCAAGAATATATTGACAATGCTTATCTTTTTTTTGACAAAGAAAAACTTCATCCTCACTACACTTATAAATTCTTACACTCAATAGAATCAATCTTAAAAGATGAAAAAATCAATTTTTTACAAGTAAACTTTGATAATCTTTTTCAACTTTTTGAGAATATTAAAAATGAAGGATTTTTAGAGGAAATTGAGCAAAAAAATACTCTTTATACCGGTTGGCTTGCTTCTTGGCGAGGGGTTTATACGGCTTTAAGTGATCTTTTAACACAATTTTTAACAAAAGGTTTAAACGGAAAATTAAAAATTGACTTTAAAAAATATCGTCAAAAAATCCTTGAGATTATCAAATTCCTTTTACAATCAAAGTGCCCAACAGTTGAAGAAGACAAAGAATCAAAAAGACCTTTTGATTTAGCGATAAATACAACAAGGGGTAGAAGTTTTGAGCTTTTTGTTTATTTTATTATCGCCGATGGAGAAAAGCTTGCATCTGATGTCAAAGAAATCTACCAAGACTTTATTGAAAAAGAAAAGACAATGGGTATTTACTGGCTTTTTGGCAGACATTTAGCTTATTTTCACTATCGAGATCGCGCTTTTGTAAAAAAAATAGTAAAGGAAAAGATACTAAAAAATAAAAACAAAGATTTATACTTTGCTTTTTGGGAAGGGGTTTTATCGACCAATCTTTATGAGGAGATATTTTATGAGTTTCAAGATGATTATGGTAATTTGATTAAAAAAAGTCCAGATGAATATACAAAAAGAGAATATCTTGTTAATCTTGATGAAGGGATTGGCATTCATTTAGGCTTGGCTTTTGTTTATTATGATTGGTTTAACAATAAAAGTAATCTTTTTAAAGACTTTTGGAATAAAGAGATAAAAAATGCTCATTTTCATTTTATCAAAACGGTTGGAATTCATATTTTTGAAAAAAAAGAAAATATTGAGTTTATAAAAAATAGAGGTATTGATATCAAAAAACTTAAAGAAAAGATAAAAAATTTCTGCGAATTTTTAATTAATAAGCATCAAGATCCAAAAGACTTAAAAGCTTTTAGCTCATGGATAAATCTTGAGGTTGATTTTTTTGAAAAAGGTTATTACTTAAATTTAATTGAAGAGGTTCTTAAGATAATCGGTGGTGATTTGGATATGGATTATCAACTTGAGGAAAACTTAGATAAAATTGTTGCTTTAGACAAAAAGAAAGCTTTTAATATAGTAAAACTTTTTTATTTAAACAAAGCCAAAGAAGCAAGTAAGGGAAAATATGTTCATATCGATGAGAAGGTGGTGGAGATTTTTAAAATTTTATACGAAAACAAAGAAACTAAAGAAGAGACAGAAAAACTAATCAATGATTTAATTGAAGAGGCGGGAGAATTTGGATATTTGTTTTGGAAGTTGGAGGAGATGGTTTTGATTAAAAATTAAATTTAATTTCCCAAGGATGGGAATATTTATTTATTTTCTGCTAAAATAATTTTTAATTCATGAAAAACTTCAACTATTTATTTAAAAAAGAAACAAGTATTAATGCTTATTTAGATTTAGCGAATATGTTTCATTGGCAGGATGTTTTAAAATGGAATTTTTCTATAAAAGATTTGATTAGACAATTAAAAAAAGTCTCTTCGATAAAAGAAATAAAAGTTTATTATGGTACTGATCCCAAAAATCCAAAAAAATCAGAAAATCTTTTCAAAAAAATTCAAAGCCTAGGAGCAATTGTCTACACAAAGGAAGTAAAGTATATAAAAAAAGAAGTTAATCACTTTTTCTTTGTTAAAAGAAAAACGTTATCTTTGTTAAATGAAAAATCCTTAACAAAACTAAATGAATTTGAAAATGCTGTTAAAGAACAAGGGCTTTTAATTATAGAAGAGCCTAAGTGTAATTTTGATGTTGAGATATCTTTATCAATGCTTGATGATGTAAACAAAGTTTCTGGTTATTTTCTATTCTCAGGTGATTCTGATTTTAAAGAAACACTTGAAAGATTAAAGTTAAAAGGAAAAAATATTTATGTTTTTGGCGTCAGAGGTCAAGTTGGCTATGAACTTTGGCCATTGATGACAAAATTTATTGATTTTGGTCGGTGGTATCAAGGTTATAAAGTGCGAAAACCCCACTTGCGTGGGGCCGCGTGAATTTCGTAGCTCTGAATAAATCAGGCTACATTTATATTATATCATAACATCTTTCATAAATTGTCAAGATATAAAAAATTATGTTCCAAGATTTATTCAACCATCAAATAAAAAAAATTATTGTATAATAAAGGGCAAAATGGGAAGGAAAAAGGTTTATTATAAAAAGGAAGATTATAAAAAGTTGATTGTCAACCTTTTGAGGGAAAAATATGTCAGTTTAATTATTGGTCTTTTTGTTTCATATTTTTTTGCTTCCTTGATTTATCAAAATTTTTTCTTAAAAAACTTCAAAAATTCGAAAGTAGCTCTCCCAAAAAATATTAATTTATTAAAAAAGCCAACCCCAACACCTTATTTATCAAAAGAAAAAAAAGAAAAAAAACCAAAAACCTATGTTGTTCAAGAAGGCGACTCTCTTTCATCAATTGCCGAAAAATTTTATGGTGATTTATATAATTGGCCAAAGCTAATGGAAGCCAATCGTTTAAGTAATCCAGATATAATTGAGGTTGGGATGGTTTTGGTTATTCCTGATTAATATTAATCCATATGTTATTTTTAATTCTTTTTTGTTTTTTACTTCGTTTTTATGTCTCTTTTTTGGGATTTAATTTTGACTATGGTTCATGGAAGATTGTTGGTGAGATTATGACTTTGGGAAAAAATGTTTATGAGGCAACTGAGAGATATAGTTATGGTCCTCTTTGGGCAATCATTTTGGGAATATTTCGCTATTTGTCCTTATTTTTTTTCAACGACTGGTTGATTTTTCGTTTTTTGGTTATTTTATTTTTGTCTTTAGCTGATTTATTAATTGGGTATTTATTGTTAAGAAAAATTTCCTTTTTAGCTTTCGTTT
>Ga0308409_1000086_pt1 | contig 58475 bp, 49 predicted proteins | sample HotsprSampleMSe4_FD_203469 | JGI IMG/M metagenome (GOLD analysis project Ga0308409, IMG submission 203469) | Hot spring phototrophic mat microbial communities from Mushroom Spring, Yellowstone National Park, Wyoming, United States - 20060912_MSe4 ... | reverse complement strand
CTCACATGCCACCTCGGCGATCATCGCAGCGGGGATGCTCCCGGCAGCACTGGAAATGATGGATCAACTGACGATCAAGGCGGTCGAGGATGCGTTTCATGCCGGCTACCCGCGTGAGGCGGGGGCGGTGCTGCTCGTCGAGCTCGATGGCCTGCAGGAAATCGTCGCGGAGAATACCAGCCGGGTCGCTGAGCTCTGTCGCCAGCATGGGGCATGGGAGGTGCGGGTCGCCCGCACGAAGGAGGAGCGCGATCTCCTCTGGCTCGGACGTAAGTCGGCTTTCGGGGCGATGGGACGACTGGCACCCAACTATTATCTCGTCGATACGACCGTGCCGCGGACGAAATTGCCTGCGACTATGCGGCGAGTCGAGGAACTCAGTCGGGAATACCGGCTGTCGATCGCCAACGTCTTCCATGCGGGCGATGGGAACCTCCATCCGCTGGTGCTGTTCGATCGGCAAAGACCAGGCGAGGTCGAACGCGTCCTGGAGTGCACGACCGAAATCCTGCGCTACTGTGTAGATGCCGGGGGGACATTGTCCGGCGAGCACGGGATCGGCTTCGAAAAGCGCGATTACATGACGCTGGTCTTCACGACCGAAGACTTGTGCGCGATGGCTGGCTTGAAGCGGAGCTTCGATCCGCGTGAACTCTTCAACCCGGAGAAAGTGTTGCCCACCGGTTTCCGCTGTGGTGAGGTGGCTGCGTTGCGGCAGCAGGCGATCGCCCAGCGGCTCGGCTTGGAGTATGTGTGAGGGAGCGGGATGACCGGGACGACGCGACTCGCGCCAGGAGTGGCCATGGAGCGTCTCGCTGAACTGGGCGTTCCCCACGATCCCCGTGCCTATCGTGTGGATGGCCTCGAGCCGCTGATCGCCCTTGCCCCCGAGACACCGGAAGCGGTGGCTGAGGCACTGGCCGTCTGTGCTGCGGCCGGACTGGTTGTCATTCCCTGGGGCGGCGGTCGGCAGATGGGGTTGGGGAACCTCCCTGAGCGATACGATGTCGCCCTCGATGTGCGGTCGCTGAGCGCGATCACGCATTACGAGCCAGACGACCTGACGATCGCTGTCCAAGCGGGGCGGAGCATCGCCAGCCTGAGCAGCGACCTGGCGGCTCATGGGCAGATGCTGCCGATCGAGGCGGGTGACCCGGAGCGTGTCACCATCGGTGGCCTGGTCGCCACCGGAATCGGTTGCCCGCGGCGCTTTGGGTACGGGAGCTTGCGCGATTTGATCATCGGCATCACCGTGGCTTTGCCGGACGGGACGCTGGCGCGCGGTGGCGGCATTGTCGTCAAGAACGTCTCGGGTTATGACATGATGCGGCTCCACTTCGGCGCGCTCGGTTCGCTCGGGGTGATCATCCAGGCCAACTTCAAGGTCCTTCCGGCGCCGGAAGCGCAGCGGACGCTGCTTCTCTCCTTTCGGGAATGGCATCAGTCGGCTGCCGCTGCCCTCACCCTGCGCACTTCGCAGCTCGCGCCGACTGCGCTCGTCGTGCTCGCGCCGCCAGTAGCCAAGCGGCTCGCCGATCTGGAGCGCTGGGTGTTGGCCGCACGCTGCGAGGGACCCGAGGGAGCGGTCGAGCGCCAAGTCGAGCGCCTGCGAGCGAGCGTGGAGACGGCGAGCGGTGAGTCGGTCGTGCTCGATGACCGCAAGACGCTGGCCTTCTGGTCGTCGGTGCAGGGAGAACTGGAAGCGACGCCGTTCGATCGCGAACTTCGGGTGCGGATCGGCGAGTTGCCGTCTCGGCTCGGCGAACTGGCAGCGTGCCTCGAGCGCCGTCATGGCAGCGCACTGCGCAGCCTCGTCCTTGACAGCGGGAGCGGATTGGCCTACGCGACGGTCAGTGGAGAGCCGGTCGAGCTCCGTGCTTTCTGGGGTGAACTGCGCGAGCTGGGCCGACACGCGACGCTCCTGGGTGCGCCGATCGAGGTCAAGGCAGGAGAGGATGTCTTCGGGCGACATCCGGAGGGAATCCCGGTCATGCGCCGACTCAAGGAGACGTTCGACCCCGAGCGCATCCTCAACCGCGGGCGATTCATCGCCCATCTCTGAGCATGGAGCGAGGAGGCATCGATGACAACGGCATCGGCACCGGCGCGCCTGCGTGGTTTCAGTGGTCGGGATGCGCCATCGTACGACGCGATCCGGAAGTGCGTCCACTGTGGTTTCTGCCTGTCGTCTTGCCCGACCTACCGGGTCACCTGGCGAGAGCGCTCTTCACCGCGCGGCCGGATCTGGCTCATGAAGTCGGTCGCCGAGGGACGACTGGATCTGCTCGATCCCGTGTTCGCTGACGAAATGCAGCTGTGTCTCAATTGTCGAGCGTGCCAGGCCGTATGCCCGAGCGGCGTGCATTACGGCGAGATCCTCGAAGCATCGCGTGCCCAACTCGTGCAGCATCGTGAGCAGTCATGGCGCGAGCGACTCTTCCGTCTCGCTGGTTTCCGCATTCTCCTGGGTGACATGCGTCGCTTCCGAGCGGCGAACGCACTGCTGCGCTGGTACCAGCGCAGCCCCCTGCGGCCGCTGGTTCGTCGCAGCGGTGTCCTGCGGCTGCTCGGTTTGGAGCAGGCTGAGGCGTTGCTTCCGGCTATCGCGGATCGCTTCGTCGTGGCTGATGGGCGTTTTGTACCGGCCCGAGGGGAGCGGCGTGGTCGGGTGGCGCTCTTCACCGGTTGCGTGATGAGCACTGCGTATGCGCACGTGCACGAGGCGACGATCCGCGTCTTGACCCGCAACGGCTTCGATGTCGTGCTCGTTTCTGGACAGCAATGTTGTGGTGCGCTGCATGTGCACAGCGGCGAGCCGGAGTTGGGTCGCCGGCTAGCGCGACAGAACATCGAGGCGCTGGAGTCACCGTACCTCGATGCGATCATCGTCAATGCAGCTGGTTGCGGCGCAATGCTGAAAGAATACCCAGCGCTGTTGCGGCAGGATCATGACTATGCTGAGCGAGCTCGACAGCTGGCTGGAAAGGTCCGCGACGTGCTCGAGTTCCTCGTCGAACGCGGCCTCACGGTACAACCAGGTCCCTTGCCCTGGACCGTGACGTACCAGGAACCATGCCATCTGGCGCATGCGCAGCGGATCACTCAACAACCGCGTGTCCTGCTGCGCACCATTCCCCAGCTGCGGCTGGTCGAGATGGCCGAATCGGCGCTCTGCTGCGGTTCGGCCGGTATCTATAACCTCTTGCAACCGGACATGGCGTCGGCGCTCTTGACGCGCAAGCTGGACAACGCGTTGGCCACCGGCGCGGACGTCATCGTCTCGGCCAATCCCGGGTGTATGCTCCAGTTGGAGGCCGGACTCCGGGTGCGCGGCGTGCGCCTCCCCGTCCTCCATTTGGTGGAAGTGCTGGAGCGGGCTTACGCGGCGGCGGAAGGCAGGCCGGCTGACATTCTGGCAGCGGTCGCTGACTGATCGCTCGCGCAGCTCTCGTACCATCGTAAGGAGCGCTCGATGGTGCGTCGCGGACTCGGACGCTGGTTCCTCTTCGTCTGGCTCGCTTTCATGCTCTCTGCGTTGCCGGCTCACGCGCAAGAGGGGAACGGCGTCATCAGTGGCCGGGTGCAGAACGGGACGGTTGGTGGTGGACCGGTCGGCATCCTCACGGTGACTCTGCGCCACTTCGCTGGGATGCAATTGGCCGAGGAGCGGCAGACGCAGACTGGCCCCGACGGATCGTTCCGCTTCGATGGGTTACCGACCAGCCCGCAGGACGCCTACCTGGTGGTCGTCCGCTATGCGGGTGTGGACTACGTCAGCGGCATGGTGCAACTCCACCAGCAACCGGAGCAGACGGTCGATCTCACGGTCTACGAAACCACCACGGACCCCAGTACAGTGCGGATCGCCTCGCGCTCGCTCGTCATCGCTGGTGCGTCACCGGAGTTGAGGGCGGTCGATATCATGGACATCCTCATCGTCGAGAACAGTGGTGACCGCACGTATCTTGGGGATCGATCCGGTGTCGTCCTGAGCATACCGTTGCCGGTTCAGCAATGGTACTTCAAGACCGTCGGTTCGACATCCGGTGTCGTCCTGAGCATACCGTTGCCCCGAGGGGCGCAAGAGATCCGTCCGCAACCAGGATTCGATTACGGCCAGCCACGACTGGAGGATGGTGTGCTCCTGACGACCGGTCCGCTCCCACCTGGCTCGCAGACGGTCGTCTTGAGCTATACCGTCCCTTACGAGGGAACGCGGGCGACGCTCTCCATCGGAACCGCGATGCCGACCAGCACGCTCCGTGCCCTAGTGCGGGACGGGACCTACCGTCTCAGCTCGCGCAGCTTGATCGACACGGGCACGGTCGAAGTGAGTGGCGTGACCTATCGTGTCTTGGTGATCGATGCGCCAGTCGTCGGCGATATGCACGTCGTCCAGCTGAGTGGACTGCCGCGTACCGGCTTGCTCTTCGATCTTCCCACCGGACCGATCATCGCGCTGGCAGTCGGTCTCGCTGGACTCATCGCGGCAGCAGTGCTGACCGTGATCGTTCTTCGCCGACGCCGCGTGGGAACAGAAACGGGTCGAGCGGCCATCGACGAGCGGCTGCAACTTGCCGCTGAACTCAATCGGTTGGACGAAGCACGGGCAGCGGGCGAACTCGACGAGACGGCGTACCAGGAGCAGCGATCAGCTGTCCTGACACGCTTGCGTCAGCTCGTCGCCCGCGAGCAGGGTGTCGAGGGGAGCGGCTGACTGTGAAACGATCGGTTCGTGTGGAGGATCTTGCGCTTCTCCAGCTGGCGAGCGATGCGCAGATCGCACCAGATGCGAGCGCTGTCGCCTATGTCGTGACGACGATGGATCTGGAAGCGGATCGGTATCGCTCGGCGATCTGGCTCGCGCGGACCGATGGCTCACCACCGCGCCGGTTCACGAGCGGAACGCATCGCGACACGATGCCGCGCTGGTCACCGAGCGGTGAGGAACTGGCTTTCCTGTCCGATCGCACCGGTAGTGACCAGTTGTGGGTGATCCCGCGGAATGGTGGTGAGGCGCGGCAGCTGACGAACTTCGAGGAGCCGGTGACCGGCTTTGCCTGGTCCCCGGATGGGCAACGCATCGCTGTCGTGACGCGTGCGCAACAGGCAGAGGGCAAGGTCGATCCGGAAACCGACGTCGTCCGCTTGGCACGACTCCGCTACCGCTTCGATGGCCAGCGGGGTTTTCTCCACGAGCGACGGAGCCATATCTGGGTCGTCGACCTGCGAACAGGGACGCTGGAACGCGCGACCGATGGTGACTGGGACGATGACTGGCCAGCCTGGTCACCGGATGGCTCGCAGCTCGTCTTTACATCCAATAGCACTGGGGAGCGCGAGTGGAATGCAGCGAGCGAGCTCTGGCTCCTCCGCTTTGATGCGGCGGGCCGCACTGTCGATCTCTCCTGTGTCACCGGCGGACCATCGGCAGCGTTCGGGCGACCGAGTTGGTCGCCGGATGGGCGACTCATCGCTGCTGTCGGTCACTTCGAGTCCTGGGCGGGCTCGGCACGGCACAAGCGACTGTGGGTGATGACGCCGGACGGGAACGAGTGCCGGAACCTCTCCGCTGACTTTGACGCGACCCTCGAGGATAGCTTGCTCACCGACGCGTTCGGACCGTCGAAGCCGGGACTGCTCTGGACGCCGGATGGTCGCTGGATCTTCACCCAGGTGAGCGAGCAGGGGGCGGTCCGCCTCTACCGGTTTCCGGTCAGTGGCGGTGCCCCGGAGTGCATCATCGGTGGTGCACGGCGCGTGCTCGACTTCAGCTTGAGCGCTGATGGGCGCTGGATCGCGGCGGTGATCGCGGATCCGGTCGATCCGGGATCGGTTTGGCTGATGGCGGCAGACGGGAGCTCGAGCCGATGCCTGGCCGATCCCAACGCGGCCTGGAAAGAGGAGGTCGAAATCCTCGGCCCGGAGGAAATGTGGGTGTCGAGCCCGGTCGACGGGCGTCCCATCCATGCGTGGGTTCTCCGGCCTGCGAACGCTGGCGGTGAGCGGGTGCCACTCGTCTTGTCGATCCATGGCGGGCCGCACGGAATGTACGGGTGGGCCTATTGTCACGAGTTTCAGGTTCTCGCGGCGGAAGGGTACGGAGTGGTCTACGCGAACCCGCGGGGGAGTCAGGGGTACGGAGAGACGTTTCTGGCGTGCACGCGCGGAGCCTGGGGCGAGGCCGATATGCCCGACCTCATGGCGGTCGTCGACGCGGTCCTCGCCCAAGGGTGGGCGGACCCGGAGCGTCTCGGCGTCTGCGGCGGCTCGTATGGCGGGTACATGACGAACTGGATCATCGGCCATACCGACCGTTTCCGCGCGGCGGTCTCCATGCGATGCGTTTCTGAACTCGTGAGTATGTATGGGACGAGCGATATCGGCGTCTACTTCAGCGAATGGGAAATCGGTGCGACCCCGTGGGACGATCCGGAGCGGTACCGCCGTCTTTCTCCGCTCACCTACGCGCCGAATATCCGCACGCCGCTTCTGCTCCTGCACGCTGAGGAAGACTGGCGCTGCCCGATCGCGCAGGCTGAGCAACTCTTCACCTGGCTGCGCCGCTTGGGGCGCACGGTCGAACTCGTCCGCTTCCCGGGTGAAGGTCACAACCTGACTCGAAGCGGCCGGCCACGTCACCGGCTCGAGCACCTCGAGCACGAGTTGCGCTGGTTCCGGACGTATCTCTAGAGCGCTTCAGCGCGGCTCCGAGCTGCGACTCTCGACGCGCTCGATGATTTCCCGGCCGCGCTGGATGACGGATTTGGCGAGTTGGTCCGAAAGACGATGCAGGTTGACCCAGCGCTCCAAGAGGCTCACCGGATCGTGACGGGAGGACCGTTCGAGTTCGACGCGGGGACGCGCGACGCGTTCGGTCTGTACCGTGATACCGGCGACGTGTGCGGCGCCCAACTCGCTGAGCCAGCGCCGCACCTCGAGGGGACGAATGGCTGCCGCGCGCTCTGGGGTCGTGGTGATGGTGACGCGGACGATCGCCTCCGGGATCAGCGTCGTGTGCCGCTCGAGTGCGCGGCGGATCTCGTCCATCGGTGTGTCGGTCAGAATGTCGAGACGGAATGTGCGCATCGGGCGGGTACGGAGCGGCCGAAACTCCCAGCTGACGTCGCGCGGGTATGGTCCAGCGGCGATCCGGACCGCGACGTAGCCTTTGTCCTCGCGCTCCTCTCCAAAATCGATCCGCTCGACGCTGCCGGCATACACCAGGGGTGGCCGCTCGTGGAGCACTTGATGCGAATGGAGATGGCCGAGCGCGACGTAATCGATGGGAGCGCTGTTCAACCCGAGCTCGTCGAGTCCGAAGAGCGGGTCGTTACCGAGGATCACGCTGCGTTCGCTCCCGAAGCGTCCGCCTTCCATCGAGAGGTGACCGAGGAAAACCGCCGGGGTCGCTGCGTCGAGTGCAGCGAGGAGGGGAGCCAGCGCAGACGCGATGACTTCCTTGTAGCGACGCTCCAATTCCGGAGTGCCGGCCTCGCGAAGCGCATCGTCGGCCAGCAGGAGACGGGGGGGTATCCAGGGCAGGGCGACAACCTGGAGCGGGCCGCTGGGGGTCGCGATGGTGAACCGCTCCGGCCGGTTGGCGACGATGACGCCGGGTAGACGCAGTGCAGCGTAGATATCGATCGGTGTCGAACGCGCCACGCTGCGTGGCCGGTCATGGTTTCCGACGAGGAGCACGATCGGGATTCCCGCAGCGAGGAGGCGCTGGATGCGCTCGGCAAAGCGGCGCTGAAGGGTCGGGCTCGGCTCGGCGTGCTTGTACGCATCGCCGGCGAAAAGGACGGCATCGAACCGCTCCTCGATCGCCGCATCGATGATCTGATCGAAGGCGTCGAGAAAGTCCTGGATGCGGGAGCTATGGCCGAGATCCGGACGGAACTGCCCGTGCGTCTCGACGCCCAGATGCAGATCAGCGAAGTGGATCAGGCGAAGCATCGTCTCTTCCTTCACGTCACTGGCCGAGGAGCAGCCGCAGATGGCGCTCGTCGTCCATCGTCTTTCCCCAACCGCGAACCAACGCGAGGATCTCCTCGCGTCGATACTGTCGGGTGCGGATGGCGACCGGCATGCGCACCGCGTGTCCGACGATGACGCATTCCTGGCGTGGACTGAGATTGGCGAGGAGGCTGCGGAGGCCGGAACGGTCGGCGACGCCGGTCAAGACAGCCTCGATATCGTGCTGGTCGCTGAGCGGCCCGATCACCTTGGTGCCCAGCTGGGAGAGGATCTCGCGATCGATGCTGGAGGGACGCTGATCGACGATGAGCAAGGTAACGCGATACTTGCGCATTTCCCGCGCGATGGTGCCGAAGATCGACTGCCGAGCAGCTTCGGGGGTGAGGAACTTGTGCGCTTCTTCGAGGACGATGACCAGTGGCCGCAGGTTGCTTTGCCCACCCGCTTGCTGTGCCTCGAGAACATCTTCGGTGTAGCGATCGTGAATCCGGCGAGTGAGCAGGTTGGCGACCAGCATGTAGTCGAGGAACGAGTCGCAGCGACCGAACTGGACGATGATATGGGTACCCCGCTGCAGCTTGCCGATGATCTCGTCGATGACGGACGTATCGAGTGTCTCGCAGTTATAGGGCCGTTTGGCCAAGCGATCCAGTTTGGCTCGCAAGGCATTGACCGAGGCTTCAGCGACACCAGTGCTTGCGCAGAACTCTTTGACTGCTTCGGTATCGAATTCCAAGGTCTGGCGGATCCACTGCGGCCCGTAGCGTGCCCGCAGGTGATGCGCGACCGTGGCGAAGGTCGGGTTGAGATTGAGCTCCTCCGCCAAGAGTTCGATGTCATCCGGTTCGATCTGATCGAGGCCGATCTGGATCGTGCGGGCGCTCGCACTCCGCTCCGTCCGATCGTCGAGCGTGTAGATCTGGACCCGCGATGGTCCGAAGAGCTCGAGCAAGCCGACTAGTTCGGGCTGATCAGTCGGGGCGCGAGCATATTCGTTGTGCATGTCGAAGAGCAAGATCGAAACCTGGTCGGCCAGGACGAGGCCAACGAGGAGTAGGCGAGTCAGCACGCTCTTGCCGCTACCGCTCTGCCCGAAGACGCCATTTGAGCGCTTGACCAGCTCGGCCAAGTCGAGCGGGACCGGGATCTCCATCGCTGGTGGTGTGCCGAGCGCGAAGTGCGTACTGTCCTCCTGGCCGAACACGAGCGCGAAATCGTCCGCCGTGGCCTGACGCAAGCGTGCGAAGTGGGGCGGAATGCTGCGGGCGGGTTGTGGCTGGTCGCTTTCCGGCTCGAGAACGAGCGAGGGCCGAATCTCGGCGGTGGCATAGGCGTGTGTCCCGCGCACGATGCGACTGAGAAAGGGGGAGCGGATCGGTGGATCAGCCAGCAAGGCGGCATCGGTCGTGTCGAGCGAGAGATCGGTGATCATTCCGAAGTAGCGGCGCTCGATTCCCTCGATGACGACGAAACTACCCACGCGCAAACGCTCGACGGCGGCCGGGTCGAGGAGCCGGACGCGGAGTCCCTGACTGAATCGGCCGTCGGTCACGACACCGAGGAACGCGTTGTCGCTGACGTGGTCGGTGACGTGGGCGTTGTGCTGGCCGTCGAGGCTCATGATCCTCGTCCGTTCGCGTTCTGACGCGCTCGCGCCCCGGATTGTACCATGGAAAAGAACTCGATCGGTGGAGACGAGCAGGATGCTGGATAACGAATGGGAAACGTTAGCTGAACTTCTCAAAGCGCCAGTCGATCCGAGTCGACGCGTCCTGGCTGGTCCCGTCGGCCGCCTGCAGGCACTGCATTGGATCACCCGTGCGGCGACGAGCAGTCTCGACCTCGACGAGATGCTCTCGACCGTCACGCGGGTTTTGCGCGAGACGATGCGCGTCGATTCCTGCGGTGTTTTCCTCTATGACGAGTCCTCTGGCACCTTAACCTTGCGCGCGGTCGATGGCGTGGCACCGGACCGTCCTGGCGGGTTCACGCTGCCGCTCGGGGTCGGTATCACCGGTCAGGCAGCGCTTACGCGCCGGCTGCAGATCGCCTTCGATGCGCCGCGTCATCCAGCCTATGTCGATTATCCGCACGTGGACGATCGACCGTTCGCCAGCCAGGTCTCCGTCCCGCTCATCGCTCGTCAGCCGGGAAGGTTGCTCGGCGTTCTCAACGTGCTGACGCTGGAACCGCGTGAGTTCTGGCCCGAGGAGATCGATTTCCTGGAAACGGCTGCTGGGGAAATCGCCATCGCGATCGAGAACGCGCTGCTGTACCAGGAGACGGATGCCGAACTGCGCCGTCGGATCGAGCAACTCGAGCTCTTGCAGCAGCTCTGGCGCGCAGTCGCTTCGACGCTCGATCTCGATGAACTTTTGGGGACGATCGCGGATCGCGCGCTCGAGTTGTCGGGCGCTCGCGGGGTGGCGATCTTCCGACAGTCGCGTGCCGCGGGTGGCGAACTCGAACTCTTGCGGGCTGCGCCGGTGGAACTGGCGACCCGGCTCACTGAGGGCTTGGAAACGGTCTTTCGTCAGGTCGTCCAGGAAGTGCTCGATAGCGGCGCTGCAGTCTGGCGCGACCCGCTCGCCGAGCAGCTCGCTCTCTATGCGCTGCCCATGATCACCGGTCGACGGGCGGTCGGTGCACTCTGCCTGGTCTACTCCGCGGGAAGGCCGAGGCCAATCCAAACCGGACTGCTCCATGCCTTCACCGATACGGCAGCGATCGCGATCGAGAATGCTGACCTCTACGAAGAAGCACGGCGAGGCCTGACACGAGCGTCGGCGCTTCTGCGCGAGCTGCATCATCGCGTGCGCAACAACCTGCAGACGGTAGCGGCGCTGCTCTCGCTCCAAGCGCGTCGTGCCGGGCCCGAAGCGCGTGCCGTGCTGCAAGATGCGGTGAGCCGGATCCGGAGTTTGACAGTTGTGCACGATCTCCTGAGTGGCCGCGAGCTGCCGGAAGTTTCGCTCACCGAACTCGCACGCATCGTCGTGACCCAAGCCGTCCACTCCCTGTATGGAGACGAGCTGGCTGTCGGGTGGAGCATCGAGGGGGAGGAGGTGACGGTTTCCTCGCGCCAGACCACCGTGCTGGCGCTGCTCTTGAACGAATTCGTGACGAATGCGGTCCGGCACGGCTTCGCGGATGGTCCTGGGCATCTGGTCGTCCGCATTCAGCGCGAGGGTGATCGTGCGCTCCTCGAGGTCGAGGACGATGGCCGTGGCCTGCCATCCGATTTCGACCCACTACGGGGACGAGGGCTCGGCTTGCAAATCGCCCGAACGCTGGTGGAAGTGGATCTCCGCGGAGATCTGGAGATGAGATCCGGTGCACGCGGTGGGACCGTGGTGCGCGTGCGCTTCGTCCCGGAAGGGCGGGTCGCAGCCACGCAACCGGTGAGTTGACGGCACTGCTTCGGCTGCGGATACTGCAGCCGAGTCGAGCGACGTGGTGGGAATGGGAAGGGCACGATGGGGAACGAGGGGTTCACAGGATACTGGGCAGTTATCCTGGGCGCATCCAGTGGATTTGGTGCAGCGACTGCCCGCGAGCTCGCTCGGGCGGGAATGCACATCTGCGGCGTGCATTTGGATCGCCGAGCGACTTTGCCGATGGCAGAGGCAGTCAAGGCCGACATCGAGGCTGCAGGAGTCGAGGCCCTGTTCGTCAACGCCAATGCGGCCGATGCGGAAACCCGGCGACAGGTCGCTTCGGCTCTTCGGGAGCGCGGCGCGCGCGTGCGAGTGCTGATGCATTCGCTCGCCTTCGGTACGCTGCGGCCGTACATCGACGAGGACGCCGCTCAAGAGGTGACACAAAAGCAATTGGAAATGACGCTCGATGTCATGGCGAACAGCTTGGTGTACTGGACACAGGATCTGTTCCATGCCGGTCTCTTCGCGCCGCATGCCCGGATCTATGCCATGACCAGCGAGGGATCGACGCGCGTCTGGCGCGGGTACGGTCCGGTCTCCGCTGCCAAGGCGGCGCTCGAGGCCCATGCCCGCCAGCTCGCTGTGGAACTCGCCCGCTACGGGATCGCGGTGAATGCCATCCAGGCCGGCGTGACACCTACCCCGGCACAGGCCAAGATTCCCGGTGCGGAGGAGATGTTGCGCGAAGCCGAGCGGCGCAACCCGAGCGGACGACTGACGAGCCCGGAGGACGTCGCGCGAGCGATCCGCGCGCTCAGCGCACCGGGGCTCGGGTGGATCACCGGCAATGTGATCCGGGTAGATGGCGGCGAGGCGCTCGTGCCCTAGCCCGAGAGGACGTCACTGGTCAGTGGGCCCTTCGTAGACGACATGCTCGAGCAAGTGGAGCGTCGCTTCGACGTCAGCGAGATCGACAGCCTCGAAGGGAGCATGCGTGTGGCGAGCCCCGACCGCAACCAGCGCGGTCGGGATTCCCTGGCGGATGAGGGCGGCCCCGTCACTGCCGTAACGATCGAAGACGACGTGCTGGACCGGTAACCCATTGCGATCGGCAAGGTCAGCGAGCCGCCAGAGCAAACGCTGGTCGTAATGGGTGGCCGCATCCTTGTGCACGAGTTGTGGTCCGCCACCGAGCGTTGCCGGCATCCACTGCTCGCCGATGGTCGGCAGGTCGCCGACGAGCCCGACATCGAGCGCGATAGCCCAGTCGACGTCCAGGTCAGCTCGGAGCGAGCTGGCTCCGAGGAGCCCGTTTTCTTCCTGCACGGTAGCGGCGAGGTAGAGCGCGCAATCGAGCTGCTCTGCGTCGATCTGGCGAACGAGCAGGGTCAAAAGGGCGAGCCCCACCCGGTCATCGATCGCTTTCCCATAGAGGCGCGATCCGAGGCGACGAGTCGGCGGGTTCCAGACGACGCTCGAACCGACCGTGATGCCGCGCTCCAATACTTCCTGCTTGGAGTCGGCACCAATATCGACGAACAAGTCAGCGAAGGTCACCGGCTTGCTTCGCCGCTCTTCGGGCACGACATGGCCAGTGGCTAGGACGAACATCCCCTCGATCGCCACATCGCGACCGAGCACGAGCGCCGGTTGGCCGACGGGAAATCGTTCCTGTGGCTCCCCACGCACTTGCCCCGTCGTCAGCCACAACAAGCCGAACGAATCGATCGACCGAACTACGAAGCTCAACTCGTCGGCATGCGCAGTGAGCAGAAGCCGAGGACCAGCGCCACCGACGTAGGCGAGCAGGTTGCCGATCCGACTGCGCCAGAGTCGCTTGACGTGCGGGGCCCAAGCACGTTCTAGCCACGCCAGAACTGGCTCCTCCCGACCAGTCGGTCCGGGGAGCGCCATCAGTTCCGTCAGTACCTCGGCGATCCGCTCGCGCATCCTTCTGCCCCTCGCTCACTCGATCGACCCTCCGGCGCCAGGATACCTTAGAGTCGAGGCGGAGCGGAAATCTGGCCAGGTAGCACCCGGCGCTGGCAGCCAGGAGAGTCGCTTGACGGCACTCGGTTTACGGTCCGCCACTTGCACGAATGCCCGCCAGGCGTGACTCTCCGACTGGGAAAGCGGTTGCTGGTGGTGGACGCATGGGACGGGAACGAACCCGATCCGACCGAACGCTGATCGTGCGCCGCAGTCGGCTCCGCGGCCTGCTCATCGCGACGCTCGCTTTCGCGTTCTTCGTGGCAGCGGTCTGGTTCGCTTGGCATGCCGGATCCTGGCTGGAGCGCCTCTTCGCGGTCTCGATGGCAGTCTTTCTCGATCTCGTGACAGTCGTTTCGACGTTGATCGCGTTGGATCGAACTCCTGTCCTGGAAATCGATGAGGAGGGGCTCAACAATGGCGGATCGCCGGTTCGTGCTGGAAGGGAAGGGTGCCGTGGCAGAGCATACGCCGGATCGAAGCGAAGTCCGTGGGTACCCGGCGCTATCTCGTCGTCCAGGTCTAGCGGCCACAGCGCTTCATCGCGGATCTCGATCCCGAGCGCCGGAAAGCAGCGGAGGAACTGATCCAGCGGCATGGCACGCCGATCGTGATTCCCTGGGAGGCGCTCGATCAGCCGCTCGACGCAGTCGTCGAGCAGGCCGAGGCTCTTCGACAGTCTACTGCCACCTGAACGAGGAGCATCGTGACGGTCGGTTCATTTGGGCTCGTTCGCGCTTGACCGCGAGTGACCAGCACATCGCGGCGCGTGACTCTCCTGGCGCATGACCTGCTCCACTCGTTTACCGTCTGTTTACGTCGCGTCTCCAATGATCGAGATAGGTCAGCGATTGCCTCCGCTGGGGTGTCAGAGTATGATCGCAGTTGACTGTGGCCGGATCGGCGGAATTCCGATCGACCGTGGTACCATCGATCCGTTGCGGGAGAGGTGATCCCGGTGAAGGGGGTTAGGTCGTGGAGACTGTAGCGAGAACGATGGGCACCACTCGAGAACAGGAGCGAACTCCGATCGTCGAGGCAACGAACGTCGTGAAGATCTACGACACGGGACGCGTGAAGGTTCCGGCATTGCGTGGCGTTTCGCTGACCGTGTACCGAGGCGAAATGGTCGCGATCATGGGGCCCTCCGGAAGCGGGAAGACGACACTCCTCAACTGTCTTTCTGGCCTCGATACGATCGGCGAGGGGATGATTCTGATCGCGGGGAAAGAGCTCGCGCGCCTACCGGACGATGTCCGATCGGAATTCCGCGCTCGTCATATGGGTTTCGTTTTCCAGCTGTTCAATCTCATTCCGGTCTTAAGTGCCTTGGAGAACGTCGAACTTCCCGCGCTTTTGGCGGGTATACGGCCGAGCGAGGCGAGACGGCGCGCGTGGGCAGTGCTCGAGCAAGTAGGTTTGGCTGACCGGGCTGGGCATAAGCCGGCTGAGCTATCGGGAGGCCAGCAGCAGCGGGTGGCGATCGCTCGTGCCCTGGTCAACCAGCCGGATATCATCTGGGCCGATGAGCCAACCGGGAACTTGGACACGGAGACGGCTGACGAGGTCATGGCGTTGCTGCGCCGGCTGAACCGCGAGAATGGCCAGACCTTCGTCATCGTGACCCATGATCCGCGGATCGGGTCGATGTGTGACCGCGTGATCCAGATGCGCGATGGGTTGATCATCGACGATGGACTCGCTTCCCTTCGCGCAGCTGCTGGCGGGGAGTGAGCGACGATGAACGAGATTTTTGGAGTGTCCCTGGCACTCGTGTTGCGCATCCTCCTCGTTGCCTTCAGCGTGATCCTGGCGCTCACGCTCGGCCTCTGGATCTGGCGTCCCGTGCTGGGCCGGATGGCTCTGCGCAACATCCCGCGTCGGCCGATCCAGACCGCGTTGATCGTCATCGGTTTGATGCTCAGCACGCTCATCTTTTCCGCATCGCTAACTACCGGGACGACTTTGCAGAACAGCATCACCGGGCAAGTGCTGCGGCTGGCGGGCCCGGCAGACGAACTCGTGGTGCAGGTGAGCGGTGATGCCCGCTTCGCTGGACCACAGCCTGGGGTGTACCTGCCGAGCGAATTGGTCGACCGGTTGGATGCACTGCAAGCGAGCGAGCCGCGGCTGCGTGCCGTCATTCCTGTGCTGTGGCAGCCGGTGGCCGTGATCGATTTGCGAACCAAGCAGAGCGAGCCAGCCTTGAACTTGATCGGCGTTCCACTGGAGCGACTAGCCCAGGTCGGCGGCCTGACCGATCGCGACGGTCGCGCGATCGACCTCGGAACTCTGGGGGATGACGAGGTCGTCCTCGGGCAGGAGGCGGCCAAGCGCCTGGATGCCGAAGTCGGGGATCGCTTGCAGGTCGTCATCCAGGGCCGCCCCGTCGAGCTGCGTGTCGCAGCGGTCGCGCCTGACAGCTTCTTTACCGGGACGCTCAATGTCGGTGACGCTGGAGGACTCACGGTCTCGCTCGCCCGGGTCCAGGAGCTGCTCGGACTGGCCGATCGGGTCAGTTTCGTGGCGTTGAACAATCGCGGTGGCCTGGCCGATAGCCAGGCGGTGACCGATGCCGTGAATGCGGCACTGGAGGGGACACCGTATCGTGCTGTCGCTGTCAAGCAGCGAGCTGTCGAGCAGGCGGAGCGAGCTGGCGAGACCTTCACGAACCTGTTCCTCTTGACGGGGCTCTTCTCGGTGGCGGCGGGTATCTTGCTAATTTTCCTGATTTTTGCGCTGCTCGCAGCCGAGCGGAAGACCGAGATGGGTACGATGCGGGCGCTGGGGATGAAACGCTGGCACCTGGTCGCCCTCTTCGCGCTCGAAGGCATGGGTTACAACCTCGTCGCGGCGGCGGTGGGTGCGGTTGCTGGCGTTGCCGTCGCGTTCACGATCGCTGGCTTCATGGGTCAGCTGGTCGGTGAGTTTTTCACCATCGAGCCCTCCTGGCGACCGCGTGATCTCGTCCTCGCGTATCTGTTGGGTGTCGTGGTGACGTTCGTGACGGTGGTCATCGCTGCCTGGCGAGTGAGCCGCCTCAATATCGTCACTGCGATTCGCGATTTGCCCGAACCGCGACTCCCGCGGGCCAGCCGGCGCTGGCTCATCGCTGGCTTGGCTGGCCTGCTCCTCGGTGGGGGGCTCACCTGGCTCGGGCTGCGTGAAGAGAGTCTCGCCTGGTTCGCGCTGGGTGTTTCGCTCTTGCCGCTCAGTGCAGCGGCGGTCTTGCGCCGGTTCGGAGTGCCTGCCCGGCCGCTCTACAGTGTGGCCTCGCTCATCGTCCTGGCCTACTGGCTGTTGCCGGATCGTTGGCACGAGCGTCTCTTCGGGCCGATGAGCAGCGGCTTCGTAATGTTCGTCCTCTCCGGTCTCATGATGGTCGCGGCGCTGACCGTGTTCCTGGTGTGGAACATCGAAGTCGCCGTCGGTCTCGTCGGCAGGCTCGGGCGAGCGTTCCGCCGCTGGTTGCCGGCTGTCCGCATCGCCATTGCCTATCCGATGGCCGCGCGCGGGCGGACCGGCCTGACCGTCGCGATGTTCAGTCTCATCCTCTTCGCGCTCGTCGTCATGTCGACCATCTATGCCAATGTCGTGGCCCTTTTCGCCGGTCCGCTGGCGAGCGCCGGTTGGGACGTGGAAATCACGGTCGTCGGTGGTCAAGCGATACCGGATCTCGAGGGAGTGCTGAAGGAAGGTGGGGTGGACGTTTCGGCGATCGTGGCCTCGGGTGGCACCATGAGCGTGCCCTGGACGAGAGCCAGCGTGCGCGTCGCCGGCACCGAGAAGGAGTGGGCACGGTATTCAGTTCGTGGGATCGATGGCGATTTTGCCAGTGTGGTCGAGGCTCCGCTGCAACTGCGCAGCCCCGACTATGCGACGGACCGAGAGGCGTGGGAGGCCGTCGCGCGTGACCCCTCTCTCGCGATCGTCGATGCCAACGTGCTCCAGCAGCGTGGTGGTGACCCAGCGAACCTCTATCTTCCGGAGTTGCGCGAGGGGTTCCGGCCGCTCGAGCTGGAGATTCGCGACAATACGAGTGGGCAGTCCGGGACGGTGCGCGTGATCGGCGTGATCGATGGCCGCGTCTCCTCGTTGCCGGGAGTCTTTGTCGCCGAGCAGGTGGTGAGCACGATCTTCGGGCGTCCGACGACCGTCGACTATTACGTGCGGCTGACCGACGCCGCAGACGCGCGGTCGTTCGCGCGCGCGGTGGAAGCAGCCCTGCTCCCCTACGGCGCGCAGGCACAAGCGACTGCTGACCTGATCGGTCGGGCAACAGGAATCATTCGCGGATTCATTCGCATCATCCAGGGCTTCATGGCACTCGGGCTGGTTGTCGGGATCGCTGCGTTGGGCGTCGTCTCGTATCGAGCCGTGATCGAGCGACGGCATCAGATCGGTGCGTTGCGGGCGATCGGTTACCGGCGTACGATGGTCGCACTCGGCTTCCTGCTCGAATCGGCGCTGGTGACCAGCGCGGGTATCGCCGGCGGAACGGCATTGGGCGTCTTCTTGGCGCGCAACGTGGTGACGGGTCAGGAGGATCTGGCGGGCAGGTTCGAACAGTTCTCGCTGGTCATCCCGTGGGGGCAGCTCGCGCTCTTCGCTGGCCTGGCGCTCGGTATCGCACTGCTCATGGCGTACGCTCCGGCCCGTCAGGCCTCACGGGTGTCGATCGTCGAAGCGCTCCGGTACGAGTGAGCAAACGGGTGCTGGTTCGGTTCGTTCTGGTCACCGTGGCAGTCTCGGTGCTGGTCGCCGCTGCGCAGAGTGTCACTGCACAAGAACCAGCGCGCCAAACGCAGACGCATACGGTCAGCGCACGGGTGCTCAGCGTCCTCGAGGAGGGTGTCACCCAGGTCGGGCCGGTGACCCAGCCGTACCAACGCTTGCTGGTGGAGCTCACCAGTGAACCGGAAAAGGGACGGACAGTCGAGGTTTCCATCGGCGTGCGTGACCTCAACACGGCGGGCCAGCGCTTCGTACCGGGTGACCGGATTTTCCTGTCGGTGTCGACCGGGCCGGACGGCAGACAGGCCTATACGTTGCTCGATCGCGATCGGACGACGCCGCTCGCTGTGCTGGCCGTTCTCTTCGCGGGAGCGATCGTCGCGCTGGGACGTTGGAAGGGGCTTCGGGCGCTCCTCGGTCTCGTCTTCACGTTCGTGATGCTGGTCTGGGTCCTGATTCCGCTCATCCTGCGCGGGTACCCGCCGGTCGCGGTCGCGATCATTGTCTCCTTTGTCGTCTTCGCCGTGACGCTGGTGGTGACGCATGGCTTCGGCCGCATGGCACTGGCCGCCCTGGCCGGGACCAGTCTGAGTCTGATCTTCACTGGTGTGCTGGCCGCACTCTTCGTTGCGGCAGCTGGGTTGACCGGCTTGGCCGACGAAGAGGCCAGTTTTCTCCAGGTGGTGCTCGGGGACCGCGCGATGAATCCGCGGGGCCTGCTGCTCGCTGGTATGCTGGTGGGTGCTCTCGGGGTACTCGACGATATCACGGTTTCGCAGAGTTCATTGGTCTTCGAGCTGCGGCGAGCGAACCCCTTCTGGAGCGGCTGGGAACTCTTCGCTGCCGGGGTGCGGGTCGGACGCGATCATATCGCCGCGACGGTCAATACCTTGGTACTGGCCTATGCCGGTGCCGCTTTGCCCCTTCTCCTCTTGTTCAGCCAGCTCGACGAACCGCTCCTCGGGGTTCTCAACCGGGAGATCATCGCGCAGGAGGTGGTTCAAACGCTGGTCGGCAGCCTCGGGCTCATTGCGGCCGTCCCGCTCACCACCGGTTTCGCAGCCTGGCTCGCGGTGCGGACGCCGGTCGATGCCCTCTCCGAGTTGGATCACTTGCATTCCCACCATCATTGACAAAAAAGGGAGTGCGAGCGAGAGCGTGCGCTCGTCGTACCAGCGAACTCCGCGCGCCGAGCGGGCACTTCGACGTCTACGGCTGGGAACGTGGTTTCCTGGCGGTGGTGCTGCCGGATGAGGACCGTGCGCGAGTCCGGGCACGACTCACTCCATGCTCGTCTGGAGACCGAGCGCACGCTCTCCGATTCGTTGCGGATGCGGCGTACCTGCCGCTGGTGAGCGAGCAACGCGAGGAGTACGTGGCTGGGACGCGGCGGGACATCGCACTAGATTTGGACCCGCTCGGTACGCCTTCCAGCGCCATGATCGGTGACTCGTGGCTGCGATCCCGTACGGGAAGACCGTGACCTCCTCCGCGCTCGCTCAGCGACGCGGGTGCCCACGTGCAGTTCGGGCAGTCGGTGTGGCGGTACTGCGGATCCCTTGCTGATCGCGATTCCTCGTCACCGCGTCGTCGGGCAGAGCGGCAAACCGACCGGTGATGCCGGTGGCCTGCATTGCAGGGCCTGGCTTCTCGAACACGAGCGCATGCGCGTCTGATGCGGATCTCACCAGCCACGCTCCAGTCGCTGGAAGGCGCGGTGTGCCCGACGGGCGAGACGCTGGCGCTCGACCCGCTCGGGATCCCGGAAGAACCAGACCAAGACAAGTCCGGCGACGAACCCGCCGATGTGTGCCCAGTAGGCGACGCCACCAGTCGGTGCGGTCAGGACACCGAGCGAGGCGATGCCGGCAAAGAACTGGAAAACGAACCAGAGACTGATGAGGATGAGTGCGGGGAGATAGAAGAAGAACGGAATGAAACCGAAGAAGGCGACGGTACGGATGAGCCCGCCGGGATAGAGGACGAGATAAGCTCCCATGACGGCAGAGATGGCACCCGATGCACCGATCATCGGAATCCGCGAGGCTGGGTCCAGTAACGTTTGGGCCCAGGCGGCTGCGATGCCGCCGAGGAGATAGAAGATCAGGTACCGGAAATGTCCCATCGAGTCCTCGACATTGTCACCAAAGATGTAGAGGTACCACATGTTCCCGATCAGGTGAGCGAACCCTCCGTGCAAGAACATCGAGGAGAAAATCGTGAGGTAGATGGGAAAGCCAACAGTCGGCGGAACATCCACCCCACGTGTGAGTTCGTAAGGGATCGCGCCGTACTTGAAGACGAAGTTCTCCAGGGCGAAAGACGATTGGGCCAGCAAGAGCAGCTGATAGAGAAAGACGAGGACGTTGAGCGCGATCAGGATGGTGTTGACGATCGGGAAGCTCTGCCTTCCGCTATTGTCGTCGCCGATCGGAAACACGGTCTCCTGGCCTCCAACCGCAACCTCGAAGTGGGGGCGACGGGGCGATCTGTTCCCCGGTTCGCTGGTCACTCCCCTTGGCGGGTTTCCTCTTGCGCTTGCTCGGCGAGCAGACGCCGGAATTCGTGAACTTCGCGCTCGTACCCCTGGTACTGGAACGTCACGCGTGACTGGTTATTGGCATTGCCGCGGATGTCGAGCTCGACGAACCCGTGAACATCCTCGAAACGCATGTACCCAGCCATGTCTCGCACCAAAGGAATGCCGAGCTGATCGGTGAAATACTCGCGGGCGCGGGGCGCGACTTCGTCGGGGTGCAATCGAAACGGATGCGTTTCCGCCATCTCGCTCCCTCCCTCCGATCGAGTCTCATGCACGACGATACCCGTTTGCGTCTCCGGCTCGCAAGCGGCGGCGAAACTCGGATACTGGTCGGGCGGGAAGGACTATGGCGCGCGTCTCGTGAGCGATGCGGCACTGCTATCACCGTTTTCTGGTGAGGCGCGGCGCATAGCGTGACGGTCTCCGGATCCGGGTGACTCGTCGCATGGCGAAGAGTGCCGCTTGATTGGGACGGCTGGGCAGTCGTCGCTCCCCGTCCTCCTCGTGGTGAGCCCGGCGTGGAGGGCTGAACTCGTCTCACTGCGGATGCGCGCCAGCGAGTGCCTCCAGGATTCGGAGCACCGCCGCCGTGTCAGCCAGATCGGGCAGAACGGCATCGGCCAGGCAGGCGGCCAGTTCTGCCACGCCGAAGCGGCCGGTCGCGACGGCGAGAATCCGCACTCCGCTCGCCTGGGCCGCCGTGATGTCGCGTGGCGTGTCGCCGACGAGGATCGTCTGCTCGGGTGGGATGACCAGCCGATACCGTTCACGGACGGTCGCGCGTGCCAGTGCGACGAGCTGATGGCGCTCGTCGGCCTGGTCGCCATAGGCACCGAAGGGGAGGTGCTCAGCCAAACCAGCAGCAGCGAGTTTGGCACGAGCCACCAGTTCGACATTGCCGGTGAGGACGCCGGTAAGATGCCCCCGAGCAGCGAGCTGGAGGAGAAGCGGTTGCACGCCGGGCAGCACCCAGTCCTCGCGCTCCCCGGGACGGAGACGGGTAGCGTAGAGCGCCCCGGTCCGTTCCATGATCCGTGGGAGGAGTTCGGAAATGGCCGTTTCGTCCAAACCGTGCCGGAGCAAGGCCAAGCGTGCGATCTGCCGGTCCAACATACCGGCCAGCGGAATACCGTCGAGCGGAACGGGTTCACCGACGATCTCGTGCAGCGCTTCGCGCATGGCTTGGGCGTGGAGGGGATCCCCGGCGCGCAACAGCGTGCCGTCGATATCGAAGAGAACGAGCAGGGGCATTACCGGCTCCTGGCTCGGGGTGCGCAGAAACGTGTGACGATTTCGAAGAGCGCACGGGTGGCAAAGCCGAGCGTGGAAACGGAAATGCGCTCGTCGTGGGCATGCGCCAGCTCGAACTCCTCAGGATGATCTCGCATCGGCATGAAACCGTACACCGTGATCCCGGGCAGGCACTTGGCATCGGTTCCCCCAGGGATCAAGTAGGGAACCACCCGCGCACCTGGGTCGAGCTCGGCCATCGTCTCAGAGATCGTGCGGAAGAGTGGGGAATCAGGATCTGCCTCCAGTCCTCGACCGCGCGTCGTCAATTCGATCTCGACGTGCGGGCCCACGAGTCGCTGGACTTCGGCGGCAAACGCTTCGGGTTCTTGGCCGGGGAGAATTCGTCCATCGACCTCGACCACGACTTCGGAGGGGATGACATTGATGCGGTGACCACCGCGCACGATGGTCGGGACAGCAGTATTGCGGGTCATCGCGTAGAGGAGACGGCGCTCGCCCGGGCCGAGCGGCAAGGCAGCCAGTCGTTCCCATGTCGGATCGGCGAGTGCTGACTCGATCTGCTGACGGACTGAGCCGCCCAGGGCGCGACCGATCTCGTGCAGAAAGCGGGTGACGGTTGGCGTGAGGACAGTCGGGAAGGTATGCGTCGAGAGGGTCAGGATAGCTCGAGCGGCATGCTGCATCGCAGTGTCGGGGATCGGCATAGAGGCGTGTCCTGGCTGGCCGCGTGCCGTCAGGCGCAAGCGTGCTGCGCCCTTCTCGCCGGTCTGGCAGAGATAGAAGCGCTGGCCACCGAGGGTGAGCGCCATACCGCCCCCTTCGTTGATCGCAAACTCGGCGTCGATCAGGTCGCGCCGATGCTCCCACATCCAGCACGCCCCGTACTGACCGCCGGCTTCCTCGTCGGCGAAGACAGCGAAAATGAGGTCCCGCTCCAGCGGGAGCCCCAGGCGCTGAATCGTCAGTATCACGCCCAGTTCGCAAGCCACCAGCCCCTTGGTGTCGACGGCACCTCGTCCCCAGACTCTCCCGTCGACCAGTTCCCCACCGAACGGGTCACGTGTCCACTTATCGCGCTCCACGCTGACGACATCGCTGTGGGCCATGAGCAGGAGCGGGCGACCGTGCCCCCGACCGCGGAGGCGGGCGAACAGGTTGCCCCGACCGGGTGCACTTTCGACGACCTCGGCGGCTATCCCCTCGCGCTTGAGTACCCCCGCGAGATACTCGGCGAGCGGGGTCTCGTTGCCGGGCGGATTGACCGTCTCGAAGCGGATCAATGCTTGCAAGTGGCGAGTGACTTCGTCCTGAAGCGCATTCCAATCGATCCCCCAGTCGGTCACGGTTTCCCTCCTTGTCCACTGATCACCGCAGCCGCAGTCAGCACCAGCAGCCCACCAACGAGCTGCACCAGCGTCAGCTGCTCGCTGAGCACCATCATCGCGACGAAGACCGAGGCGACCGGTTCCAACGTGCCGAGAATCGCCGCTGGGGTCGGTCCCAAGCGGAGCGTGCCGATCAGGAAAAGCTGAACGGGGAGCACGGTGGCGAGCACCACGATGCCGAGCACTGGGAGCAGTGCCGAACGGTTGATGAGGAGCGGAGCACGCTCGACGGAGAGGAGCGCCAACGCGACGACCGCTGTTGCCGAAAAGGTGCAGGCAGTCGCCAAGGTCGGTGACGCGTCGCGGAAACCACGGTGGCCGAAGACGATGTAAGCGGCATAGAGTGATGCCGAAGCGAGCATGAGAAGCGAACCGGTCAGGTCGATGGTGTGCCAGCGCCAGCCGAGTGTGAGCGTGACGCCGCTGAAGCCAGCCAGGAGCGCGGCGAGCTGGCGCCGCGTGGGCACCTCTCGCCAACCAACGAGCCGGAGAGCAAGGACCACCAGCGGATAGACGTAGAACAGGATCGCTGCCGTGGCGATCGAGACGCGTTGTAGTGCGACGAGGTACAAGATGGTGTTACCGACGAAACAAGCGACGGCCGCTGCCGTGGCCAAGCGCCGACGGTCGGTCCACGGCTGGCGCCCGAAGAGCTGCCCGCGACGCCACTGCTCGAGCGGGAGCGCCATGATCACGAGCAGCGCAGCGATGCCGAATCGCCAGGCGATCAGAGTCGGGACAGGAACACCCGCACCGTAGGCCAGCTTGGTGAGGGTGGCCAGCGTACCGAAACCGAGAGCGGAGAGCACGACAGCGCCAGCACCGATCCGGTCGATGCCAACCAGCCATCTTCGCTCGACACGGGCACGCCAACCAGCGGTCACCGCGACACCCCGTGGGTCATTGTCTCCCAGCTTCCGCCTCGACACAACCTGAACGGTTCCGGTCGGGAGGGTGGACAGTTGTCCTGTACGGCTCTCTGGCTCGCGCAGCGTGACCGAAGGGAAGACAAAGGAACCTGTTTCGCACCGAGAGGGAGGAAGTGATATGGGAGCGGGCGGGGCGCGCGGAGCGCTAGAATTGGAGGGTCGCTCAGCCGAGCGGTGCGAGAGACGATGACTGGGGTGAGCGATTTCGATCCGACCATGGACTACTACCAGATTCTGGGGGTCCCCGTCACGGCGACGAGAGACGAGATCCGGCGTGCCTATCGGCAGCTCATCCGTCATTGTCACCCTGATCGAATACGGGATCCCGACAAACGTCGCATCGCCGAGGAGCGGGCCAAGCTCCTGAACGCCGCCTACGCGGTGCTGAGCGATCCAGCGCGGCGACGAGCCTACGACGAGCAGTTGCGCCAGCGGGCAGTGGCAGACCTCCTCTTCCAGCGCTATATCGCTCCAGCACCGAGTCCATTTCGACCAGCGCCGACTCGCCGAGCACGAGCCTGGTTCGCCGCCGATGTGGCAGCGTTCGTCCAGCTTTTGGCCGTGACGATCATCTTCGTCGCCGTGCTCGTTCTACTCCTCGTCGCGAGCAGCGTGCTGACGACCCTCCTGCAGGGTTTGTCTTAATCGCTGATCGGCTCCCAGCGGAACGAATCGTTCTCTTGCCGGATCCGACCGGGGGTCGTCGGAAAGTGACTCGCCATCACGAGCGCGTCTTCCTCATGGGCTCGACCGAGCACCTCGAAACGTGTCGCGATCGCTTGCGACCGGTCCATATCGAACGCGGAACACCAGGTCGGCTCGGTCACCTGAGCTGGATGCGTAAACGTATCAGCGACGAGCCAGAGCGAGCCTGGCGTTCCACGGAGGACGACACGCATCATCCCGGGTGTGTGGCCGGGCGAAATGGTCAGGTGGAGTCCGGGCGCGATTTCGGTGTCATCGTCCACCGTTGCCGGGATTCCTGCCTGCTGAAGCGGATCGAGACAACGGTCGAGATACCCGGGTGCGATCTGGTGCATGGCAGCGCGCACTTCTTCACGTTGGAACGTCTCGAGTTCTCGAGCGTGCACCAGATACCGGGCGCGCGGGAAGGTCGGCTGGCCGCTCTGTGCTGCCCAGCCGATATGGTCAGGATGCAAATGCGTCAGTATGACCGTATCGATATCACCTGGTGCGAGCCCTCGCTGAGCCAATTCCTGGAGTAAGCGCCCGCGCTGATGGCCGAAGAGCGGATCGGGACCGGCACCGATGCCCGCATCGACGAGCACGGTGCGGCCATGGCCACGGATCAGGTAGCAGGTGACGCGCGTGTAGAGCATGTCCTCTTGGGAGAAGGTGTCCGGGAAGCGGTCCCGGTACGGTTCCCAGGACTCGAGTGGAACATCGGGGAAAACGATTGCGAGCGGGAAGAATGCTCCCTCGACATCGACGAGTGGTTCCACCGTGTAACCAGCGAGTGTCACCGGCATCCCGTTGCTCCTTTCGCTCACCGTCCTAGTCTAGCGGGTCGCCAAGGCGGCAACCCTTTGGGAACTTGCCCGGCATGCCGATCGTCTCATTAACGAGAGCATGAGAGGAGGCTGTGATGCGACGACCCAACGCGAGACGGACGATGAGTGTGAGCTCATTCTTCACCCTCGTCATGCTGTTCGCTGGCCTCGCACTGGCTGCTTGCAGAGCAGCGACGAACGCGAGCGATCGGGGGGCAACTGGCGGTCCTCCTACTGCGGGCTCGCCGGCTGTGATGGAGCCGACGGCTGATCCTGTAGCGACAACGGAGCGACGTGGGATCTTTGTCCAGCACGTGACGTTGCGCGACGCCCCATACTCGAACCAAACCGAGCTCGTGATCGATCTCTCACTGCCCGATGCGTGCACCGAGCTCCATCATGTCGACATGCGGGAAGGAAAGCGCATCCGTATCGAACTGTGGGGAATCGGGCGGACCGATCCGACGTGCGAGCAGGTGCCTCGAGAGGAGACGTTGGTGATTCCGCTCGGAGCCATGGTGGATGAAAGCTGGATCATCGAGGTCAACGGCATGCGGATCGATTGGAAGTCGGTCGCACGCGAGGAACCCGGCAGCGGGAGTCACGAGTACGGTTACGCCATGATCGAGCAGGTCGAGGTCCGCCGCGGGGACGAGCAGCCTCGGCGAGTCGTCGTCGCTATCCAAGGGGCACTGCCTGATGCCTGTAGTGAACTGATCGAGCCGCCAGAGGTCACCTTCGTCGATGCCAAGGTGATCGTCACGCTGGAGTGGCAACGACCGCGCGGTCTCATTTGTGCTCAAGTCTTGCGGCCATTCGCCACCACCGTCGACCTCGGCGAATTGGAGCCAGGAACCTACACCCTATCCGTCAATGACCTCGAGATGACGTTCACGGTCGAAGCGAGTTAACCGGTCACCCAACTCGGTGGGCGTCGTTCGGCGAAGGCCCGGAGTCCTTCCTCGTAGTCCGGGCTTTCGTCGAGAGCGCGGCGGAGGGACCGGAGATCGGCGAGCGTGACCGCATCGGTGGTGAGTGCCCGCTGGAGAGCAGCTTTGACCGCGCGCACTGCGCCGGGAGCCGCTTGCCGGAGTTCGGTGATCCAGTGGTCGAGCATGGTGTCGAGATGACCCGGCTTGCAGAGCTGGTCGATGAGCCCAATGCGGAACGCTTCCTGCGCATCGAGTGTTCGGCCGGAAAAGAGGAGATCGGCTGCTCGCCCGCGGCCGACGAGTTGGGGCAGGCGCAGGACACCGCCTGCCCCGGGGAAGATGCCGCGGCGCACTTCCGGGAAGCCGATGCGGGCGGTGGTATCCGCGAAGCGGAGGTCACAGGTGAGGGCGAGTTCAGCCCCGCCTGCCAGACAGGCGCCGCTGATCGCGGCGATCGTCGGAACCGGTAGCTCAGCGATCGCCTCGACCGCGGCGGCGATGGCATCGGTGTGAGCGGTCCGTTCGCGTGGGGACATCTTCGAACGCTCGGTCAGGTCCGCTCCGGCACAGAAAGCGGGCGGGGTACCGCGCAAGACGACGAGGCGCAGGCTCGCATCCTGGGCGAGCTCCTGTGCGGTCGTCGCGATCGCTCGCGCGAGAGCGAGATCCAGTGCGTTGCGAACAGTCGGCCGATTGAGCGTGAGCGTCACCATCCCAGCATGGTGGGTGACGAGCAGGACCGGTTGCTCCATCGCGTCTACCCTCTCCGGTCGATCGAGCGAGGATCCCTTCGTAACCGGTGGCAGCTTCCCCCGCACGACCGAGTATGGCACACGATGCTCGCTGCGAGTGTTGACCAGAGTCGGCCGCTGGTTTCTGCGTACCAGAGCCGCGACGAGCGGACGATCGGTTGGATAGCGAAGACGTGTCGCGAAACGGGAACCCCTGTGTTCCCGCATGTCCCCGAGACTGGGCATTGGGTTGACTGTCGCCGAGGTGAGGAAGAAGTGCATCATGCGCGATTTCGGCGTGGGTGCCAAGTTGGGGTACGCCGCAGCGATGGGGATCTGGCTGCGCGATGGCGACTCGGAGCGACCGACGATGCTGGCCGAGCTGTTCGCAGCAGCCGACGAATGGCGCCAGAGCGGAAAGCGGCTCGATCTCGGTCGCGCGCTCGCGCAGGTCGATCCCTCGCTCGTCGATCCGCAGACTGGTTTGACGCGGGGAAACGTGTTCGGGTTATACCGAGAAGTCTTGGGTATTCACTTCGTTCAAGACACCATCGACCAGTTGAGGCCGCTTTCGGAGACGCAAGGTGCGGTCGCCCGAGCGAGCATGCTCGGTCTCGAACCGCGGTACGTCTTACCCACCGTCGACCCGCGGGGCGCGACGCGAGGAACAGGATCCGACCGAACTGGACGTTCCGGAGGAGGTGATCGCCTGGATTGGGAACTGGGCGTTGGGGCTCGAGCTGATCGATGCCGCTGGGAGGGCCGTTTTGCCCGGGTACGCCGGACGCCCAGTTACAAAAGAGCCGAAAGCCTGGCCTGCCTTGTTGGCGCTCCGCGAGCGCATCCCACACCCGTTGCTCATCGACGAGCCGGAGCGTACCGACTTTATCGCGGCGGTCGAGCAGTGGGATCGCCGCATCGACGAGCGGATGTTCCTCATCGAACGGGCGTCGTTGGCCTGGGTCGAGCGCTACGGCGAACCGCCACACTCGTTCGCGCGCATTCGCTCGGGCGGTCGTGGCATCCGTTGCATTACCCGGACACGTTCGACCCAGCCGACGGTGTCCTCCCCCAGCTCTTGCGCGTCGCCGTCGGTCTGGTGGACGGATGGGGCGATCGGCTGCCTGCACTATTAAGCGCGGAGAAGGCTCTCGAAATCTGGGAAGGCAGCCGCGCAGCACTCGAGCCGCTCGTGGAGAGCGCCTGTGCCCGCACGGTCGCGCGGGTGCTCGGTATCGAGTGGGTCTTCCATCCGTCGCCCACGAGCAAGTCAGTACCCGACCTCGTGTGGCGGCTGGTCTTGCTGGAGGCGATACTGCGCGTGTCGGCCGGGGCGGTCCGCGCGCTCGCCATGGAGCGACTGGAGTGGCTCACGGAATACCAGGACGTGATGCAGCAGTTCGATGAGTGGGCCGCCAAATCCCTCTGGTTCGACTTGCCAGGTAGTTGAGCCCTCACTCGTCGGTGCTTGACAGGAAGCGAGCGGATCGAAGGCGTGAGCGAGCGCACGTTCCATATCGCACGCTAGGTGCATCGAGCGTTCGTAAAGAGGACGCTGGCGGATGTTCGCCGCGATCGAATGATCGGAGAATACGCGGGTGCGGCTCGGGCCTGGCAGGCGATTGGCCAGACGTTCGCTTAGGGGCCGCGAGGTAATGCTCGGGTTCGATGCGCTGATCCGGAAGCCGAGGCTGGGCGCGGTCGCAGTCGACTTCTTCCGGGTCGTAGTGACCGAACTGGAGCCGTTACTGGAGGCGCAAAGCGCCCTGCGTCCAGCTGGTGTCGTCGGGATCGAGCCGTGGGTCGTGGTCGCGCTCCGGGAACGCGAGGCTGGTGTGTTACCCGGCACCCGGCGATCGCGTGTTCCCTGGGAAGTGGTGCGCCGCTTTTCGCGCCTGGAGCCTGGGATCGATCTCGGTCGCTCTCGCCGTCCTGGATTTGGTAGACCAGGCGCGTGGCCGATACGATCCGGACCGGTTTTCGTTGGACTGGCCGCTGCCTTGGCACCTGCGCGATCGCATCCCGCATCCGTTTGGGCTCGACGACCAGGCAGCAGCTGAGTTTTCGAACGCCTGTGCGCTGCGTCGCGGAGAACTCCCGATCTCGGACTGCTTCCTGGAGCAGCTCTGGCGGGATACCACGGCGTCCTGGAGAGCGATGGCGACACGCGAGGTGGACGAGCGATCGCTCGCTGGCCGGTCGATGGCGCCGCGAGGCTCGACCGGTCAGCTGGACGACTAGCCGCGCGACGAGGTGGCGAGCGCCGTCCTGACGGCCGCGGCTCTCGCTGTCTGGTTCGACTCGGACGTAGTCGCCGAGTTGGCGGATCGCGTCACGATGATGTTCGAGAAGCAGTCCGACGAGCCGCTCCCGCCGGTGTTTCACCTCCTGGGCATCGGCACGCCGGAGCGCTGGCACCAAGCGGCCGGTCCGCTGACGGCATTGCTCCCCACAACCTATGCCCGGACGTGTGCAGTGTGGCTCGGACTTCCTGGGGTCCCGGAACGAGATGCTGGATGGCTCGATGGGTCACGAGCGGTGGGGGCAAGCTCCTGCTACTCGAAGGAATCCTGCGTGGAGCCTGCGGCGCACTGTACGCCCTGGCCATCGATCCACTCGATCATCTGGAGCGGACGCGCGACCACGGACGCGCGCTTCTGAAGTCGTTCGATCCGGTGTGATGAGCGGATCTCGTCCGAATTGCGCGAGTGCGTTTGGCCCTTTCGGCTCGGCGCGGGGTGGGGAGGGCGTCGTCGGACGTGGTGATCAGGTCGCGACCGACTCCTCCCGGCGGACAGGGGCGGCTGGCGGCGAGGAGATTTCGCGGAATGCAGGAACGCGGCTCGCGACGATCGCGCCCTTGCCGGCTCGTCAGCGTAGGAGCGACAAGTGATACGGGAGGATGCGGGTTTCCCGCGAGAAAGCTCGTGTCGCGGCGGTATGCGAACAGAGCCACGGGCGGAGGGGTCAGGCGGGTCACGCCCTCTCGGTGCGAGCCGATGAGCTGAAGCGGAGCGCAGGAACGAAGCGGCGGAGAGGTCTGAAGCACGAAGCGGACGATCACAGGATCGTCCGCACATTCGGAGCGGGAGACGGGATTCGAACCCGCGACAACCGGCTTGGGAAGCCGGCACTCTACCAGCTGAGTTACTCCCGCGCTCGTTTGTCACTTCTAGTATATCCTGACCCGCTCGCGTTGTCCAGGGGGACTCGATCGGAACTCCTTGGAGCGGTTGCGCTAAAGCACATGGCCACTCGATGAGGGGCAATTGTCTTTTCGGCTTCGTTCGGCTCGACTGACTGGCTGTGCCGGTGCACGACCCGGAGAGAGCGTTTTGCGAAGCAGGCCTCGAGCCCCTGGGCGCTTCGGTACTCGCGGCTGGCGATACGTCCCTTCGGGGCATCGAGTTCGTGTCAGTTGCAAGCGAGTTCGCTCCCGGCTCGACGCGATCGGTGACCGGGCATCATCGCGATCGATGGGATGGTAGGAGAAAAGTTGACGCGTCGCTGCGTGGTTGTGGGGCTCCGGTCGAGAGCGTGTCTCTCATCGGAGCGTTGACCCGGCGCTACCTGCACAACGCTGGGAAGCTCCGCGGAGCAGCAACCTTGCTTGACAACAGGGTTTCCGGCTCGGTACACTCTACAACGGTGAACGTGGGGGCATAGCTCAGCTGGGAGAGCGCGACAATCGCACTGTCGAGGTCGGGGGTTCGAGTCCCCCTGCCTCCACCGCTGTTTGATATCGATTCGACCACCCGTTACCGTTTCCCATGCAGAGTCAATGCAGCGTCCTCGCTGCTCGTCGGAGAGGGGGCACCGATGAAGACACGGACATTCCAGCTGATCGGCCGACGCAGCAGCCAACCGGATGTCCTGCTCGTCCGTGACCAGGAGGGTCGGTATTATCTCCGGCCGGGTTGCAACGGGCGCCTTGTCCGGGTGACCGCACGCGATGCCGAGCGGCTCCTCCGCAACTACGAATACCGACCGATCCTCAACGCAACGTGGCTCTCGTTCGAGGAACTCATCCGAACCGATTGCCCGCTTCCTGCCGAGTCGACGCCCTCGCTCACCAGTCATGAGCGCGCCTGACTCCAAACACAGCGGAGGGGGCTCGGTGCAAGCCCCCCGCGAGCTGAATGATTGCCCGAAACGATCACGATGCCGGTTGGGGCTTGATGTGCGGCACTGGCGCTGCCGGCCGCGCTTCGGTCGGCGAGTCAGGACGGGCTGTCTCCGGCGTTGCGATGAGAGCAGCTGGCCGGGTGAGCGGTGGGCCGACGAGCTCCGGCCGCGGACGCGGCTCGTCGAACAGTGCCTCGATCTCGTGACCGTCCAAGGTCTCCTTCTCGACCAGCAGAGTCGCAATCTTCTCCAGCTTGTCCATGTGGTCCAGCAAGATCTGTTTGGCCGTCTGATATGCCTGATCGATCAGACGGCGCACCTCCTGGTCGATCTCGTATGCGACCTGGTCGCTGTAATTCCGCTGTTCAGCGATCTCGCGACCGAGGAAGACCAGCTCCTCCTTGCGACCGAAAGCGAGTGGTCCGAGCCGCTCGCTCATCCCGAACTCGGTCACCATACGGCGAGCCAACGTGGTGGCACGCTCGATATCGTTGGCTGCGCCTGTCGAGACCTCCTGGAAGACGAGATCTTCCGCCATCAGCCCGGCCATGAAGACAGCGAGCTGCGCCTCGAATTGCTTCTTGGTCCAGAAGAAGCGATCCTCTTCTGGCAGGACGCGAGTGTAGCCGCCCATCATGCCGCGAGCGACGATCGAAACCTTGTGGACCGGATCGGCATGCGGCAGCATGCGCGCGACGAGCGCATGCCCAGCTTCGTGGTAGGCCGTCATCAGCTTCTCGCGCTCGCTGATACGCCGACTCTTGCGCTCAGGACCAGCGACCACGCGATCGATGGCCTCGTAGAGCTCTCGTCGGCCGATCGTCTTCTTGTTGCGACGCGCAGCCAGGATAGCTGCCTCGTTGACGAGATTCTCGAGATCGGCACCGGAGAACCCCGGGGTCTGACGGGCGAGATCCTCCAGATCGACATCGCTCTCGAGCGGCTTACCGCGGGTGTGAACTTTCAGGATCGCCAGGCGACCATGTAAGTCTGGCCGGTCGAGCACGACCTGCCGGTCGAACCGCCCCGGACGGAGCAGCGCTGGATCCAGCACGTCCGGGCGGTTGGTCGCGGCGATGACGATCACGTTGGTACTGGAATCGAAGCCGTCCATCTCAACCAGGATCTGGTTGAGCGTCTGCTCACGCTCGTCGTGGCTTCCACCGAGCCCAGCACCGCGCTGGCGCCCCACCGCGTCGATCTCGTCGATGAAGACGATGCAGGGAGCGTTCCGCTTCGCTTGGTCGAAGAGGTCACGCACCCGGCTGGCGCCGACGCCGACAAACATTTCGACGAACTCGGATCCGCTGATACTGAAGAAGGGCACGCCTGCCTCACCGGCAACTGCCCGCGAGAGGAGCGTCTTCCCTGTTCCCGGCGGCCCGACCAGCAGAACCCCTCGCGGGATACGGGCGCCGAGTGCCGCGAACTTCTCTGGATACTTCAAGAATTCGACGATCTCCTGCAACTCTTCCTTCGCCTCTTCGACACCTGCCACGTCATCGAAGGTCACGGTGGGCCGATTACTGGTGAACACCCGCGCGCGACTCTTACCGAAAGAGAGAGCCTGATTGTTCGTGCCTTGTGCTTGCCGCATCATGAAGATGATCACGCCGATGAGGAAAAGAGTGGGCAGCAGGAACGTCAGCGTGCCTAGTACATTGCCCCACTGGCTCGCGCGCTGCGTTTGGATATTGACCTGCTGCGGGTCGATCCCGAAGGTCTTCAGCAGCTCGAAGATGTCGACGTTGGGTGGCAGGCGGAGTGTGCGGACCTCGTTGGTTCCGATGTACTGAACCTGAATCTCATCGGATCCGCTCGTCATGACGAGTCGCTCGACTTTGCCGGCCTTGATATCGGCGGCCATTTCCTGAGTCGTGATCGTTGCGCCGCTGCGACCTCCCTGAACGAAGGTCACCCAGACGGCGATCGCGGCGATGATCAAAATCATCCACACGAAGCCGTTGCGAAGCCACTTGTTGTCGGACATCGGGATACCTCCACTCTCGTTCGGCCCGCTCGCTGATGTGGTGCAGCGGGCAATCCCGATTATAGCAAGCTGTCGTCACGGTCGATTCGGGGCATGTGTCGTCGGCTGCCCTAGACCGGTACGTCGGCACTCCGATCGGAGAATCGCCACCCGGCGAGCGAGACGCAAGGGAGAATCGTCCTTGCCTCGTCGGTGATTTCGTTCGCAAAGTTGGCTACTCGTGTCGGCCAGGCCGGATGGGCTCGGTTCAGTCGCTCAGCTCCTTTGCAGGAACGAGCATCCTCGGAGCGCAGCTGACCGGCTGCCAGTCGTCATCGGGTAGGCGCCTAGAAATCACCCTCGCGCTGCGTTCCGATAGACGGCGATGAAGGGGAGATTGCGGAACCTCCCCGCTGCATCGAGGCCGTAGCCGACTACGAACTCGTCCGGAATGTCGAAGCCGACCCAGTCCGCTCGAACACTGACGGCACCTGGCTTCTGCTTGCGCAGGAGGACAACGACGCGCAGGCTGCGCGGGCTGCGGCGCTGGAGAACGTCCAGAATATATTGCAGGGTCAGACCGCTATCGATGATGTCTTCGACGAGGAGAACGTCTCGTCCCTCGATCGGGCGATCGAGATCCTTGATGATGCGGACGACACCGGATGTGACGGTAGCCTGTCCGTAGCTGGAAACAGCCATGAAGTCGATGTCGAGGTCGATGGGAAGGTGCCGAACCAAATCAGCCATGAAGACGAATGCTCCCGTCAAAACGCCGATGAGCACAGGGCGCTTTCCCTGGTACGCGCGGGCGATTTCCTCACCGAGTTCGGCCACTCGCCGCTGCAGCGTCGCTTCATCGATGAGGACCCGCTCGAGTTCTCCGCTGGGAGCCTGTGCTGTTTCGCTCACGCCTCGTACTCCTCCCTTGCGAACCAGTTTGAGCACGACGGTACCGTCTGGAGAGCGGTAGCGCTCGCCTTGCAGGCCAGGAATCCAGTGCACGATCCCGTCACTGGCTACCAGCGGTAGCCAGTCGCGAAGATAGCTCGGAACTTTCTCGTTGACCAACCAGTCCTGAAGGCGAACCGGAACCGGCTGGCCCGGACGGACCAGGCGGTCACCAGGACGCCGGGTGCGCACGACCCATCCCTCGGCGGGCGCGCGCAGGATCGCGAGCTCCCACTCGTTCTCCAGCGCGAGAGTCGTGCCGCTGCGGAGCGGCAGGACACGACCTGGCTGGATGAGCGGACGCCCGGAGCGGTTCCGCAGGTATTGCTCGATCCGGTTGCCCGGACCGAGAACGGCTTCAGTGTAGCTGATCACAACGACGAGACCATGGCCGAGTTCGATCGCTCGCCCCGTCTGGCCCTCGACGAGTGCTTTTCGGAGGGCTACCAGCCGCTCACGACTCAAGCTCCAGGTCGGATCCCAGTGCTCGCGCAGCGCTGTTTGCAGAATCCGCCGTTGCAGAGCCGGGTCCAGCGGGCGAAACGCCGCCCGATCGAGCACTAAGAAGTCGGCCTCGGGTCGGAAAACCTGTGCCGAGGCTTCCCGGGCCACCCGCTGGAGAAATTCCGCATCTTCGCGCAACTGCTCTGCGACCTGCGCGAGCGCGTCCGTCGTACCGGGGCGGAGTTGCTCCAGTATCGGAAGGACTCGTCGGCGGATCGCATTGCGCTCGTATGAGAGGAGCAGATTCGTGGGGTCTTCCAGCGGTTGGAGGCCGAGCAATTCCACAGCTGCTCGTACGACCGATCGTCGAATCCTGAGCAGCGGACGGATCAAGCGGATGGACGCGAACTCGCGGTGCAGTGGGTCGAGTGGAATGCGGAGTTCGGTGACCAGTCGCATCGCCGCGAGGCCGTCCAGCCCAGCACCACGGAGCAGGCGCAGCAGTACCGTTTCTGCTTGATCGTCACGCGTATGGCCGACGGTGATCCAAGATGTTCCCTCCGCCTGTGCGACCTGAGCGAGTGCAGCGTAGCGAGCGGCTCGCGCTCCTGCCTCCAACCCGCCCTCCTTGTACTCAGGCCAGAGAGAAACATTGACTTGCACGACTCGTACCACCAGGCCGAGTTCGCTGCCCGAGGCGACAGCACGCTCGGCCATAGTGCTGGAGCTCGATTGCAGGCCATGATCGATATGGACAGGGATCGGTGTCGGAGCGAGTCCTCGGTGGGCCAGGTGCTGGAGGCTCCAGAGCAGGCCGAGGGAATCCGGTCCACCCGAGAATCCCACGATGATCCGATCGTGCCCCGACAGGCCTGCTTCTTCCAACGCCGTACGGACGACGCGTAGGACTGCACTGATGGCCGAATTGGACCGTCTCACGAGCGTGCGCCCCCATATCGGCGAGTCGCTCGAGTGATTCTCGCCCAAAAGCGAAAGCGGCGCAACTTGCGCCGCTCCGCTCGGTGCCGGTGGGCGGATTCGAACCACCAACCAAGGGCTTATGAGTCCCCTGCTCTACCGTTGAGCTACACCGGCCCACTTCCCGCATTGAAGTCTAGCATTCCCGCTTGGCAGCCGTCAAGTTTCCTACTGCTTGAGTGGCGTACCTGGCCCGGCAGGAACGGGCCGGCGACGCGAATCCTCGCGACGCCGCGATGGGCGTGATGGACTTCGATCACCAGGCCGTGCCGGCTCGACTGAGCCGAACCGTTGTCTGCGAGGCTGCTGCCTTCGTGACCATGCGACCGAGATGCTCTTGCGCTATCACGACCTCTTCGGGATCGCGATCGGTCTGTGCGAGGAACTCGGCGACGAACTCCTCTGCCGGAGGCACGACAGGTAGTCCATCAGTCCAACCGCGTTCGTCGCAGTACTCGATCGCCTCCCGGGCGTGCCGTTCGGCCTCGACAGTCGGCTCAGCCATCTGATGCACGCTCATTTCGTCCTTCCGCGGCAGCGTCCTCGACTCCCAGCAGCCGAAGCCGTTCAGGAACTACTTGTTCAGCCCGTTGTCGGACTTCCTCCGGGCTGAGGCTACTGACCGGATGCGGGATTACCGCGTACGGATAATCAGGCATCCCTTGCGCTTGCGCCATGGCATCCGCTGTGGTCCGGAAGGCCTCGGTGATGATCGCTGCTGAGGGGACCCCCCTGCTCTTCGAAACGGATCGCATCGGCCACACTGGCCGCGCTGCATGACTCTCAGTCACCGATCGCGGCGACCGCAAAGTCGCATCGCTTCCGGAGCTCGGAGATGGCTGCTCGATCGACCGGCACCGAGATACTCTGCTTCCGGTATGTGATCAGTTCAGCGACACCATGCTATTCCTGGAGAATTTCACCGATATTCCGGAGCAAGAGATCGGCGTTCTTCTTTCCGTTATCGATCAGGCAGACGCGCGCGCCACGAAGCGAGCGTCGAACGCCTGGGGCCTTCGTCTTGGTAACGTGCCCGGTTTGTCCTGTCGGATCCACGAGAATTGGCATTACCGTCCCTCCTCTGATAGTCGCTCTTCCAAACGGACCTCGCGTAGTGCTGGATAAACGGGGGCGATCGCCTGTCGCAGCATCGCATCCAGCAGCTGGTTTGGAACGAGGCAGTCCAGGCACGCACCGCGTAATGCCTGGAGCACTAATTCGACGATACCCTCGTCCGTGACACGCTCGGCGCGCAGCTCGAACCCGTCCGGTGCCAATCCCTCCCGGATCCGGTCGAGTGCGCGATCGATTGCTCGAAGCACCGTTGGTGACGCGCTCATCGTTCTTCCACGGCCTCCTTTTGCCTTATCGACCTCTGTCGTTCTGCACACGCGATCAGACCGTCACCAGTTGGATACCGACCAATTCAGCTGGAATGTCCATCGTCGGCACGCGAGACGGAATGGTCAGCGATGCACCGGTGCGCGCGGTAACGTCTTGGACCGTGACGCCCGGTGCGACTTCCTCGAGGAGGAGTTCGCCGCCCACGACGGAAAGAACAGCGAGATCCGTGTAGATTCGCTGGACACAACGCGGCGCAGTCAGCGGATAGGTGCACTCTTCAACGATCTTCGGCTCGCCGTGATCGGTGGTATGTGTCATCGCTACCCAGACGCGTTGTGCTCCGACGGCGATGTCCATGGCGCCGCCGACCCCTGGAACACGAGCACTAGGGATGCGCCAGTTCGCCAGATCGTTCCGGCGCGAGACTTGAAGAGCACCGGGCACGGCATGCGTCAGGTGATCTCCTCGAACAATCGTGAACGACAGTGCATGGTCGAAAAGACTCGCACCCGGAACGAGCGTGACGAAGTCACCGTTGGCGTTGACGAGATCAGGATCTTCTTGACCCGGGGGTGCCTTGAGGCCGGCGCCGAGAATGCCGTTCTCGCTATGAATGAGCACGGTTTTCCCGAGTGGCAAAAAGTGCGTGACGAGTGACGGTATACCGAAGCCGAGGTTGACGAAGCTGCCGTCGGGGAGATCGTGGGCGATACGCTAGGCAATTCCCTCGCGTGTCAGCGGCATCGCGCACCACCTCATCGTCATTCAGCGGATGTTGCGTGTCGGAACCAGTCAAGCGGCATCTCAACGACTCGGTCCACGAAAAGACACGGTGTTTCGATTTCCTCGGGTGAGAGGGAACCGACCGGAACGACTTCATCGACTTCAGCGATCACCATCCGAGCGGCTGTGGCCATGATCGGATTGAAGTTCCGCATGGTGCGCCGGTAGACGAGGTTGCCCCACTGGTCAGCCCGAAAGGGCTTGATGAGGGCGTAATCGGCTGAGAGCGGAAGTTCCAAGACAAAGGCGCGTCCGTCGATCAGGCGCACTTCTTTCCCTGCGGCCAACTCGGTTCCGACGCCAGTCGGGGAATAGAATCCACCCAGGCCGGCTCCCGCCGCACGGATACGCTCGACGAATGTCCCCTGGGGCACAACCTCCAGCTCGATCTCACCCTGGAGATAGCGCTCCCGAACCGCGTGTGCGCCAGGGTGAACTGGAAACGAGGTGATCAGCTTGCGGACTGCACCGTCAGCGATCAGTCCGCCGATGCCGTCCTCCTCCGTGCCGCCACCGCAGTAGATGAGGACGAGGTCGTGCAGTCCTCGCTGCCGAAGCGCCCGGACCAGGTTGACGGGAACTCCGGGCGGCCCAAAACCCCCGATCATAATCGATGCGCCGTTCGGGATATCGGCGACTGCTTCGTCACAACTCGCGACAACTCTGTCCATCGGTCCGACCATTTCCTTTAAGGATTAACTTGACGACCATGTGGATGATACGGTGTCCTCAGACAGGCTGTCAAGGCATGACCGACCGAAGCGGGCGGGGAAACAGGTGGCGTGCGTCGCGGAATCGAAGATCACGCAGCGGGAAGCCGCTCTCGGGATCACCACCCGTTCGTGTACCAGCATTATCTCGTTTTCCTCGGTATCCTGATGGGGAACGCCGGATGACCCGGCAACCCAGGAGGATCGGCCGTACCCGGAGGAACGAGCATGCTCGAGGAGCGGGGGAATGCGCGTGGGGAACCGGGAAGCGAGGACCGTTCCGTAACCGGCGAGCCTGAGCGGGGCGGGCCATTCCAGATGGCGGGCGAGCGGCTTGTGCCGTTTTCCGGAATGGAACGGATCCTCATTGGCTTAGATGCGGATCAGTGCGTGGCGGTCACGACGACCGAGGGTCCGGTACTCGTGGTGGCTGGTCCAGGAAGTGGCAAGACGCGCGTGCTGACGCATCGCGTCGCATATCTCATCGGTAGCGGCCGGGCTCGACCGTGGCAGATCGTCGCCGTGACCTTCACCAACAAAGCAGCACGGGAGATCCGGGAGCGTCTCGGGGGCCTCCTCGGAACCGAATCAGCACAACTCGTGCAGGCGGGCACCTTTCACAGTCTGTGCGTTCGTATTCTCCGACGTGATGGGTATCGGATCGGGCTCGAGCCGGCGTTCACCATCTATGACGAGGAGGACCAACTGGCGCTCGTCAAGCAGGCCTTGCGCGATCTCGGCCTCGATCCGCAGCGGTTCTCCCCGCGCATGCTGCTCGGACGTCTCTCGCGGGCCAAGAACGACCAGCACAGCCCGAGCGATCTCCAATCGATGGCCCAGAGCTATTGGGACGAAGTCGCTGCTCGCGTCTACGAGCGCTATGCCCAGTACCTCCAGCGCGCTCAGGCCGTTGATTTCGACGACCTTCTCCTCCGCACTGTCGAACTGTTCACCGAGTACCCGGACGTGCTCGCCCACTACCAGGACCGCTGGCGCTACCTGCAGGTCGATGAGTACCAGGACACGAACCGGTTGCAGTATCAACTGGTGCGCCAACTCGCCAGCGGGCACCGGAACCTCTGTGTCGTGGGTGATCCTGATCAATCGATCTACAGCTGGCGGCAGGCGGATATCCGCAACATTCTCGAGTTCCAGCGCGACTTCCCTGATGCGACCGTCATTCGTCTCGGACGCAACTACCGCTCGACACCGCAAATCGTCGCGGCTGCCGATGCCGTGATTCGCGTCAATCGCCAGCGGATCGAGCGCCCACTGTGGACCGAGAATCCCCCTGGTCCGCCGATCCGCTTGCTGGCTTGCTGGGACGAGCAGCAGGAAGCGGAGATGGTGGTGAGCGAGATCGATCGCTTGGTGCGGACAGGGAACGCACGATATCGCGATATCGCAGTCTTGTACCGCATCAACGCCCAGAGTCGCTCCGTCGAGGAAGCGCTGGTTCGACGTCAGATCCCTTACCAGGTCATCGGCGGGGTCCGCTTCTATGAGCGGAAAGAGATTAAAGACGCGTTGGCATTGCTGCGCGTGCTGGTCAATCCGCGTGATTGGCTCAGCCTGCGGCGAGTGCTGAGCGAGACAGTGTTCGGACGGGGGATCGGGGAGAAGACGCTGCTGCAGCTGGAGCAATGGGGGCAACGCCAGCAGTGCTCGCCCGCGGACGTGCTGCTGCTCCTGGTCGAGGAACGGGAGGAAGCACCAGCACTGGCGGCCGCGACAGTCCGTCGACTCCGGGAACTGGGCGGCGAGCTTGTCCGATTGCGGGCAGCGATGGTCGAGCATCCGGCGAGCCAGCTCTTCGACCTCGCGCTGGAACGGAGCGGGTTGGCGGCACGTTACCGGGATGCGAGTGACCCCACTGAGCGGGAACGATGGGAAAACCTGGTCCAGCTGCGCAGCGTGCTCGAGCGGTACGATACGGTCCCCGCAGCAGAGGGGCTGCCGATGTTCCTCGAGGAAGCGGCGCTGGTGGCCGCCATCGACGAAGCGGAGATGAGTGGCGATCAGGTGACCTTGCTCACGTTGCATGCAGCCAAGGGACTGGAGTTTCCTGTTGTCTTTCTGATCGGTGTCGAAGAAGGTCTGTTGCCGCATGCCCGAGCGTTGGAGAGCGAGGCCGAGCTGGAAGAAGAGCGTCGGTTGTTTTACGTGGGCATCACCCGGGCGAAAGAGCGCTTGTACCTGAGCTATTGCAGTTCGCGCAACCGTTTCGGCCTGCGCGAGCGTTGTTTGCCGTCACATTTTCTCGATGACTTGCCACCCGACGTGGTGGAAGCTGGTAGTCGAGCGAGCGAACGAGTGCCTAGGATGGCACCGCCAGCGGGCGGTCATGCAGGACCGGTGGAGAGCAGCGCCCCAGTTGTACCGCGGTTGCGAGCCGGGCAACGCGTTTTCCACCCGGCATTCGGCGATGGGTTCGTCGTGGCAGTGCGCGAACAGGCTGGTGATCAGGAAGTGACAGTGCAGTTCAAACGACACGGAACCAAGACGCTGCTCGCGAGCCTTGCCAAGCTGGTCGTCGAGGAGTAAACAGGGGAAAGCAAGGCGTTCGGACTTTCGAACAGCGTGAGGCCGCAGGAGAAGGGAGGGAGCGCCATGGTATCCGTCGCGACTGGGCGGCGCTGGGTATTTCTCTTCCGGGAGGGCAACGCGCAGCTGCGCGATTTGCTCGGTGGCAAGGGTGCGAACTTGGCCGAAATGACGCGTATCGGCCTTCCGGTGCCCCCTGGCTTTACCGTCAGTACCCGAGCGTGCGTCGCCTACCTGCAGGGTGGCCGTCGGATGCCGGAAGGGCTCTGGGAGGAAGTCCTGGAGGGGCTACGGGATATCGAGCAGCAGATCGGACGTCGATTCGGTGATCCGTTGCAACCACTTCTCGTCTCTGTGCGTTCCGGGGCCAAGTTCTCCATGCCGGGCATGATGGATACGATCCTCAATGTTGGCCTCACCGATGAGACAGTGCTTGGCCTGGCGGCTATGACCGCGAACGAGCGGTTCGCCTACGATTGCTACCGCCGGCTGATTCAGATGTTCGGCAAAGTCGTGCTGGATATTCCCTCCGAACGCTTCGAGGACGCGCTCGACGAGCTCAAGCGCGAACTCGGAGTCATCCACGATTACGAAATTCCAGCGGAACATCTGCAGGGACTGGTTCAGGCTTACAAGGAGATCGTCCAGCAAGCAACGGGAAACCCGTTCCCCCAGGATCCGTTCGAGCAGCTGCGACGGGCAATCCTGGCTGTCTTTGAGTCATGGAACAACCGGCGGGCGATCGATTATCGCAACGCACACGAGATCCCGCATGATCTCGGCACGGCGGCGAATGTTCAGGCGATGGTCTTCGGTAACCTCGGGCCGGATTCCGCGACTGGTGTCGCCTTCACGCGCAACCCGAGCACCGGTGAAAAAGGAATTTTTGGCGAATATTTGACGAATGCGCAAGGGGAAGATGTCGTTGCTGGTATCCGCACCCCGCAACCGATTCAAGAGATGGCCAAGGACCCGCTGCTTCGTGGTGCGTACGAGCAATTGCTCGACGTCGCTGATCGCCTGGAGCGTCACTACCGTGACATGCAGGATCTCGAGTTCACGGTCGAGCGCGGCAAGTTGTGGATGCTCCAGACACGCACCGGCAAGCGGACAGGCCGAGCAGCAATCAAGATCGTCGTCGACATGGTCCACGAGGGGTTGATCGATCCGCAGGAAGCAGTGTTGCGCGTCTCACCGGACCACCTCGACCAGCTGCTCCACCCGATGCTGGATCCGTCTTGGAAGGGTGAGCCACTCGCCAAGGGGCTCCCAGCGAGTCCCGGTGCGGCTAGCGGGAAAGTGGTGTTCGACGCTGACGAGGCCAAGGTACTCGGTGATCGCGGTGAGGCGGTGATCCTGGTCCGGTTAGAGACCTCACCGGATGACTTCCACGGCATGCTGGCAGCGCGTGGCATCTTGACGGCACGTGGGGGCATGACCAGCCATGCTGCGGTGGTAGCGCGCGGGATCGGGAAACCGGCGGTCGTCGGTTGCTCTGCACTGGTCGTGGACGACGAACGACAAGAGTTTCGTGTCGGTGACGTCGTCGTCCGCCGGGGCGACGTGATCACGATCGATGGCTCGAACGGTGCCGTCCTGCTCGGCGAAGTGCCGACCATCCCGCCGAGTGTCGGTGGAGACCTGGCGGAACTGCTCGACTGGGCTGATCAGTTCCGCCGGCTGCGGGTCAGGGCGAATGCCGATACGCCGGAAGATGCCGCGAAGGCACGCGAGTTGGGGGCCGAGGGCATCGGACTGTGCCGCACCGAGCACATGTTCTTCCAAGGTGATCGCATCTGGGCCATGCGCGAGATGATCATGGCGACAACTCCGGAAGAGCGGTGCGCTGCGCTTGCCAAGCTGGAGCCAATGCAGCGTGAGGACTTCGTGGGGATCTTCAAGGCGATGGCGGGCTTCCCTGTCACGATTCGCACCCTGGATCCACCGTTGCACGAGTTCCTGCCGAAGCACGAAGAGGAAATCCAGGCCATGGCAGAACGGCTAGGGGTCTCGCCGGAGGCGATCCGTGCGAAAGTCCAGGCACTCACCGAGGCCAATCCGATGCTCGGTCATCGCGGTTGTCGTCTCGGGATCACTGCTCCGGAGATCACCGAGATGCAAGCACGCGCGATCTTCACTGCCGCGCTCCAGTGCGCTGCCGAAGGCATCGAGGTCCATCCGGAAATCATGGTGCCCCTGGTCTCGGACGTTCGCGAACTCATGGTGCAACGCGAGATCATCGATCGGGTGGCGCGACAGCTTTTCGCAGAGGCAGGACGAGAGATTCCGTACTCGATCGGAACGATGATCGAGGTTCCGCGTGCAGCGCTCACTGCGAGTGAGATCGCTCGGGAAGCGGAGTTCTTCAGTTTCGGTACCAACGACCTCACGCAGATGACGTACGGGATCTCGCGCGATGATGCTGGCCGCTTCCTTCCCTACTATCTGGAACACGGAATCTATCCGGCTGATCCGTTCCAGACGCTCGATCGCGCTGGGGTCGGTCGCCTCATCGAGATCGCTGGTGATGGCGGCCGAGCGACCCGGCCAGCGATCAAACTCGGCATCTGCGGTGAACACGGTGGGGATCCCGCCAGCATTCGCTTCTGCCACGAGGTTGGGCTCGATTACGTCTCGGCTTCTCCCTATCGCGTACCGATCGCGCGACTCGCTGCCGCGCAAGCGGCGCTCGGCTTGCGCGAAGGGGACGTTTGAAACATCGCTGTCTTCGTCTCGTCCGTTGGGCCGGTGCACTGACGCCGGCCCACTTCGGTTCTTGCAGTGGTCTCTCGATGAGGAGCCCGGACGACAGACCGACCTGATGCCGCGGTGGTGCCTCGTGCCCGATCGTTTACCTTCACCCTGTGGGATGGCTTGGATCGCTGAGCAAATCCCTTGCACCGGCGTTCTGTACACTCGTCATCGTGCGTCGTCCTGGAGGGAGTCGCGCCATGCCGGAACGCGAGATACTAGGGATTCATCACGTTACAGCGGTCACGGGACGTGCCACAGAAAATGTGCGTTTCTCTACGCGTGTGCTTGGACTCCGTCTCGTCAAGAAGACGGTCAACCAGGACGATGTGTCAGCATATCATCTGTTTTATGCCGATGCTGTTGGGAGTCCAGGTACGGATGTCACCTTTTTCGACTGGCCCAACTTGCCGCCGCATCGTTCCGGCTCTGGGGAGATCGCACGCATCGCATTGCGGGTGGAGAACGCAGCGGCGCTGGAGTGGTGGGTCGAGTGGTTACAGCAGCATGGTGTACCGGGCGTGGAGTGGGGAAACTACGCTGGGCGGCAGGCCGTATTCTTCCGGGACTTCGAGGGGCAACGCTTGGCCCTCGTCGACGATGGTGGGACGGTCGGTGGCACGCCGCGGGATCGGTCGCCGGTACCTCCTGCCTACCAGATCAAGGGGATCTTTGCGGTTTCGCTCGTGGTGCGCTCGCTCGAGCCGACCGCACGTGTGTTGACGGAGGTGCTAGGGTTTCGCCTTCGGCAGGAAGAACGCTCTCACGCACGAACCGCTCTCTTCGAGGTCGGGCCGGGTGGTCCGGGAGCACTGATCGTGGTCGAGGAACGCCCCGATCAGCCTCGGGCGCAGCTCGGAACCGGTGGTGTCCACCATGTCGCTTTTCGCGTTTCCGATGATGCTGCGCATCAGGCGTGGCGTGCCCGGATCGCCCAAGCTGGCATTCCGGTCACCCCGCAGATCGACCGATTCTACTTTCGTTCCCTGTATTTCCGCGAACCAGGAGGTATTCTCTTCGAGCTCGCCACGGATGGGCCCGGTTTTGCCATCGACGAAGATCTCGAGCACCTGGGTGAACGCTTGTCGCTCCCGCCGTTCCTCGAGCCGCGGCGGGCAGAGATCGAAGCGAACCTCCGACTACTCGAGCCGATCGAGGCTTAAGGGAGGGGTTGGGCGCGGATAGCGAGCGCCGGGAAATCCCCCGGCGCTCGCTCATCGATCCGAATGCTCAGCCGCGGTCAGCGCTTGAGACCCTCATGATAGCGCTGGGCCACCGCGTCCCAGTTGACCACGTTCCACCAGTTCGCGATGTACTCAGGACGACGGTTCTGGTACTTGAGGTAATAGGCATGCTCCCAGACGTCCAGCCCCATCACGGGATAGAGGTTGTCCATGTAGGGGCTGTCTTGATTGGGCCTGGTAATGATTTGGAGCTTGCCGTTCTGATCGAGTACCAACCATGCCCATCCTGAACCGAAGACCCCTGCGGCAGCTGCCGAGAACTGTTCCTTGAACTGCTGGAAGCTCCCGAACGTTTCAGCGATCGCCTGCGCGAGCTCCCCGGTCGGTTCACCACCAGCGTTGGGACCCATGATCTGCCAGAAAATGGTATGGTTGGCGTGGCCTCCACCGTTATTGCGGACAGCGGTCCGGATATCCTCCGGCACTTCGTTGATGCGGCGCAGGAGTTCCTCGATCGGCATGCCCGGGATTTCTGGGTGCTTTTCGAGCGCCGCGTTCACGTTGCGCACGTAGGCTCCATGATGCCCGGTGTGGTGGATCTCCATCGTGCGCGCATCGATGTAGGGCTCGAGCGCGTCGTACGAATACGGCAGCGGTGGGAGTTCGTGCGGCATCGTGACCCTCCCTTTTCCTTGTCGACCGACCCGTCAGCGGCACGGAGCCAACGACACCGAGGCCACTGCGAAACCGTACCGCCTGGTCGAAGTATGACGCAAATCTCTGCCGGTGGAAAGGGTTCACCCCGATTCCGCGCCGGCAGAATCCAGAGGGCAGCTGCCTGACACTTTGCTGAACCATCGAGCGTTCGTCAAGCGGCGCGTCGTGGGTCGGCCATGACGATCTGGCGAGTCCACCTCTTTTAGTTCGAGCCTCGGCTCGATCGAGCCGCGCGTTCGACCAATGCTCCTGCGGCGATGACGAGATCTTCCCGCCAGGGGCGGGCCACCAGTTGGAGACCGATCGGCAAGCCGTCATCGCCGAGGCCGGCCGGAACGCTGAGGGCTGGCCATCCCAGCAGGTTGAAGGGGGCGGTCAGCCAGCTCGCTCGCGCTGTCCACTGCCCGAGCGGCGGGGCTGTGGTCGGCGTTGTCGGGAGAGCCAGCAAGGCGATATCGTGCTCCCCGAGGAGGCTCATGAGCCGCGCACGAGCCTTTTTCGCCAGTCGCTGGGCGGCAACGTAACTCCAGCAGGGGTAGGCGAAGCAGCCGAGGAGGCGGAGACGGAAGAACTCACCGTAATGGGTCCAGCGCTCGCGCGCGGTGGGTGTGTGCAGCGCAGCAGCCTCGAGTTGCGCGATCGCCGCACTCACGATACGCAATGTCTCGAGTTCCGGCAGGACCAGCGGGATCAGGTCGGCCCCAGCGTCCGCGAGCGCGGCCACTGCCCGTTCGCACGCAGCGACCGCGTCGGGCGCGGCCAAAGGTTGGTCTCCACCCGTAGAGGGCACGACACCCACTCGGAGCTCGAGACGCTCGACTTGTGTGGCGCTGACCAGATCCGGGAGTTGAATGGCGCGGGTTCGTGGGTCGCCCTCGTCCGGACCAGCCATCGCTTCGAGAGAAACTGCGGCGTCTGTCACGGTGCGGGTCAGCGGTCCGATGTGGTCGAGTGACCAGGCGAGCGGATAGACACCATGCATGCTCACCCGCCCGAAGGTCGGCTTGAGACCGACGATTCCGCAATAGGCCGCCGGAATGCGGATCGATCCCCCGGTATCCGAGCCGACCGCCATGACGACCAGGCCAGCGGCGACTGCAGCGACAGAACCACTCGAGGATCCCCCGCTGTCGCGACGACGGTCTCGCGGATTGGGGACCGGGCCGTAGTACGGGTTGTTGGAGGCTCCCGAATAGGCGAACTCTGGTAGTCGTGTTTTCCCGACGATTACGGCTCCGGCGGCTCGGAGGCGCTGGACAACCGTCGCATCGCGTGATGCCACCGCGTTGGCGAGGATAGCTGATCCGGCGGTCGTCGGTGTTCCCGCGAGGTCGATGAGGTCCTTTAAGGCCACGGGCAGGCCATGGAGCGGTCCGCGGTCGATACCGCGAGCGAGTTCAGCATCGCGCGCCTCCGCATCGGTGAGCGCCTGCTCGGGGAGCAGCAACTGAAAGGCGTTGAGTTCCTGATCGCGGCGAGCGATCTGCTCGAGCGCTCGCTCGACGAGAGCGCGGCTGCTCGTCTCGCCGTTGCGCAATGCGCGGGCGAGTTCGAGGATCTCCGGTGCCGCCGAAGGGGACTCCTCTCCCGTCGCGGCCCACGATCGCGGCGCTGGTAGACGATCGGTCAGGAAATCTGGTAGGTCATCGACCTCGCCGTCTCGCCGCACTACTACCTGGAATGCCTGCGCGGTGCTGAAGAAGCCTGCTGCGTGGGCTTTCTCGAGATCCTCGTCGCTCACCGGAATGCCCAACGCCGCGAGGTTTTGCCTGGCGAGTGCGACCGATGCCGTATCGTCCATGAGCCTCTCCCTTCCCGCAGGGCGTGTCCCAAACGGTCATCGTAACGCGAAGAAAGCGGATCGACCAGCGTGCGTCGAGCGAAAGAGTCAGGTATGATGCCCGTTGAGGAAAGGGAACGGACCGAGGAGGGACGAGCGATGCCGCAAGCTCCACTCGCGCCCGAGGTGTTGCGAGCGCTCCAGACCTTGACGACACCGACGGTCGCGAACGCGATCGAGACCTTCGATGTTCGGCCACGTAACGTCGGGTTCATGGACGCCTCGATCAAGTGCATGTTCCCGCATCTGGGCACGATGGTCGGGTATGCCGTCACGGCCAAGATCCGCGCCGAACAGCCTCCGCGACCAGGCGAGTCCGTGCCGCGCCGGGCCATGTGGGAGTACATCCTGACCATCCCCGAACCGCGGATCGTCGTGATCGAAGATCTGGATGACCCACCGATCGGGTCTTTCTGGGGCGAGGTGAATGCCAACATTCACCGAGCGCTCGGTTGCATCGGCACTGTGACCAACGGTGGCGTGCGTGACCTCGACGAGGTGGAGCGGCTCGGTTTCCACTTCTTCGCGAGTCAAGTACAGGTCTCGCACGCCTACGTGCACGTTGTCGAGTTCGGTACACCGGTTACAGTGGGCGGCCTGACCGTGCACCCCGGCGACCTCCTGCATGGGGACAAGCATGGGGTTATCCAGATTCCACTGGAGATCGCCCCGCAACTCTACCGAGCAGCCAAAGAAGTGGAGGCCCGCGAACGGCGCATCATCGAGGCATGTCAGGCCCCCGGTTTCACGATCGATCGGCTGGCTGAGCTCTACGGCTGAGCGTTGTTGGAGGACCACTGCACGCTGAGTTCTGGCGGCTGACGGAGCGTCTGGAAGATGACACAGAATTGCTCCGTTTTCTTACGAAGGCTCGCCAGTTGCTCGGGTGTCGCGTCCGGTGCCTCGACATCGATGAAGAGGCGAATCGCTCCGAACCCAATTGGGACCTCACGTGACAGGCCGAGCGTCCCGCGGAGGTCCAGGTCACCCTCGGCTGTCGCGCTCACTCGCGTGAGCGGGATGCCGAGCGCGGTCGCGACCATCTGGCAAGTGATCTGCGCGCACGCGGCAAAAGCGGGCAGGAGCAGGTCACCAGAGCAACTGGCGGTGCCTGGCCCGCCGACGCCGGGGAGAGCTTCGCTGACGATCGTTCCACCGGTCGTCTCGACCATGCACCGCAGCGGACTGTCCTGCTGACGGGCCACTGCTCGCAAGGTGATGAGCGCCTCCTCAGGCCGTTCGCGGCAGCGCTGCTTAAGCGGTGGTTACAGAACGCGCAGATCCAGCATGTTCTCTTCCTTTCGCTGCACTGGGGCGTCGTTTTGGTAGAACGCTCCTCACTGGTCAACCGCAACGTGTACCGGATAGGGCGCCGAGCTGGCAGCGTCGAACCCATCGAGGGCGACACGTGCCAGCGTGACGTCCAGGAAGGCTTCCGCCGTGATCGTGCGGAGCCGATCGACCACGGCATCGATTGCAGCCAGCGCCGGTTCCGGCACCATGAAGTCGGGCAGTACCCTGGCTCCAGGTAAGGTGAAACGTCGAACGGCGCGCTCGGCTTGGGCGAGCAGTTCGCTGCGTACATGAGCGAGACGGTCAGCCTCGATGCTCCGTCGCAGAGCGAGGAGTTCGGCGAAAGCATCAGGTTCGCTGACTGCGAGCGCACGACTGAAGTCGTCCAAAGCCGGTGGGCCACGCAACGCGGCGAGATCAGTGAGCAGCACTCGCCCCCTTTCCGACGGTGTGGAAAGGTCGGGTAGCGGGGCGATGCGTTCGTCCACCGTGCGCGGTAGTTCCGCTGGGCGCACAGCGATCGGTTCTTGCGCGGAAGGAGTCGTGCCGAGCGGCGGTGCAGATTCGCTTGCGCGCCCACGCAACCCGACAGCGAAGGCGGTGAGGATGAGCACGATCTTCGGTGCCAGTTCGTGCTCACGCAAGATCAACGCGCGAGCTGCGGCCAGGCGTTCGCTTCGCGGTAGGGAACCGATCGAGGTCGCCGCTCGTGCTCGCAGCGCGTCGGCAGCGGCCTCGAAGGCGAGCGAACGGATGAAGGGACTGAATTGCCGCACCGCGAAGGCGAGGTAGGGTGGCCAGTGGGCCAGGAGACGAAACGGAAATGGAATATCTGGAACTCTCAGCGCGGTGCGCAGATCCTCGAAGACCGGCTGCACGCGCGCTGGCGCCGCCTTCGGCCAGATTTCGCTGAGCTGCTCGAGTACATCGTCGCCGGATCGCTCGCTCGCAACGCGCATCGGGTTCGGCCCTCCTCGCATGCTGCGTCGTCGAACCTCTTCTTCTCCGATACCATACACGGGTGTCGCGTTCTCGTGCACTGTAGAACGAGACGAGGGATGCAACACAGAGTGCAGTCGGCGCATTCGCCAGTGTGGCCGCTCACGATCGGGTGCTTGGTCGTTGTCTCCGCGTTGGGGTTGTGCTGTGTCCTGTCGTTGGCTCTCCTCGGGGCATCCCCAACCGCGTTTCTCGTCGGCCTGGTACTCGCGGGAATCTTAGCCCCTGTCTACGCGACGTATCTCCTCTTCCTCGATCCCTTGGAGCACGAGCCACCGTGGTTGCTCGGGCTGGCTCTGGCCTGGGGGGCCGGAGTGGCGACGCTGAGTGGTGGCGCGGCCACGGCTCTCTTGGAGGCGGTGACGGGGACAGTACTCGCTCTGGATTCGGACGTGAGCGACGCGCTCGGGACGATCATCTTCGCGCCACTGACCGAGGAAGCAGCGAAGGGAGCCTTCGTGTTCGCGCTCTTCCTCCTGGCTCGGCACGAGTTCGACGACGTCCTCGACGGGATCGTGTACGGTGGATTGGTCGGTCTCGGCTTCGCGGTGGTGGAAGACCTCATCTATTACGCTGCAGCCTTTCTTGAACAGGGACTGAGCGGCGTCGGCTTGCTCTTCCTGGTTCGTGGCGTTCTCACCGGGTTCGGGCATCCATTCTTCACTGCTGTGACCGGTCTCGGCCTCGGTCTCGCCGTGCAGGCACGCTCTTCCGCCCTTCGGTGGCTGGCGCCCTTTGCTGGCTTGGTCGGCGCGATCCTGCTCCATGCCCTGTGGAACGGTGGGCTCACGCTCGCCCAGTACGATGAAAGCTGTCTCCTCGCGCTCCTCATGCTCTTCGGCTATCCGTTGCTGGTGCTGCTTCCTGGAGCGATCGGGCTCGCCGTGCTGGCAGTCGCCCAAGCCCGACGCCGCGCTCGCGACGTGAGGCGCTATCTGGCTGAGGCGGCGCAACTCGGTTTGGCAGATACCGAGGATCTCGCGGTCCTGACCAGTCCTTGGCGCCGGCGGGCTCGCCAGCTTCGCTACCTCACCCGGTACGGTGGACGAGCGTTCTGGTTGCGCCGTCGCATGGACATCGCGCTGGTCGACTGGGCGTATCGCCACTGGCACCGCGAGCGAGGCGAGCGGTTGCCGCGCTATCTGGCGACTTTCGAGGCAGACGCGATCGCGGCGCGCATCAGGCGCTGGCGCCTGGAACTTTCCACTCTGCTGGCTGCAGGAACTGGTTGATACACTTGGCGAGATAGGTCATGAAGAGTAGTGGATCGATCACGATGATGACCGTGACCGAATGGACGACACCTCGCCCGACTGCGCGAGTGCAACGGGAAACGTTATATGACTTCACGCTCGGTGAGCTCGAGGCCTGGGTGGAGGAGCGTGGACTGCCACGCTACCGGGCGCGTCAACTCTTCCACTGGGCTTACCAACAACTGGTGCTCGAATACGAGAGCGTGAGCGTGCTCCCCAAGGCGATGCGCAGCGAACTCTCGGAGACGCTCCCGATCAGCGGGCTCGTCCCTGTGCGTCAGCGGGTGAGTGACGACCGGGAAACGATCAAGCTCTTGTTTCGCACGCGTGACGACCAATTCGTCGAGACTGTCGTCATGTTCTACCCGGATCGGATAACGGTGTGTGTCTCCTGCCAGATCGGCTGCGCCATCGGGTGCAGTTTTTGCGCGACCGGTCTTACGGGGCTGATCCGCAACCTTTCGGCTGGCGAGATGGTGAGCCAGGTCGTGCACGCGGCGCGACTGGCACGCGAGCGAGAGCGTCGGATCTCCAACATCGTCGTGATGGGTATGGGGGAGCCGTTTCACAACTACGATGCGGTCATGCGCTTCGTCGCCATCGTGAACGATCGTCAGGGCTTGGGAATCGGGGCGCGGCACATCACGCTCTCGACAGCTGGCGTCGTTCCCTTCATCGACCGACTCGCCGAGGAGCCGTATCAGGTCAAACTGGCCGTCTCGCTCCACGCCCCCAACGATGCTCTGCGCTCGCAGCTCGTTCCGATCAACCGGCGTTGGCCGATCGATGAATTGCTGGCCGCCTGCCGTCGGTACGTCGCCCGAACCGGCCGGCGTGTCACCTTCGAATACGTGCTGATCGAGGACGTCAACGACGACGAGCGGACGGCCGTGGAACTGGCTCGTTGCCTGCGTGGTCTGCTCTGTCATGTTAACCTCATTCCGTACAACCCAACGCCGGCTGCTCCGCTCTTCCGGCGGCCGGGACCGGAGCGGATCGAGCGGTTCCGCGCCGTACTCGAGCGGTATAGGATTCCTGCTACCGTACGCTACTCTCGGGGTGTCGAGATCGCGGCAGCGTGCGGGCAGCTGAGGGCACAAGAAGAGGCGCGCAGCCTCCGCCGTCGAGCGACGACGAGTTGAAGGAGACAGTCCGTGCGTGTCGCGTACGTTGACCCGTTCTCGGGGGCCAGTGGAGACATGCTGCTCGGTGCGCTCGTCGATGCTGGCGTCCCCCCAGAGGAGCTGGCTGATCGCTTGGCCAGCGCGCTCGATGTTGACGGTTATCGGTTGGTCGTGGAGCGAGTCGTCCGGCGTGGGCTAGCTGGGACGCAGGTGCGGGTCATCGTCGAGGCAGCGCAGCCAGCACGCGATTGGGCCGAGATCCGCGACCTCTTGAGCGCTTCGGCACTGCCGCCGCGGGTGAAGGAGCGGGCGCTGGCCGTTTTTCGGCGACTCGCGGAGGCGGAAGCGAGCGTCCACGGTGTCCCACTGGAGTCGGTGCACTTTCACGAGGTGGGGGCGGTCGACTCGATCGTCGATGTCGTCGGCGTGGTCTGGGGATTCGAGCTGCTCGGCGTGGAGGAGATCACTTGCGGTCCCCTGCCGTTGAGTCGTGGCTGGGTCGAAACTGCGCACGGGCGTCTGCCGGTGCCAGCGCCAGCTACGGCGCTCTTGCTTGCGCAGGCGGGAGCTCCGCTCGTACCGCTGGACATCGAGGCCGAGCTGGTCACGCCGACTGGTGCGGCGTTACTGGTCGAACTGGCTCGCTTCGTCCGCCCGGCGTTCCTCCCGGAGCGGGTCGGCTACGGATTCGGTACGCGCGAGCTTCCCTGGCCGAATGCCCTGCGTCTCTGGATCGGGGAAGCGTTCGCTGTACCGAGCCGACTGGACGAAGCGGAACTTCTCCTGGAGGCCAATCTCGACGATATGAATCCGCAGTTTATCGAGCCGCTGGTGGATCAGCTTTTCGCGGCTGGAGCCCTTGACGTGTATCTGACGCCGATCGTGATGAAGCGCTCGCGCCCGGCGGTGATCGTGAGCGCGATCTGCCGGGCGAGCAATCGGCCACTCCTCGAGCGAGTGCTCTTCGAGCACTCGACGACGTTCGGCGTGCGAGCGATTCCGATCGAGCGGACTAAGCTCGCGCGCCGCAGTGTCGCAGTCGCGACCCGCTGGGGTGAGGTGGCGGTCAAGCTGAAGATCGTGCAGGATCGCATCGTCGATGCCGTGCCGGAATATCGCGACTGCTTAGCTATTCACCAGCGAACCGGGTTGCCGATCCGGGAAATCTGGAACGAGGCAGCGCGACTGGCCGCGGTGTGGATCGGACAGCGGGTGGGCGAGGAAGACCAGGAGGCCACGCTGCCGGAATAGGGCTTCCCTCGCAAGTTCTACGGTGCTTCCGCATCACGACAGAGCCTTCCGTTCGAAATTGGAGACCCAAAAAGGTTGAATCGTGGCTCCAGCTTCCGGCTCGATGATAAATTTAGACAACACTAAATCAAACTCGTGTTGGAGCGATCTGGGAGGACGACGTGCTGGACTGGTTCTGGTCGCTCGACCCGATCCTGCAGGCGTTAATGGGAGGACTTTTGACGTGGGGTGCCACCGCGGCGGCGGCAGCTCTCGTGTTGTTGGGCCGGAGTATCCCCCGCTGGTTACTGGACGCGATGCTCGGCTTCGCTGCTGGAGTGATGGTCGCGGCCAGTGTTTGGTCGCTCCTGATTCCCGCGATGGAGGTCACTGAACGGAATGGTGGTATCGCCTGGATCCCGGCCGCGACCGGTCTCGTCGCTGGCGCGCTAGCACTGCGCATCGTCGACCGCTTCCTGCCGCATCTGCACCTGTTCCTACCGCGCGAGGCAGCGGAAGGAGTCTCGACGACCTGGCGTCGGACGACGCTTTTGGTCCTGGCGATCACGCTGCACAATGTCCCGGAGGGTCTGGCGGTCGGGGTCGCTTTTGGGGCAGCAGCATGGGTGACGGACCCTCTGCTCGCTCTTTCGCTCGCCAGTGGTGCGACTGCTCTTGCCATCGGGATCGCGCTGCAGAACGTGCCGGAGGGACTGGCGATCGCGGTTCCATTACGACGCGAGGGATTCAGTCCGTTTCGCGCCTTCTGGTACGGGCAGCTCTCCGCGATCGTCGAACCGCTGGCCGCGTTACTCGGGGCAGCGGCCGTACTCTTCGTCGAACCGCTCCTGCCGTATGCGCTGGCCTTCGCGGCTGGAGCGATGCTGTACGTCGTTGTCGAGGAGCTGATCCCGGAGTCGCAGCGCGGCGATCACGGAGATCTCGCGACGAGCGGCACGATCATTGGCTTCACGGTGATGATGGTGCTGGACGTGGCGCTCGCCTGACTGGCTGAGAGGATGAAGGAGCGAGTCGCTGCGAGGGGTTACCCGGCTCCTCTCCTGCGTCTTTGGCAGTTCAGCGTGCTCGGACGAGCGTCTCGTGCTCAGGATGCCTGACGAGAAAACGATGATTCTCGCGGCATCTTGCTCGCGGCTCGGGGTCGGGACGAGTGTTCTCCTCGTCGGCGAGGCTGTGCTGGACCAGGTTCGCCCGGCGATCGAGAGTCGGATGCGTCCTCTTTGGAGAAGAGCATCGGCTGCCTACTGAGAGTGGTCATCCTTTTCCAGGTGGTACAGGCACGGTGTCCCGACGCGTGCTCAGCTGGACGAGGGGGCCGATCTTCCGACCAGCAGCCGTCCCGTACTGTGGTATCCTCTGGCGTTACCCGCAACCCCTGTTCGGTCAGTCCGCCTCGTCTCCCGAGACTGTGTCGGCCACTCCTGCGCCTGTCCTCACGGGAGTCGGTGCCGGAAGGTCTTCGGGATCACCGGCTCCCGCGCCTTCCAGACGCAGATTGTCCCGCAGAGTGGCTCCGCGCAGCCGGAAAGGTGCCGCTCGTCGTCGACGTACCGTGTTCGGCTATGGAGAACGGCGTAGTTGCAGTACTTTACTCTCGTCGGCTAGGATCGGACAGGGCCAAAGAACCGAGTTGTGCTCGCGAACATGTCGTGGAGGAATCGATGGTTGAGACCCCGGGCGCGTCATCGGCTCCGACAGAGGCGCGCACTGTCGTGGTGAGAGTATCGGACGTCATCAAGCATTTCGTTCATGGAAAACGACAACTCCGAGCGCTGGACGGTGTGAGCTTCGAGCTCCCGGGGGGACGCTTTTTGGTTATCGTCGGGCCGAGCGGTTGCGGCAAGACGACGTTGCTTCGCATTCTGGCTGGTTTGGAGCAGCAGGACAGTGGCGAAGTCTGGATGCGTCCCAGTCGCGATGGGCATCCGCCGTTTGCCATGGTCTTCCAAGAACAATCGGTCTTCCCATGGCTGACGGTGCGTGACAACGTTGCCTACGGCCTCAAGCTGCGCCGCGTACGAGGGCGGCAGGTCGAGGAACGGGCATCGCACTGGATCCGCAAGGTCGGGCTGAGCGGATTCGAACGAGCCTATCCGCATCAGCTCTCGGGCGGAATGAAGCAGCGGGTCTCGATCGCGCGGGCTTTCGCGGTCGATCCTGATGTCCTTCTCATGGACGAGCCTTTCTCGGCGCTGGACGAGCAGATGCGGACGATTCTGCAGCAGGAAGTCTCGAGTCTTTGCGAAGAGCAGCAAAAGACTGTCATCTTCGTGACGCATTCGATCGACGAGGCTCTCACACTCGGTGACGAGGTTTTAGTGATGACTCATCGACCAGGACGGGTCAAGCGGTTGATACCGGTTCCATTTCCACGTCCCCGCGACGTGGTCGAGGTACGAGCTGATCCACGGTACGGTGAACTCTATGAAGAGATTTGGGGGTTGATCGCCGAAGAGGTACGGCGTGGACCACAGGAGCATCGCTGATGGTCGAAGGTGGGGCATCAGTCGAACGGACGACCATGCAACGCGGGCGCTGGTTACCCCAGGCAGGGGTCAAGACCGAAGCGGCTATCCAGCTGCTCTCGCCTGTCGCGCTGCTTGCGCTCTGGGAAGCGGCGGCTCGGGCGGGATGGGTCGATCAACGTTTCTTCCCAGCGCCCAGTACGATCGTCGGTGCCTTCTGGGATGCGATCACGACAGGCGTGCTACTGCATCATCTCAAGATCACGTTGTGGCGGGTGCTGCTCGGCACGGTGATCGGTGGTGTACCCGCGGTACTGATCGGGCTCGCCATGGGCTTGTGGCGCTGGCTGCGGTTGACGCTCGATCCGATCATCGCGGCGACGTATCCGCTGCCGAAGAGCGCACTCTTCCCGCTGTTGCTCCTGATCTTCGGTCTCGGGGAAGGTTCCAAGGTCTCGATGGTGGCGATTGGGGTATTTTATCTCGCTGTCACGAATGCGATGGAGGGAGTTCTCGCCATCAATCCTGTCTACTTCGATGTTGCCAAGACGTTCGGCGCCAGGCGCTGGGATGTGATCCGGACCGTCGCGCTACCGGGGGCGATGCCGCTGGTCTTGGCCGGATTGCGCCTCGGCGTGGGTACAGGCCTGATTCTCGGAGTGCTCGCGGAGATGCTGGGGGCGCGCGATGGGCTCGGCTATCTCTTGTGGAGTGCTTGGCAGACATTCTCCGTGTCATCGCTCTGGGCCACGCTCTTCGTGACAGCCATATTGGGTTTTGCGAGCGTGCAACTGGTCGACGTCCTGCGCAGGGTACTCGTTCCTTGGCAACGAGGAACGGCTCGACGTTGACAGGAGCGAGTGCCACTGGGAGAGAACGATCCTGGGCTCTCTTACCGGGTGTCGGCGATCCCCCTCTTGCATGCCAGTGCGTCACAGCTCTGCGCGAACCGCCGCTCGGCGCTGGCGAGGAAGCCCCGCGACTGAGCGGTAGCAGCGCTTTCGAGCGCGAATCGGCGATCGCATTAGAGGTAAGGTGACCTGCTAACGTCGAGTAAGGTGACCAAATGGGCCGAGGATCCGACCTCAGCGACGGGGGAGCAATCGCGATCGGCGGCCGAAATTACAAGGGAGAGAGCCCGCTGGGAACCGCACCTCGGCCGTGAGGGGGACATTTCCACTGCCTCACCTGACGCCCGCGAGCACAGCGAGCGAACTTGACGGGGGAGGAAGCAGCTGAGGGGCCTGAAAATGCACTTTCGCCGGGCATTCTGGTGTCGACGAATCACCTCCGCCCGAGAGCTGCACGCGCCCGGTTTTCGGAGTCTGTTGCTGAGCGTCAAGATTCGGTCGCGCGAGCAGGTTGCGGGTTTCTGCCCGGACGAGGGCGGGGGGGCGCAGCTGGGCCGGACGGAGTGTGCAGGCAGGCCGGCCCCGTGCCGAGTGATCAAGTGTTCGGCTACGCGCGACCGCTGAGAACGCATCGCGTGGTAACTGGGTCAGCGTCAGCGCAGCTGAGCTGCGAGTGCTGGAACGGTCGTCCTCGCTGCGGCGGCTGGAACGCGGCGGTCGGTGTGGTGCTGACCTAAGAGGGCGAGATGCGGCGCAGCCCACTAGCTGCTGGGTACTGCTGCAGGTGCGGTTGGTTTGGCGGAGAGAGGGGCGGTCGCGCAAGAGTGAAGTGCGTGGGTGCCTGTGCGACGCGTTTCGGGATGACGCTCCTGACGGTACGAATTCAGCCGGCTACGCATCCTCACAGGAAATCTGGTCGCGTGTGGTCGACAACGACAGGGAGGGTGTGCTGATTCCTGCGCGGAGGGGCAGAGCGACTGCATGATCGACGATGCGTGCAGGTCGCCCGGCGGCGTCGCGCTGCAGCCGGCTGCACGCCGTGGTTCCCATGAGCCCCTGGGCGTGCTGCCGTCTTCGCATGCCCGCGGCAGTGCGCCGCACGCGAGATTTCGTCAGGAGACTTGGTCGCTGGCGCGACGATTCGGTTGCGACGAGCGTACTCGCTGCTTTTGTTCAACAGCGCGCGTGGCGCGAACCGTCGTTATTGCAGACGTAACAGCCCTGTCCGAGGACGATCCGTCGCCGCTGGGACAGGGGTCTGCCGTTCGGACGACGGTACGCAAGCGTTTTCCACCGAAAGAAGCAGCTGACCCGCCAGATGCGCGCTTGCTGCTCTCAGCGCTGCGCGACCGGTCAGAATGGTGCCTCGCTCAGTGCCGATGAGCATCCTCGGACGACTCGGCGGTGAGGAGATCGAGGCTCTCTTCGGGCCGCAGCTCGTAGAAGGCCAAGCGGAGTCGCCCGGGCGGTGTGCCGAGCACGCGGTGGAAGATCTCCACCGCTTCGCGGGCGAAAGCGCGTTTCTGGTCGGT
>Ga0308409_1000064_pt1 | contig 67482 bp, 66 predicted proteins | sample HotsprSampleMSe4_FD_203469 | JGI IMG/M metagenome (GOLD analysis project Ga0308409, IMG submission 203469) | Hot spring phototrophic mat microbial communities from Mushroom Spring, Yellowstone National Park, Wyoming, United States - 20060912_MSe4 ... | reverse complement strand
GTCTATGGGTTCCAACTAACCGCAGATTACGAACGCTACTTGAGTCGGCACTTTAATCTTGTTTACAGAGACAAGGACGTATGGCTCTTCGCCACTAAGCAGCTCACGTCTTCAGCTCCACCACCCCCACGTCCCAGCCCAAGCGGGAAAGCCACAGGTGATAGTCCGACTCATGCAGCTCCGCCGAGCCGCTGAGGGCGACGATAACCGCCTCCAGCACGTTGGTGGCGAAGGTTTCGCCGTGGAAGACGGGAGTGGTGGTTAACAGCAGGTCTGCGCCGCGCTCACGCAGGAACTGCACATCCGCCTGCCGCACGGTGTTGGTCAGGATGACTTTCCCCGACAGGTCATGGGGGGCGTAACGGTGGATGTAGTGCCAGTCGCCTGCGATGACGTCTGCCCAGCGGAAGTAACGCTCCCAGCGGGGGGTATTTTGCTCCTGCTTCTCGCCGACGGGGTAGAGCCATTCGAAGGGCAATCGCACCACCACAGGCAGCACCACTCGCGCCAGGCGAGCCAGTGTGTGGATATCGCGGATAGGCAGCGGTAATCCAAGCGCGAACAGCGCATCGCCGAAGACGACGCTTCCAGCTTTCTCTGCCAGTGCCTCCGCCATGCCAAAGCGGTCCAGTGCGCTCACCAGCAGCACGTTTTGCGTGCTCCAGTCCAGCAACCCTCTCTGCTCGATGCGCTCCACCGCCCATCGCTCCAGCGTGTTCTTCAAGCCGCTGCCGTCCACCACCGGCGTGTGCCGCACGACCGAGACCAGCCGCTGTACGTCGCGAAAGGTGTAACGCCGTCCCTGCGCCCACAGATACAGGTCGCAGCCGCCCAAACCGATGGCGTCTACCTTGCCGTCCAGTTCTTTTAGCAGTTGCTGAAAGCTTTGCTTGTCGCCGTCGGTGCCGCGCCGCTCGATGCGCACCGGTGTTCCGAGGATTTCGGTTTCCAGCACTTTATCGCGCTTGCTGGAGCCGAGGCTGACCGAAACGATGTGTTTCATGGAGATTGCTCCCTGACCTCATGGGGCTCAGCAGGCATGGTTTCCTGTGCGGGTGATCTGGTGGACGTTGCCTGTCCTACCAGCACAATGCGCGGCTGCGGGCGATAATAATCGGTGGTAACCTTCTCGCGTATGGGAGGCTTGCCGGGCTCCTCGATGATGCGGTAGACGCTCACTCGCCAGCCGCGCTGCCCCTTGTCTTTGACTTTGCGCACGCCTGCGGGAAGGCTTGTGGTGGGAAAGGTCTTCTCCGGCGCGGGAATGACGGCATGAACAACTCTCTGCAGTTTCACAGCTCGCCGATAACGCTGCGCACCCAGCACCCGAACCACCATCGTGCCGTTCTTTGCCTCGGCAACCAGAGCGATGGGGCATGGCGTATTGTTGCGAAAACGCAGGTCTATTACCCCGTAAACCACCGTCGCGTCCAGCCCCGGTGGTGCGTAGTGGATGGGGAAGGCATGGTGGCTGCGCTGCACCATCTGCAGACCCGCTTGCAACGCCGCCATGTATACCGTGGTAGAGACCTGACACACCCCACCGCCATCGCCAGGCACCAGCTCGCCCTTCACTATCACCGGTGCTTTTCGGAATCCTTCGCGGATAGTACGGGGACCGACCACCTGGTTGTAGGAGAAGGTGTCGCCCGGCAGCAAGATGATGCCGTTGATGCTGGCGGCGGCTTTGCGGATGTTGTGGGCGCGGTTGCGCTCGCGCTCGGAGTAGTGCGTGCTGACAGCCGTCCATTCGGCGTCTATCTCACGAAGGTGCTCTCCCGTGATGCGCGGCGACACGTTTTCCATCGCGAGCGTACACACAGTTTGTCCACGGTGCACCGCATCCTGCAACAGGATTTCGGTGTTTGCCGGTAGGCGGTAGCCCGTTTTCTCAGGAACAATCTCCCACCGGCTGGGCGACAGATAGCGGAGTCGGGCATCCTGCGGCGCTACTTCTACCTGAGATCGCCACCGATTCAGCCAGCGCTGCAAGCTATTTTCATCGAAACCAATCACAGGAGCGATATTCTGAGGCACCCGATGCCCGGTGGAAGCGAGCACGATGCGCCACCACACCGGATAGCGGCGCGCCATCGCCTGCACACGTTGCAACGTCTTCTCTACGTCCCACGATGCCCCAAGTTCTACATAACGGACGCGGGCTTGCAGAACACCACCGTCGGGACGGAACGCCTGCACCACCAGCACGTTCTCCTGCCAGTAACGAGCGGCGGCTTCCAGCTTCTGGCGGCTGTCTGGAGACATCGGGTCAATATCCACACCCGCAACAGTCCAGATACCGGTTCGGTGAATGTGCGCCTGGCCGGCGAAAAACGAAATCACCCCCGCACCCGCCGCCACTATCATGAACCCAAACCAAATCATCAGGTGTGAGCGGCGGACAAGGGGCATTCGCGCTGCCTGTTTACTCAGGAGCTTCGTCTCCACGTGGTGCCCGTCACACTATCTTCTAGGATAATGCCCAGTTCGCGCAGGTCGTCGCGGATGCGGTCGGCAAGCGTCCACTCCCGTTTCTCTCGCGCCATCTGTCTCCACGCAATCGCTTTTTCAATCAACTGGAGGGCGAAGGAGTCATCCAAACCGCCTTCCTCCTCTTCCAGCCGCTGGATGCCGAGCAGATTGCCGAAGAGCCTCGCCGTCGCCACCAGTGACGCCAGGTCATTGCGGGCTTGCTCATCGTTTTGCACGTGGGCAGCAGTGGTCAAGCGGTTGATTTCGCTGATGGCATCGAAGAGCACGGAGATTGCCGCCGCCGTATTGAAGTCGCTATTCATGGCATCGGCGAAGCGGTGGTAGTAATGCTGGGCGATGGGAGCATCCTCTGGAGCGGCAGGCAAGACGCGCCTCGCGTTACGCAAGGCAGTTCGGATGCGCCGCAGGGCGGATTGTGCTTCCTGCATTCGCTCCCGGCTGAACTCGATGGGGCTACGGTAGGCGGTGGAGAGCAAGAACAGGCGCAACACGTCCGGTTCGAACTCTGCCAGTATCTCCTCAGCCGTGAAGAAGTTGCCTACCGACTTGCTCATCTTCTCCTGACGCAGGTTCACCGAACCCCAGTGCATCCAGTATCGGACGAACACACCGTCCAGATACGCCTCGCTTTGGGCGATTTCGTTTTCGTGGTGAGGGAACACCAGGTCGTTACCGCCGGCGTGGATGTCAAAGCCCGGTCCCAGATACTTCAGGCTCATCGCAGAGCACTCGATGTGCCAGCCGGGACGTCCCTTGCCCCAAGGGCTTTCCCAGTAAGGCTCACCGGGCTTGGCGGCTTTCCACAGCGCGAAGTCGGCAGGGTCGTCCTTGCGTTCGTCCACCTCGATGCGATAGCCTGCGCGCACCTCGTCCAGATTGCGCCCTGAAAGCTTGCCGTATTCGGGGAAGCTGGACACATCGTAATAGACATCGCCATCCACCACGTAGGCGTGTCCCTTTTCGATGAGCCGTTCGATCATACGGATGATTTCGTCCATGTTCTCGGTGACGCGGCAGTAATGCACGGGCAGGATGCCCAATCGCTCCATCACCTCGATATACTTTTGCGCGTATTTATCGGCGACCTCAGTGGGGGTAATTCCCTCCTGCGCTGCGGCAGCGATAATCTTGTCATCGATGTCGGTGAAGTTCTGCACCATGTGTACTTCATAGCCCAGATGCATGAGCCATCGGCGGACGGCATCGAACACGATAGCCCCTCGCACATGCCCGACATGGGGCGGTCCCTGTACGGTTAAACCGCAGGCGTAGATAGAGACCTTGCCGGGCTCTCGCGGAACGAACTCTTCCTCGCGTCGGGTGAGGCTGTTGTAGATTCTCAGCGGCAGCATGTGTCCCCCTCGTCGTGATGTGCATGTGTCAAGGTATGATACCGAATGGCGTCCAGTTCCCCGCCGTAGCGTTGAATCACTTCGTTCTGCTGGTCAATCTGCTTCTGCAAAATCTCTACCTGCTGTTGCAGTAATTCAATCTGCTGTCGCAGGTTCTGGATAATCTCATCTTCCGGGTCGATTTTGTTGATCACGTTATCCATGACGGGCGGCGGCTCTTCTACGCGCTTGCCGTCGCGGATGACGATGCGCCCCGGCACGCCTACTACCGTACAGTTCGGTGGAATGTCTTTGTTCACGACCGCGTTCGCGCCGATGCGGCAATTATCTCCGATGGTGATGGGACCGATGATTTTGGCGCCCATGCCAATCAGCACGTTGTTGCCGATGGTGGGGTGGCGTTTGACCCGCTCCAGCGTGGTTCCACCCAGCGTCACCTGATGGTACATCAGCACATCGTCGCCAATCTCAGCGGTTTCGCCAATCACCACCCCCATGCCGTGGTCGATAAAGAATCGTCGTCCGATCTTTGCGCCTGGGTGGATTTCGATGCCGGTTAGGAAGCGATTGATTTGTGATAGCAGGCGGGCAAGAAAAAGGAGACGATGGTTCCACAGCCAGTGGGCGACACGGTGCATCCATACGGCGTGCAGACCGGGGTAGGTCAGAACCTCCCAGACGCTACGCGCCGCGGGGTCTTTGCGGAAGACGGTTTCGATGTCTTCCCGAATACGCTGCCAAATACGCCACATAAAGGGTGCCTTTCGATTCTGTCATGCTGGTATAAAGAAGTATAGCATACCAGAAGGTAAGGTTTCAACGGCACAGCGGGTCGAGACTCATCCGACATTGTCGAAAGCGCACTGCAGATTTCGCAGGCTGACGGCGGCAATGGTTTCCGCACCGTCTGAATAATCGAACACCTCCACCGACACGTAGCCGTTATAGCCGACTTCCTGCAGTGTGCGCAGGATGGGCACGATGTCCACATCACCCATTCCGGGTCCCTTCAGGTTGGGGTCATTGGCATGGAAGTGCGCGAACCAGCCAGCGGACTCCCGGATAATCTGGGGAATGGGCTTGCCTTCGGAGCTCATCGCTTTGACGTCCAGGGTGATTCGGGCTGCAGGGCTATCCAGCGACTGCGCGAACCGAATGGCGTCTTCGGCACGGTTGAGGAAGTTGGTCTCTGCGGGGGAAAGCGGCTCGATGCACCAGGTTACGCCGAGCTCCTCCGCTGCCTTCACCGCAGGACGCAGGGTTTCTCGTGCCCAATCCCACGCCTGCTCGTACGAGATGCCCGCTAGCACACTGCGCTGTTTGGGCGAACCAAGAACCAGCACCTTGCCGCCGATGTCGGCGCAGAAGTGCGCCAGTGCCACGAGGTATTGTGCGGTGCGGCGGCGGACTCCGGCATCCGGAGTGGTGAGACCCAGACCCTCGGGCTTGACCAGCAGCCAGTGCAGTCCGGCAATCTCTATGCCTGCCTCGCGTGCCTGCCGGCGGATAGCCAAGCGTTCATCAGGCGTAATCTGCTCCACGCTGTCCGCCAGCGTGAACGGGGCGATTTCCACTGCGTGATAGCCCAGCTCCGCGCAGTAACGCATCACGCGCGATAGCTCCCAACCCTGAAACAGCTCATTGCAAATGGCAAGGCGCATGCATGACCTCCCCGACGGGTGTTGCGTCCATTGTATGGAAAACGCGAAGGGTTGTCAAGCGGAAAGGAATGTGTTCGAAAAGCCCTGCTCATGGATACCTCGGTAACTGAAAGTCTCCCTAGAAAAACCCACTTATCGGACGCCCATGTCAGTTTAACGAACACACTCCGCAGAGAGCAGGAATTGTCTGAAGAGCCATCGTAGCATGTTTTATGAACGTGCTCGTAGAGCGTATCATCACTTCTTGGTGCAGGAGAGACGCATGAAACCCAAAAATCCGCAAATCCCGTACACGCTGGATGAACTGCTGGGGCGGGGTCAGCCCCGTCGCTATTCAGGGAGGCAGCTGGACCAGATTGCCTTTCCGCTGGGAGGCATCGGCACTGGCTCTATCTCGCTGGGCGGGTGGGGGCAGCTGCGCGACTTTGAAATCTTCAATCGCCCACATAAAGGTCTGATGTTCGAATATACCTTCTTCACGTTGTACATACGTACTCCCGACGGCTCCTCTGTCACACGGGTCCTTCAGGGTCCGGTGGGCGGGGACAACTGGATAGGCGAGGGCAACGGCTTTGCTCATCGCGCCAGTGGCGCGGGTCTACCACACTTTCGCACCGCGGTGTTCGAGGGGGCGTTCCCCTTCGCCCGGCTGCATCTGGAAGACCCCATGATGCCGTTGCGTGTGCGGCTGGAGGCGTGGAACCCGTTTCTCCCCCTGAACCCCGACGACTCCGGATTGCCTATCGCCATTTTTGACTTTGCGCTGCACAATCCGACCGATGCGCCGGTGGAGGCGGTGCTATACGCCAGCATGGAGAACAAACTGGGCTATCCAGAAGTCGGTGGCGGCGTCATCGAGCCGTATCACAGCGATAGATTGCACGGATTGAAGATGTCCACACGCAAACACCATCCAGAATCGCCCCGCTACGGCACGATGGCGCTCGTGACGCCGCACCCAGACGTTCTGATACAGACGCACTGGTTGCGAGAGGCGTGGTGCGACACTTTAGAAGATTACAGGCGCCAAATCATGCAGGGCACACTCGCCGAGAAAGCCGAGGTGGCATACCGAGAAGAGGGTACGGACGTCGGTACAATCGCGCTGCGGGTCGCAGTGCCGCCCAACGCTGAAGTCAACCTCCCTGTGTGGATAGTGTGGCACATTCCCAATTTCGAGATGTACTGGTCGCCCGCCGAGCCAAAGCCTGTTTGGAAGAACTATTATGCCACCCTGTATCCCGATGCGATTGCCGTCGCGGAGTATGTGGCGCAGAACATCGCCCGACTGGAGGAGGATACCCGCGCCTTTGCGGATGCGCTCTGGTCGTCCACTCTGCCCGAGCCTGTGTTAGATGCGGTGAGCTCGCAAATCTCCATCCTGAAAACGACGACCTGCCTGCGCCTGCCTGACGGGACGTTCTATGGGTTTGAGGGATGCAATCCCCAGCATGGCTGCTGCGAGGGAACCTGCACGCACGTATGGAACTACGCGCAGGCGCTGGCATATCTGTTCCCGTCGCTAGAGCGCAGTATCCGCGAGAAGGACTATGCGATTAACCTGCACAAGGACGGGCACATGACGTTCCGGATGCCCCTGCCGTTGGGCACGATCCCCGAACCCACGTTCCACGCCGCGGCGGATGGGCAGATGGGCGGCATCCTGAAGGTGTACCGCGACTGGCAGGTCTGCGGTAACGACGAATGGCTACGCTCGCTGTGGCCAAGCGTGAAACGCGCTCTGGAGTACGCGTGGGTGCAGTGGGACAGGGACAAGGACGGCGTCATGGAGGGAGTTCAGCACAATACCTACGACATCGAGTTTCACGGTCCCAACACCATGATGGGCAGTTTTTATCTGGGCGCGCTTCGGGCAGCGGAGGAGATGGCGCGCTATCTGGGCGAAGGCGAGAAGGCAGAGGAATACCGCAGGGTCTACGAAAGCGGTCGAGCGTGGATGGATGAGCATCTGTTCAATGGCGAGTTCTACATCCATGAGGTGCGTCCCGCCTCGCCCGAGATGTCTAGTGACCCGCAAAGCCCCGACGCTCCCCGATACCAGCTGGGCAAAGGATGTTTGTCCGACCAGCTCATTGGGCAGTGGTATGCACGCATGTTGAGGCTGGGCGATCTGTTTGCGCCCGAACATGTGCGCAGGGCGTTGCAGTCGGTTTTCCGCTATAACTGGAAAAGCGACCTTTCGGAGCACGCCAATCCGCAGCGTATCTACGCTCTGAACGACGAAGCGGGCTTGCTGCTCGCAACATGGCCGCATGGTGGCAGACCGTTATTCCCGTTCCCGTACTCGGATGAGGTATGGACGGGCATAGAGTATCAGGTAGCGAGCCATCTTATCTACGAAGGCTTCGTCGAGGAAGGGCTGGCTATCGTGAAGGGGGTGCGCGACCGCCACAACGGCGAACGGCGCAACCCTTGGAACGAATTCGAGTGCGGCAACCATTATGCCCGCGCGATGGCGTCGTATGCGCTGTTGCTGTCCCTATCCGACTTTTTCTATTCTGCGCCGAGAGGGCTTCTGCGTTTTGCGCCGCGCATATACCCCGAGGATTTCGCCTGCTTCTTCTCGGTCGATTCGGGTTGGGGTATGGTGAAACAGACGTTTGGTGTGGGTTACAAGCGGGCGGAGGTGCAGGTTCACAGGGGCGGCGTCACGCTGCGCGAGGTGCAGCTCGGCTTCGCGTTGCAGCAGGCACGGGTGCAGGTGGATGGTCAAGCCGTATCGGTCACTGTCGTTCCGCTTGAGGACGGAGGCGTGCAGCTCACCTTTGCAGAGGCGGTGACGGTGCAGCAAGGGGAGACGTTGGTGATCGAGGGGGCTTAGAATCTACTCCTCCACCGGCGAGAAGTAGATAACGGTGACAATCTCCTCCATCGCGAGGGGGCGATCGTAAATGCGCTCCAGCAAGTCGCGCACGTCTTCGGCGGTGCGAAACTCTGGGTTCTCACGGCTGATGTCGCGTGGGGTGAGCTCTGCCAGCGGCTTCACCTCCACGCGGTCGATGATGGCGGTGAACAGCTTGTGTCTGCGGGCGAAGCGGTTGCCGACAGTGACCCATACCAGCTGCCCCGCGCGGTACTTGTCGGTCTTATCACCCAGACGAATGGTGACCGTCTTGCGATGGCTGCGCAACAGATTCTCGTAAATATCGGGATAAAAGTTCAATGCAAACATGGCGCTCACAGTTTCCTTTAGTCCTCACCGATTTGTTGTTGCAAGGCGTCGGCAGACAGTGTAAAGCGGATCGAATCTTCGACGAATTGTGTAATCAGTTCCTCTTCGTACAGCACGCGCACCTGCTCGCGCGTGTGTTCAATCTGCTCGGGCGGCGTGGAGGGGTCTTCCTCCATCCGGCGCAGCTTCGCTTCCAGTGCCTGTCGCAGCTCGCGTAGTGTGGAGGCTCGGGGCTTACCGTCCAAGAAGTCTTCGATGACCCGCTCCACGTCGTCCATAGACCGTTTTACTTCAGCAGATGTGCTTTATCGGTTTTCTCCCACGGGAACTCCGGATGACCAAAGTGCCCGTTCTTAGCGGTACACAGATAGCATACGTTTTCCGTCAGCAGACCGAGGTCACGGATAATGGAACGCGGGCGAAAATCGAAGATGTCCATCACCCGCTTCAGGATCTGCTCTTCAGGAATGGTGTTCGTGCCAAAGCAGTCGATGGTCAGGGAGACCGGTTCAGCTCGTCCGATGGCATATGCGATTTGCAATTCGCATCGCTCTGCCAACCCTGCTGCCACAATGTTCTTCGCCACGTAGCGCATCATGTAGGTTGCCGAGCGGTCCACTTTGGTGGGGTCTTTGCCGGAAAACGCGCCGCCACCGTGTCGAGCCATGCCGCCGTAGGTATCCACCATGATTTTGCGACCGGTGACGCCCGTGTCCGCCTGCGGTCCTCCGATTTCGAAACGCCCTGTGGGGTTGCACAGGAAGCGGAAGTCTCCTTTGTTGAACGGCTGATAGTGCTTCAGCACCGGCTCTAATACGTGCTCTTTGACGATTTCCATCACGTCCTGTTGTGAGAGGCGCAGCTCATGCTGAGCGGAAATCAGCACCGTGTCGATACGATAAGGCTTGCCATCCACATATTCGATGGTCACCTGCGACTTGCCGTCGGGGCGCAAGCCGAGTTCTGGATTCTGCTTGCGCACCTGTGCCAGCTGGCGGGTGAGGTGGTGCGCAATGGTGATAGGCACGGGCATCAGCTGTTCGGTTTCGGTGCAGGCATAACCGAACATCATGCCCTGGTCTCCCGCGCCGCCGGTGTTGACGCCCTGTGCGATGTCCGGCGATTGCTTCTGGATGGCCACCAGCACGCCAGTGGTATCGCCATCGAACCCGTAGTCGGTGTGTGTATAGCCGACCTCGTTGATGGTTTTTCGCACTACATCGGGGATTTCCACGTAGCCGTGCGTGGTGAGCTCACCGGCGACGACCGCCAGCCCGCGTGTGAGCAGTGTTTCGATTGCTACCCGCGAGTACTCTTCGATGGGCAGGTTTGCCTCGCGATCCTGTTTCAGGCATTCGTCCAGAATGGCATCGCTAATCTGGTCTGCCAATTTATCGGGGTGTGCCTCGGTAACGCTTTCCGAGGTAAAAAGCATCCGTCTTGCCATCTTGCTGTCCATCCTTTTCCGCCCAATCAGGCATGGGAATGTGTTCATCAAAAGCCGCCGAGGTATCGGCGGCTGCCTAATATATAACACAACTCCGTACCCGAAGTCAACTTTCGAGGGGGTTGTTCGAGAATTGGCGGCTGAATGGATAGAACACCTAACCCCCTTGCCCCCTTCCCTGCAAGGGAAGGGGGAACGCCCCTCTCCTCGTAGGAGAGGGGACGGGGGTGAGGTAACAAAAGGGGCATCAAGAACGCCTCTGTCCTTGAGCTAAAACCAACTTCTCAACAATTCTCGAACACCCTCACTTTCGAGACCTCATGGAAGCCGAGAGCGACAATAGCTCAAGGCCAGTAGTGGTCGTAAAAAAGCGTATCGTAAAGCAGCTTACCCAGCGCAACGACGACTCCGAACACTACCACCGCCTCCCGATAGTTCAACACGCTCGAAGGCAGCATGGGCAGGGGGACCCACAGTAAAAATCCCCCTCCCGCGAGCACCAGCAGGCTTGCTCGCAGCAGCCTTCGCCAGCGTATGGAAGTGTTCACGTTCCACCTCAGGCGCGGATGATTTCGCGCTTGACATCCTCATCCGCAAGGTCGATGAACTCGTCTGCCTGCCGTCGTAGCTCGTCGGCAATCATCGGGGAGAGTGTGCGGATGGTGCTCACTACTGCCACGCGCACACCCTTCATCTGCACCGCTTCCACCAGCCGCCGAAAGTCGCCATCCCCACTGAAAAGCACTGCACGGTCGATATGGTCTGCCAGCAACAGCATGTCAATGGCAAGCTCGATGTCCATGTTTCCCTTGATTTCATATTGTCCTGTGGCAGGGTTGTAGTAGCGCTTCTGCGGCTTGGTGACCACCGTGTAGCCGTTGTAGTCTAGGTAGTCTAGGAAGCTAAGCATCGGGTCGAACTCGCCTTCCCGACGCGACGCATAGTAAAAAGCGCGAAGCAACCTACCTCCTCGCGAGAAGTAACGCAACAGTTTCCCGAAATCGATGTCCCAGCCCAACTGCTGCATGGTGTAGGTCAGGTTGGGGCCGTCAATGAATATAGCAATGCGTTCCATAGGGCGCACCTCCTCTCGCCCGCTAAAACCTTTCTCAGCGCGCCTCCAGGCGCGCACTGGTTCGACCAGACTCGCCTCGGTTGACCGACAAGGTTTTCTTTCACAGGGAAAGTTTTGCCCGCCCAGGGTGTATGCCCCATCATGTGGTCACCGCCTCCTCCTCTTCCTCTTCATCGACAGCCGGAAGCGTTTTGAGTACTTCTTCTGCGATGATTCGTTCGGTAACAGGCTCATCGCCAACGATTTTGCCATCGCGGAACCGCACGATACGTCGGGCATGGCGGGCAATGTCCCATTCGTGGGTGACCAGCACAATCACTTTGCCTTCGTCGTTAAGCTTCTGGAATATCGCCATAATCTCTTCGCCGCGGCGGGTATCCAGGTTTCCCGTAGGCTCGTCCGCCAGAATCACTGCAGGCTCGTTCACCAGTGCCCGAGCAATGGCGACGCGCTGTTGCTCACCGCCCGACAGCTCGTTGGGGCGCGAGTGGAGACGGTGTGCCAGCCCCACCGCCTCTAGAGCGCGCTTCGCTCGCTCGTGGCGATCACGGAACCGTCCGTTATACAGCAGCGGCAGTTCCACGTTACGCAGAGCGGTGGCACGCGGCAGCAGGTTGAACTGCTGGAACACGAAGCCAATCTTGCGGTTGCGGATTTCCGCCAGCTGGTTGTCGGTGAGTTTGGCGACTTCCACCCCGTCCAGTTTGTAAGAACCGCTGGTTGGGCGGTCTAGGCAACCGATAATGTTCATGAAGGTGGACTTTCCCGAGCCAGACGGACCCATAATCGCCACGAATTCGCCCGGGTATACCTTCAGCGAAACCCCGCGCAGGGCGTGTACATGCGTCTTGCCCAGAATGTAGGTTTTGTGTACGTCTTGCACATCGATGACCGGTGTCATTCCCACTCTTCCTCCAGTTGTTGCATCAGTTTTCGGAGCGGCGGTATCATCTTGCGATACTCCACGAGGAAAGCATCATGCCCGTAGGCGGAATCCATCTCGAAATACTCCGAACGCTTGCCCAAACGTTTCAGCATCTCGTGGATTTCGCGCATCACGTAGGGCGGGAACAGGATATCGGAGCGTATGGAGATGAGCAGTACACGCGCCTGAATACGGCTGAGCGCCTCTTCCAGACTGGCGTATCCGCGGCTGATGTCGTGCAGATCCATCGCCTTGCTCAGGTAGAGATAGCTGTTGGCGTCGAAGTCGCGCTTGAGCAGCTTCTCACCCTCCTCATGAAGGTATCGTTCCACATCAAAGCGGGCATGCAGGTCATGCTCCAGTGCGCTCTCCTCGCTGGCAGGCTTGCGTCCGAACACCTGTTGCATAATCTCGTCGGAGAGATAAGTGATGGTGCCTATCATGCGGGCAAGCGCGAGCCCCTGTCGCGGTTTTTCGCCGTCTTCGTAGTACTCGCCCTTGCGCCAGTTGGGGTCGAGCATGATGGCACGCCTGCCCACCTCGTTGAAAGCGATGGCTTGCGCCGACAGCCGCGCACTGCAGGCGATGGGCGCGACCGCGTCCATAAAGTCAGGATACATCACTGCCCATTCCAGCGCCTGCATACCGCCCATCGACCCGCCGGTAACCAGCTTGAGCCTTCGCACGCCGAGATGGTCCAGCAGCACCCTCTGCACGCGCACCATGTCGCGGATGGTGACGATGGGGAAGCGCAGTCCGTACGGCTTGCCGGTGCGCGGATCGATGGAGGCGGGTCCTGTGCTACCCCGACAGCTGCCCAGCACGTTGGGCGCGATGACGCAGTATTTCTCGGTGTCGAACACCTTGCCTGGACCGATGAGACCGTCCCAGTAGCCCACCGTGCGGTTGTACGGTGCATACTTTCCCGCAGCGTGCGAGCTGCCTGTCAGCCCGTGCAGAACCAGGATGGCGTTGTCGCGGGTGGCGTTGAGTTCGCCATACACTTCGTAAGCCACATCCACGCGCGACAACGTCTGTCGGTTCTCCAGCACAAAGGGCTCTTCGGGCGAGGCGAAGGTGAATATGTGCTTCACGATGTTTTCGCCTACCGAAGCGACCGCTTCGTCCTCCTCCACCGGCAACAGGTACGCTGCAGACTCCGTGCTCATCCCACCACCCACTCCTCGGCGCCGTTGACGCCGATAGTGCTGACGGTGATGCCCTGTTCTTTCAGGAACTCGATGGCGCGGTGCAGCTGTGCTGACGAACCGGTGAGCTCCAGAAAGACAAAGCCCCCAATGTGCGGGTCGATATTCGCACGGCGGATGTTGGGTATCAGGTCAAACTCCTTCACCAACCGGTAGACGATAGGCTCTTTGACCCGCTCCAGCGGGAAGTTCAGTTGCACGCGAATGGTTTCCACCGCGTCTTGTTGCTCTACAGGCATGGATTATTCGCCCTCCTTCAGGAATTAAGACGCAACAACTGCGTCCGCCGTTGCCATCCACGAGGAAGTTTTCCCGTATCAGTGTACCCCAATTCGCAGCGGCTGAAGAACCCTCATGCCAGTTCCGCGATTAGATTCGGCAACGGTACATGTCGCCTGCAACCCAGACACCCGACTTTAAATTAGAGATAACAAAGGGACGCGGAAAATGCTTGTAATCGACGAAAAAACTACTTTACGCGGCGAGGAAGAGGTGCTATAATCAGGATGAGTATACTTTGTGACGTGAAAGGAGGTAGATTATCCAATGCGAATCTCTGCATTGCTGGTAGCCGTGGCGCTGGGCGTGCTGGCTCTGACAGCGGAGGCGCAACTCACCGTCGGCATCAACGCCGTCAACAACGCCACCATACAGCCTGCAGGCCCTCGGACGGGGGTTAACGGCAAACGGTTTTTCAACATCGAGGGTAACAATTTTGGCCAATTCGCGAGTTTTGGCGTGGTGGACTTTTCTGCCGCTGGCCTCAACCTAACTCTGCCTGTGGTCGACATCCAGTCCATCACCCTCAAGCTGTATGATGCACCCGCCAGCTTCAGTGCAAACGGCACCGTGCGCTTCTGGCTGAGTGAAGACACCGCCACCGATATTGAGCCCGGAACCTCACCTTTGCGCTGGGACGCAACTGCACTGCCGGATGGTGTTGGCACGCAGCTGAGCCCGGTGCATCTTCTGGGCACGGGTGCGTACATCAAGACTGCCAACGACACGGAGTTTGTGTACGCCCTTTCCCTTCCAGCTGCAGCAAAGCCGTACCTGGTCGGTCAGATTAATAGTGCGGGAAAGATACGCCTGGTCGTGACTCCAGCCGAAGATACAGTCGCAGCGACCTACGCGGGCTATAATAACGCGAACATCCGCGCACCGCGTTTGGAAATGCAACTGGTGCCCGTGCCGGAACCTGCCTCGGTAGCGGTCTTGCTGCTGGGATTAGGAGGCTTGGCAGGAGCGTCATTGCGGAGGCGTGGGCGCTAATCCGCCTCCTGTGTTAGCCCGGGAGTACACTCCCGGGCTACTACTTGGCAACCGGTTCTGACGGCGGCTTCTCCAACCCTTTGCTGGGCGCAACCCCCAAAGCGGCAAAATACATCTGCACTCCTTTGTTAGCAATGAGAGAGCCTGCCAGCGTCATCACAATCAGCAATCCCAGTTTTTTCAGAACCTCTATCCCGATTTGTCCCAGCCTCGGCAGGGATTTGTCGGCGGAGGGAAGGGGGGCGGTGAACATCTGATGCGCCTCTCGGAACACAATCCATAGCACACCGACGCCCAGCACAAAAACGGCGATACCCAACAACCGACCGACCCAGTCTCCTCGTATCTTCAATGCCACATGCCCCCATTTGGAGTCCCAGTATATGTTATCGGAAAGAGCGCAAGATGGCAAGCTGTGTGCGCTTGCCCTGCAAGCTACTACTGTGCTATTATACAGGTGGTGAAACCGTACGTAGAGGAGTAACTGGCATGGAACCCTTGATTTACGAGCTCTCCTCGCCGGGCAGATGCGGTGCAAACTTGCCGGAGTGCGATGTTCCAGAGCGACCAGCGGAGGACCTGCTTGGCGCGGAGAACCTGCGCGACGACCTTCCTCTGCCTGAGGTCAGCGAACTGGACGTCATAAGGCACTTTGTGCGCCTTTCGCAGCGCAACTACGGAATCGAGATTGGCTTTTACCCGCTTGGTTCCTGTACCATGAAGTATAACCCGCGTGTACACGAGAAGGTCGCCTCCCTGTCGAACTTCACCCAGCTGCATCCACTGCAGCCCGAGACGACCGTGCAGGGCGCGTTACAGCTGCTGTGGGAACTGCAGCAATGTCTGGCTGAGATTGCGGGTATGGATGCGGTCACCCTGCAGCCTGCTGCGGGGGCGCATGGCGAAATCCTCAGCCTGATGGTCTTCAAAGCATATCATGCCAGCCGTGGGGAGGCGGCACAACGTAAGGTGGTACTCGTACCCGACTCGGCGCACGGAACCAACCCGGCCTCGGCAGCATCCTGTGGCTTCACCGTGCGCACCCTGCCCTCTGACGAGCGCGGTTGCATTGACCTGAAAGCCCTGCGCGAGGCAGTGGGACCGGATACCGTCGGGTTGATGCTGACCAATCCCAACACGCTGGGGCTGTTTGAGACGCAGGTGCGCGAAGTGTGTGATGCTGTACACGCGGCGGGGGGACTGGTGTACTGCGACGGGGCGAACATGAACGCCCTGCTGGGTATCGCCCGACCAGGCGACATGGGGTTCGACGCGGTGCACTTTAACCTGCACAAGACCTTCTCCACGCCGCACGGTGGAGGCGGCCCAGGCGCGGGAGCCATTGCGGTCAAAGCCTTTCTGGAGCCGTTTCTGCCTGTGCCGGTAGTAACGCGTCTCTCCGACGGCAGCTTCGCACTGGATTACGACCGTCCACACAGCGTCGGACGTATCCACTCGTTCATGGGCAATTTCCTGAACGCAGTACGGGCATACGCCTACATCCGAACATTAGGACCGGACGGGCTGAAAGCGGTTGCGGAGCACGCCGTGCTGAACGCCAACTACCTGCGGGTCAAGCTGCAGGACATTTTGCCTGCTGCCTACGACCGCATGTGCATGCACGAATGCGTGCTGACCGCGCAGCGCTACAAGACAGAGTACGGGGTGCGCGCACTGGACATCGCCAAGCGGCTTATCGATTACGGATTCCACCCCCCGACGATGTACTTCCCGTTGATTGTGCCAGAGGCGCTGATGATCGAGCCGACGGAAACGGAGAGTGTGGAGACGCTGGACGCCTTTGTGGAGGCACTGCACCGCATCGTCGAGGAGGCGCGTGAGCATCCTGAGCTGCTTCATGAAGCCCCCCATCACACGCCTGTGCGCCGCCTGGACGAGGCGAAGGCAGCAAAGGAGCTGTGCGTCTGCTGGCAGCCGTGAGCGGTATCTGGAGGCTGATACAGGACGGCGCTGGCCACGCCGCCTGGAACATGGCGGTGGACGAGGCGATACTGGAGGCTATCATTGCGGGCGAGCAGCCTCCAACGGTGCGCTTTTATCGCTGGGCAAAACCCTCTGTCTCCCTCGGACGCCTTCAGCGGGCGGAAAAGGTGTTGAACATGTCCCTGTGCCGCGAGCGCGGTATCCCTGTGGTACAGCGGCTGACTGGGGGCAAAGCGGTGCTGCACGGGCATGACCTGACGCTATGCGTGGTGGCACCTTTGCGCTCGTTCGCGCCTGCACGTCGGGTGCTAGAAGTGCACCTGCGGCTGGTAACTGCGCTGGCACGGGGTTTCAGGATGCTGGGTGTCGATACCCGTCCCGTGGTGCAGGTGGAACGGCACCTCGTCAAGGGTTCTCACGTCAACTGCTTTGCTCATGCGTTGCCAGGGGACCTGACCACGGAAGAGGGCGTGAAGCTGGTCGGGGGGGCGCAATATCGGCGGGCAGAGGTCGTGATGGAGCAGATGAGCATCCCTGTTGCGCCGCTCCCCGAGTCGTTGCACGGTGTGCTGCAGCCTTGGCACGAGCCTGACGCATCGCCTCTCTTAGGCATACCCTATGAACAGCTTACAGCCGTGCTGCAGAAGGGGTTATCCAGTGAGTTTGGCGTGGACTGGCGACTTGCCGCGCTGAGTGCGTGTGAAGCCGCCCGCGCCGATGCACTGCAGCGCGGCTATCTAGTCGAAGAGGCGTGACCAGACTCGCTCGGCTGCTTCCTTGCCATGCTTGATGCAATCGGGCACGCCGACTCCCCGAAACGCCGAACCCGCCAGAACCAAATTCGGGAAGTTAGAGAGCGACTGTTCGATACTCTGCACACGCTGCAAGTGTCCCACTTCGTACTGGGGCATAGCTTTGAGCCAGCGATCCACCCGCACCAGAACGGCTTTGCCGCGAATCCCCAAGAGAGGACGCAGAGCATCCTCCGCCATAAGTGCCAGCTGGTTCTCCTCCTGCTGTTCCACTATCCGGTCTTCTCCAGCGTAGCCGATGAACGCCCTGAGCAAGACATGACCATCCGGCGCGCGTCCCACCCATTTACTGGAAGACCACGTGCAGCCTGTAATCGGAAACGGCTCGCCCCGCGGTACCAGAAAACCACTGCCGTTTAGAGGATGTTCGATTGCCTCACGCCGGTAGGCGAGCGAGACCACTGCAGTGGAGGCGTACGGGATTTCAGATAGTCGCTTTGCCGCATCCGCCGCGATGGGACGCAACCATTTTGCTGTTGCATAGGCGGGTGTGCAGAGGATCACCGCATCGGCGGGCAGGGGCTGTGCCTCATGAAGCAGCACCTGAAGCCGGTTATCTGGCAACGGCGCGATGCCGACCACTCTGGTGCAAAGCCGAATATCTATCTCTTGAAGGTTCCGCGCTAGTTGTTCTACGAGGCTGCCCATCCCATCCCGCAATGCCACAAAGGGCGACGCGGGGCGGTTGCCCTTGTCGGGCGGTCGCTGGCGTCGCAGGTGCAGCAGCCCGCGCGTGATGCTGCCGTGCTCGCGCTCCATCTTCCAATACATGGGGTAGACTGCTGCCATGCTCAGCCGGTCAGGGTGACCGGCGTGTACCCCTGCCATGAGTGCCTCGGCAAATTTTTGTGCGAACTCCCTGCCGAATCGACGGCGCAGGAAGGTGCCAAGAGACTCGTCGTCCGCGCCTCGAAGCGCAGGCACGAAGCCCTCCATGCTGGCACGCAGCTTGCCCCAAAGAGAAAGGAACGACGCCCGCCACAACGCCTCCGGCTTCTCGGGAACCAGAGAGACCAGCTCGTGTGGCACGGGGTGCAGCTTGCCCTCAATGAGCATAAAAAACTGGCGGGCGGACGGGGCGATGATATCCTCTTCCATGCCCAGTTCACGGCACAGCTGCAGCGCCCAGGGCTTTTGCGCAAGGAACGAGTCGGGCCCCGTATCTATGAGAAAACCATCCTGCCGAACAGTGCCCAACTTCCCACCGAGGTGGTCTTCCTGCTCGATGAGCGTCACACGAAGCGACATGCCTGTCTGTTGACGCAGGCGTTGCAGGGCGTATGATGCCGAGAGCCCTGTGATGCCGCCTCCAACGATGACCACATGCGGGATACTCATTGCGCGTGCACCGAGTCAATCAGCACCTGAACGTTCTCAATCGGCGTCTCCGGAAGAACACCGTGTCCCAGATTGAAAATGTGGCCTGGGCGCCCGCCCGCCCGTCGTAGCACGTCCTGCACCTCCGCTCGAACGGTGTCTGCCGATGATAGCAACACAGCGGGGTCCAAATTACCCTGAATAGCGCAGCGATAACCGAGACGCCCCCACGCTTCGTCCAGCAGCACCCGCCAGTCCACCCCAATGACATCAGCCCCAGTCTCTTGCATGGCTTCCAGAAGAGAAGCGGTACCCGTGCCAAAGTAGATGATGGGCACACCAAGTGGCTGCAGGGCTGTGATAATCTCCTGCATCACAGGCAGGATGTACCGGCGATAGACCGCAGGGCTTACCGCACCCACCCAGCTGTCGAACAGCTGCACTGCCTGCACCCCCGCCTCAATCTGCATCCGCAGGTACCGGGTGATGTTTTCTGCCAGTGTCTTCATCAAGCGCATCCACAACTTAGGTTCGCGGTATATCATCGCCCGCACGCGGCTGTAATCGCGCGACGGACCTCCCTCGATCAGGTATGCCGCTAAAGTGAAAGGCGCTCCAGTAAAGCCGATGAGAGGTACCTTTAGTTCGCGCCGCAGGATGCGGATGCTCTCCGCCACAAAGGGCAGGTCGTCTTGTGGTTCCATCACGCGCAGCGCGTTGATGTCCTCTTCCGTGCGCAGCGGTTGGGCAATGACTGGACCCACGTTCTCTTTCAGGGCGAAAGATACTCCCATCGCCAGGAAAGGAACAGTCAGGTCGGAGAAGAGTATCGCCGCGTCCAACTCGAACCGGCGCAGAGGCAGCAGGGTTACCTCCGCCGCCAGGTCAGGGTTGGTGCACAGTTCCAGCATCGCGTGCTTCTCTCGCAGCCGACGGTATTCGGGCTGATAGCGTCCCGCCTGACGCATCAACCACACTGGAGTAACATCCACCGGCTCGCGACGACACGCCCGTAGGAAGCGGTCATTCAATCTGTTCATCCCGCCAGACCCTCTTTCAGCGCGGCAGCAAATGCTTTTGCCGTGCGCTCGACGTGCGATTCGGTGTGAGCCATACTGACGAACCATGCTTCCAGCGGCGAGGGGGGCAGAAACACCCCTCTTCTGAGCATCGCTTGAAATACACGCGAGAACATCTGTCGATTGGTGCGCAAGGCAGTTTCGCTGTCCGTCACGGGGCATTCGCTAAAGAACACACTCAGCATAGAGCCGACGCGGTTGATGTGGGCAGGCACGCCCGCGCGATACACGGCTTCCTGCAACAGACCGTGCAGCTGCGCGCATCGCTGCTCGAGCTGCGTGTAGCGAGCCTCGTCCAGTAGGCGCAACGTCGCCAGCCCAGCCGCCATCGCTAGCGGGTTACCCGATAGCGTCCCCGCCTGATACACGCTTCCCAACGGTGCGACCATCTGCATCAAATCCCGCCGACCGCCGTATGCGCCAACTGGTACCCCACCGCCTATCACTTTGCCAAGGCAGATAAGGTCTGGCGCCACCCCATACAAGCCCGCTGCGCCCTGCCTAGAGAGGCGAAAACCGGTCATCACCTCGTCGAATATCAAAAGTGCACCATGCTGCTGGGTGATTTCTCGCAGGGACTGCAGAAACCCCGGCGCAGGGGGGACTACGCCCATGTTTCCTGCCACCGGCTCCACAATGACAGCGGCAATCTGGTCGCCGGCTTGGCGGAAAAGCGCCTCCACGGCATCTACATGATTGTAAGGCGCGACAAGGGTATGTTGCGTCATTTCAGCAGGCACGCCCGCGCTATCGGGCAGAGAGAACGTCACCACACCAGAGCCTGCCTTTGCCAGCAAGTGGTCGGCATGCCCGTGATAGTTTCCCTCAAACTTGACAATTTTAGGGCGACCCGTGGCTGCGCGGGCTAGTCGCACGGCACTCATGGTGGCTTCTGTGCCCGAGTTGACGAAACGCAACATCTCGACCCACGGTAGTGACCGACAAATCTCTTCCGCAAGCAATATCTCTGCTTCGTGCGGCGCACCGTAGCTGGTACCTCGCGCCGCAGCCGCTCGGATGGCACCCACTACTGTCGGGTGGCTATGTCCTAAAATAATGGCTCCCCACGAACAGACATAGTCTACGTAGCGGTTACCATCTACGTCGGTTAATACTGCCCCCTTTGCTGAAGCGACGTAGAAGGGGGTGCCTCCCACGGCGCGAAACGCCCGCACCGGACTATTCACCCCTGCAGGCATGAGCTGCTGCGCGCGTTCGTAGAGGTGTTCTGAGTGTTTCGTATGCATGCGTTCTGCCTGATTGTATGACTGTTTTCTTCTATTATACCCCGACGAGTTGGAGGTGAACATTTTTGGCACAGCCGAGCGCGATGGTGAGGAGGTCGTGATTGTTGGAGAAAGCAAATCGCAACTCTCCAAAAACGACGTTGACCGTTTTCTGCGTCGCACGATAGACGTTCTGCGCGGTCTGTACCCGCAGATTTTGCCGTTGCTGGTAACCCATATGACCTCCGAACCGGACGTGGAGGAGTACGCCAGAAGCCTTGGGGTTGCATTGTATTACTCTTATGAGTTGTAAGCGTCTCCCCCAGTCATTGTCTCTCCTGGAAACAAGGGGGAGTCTGTTGCTCCTGCATCCCTGCGGGTGCGTAGCCCTGCTGCAACGCCTCCTCCGAGACGTAGGGGCACAACGGATCGCTCTCCAGCGGGTCGCCCGTGTAGGCGAAGGCGCGTGCCCGAGAACCGCCGCACACCTGGCGGAAGTCGCAGTAGCGGCACTTTCCTTTCAGCTGCCCAGTATCACGCAGAGAGACGAACAGTTTGGCGTGACGGTAGATGTCCACAGGACTTTGCTCTCGCACGTTGCCTGCCCTGATCGGCAGGAAGCCTGACGGATACACGTCTCCGATGTGCGAAATAAAAACAATACCTGCTCCGTCCCGGATGCCGAACCCACGGCGGATGGTTTCTGCAGCGCGAGTGGACTGCTCCACCAGATTGTGTTGCAGCACGACACGGCGATAGTGCGGTGCCTCGGTGGTTTTGATGTCGAGCTTGCCTTCGTTAGCCTTGTCGAACAGCCACTCGCAGATGCGCTCGCTGTGCGCTGGGGAGACCTCTTCCAGCCCCTTGCCGCGTCCCACCTGGATAAGGAAGAAAAGGCTCCATCGCGCGGCACCAAGCCCCGTAATTAAGTCATACACTGCAGGCAGGTCGTCTGCCGTCTGGTTGCACACCAGCGTGTTCACCTGTATCGGTAGCTGCGCGTCGCGCGCCCACTGCGCCGCGCGTACGGTTTGCTCGAAGCTGCCTGGCACCTGGCGGATGCCGTCATGCCGTTCGGCGGTGGCGCCGTCGATACTGATTGCCATCATCCAGATGCCTTCTTCTTTGAATCGCTGCACGATGTTTGGCGTCAGCGCGTAGGTTCCGCTGGGCGTGATGGCTACAGTAAAGCCCCGTTTTCGTGCTGCGCGAATCAGGTCCCATAGGTCAGGGCGCTTCAGCGGGTCTCCGCCCGTGATGACGATGTGGGGTAGGGGATTACCGAACTCTGTCAGCTGCTCCAGCAGACGGTAGCCTTCCTCGGTAGTCAGCTCGTCGGGGTGACGGTCGGGCACCGCCTCTGCGCGGCAGTGACGGCAAGCCAGTTCGCACGCGCGGGTCAGCTCCCAATAAACCAACAGCGGTCGCTGATGAATGTCTATCATCGTATCACCCCCATGTCTGGAGAAACTCTTGGGTCGGCTGGTACAGGGCGGTGTAGATAGGTGTGTCGCGCAGGGTATACACTCGAGCCTGCGTCGCTCGTAGCGCGCTCACCAGCTCCGAGAACTCCGCTAGGTCGTCAGTCTCATAGACCACCACAAACTCCTGGTCTTGCAGCCCAGTGGAATAGAGTAGTAGTTGCGTGATTTCAGGATACTGCCTGCCGACCTTGATATGCTCGTTCATCATGCCCTGGCGGGCGTCTTTGCTCATCAGGTACCAGTCTGATGTCTTCGCGAAAGGATAGACGATGAGATACGGTCGTCGCTTCTCATCGAAGGGGCTGAGCTCCTGCTCGGATTTGCCCGGGGCGTACACGGAAGGGCGAGTAAACCCCCACAAGGTGTTCACTGGTTTCAAGTAGCGGCGCCAATGCGTGGTCGTGTGTGCGTAGCGCAGGAAGAACTGCGCGGCTATCTCGTTCTGCTCGGCGACAACCGCGCTCCACAGCATGATGTCCGCTTCGGGACGTGCTGGAAAAATGCTGTAGGTGAACACGCGCTCTCCCAGTGATGCTGCCTGCTCCAGCATCTGGTGCAGAAACGCCCGGCGGCTCGCGCTGTCCGTGGACCAGTATGCTTCGTTAAAAGCGAAAACACCATAGTGGTTTAACTGTCTTTCAGCCATCGTGCTGCCTCCTTTGCCAGATAGGTAATAATCAGGTCGGCTCCAGCACGGCGGAAGGCCATCAGCATCTCCAGACCAACCGCCCTTTCGTCAATCCACCCCTTGTCCGCCGCCGCTTTCAACATCGAATACTCGCCGCTGACATTATAAACTGCTAGGGGCACATCTACCGCCTCCCGCACGCGATGCACCACGTCCAGATACGCCAGCCCCGGCTTGACCATCACGATATCTGCCCCCTGCGCCACATCGGCAAGCACCTCACGCACCGCCTCTCGTGCATTGGGGGGATCCATCTGATAGCTGCGCCGGTCACCGAATTGTGGGGCAGAGTCCGCCGCTTCCCGGAACGGTCCGTAAAACGCCGAGGCGTATTTGGCGGAGTACGCCATGATTGCCGTTTCGGTGAAGCCAGCCTCGTCCAGCTTCTCACGGATTGCCTGCACCTGCCCGTCCATCATCGCGCTGGGCGCCACGATGTCCGCACCCGCCTCCGCGTGTGTCAACGCCATCTCCGCTAGAACCGTCAGCGAAGAGTCGTTGTCCACGTAACCGTCCTTACGGATGATGCCGCAGTGTCCGTGTTCGGTATACGCACAAACGCACACGTCGGTGACGACTACCAGATCTGGATTAATCCGCTTGATGGCGCGGATCGCCTGCGGCACCACACCTTCGCGGTCGGTTGCGTACGACGCATGCGCATCTTTGTAGGGGGAGACCCCGAATAGCAGCACCGCGGGAATGCCCAGATGCGAAATCGCCTCTATCTCTGCGGGTAGCAGGTCTACGCTCAGGCGGAACTGCCCAGGCATCGCGCCAATCGGTTCACGCCGCTGGGTGCCTTCCTGAACGAACAGCGGGTAGATGAAATCGTCGGGATGCAGGTTGTGTTCCTGCACCATCTGTCGCAGGGTCTTCGTGCGACGCAGGCGTCGCAGCCGGTAAGAGGCATCCAACGTCTTCTCACGGATAAGCATGGTAATTCACCTCATCCAGTATTGCCTGAACCAGTCCCTGCATGGTATGTTCGGTCGCGACGCGGGCGGGCTGGTAACCCAGCTCGCGCACCGCATCGGCTGTAATCGGACCGATGCAGATGATTGGTACCTGCGCCAGCCAATCTGCTCGCCCTGATTCCTCCAGCATCTTCGCCAGCGAACGTGCAGCAGAGGGACTGGTGAGCGTTATTAGGTCGGGGGTAGGCAGGTTGGATATGGCTACAGGATCCACCCCCGTCTCTTGTTGTACCCGATAGACCGCCACTTCCGCCACTTGTGCGCCTCGCCGTTGTAGTTCTCTTGCCATCTCCTTGCGGGCGATGTCCGCGCGGGGCAACAGAATGCGCAAGCCTTGCACACATGGCAGGGCGTCTGGCAGCGCGTCGGACAGAAACTGTTCGGGAACGACATCGGGAGGGCGGCACACCCGTACCAGCGCGCGGGCAGTTGCTGGGCCAATCGCAGCCAGCTTCCGCTGCGCCAACGTCGACACGGGCACGCCCAGCGTCTCCATCCGCCCAACGAAATGGCGCACACCGTTCACGCTGGTGAACACCACCCAGTCGAAGCGGGGCAGGTCAGCAATGGCTTCATCCACAGGACGCCAATCTTGCGGGGGTAGGATGACGATGGCAGGAAGCACGACCGGGTCGGCACCCAACGCCTTCAAAGACAATACCAGCTCCTCTGCCTGCCCTTTCGGGCGTGTAACAAGAATGCGCTTATTTGCTAGAGGAAGAGCCATTGGAACGCTCCAGAATCTCCGCCGCCCCTTGTTGGAGCAGGTGTTGTGCCAACTGTTCGCCAAGCGCGTCGGCGTGCGCCGCTTGACCTTCCAATTGTTGGCGGATAACCTTCGAACCGTCGGGCATCGCCACCAGCGCGGACAGATGTAGAATACCTTTGTCTACTGTTGCGTACGCGGCGATAGGAACGCGACAACCACCTCCCAGTGCGTGCAGCAGTGCCCTTTCCGCCGTGACCGCCGCCCACGTCGGCGGATGATTCAACGGCTTGAGCAGCTCCAATGTCCTGACGTCGTTAACGCGGCATTCCAGTGCCAGCGCGCCCTGTCCTGGAGCGGGAAGCAGCTTGTCGGTCTCAAAGACTTGTAGATGTAAGGCGTTGCCATTGGGCGTGAAAAGGTGAAAGTTCTGGTCGTCGTCCAAAAAACCGAGCCGGTGCAATCCCGCTGCCGCCAAAACAATGCCATCATATTGCCCCTCTTGCAGTTTTTGCAGGCGGGTGTCCACGTTGCCGACGAGTGGCACGTAGTGCAGGTCGTCTCGGTACCAGCGTAGCTGCGCAGAACGCCGCAGGCTACCCGTGCCCAAGCGCGCACCAGGCGCAAGCATTTCGAAACCATCTCCCCTGCTAACCAGCACATCCCTCGCGTCCGCACGAGGCGGAACAGCTGCCAGCATGAGCCCATCGACACGGAGGGTCGGCAGGTCTTTCAAGCTATGCACCGCGACGTCGATGCGTCCCTCTAACAACGCTTCCTGCAGCTCGTGGACAAACGCTCCCACAACCTCGCGCCGTTGACGATCCCCGCTGGTGCGGATGATGACGGTCTCGACAGGAAGGTCGGGAAAATGCTGTTGGAGAACAGCCACCACCGAAGCTGTCTGCGCCTGCGCCAGCGCGCTGCCACGTGTGCCCACCCGCAGGGGCTGTTGACCGAAGCGGCTCACTTCTCCTCCTCCATAGCTTCTGTGCTGAGCGGCGTCGGTTCACCCCGATCGAGTCCGAAAAGGCGAGCCACTATCGGCAGCACATCGTCACGGTTATCCGAGATCTGACGGAGTTGACGAATGGGCTGATGCAGCAGCTGCTTCACGATGCGCGCGGTCATCTGCTCGATGATACGTCGCTGGCGATCGTCCAGCGCACCCAGCTTGGGCAATGCCCACTCGATACCCTGCTGACGTATCTGCTCGGCGCGCACCTGCAATGCGGCGATAAGCGGGGCTGCACCACGCGTCTGCCACCAGCTGAGGTAGTCGTTCATCTCCTCGTGGATAATGCGCAGGGCGGCAGGTACCTCCTCGGCACGAGCACGGTAATGCGCCTCCGACAAGGCTTTCAAGTCTTCGAGGTCATACAGTTTGACGAACGGTAGCTGCCGCACTGCCGGGTCAGTGTTGCGCGGCACGCCCAAGTCCAGCACCAGTAGGGGACGGTTCTGGCGAGTATCCTGCAAGGGAGACAGGCAAGTGATATCCAGAACGGGGTGCGGTGCGGTGGTAGCGGTAAAAATGATGTCCGCGTCGGGCAGTACCTGCTGTAGCGCTCCTAAAGCGAGGGGCGTTGCCCCGCTGTCACTGGCAAGCGCCCGGGCATAGGCGAAGGTGTGGCTGAGAATGTAGAACGACTTAGGACGGTACTCAGCCAGTTCCTTCACTACTCGCCTGCCCATGGTGCCCGTGCCGATGACGATAATGACCGCGTTGCCGATGTCGGGCTTGTGCTCAATGGCTGCCCGCACCGCCAGAGAGCCCAGCGATACTGCCTGCCTGCCCAGAGCCGTTTCCGCACGCACTCGTTTGCCCACCGCCACTGCCCGCTGAAACAGCGAGTTCAACAGCACACCCGTGCAATCTGCCTCGCGCGCCTTCTCCCACGCTTGCTTCACCTGCGCCAGGATTTCCGATTCGCCCAGCACCTGCGAGTCCAGACCTGCTGCCACACAGAAAAGATGCTCGACGGCTTCTTCGCCTCGCTTGACGTATAGATATGGGGTCAATTCCCCCTGTGGCAAGCCTTCCCATTCGTGGAGGAACTGTATCAGGAGGTCATCATGAGACGTGCAGGCATAAATCTCGGTACGATTGCAGGTGGAAAGAATGGCGCATTCTTCTATCCCGCGTTCCCGGAGCCAATCGAGCGCTTCCTGAAGAGCCTCCCCCTCGAACGTGAACCGTTCGCGTGTTTCCAGCGACGCGGTGCGATGGCTCAACCCCACGACAACCACTTGGTGCACAGCAAACCTCCCCAAGCGTGGTGTCTGTCTCTAGTTTTCCCACAAAAAAGCCATCATTTCAAGGGTTTCTCGCCCTTTTCGTGATTTTTATCCAAAAGAATCATCAATCAGTGCATTTGGTTGATTTACTTTAGCATATTAGTGCTTGCAGAGTAATTTTCCTGCCAACAACCCAGTGGGTATGCCGTTTTCCAGTGCCAGTTTACCCGCCACGAACACGTACTCGATGCCCGCGGGTATCTGATGCGGATGGTCAAAGGTGGCGCGGTCGGCGACGGTGTGGGGATGGAATACGGTGATGTCTGCCACAGCTCCCTCGCGCAGCACGCCGCGGTCTCGTAACCCCAACCGCTGCGCAGGCAAGCCTGTCATCTTGTACACCGCCTCCTGTAGAGTAAGAAGGCGCAATTCGCGGGTATACCGTCCAAGCACGCGCGGGAAGGTTCCGTAAGTTCGGGGATGCACCCGGTCTACGGACATCTTGCCGAGCGGCGCGGTGGCGATGGCATCCGAACCAATCATGGTCAATGGATGGCGCAACACGGTCTGCACGTCCTGCTCGCTGAGGGTGAAGCGCGCTGCGCTGACGAAGGTATGTTCTTCAATCAGAATGTCGAGCGCGCAGTCCAGTGGATGGCAACCACGCTCGCGGGCGATCTGGGCGATGCTGTGTCCCTGCAGGTCGCGATTATTCCTCGCAACGGCAATCACCACGCGGTGCCAGTGCGTCTCGTGTTCCCAGTCGGGGTGCAGGGTAAGGATTTCCGCCTTGATTTGCTCGCGGATGCCAGAGGACTGCAGGCGCGTCACGATGGCGTCAGGCCCGCCTTCGGTCGCCCAGTCGGGCAGGATGCCGGTCAGCAGGGAGGTGAGGTAGGCATCGTACGGATACTGGTCGAGCATGACATCCATTCCTCGGGCGCGGGCTTCTTCCACCATCTGCAGGGGGCGCTGTACCAGACCCCAGTTACGCTCCCCGTCAGCCTTGTGGTGGGATAGCTGCACGGGGATGCCCGCCTCCTCACCGATACGCAATGCCTCCTGCACCGCCTCGAGCAGGTGGTCTGCCTCGTCGCGCAGGTGGGTGGAGTAGAAAAGCCCAAATCGCGCTGCCGTCTTTGCCAGCGCGATAATCTCGTCGGTTTGGGCATAGGAGCCTGGAGCGTACTCGAGCCCGGTGGAGAACCCCCATACGCCGTCTTCCACAGCCTGTTCGATAAGTGCCTGCATACGGCGCAGCTCGTCGGATGTGGGCGGTCGGCGCTCCATGCCCATTACCCGCTTGCGCAAGGTGCCGTGAGCGACTTGCGGGATGATATTGGTGGCGGTTCCGGTTTCCAAAACGCGCTCATGGAAGCGCGCCAGCCTGCCTTGCCAGGTCACGCGGATGCCATAGGGTGCAAGCCAGCGTCGCTCATAGGCGAAAACGGGTTCGTCGGTGACGAGCCCCATCGCGATGCCGCAGTTGCCTACCACTTGGGTAGTGATGCCCTGCACAAGGGCGGAGGTCTGTTGGGGATTATACAGCAGGCTGATGTCGGAGTGGGTGTGGATGTCGATAAAGCCGGGTGCGACGCAAAGCCCGGCAACCTCCAGCACACAGTGCGCCTCAGCCTCGCGCAGGTCGCCGATGGCAGCGATATGCTCGCCCAGAATACCCACATCCGCCGCAAACGGCGTCGCGCCGGTACCATCCACTACCGTACCGCCGCGCAGTATCAGGTCAAAGCAAAGCGATTTGTTGTGGTTCACGCTATCACCATCCAATAGATTATTGTACCTGACGGCTGCATGGTTTTGCGCCCCCGCCAAAAAGTATGGCACGTCGCGAAAGCTCTCGTTGAACGGAAAGCACGGGGACGTAGCGTTGCGGTGCTGGGAGCAAATGGCTTATAGTGGGAAAGGAACAATCTTCCTGCATCCCGAAACCTTCAATCGCTGATTGTCTTCCTTGGGGGAGGTGTCTGCCGAGATGGATGCACGGTTGTCGTTTCTCTTTGCCCGCAGGAGTATTCGTCTGTATACATCCGAGCCGGTTGGTGAGGCGGAGGTTCATGCGCTGCTGGAAGCAGGGATGGCAGCGCCGTCCGCACGCAATGCCCGGCCGTGGCATTTCGTCGTCGTGCGCAAGCGTGAGCGTTTACGCCAGCTCGGGGGAGACGCTTGACGCTCTCCCCGCGATTATGTATAATTCCGATAGGTTCGTTTGTATTCTGAACAGGTCTGGAGGTTTTCCGCTTTGGATACAAATACCCGCTGGTGGATTGTGATAATTCTGGTGACGCTGGTGTCTGCGTGGGTGGTACTCTTTCAACCGCTCACGACAGGGCGAGGCAAAGAGCCTTTCAAGCTGGGACTGGACCTCAAAGGCGGCGTGCGTGTGGTATTGCGCGCGCAGGTGGAGAAGCTTCCTCCCGACAAACAACGCGAATGGCGCCCCGAAAACATGGCTTCCGTAGTGGACATCGTCGAGCGGCGTGTCAACCGGCTTGGCGTGACGGAGTCGGTGGTGGCGCGTCAGGGGCAGGACCGTATTGTGGTGGAGCTGCCGGGCGTGGTCAACGAGCAGGAAGCACTGCGCCTGATTCAGACCACCGCTCAGCTGGAGTTCTGGTATCTGCCGTCGGTGCAGAACGAGCGCAATCCGATGGCGCGTTACCGCATCGAGCAGAGGGAAGAAGCCGGTCGAGAAATCAACGTGGTTTACGACACGGTACAGCAGAAGGAGGTAGAGATTACCGAGTTTCTGCAGGACCAGAAAGCGCGCGCCGCGGAGATGGGCGAGCAGAACCCCGTCGTTACGGGGGCGGACCTCAAGCCGAACTGTAAGCTGGTTTATGACCAGGTAGGTCGACCGCAGGTGGCTTTCGAATTCAACGCGGAGGGGGCGCGTCGCTTTGGTGACTTCACGCGCAAGCATGTGGGCGAGATATTAGCCATTGTGCTGGATAACCGCATTATCTCTGCACCACGCATTAACGAAGCCATTCTGGGCGGAAAGGGCGTTATCGAGGGCGGCTTTAGGGCAACGGAGGCGGCGGAGCTGGCAACTCTTCTGAACTCGGGTGCTTTGCCCGTGCCACTGGAGATAATCCAGATAGCCAAAGTGGGCGCGACGCTGGGTAAGGAGTCGGTGCGCCAGAGCCTGTGGGCAGGCGTGGTCGGTTTGGGACTGGTTCTGTTGTTCATGGTGGGCTACTACCTACTGCCGGGCGTGCTATCGGCGGTGGCGTTGGGTCTGTATACCCTTTACTCTCTGGCGGCATACAAACTGCTGGGTGTGGTGTTTACCGTGCCCGGTATCACCGCCTTTATCCTGTCCATCGGCATGGCGGTCGACGCCAACATCTTGATTTTTGAACGGATGAAGGAGGAGTTGCGCTCGGGCAAGACGTTGAAGGCAGCTATCGACGACGGCTTCAAACGCGCCTTCACGGCTATCTTTGACTCGAATGTGTGTACCATCATTACCAGCCTCATCCTGTTCGCGCTGGGCACGGGCGCGGTGAAGGGCTTTGCGTTGATGCTGATGATTGGTGTGGCGATCAGTATGTTTACCGCCATCACCGTCACGCGCACCATGCTGTGGACGCTGGTAAGCATGGGCGTTGGCAACAACCCGCGCCTGTTCGGACTGGGGCGACAGTGGCAGACGCACATCGACATCGTTGGTAAAAAGAAGGTATGGTTTGCGTTGAGCGGAGCTTTCATTGCGCTTGGCGTGCTGGCGTGGGCGATCGATGGCTTAAAGCTGGGTGTCGACTTTGCAGGGGGCTCGGAACTGCAGCTGCGCTTCGAGAACCCTGTCACGGTGCGTCAGGTGCAAAGCGCCCTGGCACAAGGGGGGGTTCGTGACGCACGTGTGGTGGTTGGTGAAAATAATCTGGTGTTCATCCGCACGAAAGAAATCACCCCCGAAGAGAAGGAGTCCATCAAGCGTTCCCTTGCCAGCCTAGGCAATCTGGAAGAGCAGAGTTTCACGCAGGTTGGTGGGATTGTCAGCAAGGAACAGACCCGCAAGGCGTTATGGGCAATTATCCTGTCGGAGGTGCTTATCCTCTTCTATCTGGCGGTGCGCTTCGCCATTGGCGGCATCCGCGAGGGATTCAAGTTTGGCGTGGCGGCAGTTATCGCGCTGATCCACGACGTGCTGGTGCTGGTGGGAGCGTTCGCGATTATGGGGCAGCTGCGCGGCTGGGAAGTGGATGCGCTATTCGTGACGGCGATGCTGACGCTTATCGGTTTCTCGGTTCACGATACCATCGTGGTCTTTGACCGCATCCGCGAGAACCTGCGCAATCGCACTCGCGGCGAGACCTTTGCCGACATCGCGAACAAGAGCATCGTGCAGACACTGGCACGCTCCATGAACACCTCGCTCACGCTGATACTGGTGTTGATAGCCCTGCTGTTTTTGGGCAGTCCAGTGGTGAAGCTGTTGACGATCGCCCTGCTCATCGGTGTCACCACGGGTACCTACTCGTCCATTTTCAATGCAGCTCCAGTGGTGACCTATTGGGAAGAGGTGGCTGAGAGACGCGGGTTGCGGGGGGCAGAGTCGCACATTGCGCCCGCACAGCCTGCGGAGGCAACGGTCAAACGCGATGGTGCTCCCGAAGCAGGGGTAACCGCCGCAACCGGCAGCAAGCCGCGTCCCAAGCGACGTCGCCGGGCGTAGGTTTATCGGGAGCGGGCAGACTCTGCCCGCTCCTTGTGTTTGTGATTGGGATGAGGAGTAGCTGCACGCAGTGAGCAACCACGTAGGGCGAACACGCTGGATTGTTCAGTCAGGGGATACGGAGAGTATCGCGCGACTCCAGCGAGAGGTGGGGGTCAGCGAAATAATGGCTCGCCTGCTGGTCAATCGGGGTATCACCGAGCCCGAGCAGGCAGAGCGATTTTTGGACCCCGACTGGGATGACCTGCCAGATGCCTTCTTGCTTCCCGATGCGCAGGTCGCAGTCAACCGTATCCTTCAGGCAATAGAACGTCAAGAGCGGATTCTGGTGTACGGCGACTATGACGTGGATGGCGTCACCAGCGCCGCTCTGTGGTTCCATACGCTCAGCAAACTGCGTGCCCGCGTGCAAGCAAGGGTACCTCACCGCAAGCGCGACGGCTACGACATCCGCGTGCCGGTGGTGGACGAGGCGTATCAGCAGGGTGTGAAGCTGATCCTGACCTGTGACTGCGGCATTCAGGCGCACGAGGTGGTGGAACACGCCCGCGACGTGGGCATCGATGTCATCATCACCGACCACCACGAACCGGGCGAGGAGGTTCCCCGTGCGTTGGCGGTCGTGAACCCCCATCTTCCCCATTCACGCTATCCCTTCCCGAACCTCAGCGGGGTGGGGGTCAGCTATCGTCTGGGCGAGGCGCTGGTGCGCGCGAAGGGGCTTTCACCGCAGAACTACCGCCAGTACTTTCTGGACCTTGCCACGCTGGGTACCATTGCGGACGTCATGCCCCTGATGGAAGAGAACAGGGTGTTTGCCTGGTACGGTTTGCCGTTTATCCCGCGTTCGAAGCGACCGGGCGTACAGGCATTACTATCGGTGGCGCGTGTGCCTGCGGATAAGCCGGTGACCATGCGACAGGTACAGTTTGCGCTGGCGCCGCGCATTAACGCGGTGGGGCGGCTGGACGACGCGGCAATCGCGCTGGAGCTGCTGACGACGGACGACCTACCACGAGCCTATCAGCTGGCGCAGGAGCTGGAAGAGCACAACCGGCGCAGGCGCAGCGAACAACAGCGTATTCTGGAACAGGCACTGGAGCAGGCGGCGCACCGTGACATCGCCCGCGAATGGGTGCTGGTGCTTGCCGGGGAAGAATGGGACAAGGGCGTTATTGGCATTGTGGCAAGCAAGGTGCTGGAACAGTATCACCGTCCCACGGTGATGATTTCGCTCGACCCTGAATGCGGGGTAGGGCGTGGCTCTGCGCGCAGTATCCGTCCCTACGATATCTTCCGGGCGATAGAGGCGCGGCGCGAGCTGTTCATCGAGTGCGGGGGGCATACTCTGGCAGCGGGCTTTTCCATCCGAACGGAACATATCGAGGAGTTGCGCCAGCACCTGAACCAGCTTGCCCACGTATGGATGTCGCCGGAAGACCTGCTGCCCCGACTGGACATTGACGCCGACATCGAGCCGTCCGAGGTAACCCCGGCACTGTTGGACGAGATAGCCCGAATGGAACCGTTTGGGCACGGCAACCCCGAACCGATGTTCCTGAGCCGTGGATTGACGATTCTAGAGAAAAGGCGGGTGGGATCCGATGGTTCTCACTGGAAGCTGGTCGTGCGGGGTGAGGCGTTGCCGCCCACGGATTGTATCGCGTTCGGTATGGGTGATTATGATGACCGCTTCGAGGTGGGGGACGAAGTAGACGTAGTGTACACGCCGCAATGGAACGAATTCAATGGGCGGCGCGAAATCCAGTGGCTCGTGCAGGACATCCGGCTTAGCTCAGGTATAATAGAGTAAAATCTGTTTCTCCCCGAGACCCGCAATGACTCAGTCGGAGATGGAACATATCATCCATGATAGCAGCGTCGAGCTGCCAGAGGAACTTCTCGTGCTTTTGGACAGGGTGCGCGAGTATCTTCCGCAGGCGGACACCAGCAACATCGTACGCGCCTATCGGGTGGCGGAGTTCGGGCATCGCGGGCAGACGCGCAGGTCCGGGGAGCCCTATATCACCCATCCACTGGCGGTGGCGGGCATCCTCGCCGAACTGGAAATGGACGTGGCCACCATTTGCGCAGGCTTAATGCACGACGTGGTGGAAGACAGCACCGACGGGAATGGCGGAACCCTGATTACGCTGGATAATATCCGGGAAGCCTTCGGTGAGGAGATAGCTCTGCTGGTGGACGGCGTGACCAAGTTGACCAGCTATCTGGACGTGGAGCGGGAGCTGGAAGAAACCTCCGATCAGGAGAAACGCAAGCGCAAGCGGGAGATTGTGCATACCGCTGCCAACCTGCGTAAAATCTTCATTGCGATGTCGCGCGACCTGCGGGTGATGATTATCAAACTCGCGGACCGCCTGCATAACATGCGCACCCTCGATGCCCTCCCTCGCGAACGACAGATAAAAATCTCCAGCGAGACGTTGCAAATCCTCGCACCGATGGCGCACCGACTGGGTATCTGGCAGATAAAGTGGCAGCTGGAAGACCTCGCGTTCAAGTACCTGGAGCCGGAAAAGTACGCCGAACTCGCCGCGCGGGTGCAACGCACGCGCAAAGAGCGAGAGGAAGACATCAATGAAGCCATCTGCATACTCAAGGAACGACTGGAGAAAGAAAAGATACGCGCGGAAGTGCACGGCAGAGCCAAGCACCTCTACAGTATCTACCAGAAGATGCTGAAGGAGGAGATCGACCTCGACCAGATTTACGACCTGCTGGCAATTCGGGTGATTGTGGATACCGTACCCGATTGCTACCACGCGCTGGGGGTGGTACACGACCTCTGGCTACCCATCCCAGGGCGGTTTGACGACTATATTGCCAAGCCCAAGCCCAACATGTATCAGTCCCTGCATACAAAGGTCATCGGTCCACGCCAGCAGCCGCTGGAGGTGCAGATACGTACCTGGGAAATGCACCGTACTGCTGACTTCGGCATCGCTGCACACTGGCAGTACAAGGAAGGTACAACGCCGCAGGACCGCTTTGAACAGCGTATGAGGATGCTCAGACAGCAGCTTTTTGAGTGGCAGGCGGACGGCAAGGACTCGGCGGAGTTTCTGCGTTCGGTGGTCGAATCGTTGTTTAACGACCAGGTGTTTGCGTTCACGCCAAAGGGGGACGTCATCGACCTGGTGGCGGGCTCGACGCCGGTGGACTTTGCGTACCGAGTGCACACCGATGTGGGAAACACCTGTGTGGGCGCGAAAGTGAATGGGCGCATTGTTCCATTGAACTATCGTCTCAAAAACGGCGATATCGTGGAAATTATCACTCGCCCGAACGCCCATCCCAGTCGTGACTGGCTGAACTTTGTCAAAACCCCGCACGCCCGCAGCAAAATCAAGCAGTACTTCCGACGACAGGCACACGCCGAAAACGTGGCACGCGGCAAAGAGTTGCTGGAGCGTGAGGCAGAGCGACTGGGCGCGGAGCCCAAAGTTGTCCTGCACGCTGAAGCGCTGGAAGAAGTGTCAAAGCAGCTGAACCTTCCAAACGCCGAGGAGGTGTATGCTGCTGTTGGGGACGGTCGGTACTCCGCGCAGGCGGTGTTGAACCGTCTCCTGCCCAGAATGCCGTTGCAAGCGTCGTTGTTCGCCACCGGCAAAGTCATGGAAAGCGAAGCCCGCCTGTCCGTGGACGGGATTGACAATGTGATGATACGGCGTGCCAAGTGCTGCACGCCACTGCCCGGCGACGACGTTATCGGTTACACCTCACGCGGAAGGGGTATTACCCTGCATCGTCGATCCTGCATGAACGTTCAGAACTACCTGTTAACAGAGCCGGAACGGCTGGTAGCGGTACGCTGGGAGGAGAAACAGGGAGCCTGTTACGCGGTATCCCTGCACATCGAGGCGGCAGACCGCACCGGACTGCTTTCCGACATCTCTACAGTCTTTGGCGAATCGCGCACGAATATTACCGCTATACGCACCATGTCAAGGGCAGACGGGACGGCACATATTGACATCACCGTGGAGGTGCGCAGTGTGTCTCATCTGCACAGTCTGATAGACAGAGTGCGTCGTATCAGCGACGTGCTGGACATTCGACGCACAGGCAGCCTGGGGGAGGCAGCCTGATGCGGGCAGTGTTGCAGCGGGTTGCCCGCGCGGAGGTCAGCGTGGACGGCGACCGAGTGGCGTCTATTGGCAGGGGCTATGTGGTTTTGCTGGGCGTGACACACACCGACGATGAGACCGACGCCCGCTATATTGCCGACAAAATCGCCTCCCTGCGCCTTTTTGAAGACGAAGCGGGCAAAATCAATCTGGGCATTACCGACATCGGAGGCGAGGTACTGGTGGTATCGCAGTTTACGCTGTATGCGGACTGCCGGAAGGGACGCCGTCCCAGTTTTACCCAAGCCGCACCGCCGGAGATTGCAGAGAGGCTGTATCAGCGAGTGGCCGAGATTTTGCGGGAGGCGGGCTTGCCTGTGCAGACAGGCGTCTTCGGGGCGCACATGCAGGTTTCCCTCGTTAACGACGGTCCGGTGACTATTCTGCTGGATAGCCGGAAGGCGTTCTGACCCCTTCGTCTACATCGCATCCGCGATCGATTCGAAGACCGGTTCCGCCACGTAGATAGGCGAGCGGGTACGCAGAGCGAGCGCAATGGCGTCGCTGGGACGCGAGTCGATCTCGATGCTCTCCCCATTGCGCACGATGGTGATTTTGGCGTAGAAGGTGCTCTGCCACAGGTCGTCCACGATGATGCGCTCCACGCTGCCGCCCAACCGTTCGATAACGTTCTTGAGGAGATCGTGCGTCATAGGGCGGTCGGGCACGTCGCCTTCTAGCGCCATCGAGATGGAGAGCGCCTCGTATTTGCCAATCCATATCGGCACGCGGCGGCCGCGGTTGTCCTGCAACAGGACAAAGAATTGAGGGGGTATGCCCGACTCCTGATGCTCGTACACACCCACTACCCGCACCTCTTTCTCGTCCAGCCGGCGTGGCTCGATGCGGTCTAACTCGTCGAACTCATCCGGCGGACCCTCGTCGTCCTGCCAGTCGTCGAACATGTCGCGGAAACGTTCGCTCATGTGAATCCCCCCTCAGCTATCCGCGTGTCCATCAGTCTGTATCTTTAATATTCTCGACCACCCGCAGGAACTCCTCGTTCGAGTTGGTATGAGAAAGCAGACCGATGAGCTGCTCGATGGCCTGCATGGGTTCCAACGAAGCCAGCATCCGTCGCAGCTTCCACACGCGGCGCAGTTCCTCCTCGCTGAAGAGAAGTTCCTCGTGCCGGGTGCCGGAGCGGTTGATGTCGATGGCGGGGAAGATGCGTCGCTCCGCCAGCCCGCGATCCAGTACCAGTTCCATGTTACCCGTTCCCTTGAACTCTTCAAAGATAACGTCGTCCATGCGGCTGCCGGTGTCCACCAGCGCGGTCGCCAGTACGGTGAGGCTACCACCCTCTTCGATATTACGCGCTGCCCCGAAGAACCGCTTCGGACGATACAGAGCGGAAGGGTCCAGTCCCCCGGATAGCGTGCGTCCACTGGGGTTGACAGTGAGGTTAGAAGCTCGCGACAGGCGGGTGAGACTGTCCAGCAGAATCACCACGTCGCGTCTTGCCTCCACCAGCCGCTTTGCCATCTCCAGCACCATGTCCGCCACGCGCATGTGGTTCTCGGGCATTTCGTCGAAAGTGGAGCTGACCACACGTCCCCTGACCGACCGACGGATGTCGGTTACCTCTTCGGGACGCTCGTCCACTAGCAGTACCAGCAGCACGATTTCGGGATGGTTGGTGGTGATGCTGTTGGCGATGGTCTTCAATAGAGTGGTCTTGCCAGCCTTGGGCGGCGACACTATCAGTCCGCGTTGCCCCTTCCCGATAGGGGCAATCATGTCGATGAGCCGCGCGGAGATGTTTTTGCTGTCGGTCTCCATCCGGATGCGCTCTACCGGGTAGATGGGGGTCAGGTCGTCGAAGTGCGTGCGGTGACGGGCGTATTCAGGGTCCATGCCGTTGACCAGCTCCACCCTCAGCAAGCCGTAGTACTTCTCGTTCTCTTTGGGCGGGCGCACCACGCCGGTAACGGTATCGCCTGTCTTCAACCCGAAACGCTTAATCTGGGTTTGCGAGACGTAGATATCACCGCTGCCGTCAGCGGCCAGGTTGATGTCTCGCCGCAGGAACCCCCATCCGTCGGGCAGGATTTCCAAGACACCCTCTGCAATGATTTGTCCGTTCGAGTCGGTATGTGCTTGCAGGATGCGCTGTATCAGGTCCTGTTTGCGAATGTTGTCTTCAACTTCCACGCCCCTTTCGCGGGCGATGGCGTGTAGGTCTTCCAGCGACTTACGGTCAAACTCCGCGAGGTCAATCGTTTCCATGCCGGTTTTCACCTTTCAGCGTGTGGATATTCTTTACACACTGCCTCATATTGTGTGTTGTGCCGAGGTCGGAAAGTTTGCGAGGTACAATGGCTATCACCTGCGATTCAACAAAAGCTCCTGTGCTTTCCGTACAGGTGCGACACCTGTGCCTCGGAGTTTGGGAAAACCTCTGGTTGCTTCATATTGACAAGGGCGAGGAAGACACAGGAACTATCCCACACCTAATTATAGCCTATTTTTCGGTTGGAGTCTACCCCTTTTGCTTGTTTCTTCAACAGTTTTTTGGGTGATTAGCCTGCGGATTCCTCCTGCAGCACGCCGATATACGGCAGGTTTCGGTACAGTCCGGCGTAATCCATTCCATAGCCCACGACAAACACATCGGGTACTTCGAACCCCCGGTAGTCGATAGGTACGTCTACCACGCGCCGTGCCACCTTGTCCAGCAGGGCGCACACCTTCACACTGGCGGTGCGATGCATCTTCATGTTTTCCAAAAGGAACTGCAGCGTCAACCCGCTATCCACGATGTCTTCCACAATCAAAACATGGCGTCCGATGGGGCTTTCGTCCAGGTCCTTCAAGATGCGCACCACACCGGAAGATTTGGTGCCGTTGCCATAGCTGGAGATGGCGACGAAATCGTAGTCTACCTCTCCCTCAATGGCGCGGAGCAGGTCGGAAAGGAACACGGCTGCCCCTTTCAGCACGCCGACCAGCAGGATGTTCTTGTCGCCATAGTCCTGCCGGATTTGCCTGCCCAGTTCCGCCACACGAGAAGCTATCTGTTCTTCAGTGATGAGAAGCTGGATGGTTGGTTCCACCCTTGGCATCGTTCTCTCCCCGCGATACCCCAACCGACGATGGGATTAGTGGTATTATGACACATTTTCACGACGTTTTCCACCCAGTATGTTGGAGTTACCGATGAGATGTTTACATCGGGCTGTTTTCCACTCATTCCCACTCGATAGTGGCCGGTGGCTTGCTGGTAATGTCGTACAGCACGCGGTTAACGCCGGGCACCTCTCCGACAATACGGTTGCTGATGCGTTCCAGCACCTCGTAGGGCAGACGCGCCCAGTCGGCAGTCATGGCGTCTTTGCTGACGACGGCTCGCACTACGATGGGATGGGCGTAAGTGCGCTGGTCCCCCATCACTCCTACGCTGCGCACTGCAGGCAGCACGGCAAACGATTGCCATATCTCACGCATCAGCCCTGCTCGCCAGATTTCCTCCAGCACGATTTTATCCGCCGCACGCACCATCTCCAGTCGCTCCAGCGTGACCTCACCGGCGATGCGCACCGCCAGCCCCGGTCCCGGGAATGGTTGGCGCCATACCACCTCCTCAGGCAAGCCCAGCTCTGCCGCGACGGCGCGCACCTCGTCTTTAAAGAGGTAGCGCAACGGCTCTATCACTTTCAGACGCATGTCCGGTGGCAGGCCGCCTACGTTATGGTGGGTCTTGATGGTCGCGGAATGTTTGGTCGCGCCGCTTTCAATCACATCGGGGTAGAGTGTGCCCTGTGCCAGATAGTCGCACCCGCGCAGCTCATCGGCGTGCTCTTCAAACACGCGGATGAAGGTCTCGCCGATGATTTTTCGTTTTTGTTCAGGGTCTTCCACACCCTGGAGACGCTCCAGAAACCGCTGTCGGGCATCTACGTAGACCAGATGCACCGGAAACAGGCGTGAAAAGGTCTCACGCACCTGTTCTGCCTCGCCAGCGCGAAGCAGCCCGTGGTCGACAAAAACGCAGGTCAGCCTTTCACCGCCGATGGCACGGTACACCAGCGCAGCCACGGTCATCGAGTCCACGCCGCCGCTCACTGCCACCAGCACGTGCCCGTCACCCACCTGCTGGCGTATCTCCTGCGACGCTTGCTCGACGAAGTTGCCCGGCGTCCAGTCGCCTTTACAGCCGCACACCCGTTTCAGGAAGTGGTCTATCAGCTGCTTGCCGAACGGGGTGTGATGCACTTCCGGATGGAACTGCACACCGTAGAAGCGACGCACCAGGTCCGCCATTGCCGCGACGGGTGTAGATTCGGTCACGGCGGTAATCCGGAAGCCGGGCGGTGGCTGCCGCACCTTGTCGCCGTGGCTCATCCAGCAGGTCAGGTGTGTGCCCAATCCGTCGAAAAGGGGGTCTTCAGGTTCAAGGACGGTCAGTTCGGTGCGCCCATATTCGCGGCGTTCGGAGGGTTCCACCACGCCGCCCAGCTGGTAGGTCATCAGCTGGTGTCCGTAGCAGATGCCCAGAATAGGGATGCCAAGCTGGTAAATGCCGATGTCAGCACGGGGGGCGTCGGTCTCGTATACACTGGCAGGCCCGCCCGAAAGCACGATGCCTTTGGGCTGTCGGCGGGCGATTGCGTCGGCTGGGGTATCTGCTGGAATGATTTCGCAGAACACGTGGCACTCGCGGATGCGCCGCGCGATGAGCTGCGTGTATTGCGCTCCAAAGTCAATGACGAGAACGGTTTCCGTGTTCGGCGGTTGTTGCATGTGGCGTTCCTGTTGCTGAGATTACAGGATAGAATATACCGAAAGGGGGGCAGAAAGTCAAACGGCAACTCTTTCCCTTCGGACAACGTCCGACAATTACGGATGCCTTATTGGATTTCTGGTGGGAATATGCTAAAATACGAGCCAGAAAGATAGGGAGGGCAGGAAGCGATGCCGTTGAGTGAGGAGCTGTTGCGTATACTGGCGTGTCCGGCGTGCGATGACCGACCGCCGCTGCGTCAGGAAAGCGAAGACAGCCTCGTGTGTGACAAATGTCATCGTCGTTATCCCATACACGATGGCATCATCGAACTTCTGGTCGAAGAAGACCAGCAGCACAAGCAGGAATAAGGAGAGAGCAATGCCACGAGTTGCTGTGGTTCACGGACCGAACCTGAACATGCTGGGGATACGGGAGACGGAAGTATACGGTCACCTGAATCTGGAGCAGATTAACCAGCGTATTCTCGACCGGGCGAGGACATTGGGGCTGGAGGTGCGCATCACCCAGTCCAACCACGAAGGAGAGATTATCGAAGCCATTCATGAGGCGTTGCAATGGGCGGACGCGCTGATTATCAACCCCGGTGCTTACACACATTATAGCATCGCCATACGAGACGCCATCACTGCGGTGCGCTTGCCGACGGTGGAGGTGCATCTTTCCAATATCTATGGGCGCGAGGAGTTTCGGCGGCACTCGGTGACGGCTCCGGTTACTCACGGTATTATCGCAGGCTTCGGCGTGATGAGCTACTTGCTGGCGTTAGACGCTGTGAAGTTCATCCTGGAGGAGAGTCGCCGATGAGCCTGCGTTTCGCCCACCGGATAGAACGCCTGCGAGCCCGTATGGATGACCCCTTCATGGAAGCCTATCTGATAACTTCTCGCCCGAACGTCCGTTACCTTAGCGGTTTTACAGGTAGTGCTGGTTCTCTGTTGATTGGCAGAGATTTTGCGGTGCTGTTGACGGATAAACGCTACACCCTGCGCGCCCTGAAGGAAGCTCCTGGCTTTGAGGTCATCGTGCCCGAAAATCCTGACGATGACGTCCTGAAGACCCAGATGGAAACGCGCGCGCTGCGAAAGATAGGGTTCGAGGCAAACCATATTACCGTCAAAACACTGGAAGGCTGGCGCGAGAAATACGGCGAGATGGGTGTGGATTGGATAGCCACGAGCGGCGTGGTGGAAGAGCTAAGACTGGTCAAAGACGCGGAAGAGATTGCCTGTATCCGTCAGGCGTGCGGGATCGCCGATGCGGCTTTTAACCACATCCGGCTTTTCATGCAGCCGGAGACGGTGGAATTGGATGTGGCGATGGAGTTGGAGTTCTACATGCGTCGGCAGGGGGCGCGTCGTCCCGCTTTCGACAGCATCGTTGCCTCTGGCGAAAACTCCGCCATTCCCCATGCGGAGACTTCCGAGCGTCGCTTCCGTCCGGGCGACTTCGTGACGCTGGATTTCGGCGCGGAGGTGGACGGCTACTGCTCGGACGTCACCCGCACGGTGGTCATCGGTAAGGCAACAGAGGAACAGCGACGCATTTACCAGACAGTGCTGGAGGCGCAGCTGCGTGCCATTGACGCCATCAGACCGGGCGTGAAGGGCTGTGATGTCGACGCCGTTGCGCGGCAAGTCATTACTGATGCGGGCTACGGTGACTACTTCACCCATTCGCTGGGACACAGCCTCGGCTTGAGCGTACACGACGGCATGGGCTTTGCACAAAAATCGGAAGTCGTGCTGCAACCGGGCATGGTGTTCACGGTGGAGCCGGGCATCTATATCGAGGGCCTTGGCGGTGTACGTATCGAGGACGATGTGCTGGTCACCGAGTACGGGGTAGAGGTGCTTACACGTGCACCGAAAGAGCTGATGGAGTTCCCTGCTGGCTGAGAAGGAAGGAGAAGAACCATGCGCTTTGTGAAATGCTTGCTCATCGCGACAGGGCTGATGGGGTGGGGTATACCATCCCTTATCGCCTCTGATGCACCACCGCGCTACTGGAAGTTGACCATCCTGCATACCAACGACACACATGGCAACCTTTTGCCTTTCAACTATCCAGACCCGCCGGACCCCAACACCCAGGAAGCACAGCTGGCTCTCCGCCGCAATATCGGGGGCATCGCCCGACGTGCCACACTGGTACGACAGTTACAGAAGGGTTTCGGCACGACGTGGCTGGTGGATACAGGGGATTTCCATGACGGTACGGCCTTCTCGATAGAGTATGGCGGCGAGGCAGACGTGGCAGCCATGAATGCGGTTGGCTACACCATCGCCACGCACGGCAACCATGAGTTCAACAATCCCCGCGCCCGCTGGCAAAAGTTGATTGAGATGGCGCGCTTTCCAGTGGTCTGCGCCAACGTCGTGGACGCCAACACGAAAGAACCGCTGATGAAGCCATACGAGATCTTGCCTGTGGAGGGGGCGCGCATCGCGGTGTTCGGGCTGGTCACGGAAAGCACCCGGGGCTACCCTGCCACGCGCGAGGGCATCGAGATTCTGGACGCCATCGATACGGCGCGTCGACTGGTTCCGCAGCTTCGTCAGCAAGCAGACATCGTGATTTTGCTTTCGCATCTGGGGTATGAAGTGGACGGGCAGCTGGCGCAGGAGGTGTCAGGCATCGACGTGATTATCGGTGGGCATTCGCACACGCGTTTAGCAAAGCCCGATTTTGTGCCTGCAAGCGACCTGCAAAGCGCATTCCAGAAAAACGGAACGGTTATCGCGCAGGCGTTCCAGTGGGGAGGGGAACTGGGCAGGCTGGAGGTCATCCTGCGCCGCGACCCAAGGACTGGCAAATGGACGTTGATGAGTTATCGCGGTGAGCTGCTGCTGGTTTCACCCGACATTCCAGACGATCCGGTGGTGAAGGCAGTGGTCGCCCGCTACTGGAAGCCGCTGCAGAACTACTACGGAGTGGTGCTTGGCGAGGCGGAAGACGACTTCACCCGCCGCGGCGACGACTATGCGGAGTACCACCTTGTGGCAGACGCCTTGCGCGAGATGCTGGGCACGGAAGCGGATTTGGAGAACATGGGCGGCGTGCGCGCCCCCATTTTGCGCGGGCCGATAACGCGCTACGACCTCGCGAAAGCCCTGCCGTTCGGCAACACGATGGTGAAGTTTCGGGTGACGGGAGCGCAGCTGCGGGAACTCTTACGACGTACCCGCCCAGCGGTTTCCGGCATCCGCTACCGTTATCAGGGTGGGGAGCTACTGGAGGTGACCGTGAATGGTCAACCGTTGCAGGAGGACCGGCAGTATCTCGTGTCCACCAACAGTTACTTCGCGCAGCGCTACCTGCAGCCGATGGGCATTGCATATGAGGATACGGGCAGGAAACGCCTGGACATCGTGTCAGAATATGTTTTGAAACACAAAAGCATCCGACCTGCCTACGACGGGCGGCGCATCGTGGATAGCAGCGTGTATTAGGAGGGCGAGGATGAGCGACATTCTGGAGCAGACCTACGAGAAGTACATGCAGTACGTTAACCCGGGACTGGCACAGCTGATGAAGTTCGCCGATTTCGGCGTGGAGATGCGTGCCGAGGGGATGTATGTGTATGACCATACCGGGCGTGCTTATCTGGATTTTCTGGGGGGCTATGGTACCTTTGCGCTGGGGCATCGCCATCCGCGAGTGGTAGAGGCGGTGAAAGCGCAGCTCGACAGAATGCCGCTATCCAGCAAGGTGTTCTTCAGTGCTCTGGTGGCGGATTTTTGCGAGGCGCTGGCGAAGGTGCTGCCTGGCGGCTTACAATACAGTTTCCTCTGCAACAGCGGCACCGAGGCGGTGGAGGGCGCGCTCAAAATCGCCCGCAAATACACCGGCAAGCATAAGTTCATCGCCACAGTGGGGGGCTATCACGGCAAGAGCATGGGGTCGCTCAGCGCTACAGGACGCGAGCAGTACCGGCAACCGTTTTATCCGCTGGTGCCGGGTTTTGTGCATGTGCCGTTTGGCGATGCAGATGCTGTCGCCCGTGAAATGGACGAGGATACCGCAGGCATTATCGTCGAGCCGATTCAGGGCGAAGGGGGCATCTTCCTTCCCCCGGATGACTATTTGCCAAAGCTTCGCCAGCTGTGCAATGAACGCGCGGCGCTGCTAATGGTGGACGAGGTGCAGACTGGGCTGGGGCGTACCGGCAGTATGTTTGCGGTGCAGCACTGGGGGGTACAGCCAGACATTATCACACTGGCGAAGGCTCTGGGGGGCGGAGTGGTACCGTCCGGAGCGTTCTCCGCGACGCCCCAAATCTGGGAACGCTCTTTTGGCGATAACCCGCTGATTCACACCAGCACCTTTGGGGGGAACCCGCTGGCGTGTGCGGCTGGAATCGCCACATTGCAGGTATTACAGGTGGAGAACCTGCCTGCCCGCGCCGCAGAGCGTGGTGAGCAACTGCTGCGCGGGTTGAACGCGGTGCGACAGGAATACCCCGACGTGGTGACGCAGGTGCGCGGCAAGGGGCTGATGGTGGGCGTGGAGTTCGGCAACGAGGATGTGGCGAAACTGGTCATTGGCGGGATGACGCGGCGTGGGGTTATCGCCGCGTACACCCTGAACAATCCGCGTGTCATCCGCTTCGAGCCGCCGCTGATTGTCTCGGCGGAACAGGTAGACACCGCCGTCTCGGTGTTTGCCGAGTCGGTGGACGAGTCGGTGAAGGGACTGAAGGCGTTAGGATTGCTGTGAATCTCGCCGTAAAGCCTCCTCCAGCTCGCGCTGGATGGCGGTGATGGTCACGTCGCCGCGAGTGCGCTCGAGCACGGCGCGAAGGGTATCCACGCTGCGGCGCAGCCCACCTGTCAGCGCGTCGGGGTAATCGAACGTCACCAGCAGGTAGTAAATATCGTCCATATCGGCAAGCAGTTTTTCGGCTCTGGCTGTGTCGCCGTTTCGCAGCAGGTCTAAGATGTGCCTTCGGCACTCGCTGGCGGCCTCGCACAGCGCGTTTAGATAGGCGGGTACTTCGATGTTCAGTTCGGTAAAGGAGGGCAACGGCTGCCCCTGCACCAGAGCGAGCAACAGGCTGGCTTCGGCGTACTCTTTGAGCGCGTCCTGTGCATAGCCTGCGTAGTAGATGTCGGGGTGACTCTCCCGCAAAGCGATAATCTCCGCCGCCCGCTGGGCGGCTTCCTGAAGCCCCTGCTGGGCGTTCTCAAACTCGTGGCGATGGATACTGCGTACGGTGGTCGCAGAAAGACGGATTAGCTCGCGTGACTGGCGCAGTGCTTCCTCGCGCACCGCGTCCTTAATGTCCAGAACGGCGCGTATCGTTCCTGAGAGGGTCTGGAGATGGCTGTTCATCTTGTCAAGTATCCACCTCTGTGGCACCGTGGTTGGGTTCTGACTCTTTAACTTGCAAAGTCTTCTCGATATTGTCTATGAAGCGACGAGCTTGTTCCTGAAGTTCCAGCATTTCGGCATCTCCAACCCCTAGTAAGCCAGCGTAGTCGCCCTGATGGCGCAGGTCAAACAATTTTCGGTAGAATTTGCCCATTTCTCGTGGCAGCCTTGCAGGCTTGATCCAGTGCTGGTCGAATAGCGAAATCACCCCCGTGTGTTTGGACGAAGACATTCCTTCCGACAGCAGAAGTGCGCTAACGGCATAAAAACAAGCGTAATACAACCTGTTCATCGCTCCGAAGCGGTAGCCTGATTGCGAAAGGACTGCCGCTTCGGCTAACGTTTCCTTCGCACGTTCTATCAATGTATAGCAAGCCTGTTGTTGATCCATCACTCTATGACGATACCTTCCCGTGAGACATTGTGCCAGAACGGATGTTGCCAGCAGCGCAGTCGTTCCCATTCGACCGCGTCAAGGAAAAGTATCGATAGCACAAGGTTGTGTGTCAACTCGATGTCGTAAATCTCTGCGCGCACCATGTCACGTAGAGCTGGCGGCAGGGGCTGAGGTGTCAGGACAATCAGGTCGTAGTCCGACTCGGGAGTACGGCTCCCCCGCGCCGTGCTGCCATACAGTATCAGCCGAGCGTGGGGAATATGCCGTAGGATAGTGCGGTATACCTTTTGTAGCCATGCTATTTCGTCGGCGTTCAGTGTCTTCGCTTCTATCAGGCTTATCATTGTTACTCCTTCCTAAACGTTCAGAACAGGCTCTCTTGCTGCTCCACGATTTGTGGTGTGGAGACAGGGCGTTTATTGCGTCGGTGTCCATTGCGCGGGGCGTGGAGCACCTTGTGGCATCGTCGGCAGCGCGCCTCGTATCGCTCCGCCGCACCGATGAGAATGGTTGGTTCGTCCCAGGAGGCAGGGCGTCCATCCACGAGACGCTGTGTTTTGCTGGCAGGTTGTCCGCACCGTGCGCAAATCGCACGCAGCTTAATCACCTCATCCGCCAGCGCCAGAAGGATGGGCATGAAACCGAACGGTTGACCGCGAAAGTCCTGGTCCAGCCCAGCCGCGATGACCGTCCTGCCCTCATTCGCCCAGCGGTCGCACAACGCCACAATGCCTTCGTCGAAGAACTGTATCTCCTCGATAGCGATGACCTCTGTATCGGGTTCCACCAGTCGCTCCAAATCCGCGCTGGATGAAACGGGTATTGCCTCGAAGCGCACACCGTTATGGGTAGCGATAGCTGCGCTGTCCCATCGGTTGTCCAGTGCGGATTTGAACACCTGCACTTTTTTGCGCGCGTACAGGGCACGACGCACCTGACGGATCAGCTCCTCCGACTTGCCTGCGAACATGCTTCCGGTAATCACAATCAATGTGCCAGCCGGCTTCGGCACTGTGCTATCCCTCCCGTTCTACCATGAGGTGGGCGATCGCCCGCAACGGCTCTGCCTTTTCACCAAGGGGTCTCAGCGCTTCTACGGCTTCTTTCACCAGTTGATGTGCCCGCTGGCGTGAGGCTTCCACACCATAAAGCGCCGGGTATGTGGCTTTGCCTCGCTCGGCATCCGTTCCCACCGCTTTGCCGGTTTTGCCCGGGTCGCCGGTCACGTTCAGCAAGTCGTCAGCGATTTGAAATGCCAGCCCTGCGAGTTCCCCGTAACAGCTCAGGGCGTCTATCTGCCACTGTTCAGCCCCGGCGAGAATCGCTCCGGACACCACTGAAGCGCGGATAAGCGCAGCCGTTTTGTGGCGGTGGATATACTCCAGAGTTTCGGCATCTACCGGCTTTCTCTCCGATTCGATATCAACCATCTGCCCGCCGACCATGCCGCGTGTGCCTGAGGCTTCGGCAATCACCTGCAGCACGCGCACGACGCGCTCCGCGGGGGCTGTCTCCACGTTTCGTGCCACTAGTTCAAAGGCGGTAGCAAACAGCGCGTCCCCGGCAAGAATCGCCACCGCTTCGCCAAATTGCACGTGACAGGTTGGTCGCCCGCGGCGAAGGGTGTCGTTGTCAATGGCGGGCAGGTCGTCATGTATCAGCGAAAAGGTGTGGATGAGCTCTATCGCGCAAGCGGTGGGTAACACCACGTCCGCCGTCCCCCCGACAGCCTCTGCACCGGCGATGACCAGCACCGGACGCAACCGCTTTCCGCCGGACATGGTGCTGTAACGCATGGCACAGTGCAACACCTGAGGACGTATATCCTCATCTGGCAGATAGCGGTGCAGTGCGCTGTCCACCAGCCGAACTCGTTGCTGAAGGTACTCGTGAAGGTCAAATGGCATCGTTATCGTGCCTCCAGCTTCATTTCTGCCGCGCGGACGGTGTTGGAAAGCAACATGGCGATGGTCATAGGTCCGACACCACCCGGCACAGGGGTGATATATGACGCCACCTGTGACGCCGATTCGAAGTGCACATCGCCCACATCTCCACTGCGACCCTCTACGCGGTTGTACCCGGCATCCACGACCACTGCGCCCGGGCGTATCATGTCGCCTGTAATCAGTTCCGCTCTGCCGCACGCCGCAACCAGAATATCTGCCTCGCGGGTAATGGAGGGTAAATCGCGCGTGCGGGTATGGCATACGGTGACGGTCGCGTTGCGCTGCAGCAGCAGCAGGGCAAGCGGCTTGCCCAGAATGATGCTTCGTCCCACAACCACTGCCCGCTGCCCTTCGAGGGGGAGATGATACCGGTCTAGCAGCTCCACGATGCCCAGCGGTGTACACGAGATGAACTTCGCCACGCCCGCTACCAGTGCGCCCAGCGAAGCGGGCGAGATGCCATCCACATCCTTGTCAGGAGACAGGCGGCTAAGCAGGCGTATCTCGTCCAGGTGCTTTGGCACAGGATGCTGTACCAGGATGCCATGCACGTGATGGTCGTCGTTCAGCCGTACGATGAGGTCCTCTGCCTCATGCTGCGTCGTGTCGGCAGGCAGTGTGAAGGTTTCGGACTCGATACCGACGCTTCGGCACGCTTTCGCCTTCATCCGCACATAGGTGTGAGATGCCAGGTCATCGCCGATGAGAACGACGCTCAGCTTCGGCACGATACCTGCCTCGCGCAGCTTTTGCACACGCGGCTTGAGTTCCTCTCGAATCTGCGCAGCGGTTGCTGCACCATCTAAAAGGGTTGCGCTCACCGGTACTCCTCCAGATGTTTCAATACGCTCGCCAGCACACCGTTGACGAATTTGCCGGACTCGTCCGAGTTATACTTCTTCGCCAGTTCTACTGCCTCACTGATGACGACACCGGGTGGCGTTTCGGGGTGATGAATAAGCTCGTATATCGCCAGACGAAGCACGTTGCGGTCAGGGGCGGGCTGACGTTCGGGTGGCCAGCCAATCGCGAACCGGGCGATGATGGAATCTATCTTTTGCAGGTTCTGCAGAGTGCCAGAAGCCAGTTCATAGGCAAACCGCTGTCCTTCTTCGTCGATGGGCATATGCTCTACCGCAAAGGCAAAGCATTCATCCAGCGGCATCTGAGCAATATCCACCTGATACAGCAGGCGCAAAGCCAGTTCCCTTGCCATGCGACGAGTACCGGCAGTATGTTTTCGCAATGTAGAACTGCTCATGTTGGCTCTCCCTCACTCCGTACCGTTTCGCAGGTATCGGCGCAGGAACTGAGTAGACACATTCCCCTTTTGATACTCCGGGTGGTCGATGATGCGCTTCAGAAAAGGCAGATTGGTTTTGACACCCTCCACCCGTGTCTCTTCCAGTGCTCGCTTCATGCGTGCTATCGCGGACGGTCGATCTTCAGCCCACACGATAATCTTGGCGAGCAGGGAGTCGTAGTAGGGGGGTATGACATAACCTGGGTACAGATGGGTGTCCACGCGCACGCCCGGTCCCCCCGGCAGTAATAGGTGCGTAATCTTGCCCACGCAGGGGGCAAAATCGTTGTCAGGGTCCTCAGCGGTGAGGCGACACTCTATGGAGTGTCCACGCCACTGCACGTCACGTTGTGACAGATGCAACCGTTCTTTTGCGGCGATGCGTATCTGCTCGCGCACGATGTCCACCCCGGTGATTTGCTCGGTAACGGGATGTTCCACCTGAATGCGCGTGTTCATTTCGATGAAGTAGAAGTTGCCTTTGCTGTCCAGCAGAAATTCGACCGTACCTGCGTTGACGTAACCAACCGCCTTCGCCGCGCGTACCGCCGCTTCACCCATTTTTTGGCGAAGGGCGGGAGCCACCACAGAAGCCGGAGCTTCTTCCACCATTTTCTGGCGTCGCGCGGTTTGAATAGAACATTCGCGCTCACCCAGATGGATGACGTTGTCATAGGAATCAGCAAGCACCTGCACCTCTACGTGGCGCGGGTCAGGGATGAACTTTTCCACGTACACCTCTGGCGAACCAAATGCCGCCAGAGCCTCACTCTGCGCCAGCTGCAAAACACGCGACAGCTCTTCGGCGTTCTCGGCAAGACGGATGCCTTTGCCTCCACCGCCAGCTACCGCTTTCACCAATACAGGATAGCCGATGCGCTGTGCCTGCTTGATCGCTTCCTGTTCGCTGCGCACCGCGCCGTGTGTGCCTGGCACGACAGGTACCTTGGCGTGGCGCACGATTTCACGTGCGACTGCTTTATCCCCCATTTTCTCGATAGCAGATGGTGGCGGACCGATGAACACCAGTCCGCTCGCTTCACACGCCTCGGCGAAGCTGGCGCGTTCCGAGAGGTAGCCGTAGCCCGGATGGATGGCTTCTGCGCCGGTGATGATGGCTGCCATAATCACGTTGGGGATGTTCAGGTAGCTGTCTTTACCCGGCCCGGGACCGATACACACAGCCTCATCAGCCGCCTGCACGTGCAGGCTATCCGCGTCCGCCTCAGAATACACAGCCACAGTGGCTATGCCGAGTTCCTTACATGCGCGAATAATCCGCAGCGCAATCTCGCCTCTATTCGCTATCAGTATCTTCCGGAACATGCTTAAAATCCCTCGTGCGACGGAGTCAGGCACTGCACGCGCCCAGTTTGGGGGTCGTACCAGTAGGGCTGTTTGCTCACGGGGCAGTACAGCATCTCCGCCGGTAGTCGCATCTCCTGCAATGAAGGTGGAAGGGGTTCTTCCCCGGTGGGACGGGACATGCGGATGGAAAGGCGAACCTGCTGTAGATTGTTACGGCACTGCACTTCGAGCGCGGCGTTCTCGGGCGTTTTGCGCGTTTGCCCCGACGGTGCCATGCCCCTGCCAGTATACGTTGGCAACAACCATATTGCAAGTATGAGCAGCAGTGCGAGTACTATCAGTATCTCTAACAGGCTCCAGGCTTCAGGCACTCGTTTCATCGTCGATCTCCTCCACGATGCGGTACAAGGGCTGCCCGTACTCGACGGCTACTCCCTCTTCCACACACACTTCCACCACACGTCCGTCTGCGGGGCTTCGCACCTCGTTCATCAACCCCATGGCTTTAATCATGCATAAGACCTCATCCTTCTTCACCTGGTCGCCCACCTGTAGCGGTTTGGGACGGGGCTGGAAGAAACCGACCAGCGGGGAGCGTACCCACACACACGGAGGTTCAGCAGCAAGTTCAACTTGCTCTGCTTCGGGTTCAGTGCTGGTTGCAACAGCCACAGCGACCTGCCGCTTCGCGCGCAGCCTCCAGCCATTCGTCTCGACCTCCAGTTCGCTGGCATCGCTCTGATGGAGTAGTTCCAGTAATCTTTCAATCTGTTCTAACTGAATTGGTACCATCGGTTACACCTTCAGCTGGAAGATGAAGTACTCTACGACGCGCAGTACGTAGCTCACGATGATGACCGCGATGATGACTATCATCATCCACGTGACGAACTCGGAAGAGCGCGCCAGAGATTCGATCTTCATGTATTGCACCTCACTAGAAGAGGGCAAAAACGCGAACCGCGCGACGAAGTTATCTACCGTGCGCAACGCCTGAAAGAGAATCTGCTGAGCCTGTTGTGCGTAATGAACCACGGTGGCAACCGCAGCCACGATCACCATAGGGGCGATAACCTGATATTTCTGCTGTTGCCGGTAGTTGTAGATGATACAGTTGCGGCAACGCTCCCGTTTCTCTTCCTTGGACAGATGGCGGTTGTACGGAATGAAGCGCACGTTTTGGCGGGGGTCGGGACTGGGCGCGCCCTTACCCTCTAAAGCCTGCAGGATGACGCGCTCCTCGCACATACAGCCGACGCCTTCGCGCCAGCAGGCACGTCGCGCATGATATATAGGGCAGTTTTTGCGGATGCTTGGGCGACAGAAGGGCAGCTGCCAGCAGTAACCGAGAAACCGGTTGCTCGGCTGGTTCTCTTTGGCGACGTTCGCGCCGTACTGCAAATTCGCACGGTTGAACATCTCACGGAAGTAGCCGGATGTTACCCGCACCCAAACATCCAGCACGGCGAAGATAATCCCGGGTACTAGACACAGCATGCCTGCCTGCTGGAAGGACGTTACAACCAAAGGTAAAAGGGTGGGCTCTTGTCCTGTCTGGGGTGCCAGATGAATGACGCCCAGAGGGACGCCGAAAGCCAGTACAGCAGCGAGGAGGAGAAAAAGGTATCCGATGGTCGTTTCACGGAGATAGAGCAGGGTAAAGCTGGCTGCAGCGACGGCTGTGGCTGCAAGCAGTGCCCGACCGGCAAGGTGTATGTTCTGCTCCACGCGCAGACGCTCCGCGGCAGGCAGGGTTGCCCATGACGTTGCCATGCCTGAGAAGACGCCCCACAGCAGGTAGGCTACCGTGATCACCGCGCCTGCCGTCGCCACCATACCCGCAAGCTGCAACAGGTCTTCCGTCAGTTCAGTCGCTTTCCGGGCATGAAAAGAACGCGCCGGGCCTCCCATATCCTAGCCCCCCCTTTCGTCCGGGTCTACTGCGTTTTCACGCGCTCCAGGTACTGGTCGGTGCGTGTATCCACTTTGATGATGTCGCCCACGTTGATGTGAAACGGCACGCGCACCACTGCACCAGTCTCCAGCGTAGCGGGCTTGGAGCCTCCAGAGGCGGTATCACCTCGTACGCCGGGGTCCGTTTCTACCACCTGCAGTTCTACAAACCAAGGCATCTCCACGCCGACCACGCGCCCCTCGTGCATGAGTACCGTCACTTCCATATTCTCCTTGAGGTACTTGATGCCTTCACCGAACTGTTCACGGCGCACCATAATCTGGTCGTACGTGTCCATGTCCATCAGGTAGTATTCATCTTCCTGATTGTAGAGGAACTGCATGGGCTTGCGCTCGAGGAACGCCTGCTCCATCCGCTCGCCAGCACGGAAGGTCTTATCCAGCACAGCACCCGTACGCACGTTCTTCAGTTTGGTGCGTACAAAGGCTCCACCTTTGCCGGGTTTGACATGCATGAACTCGATGATGGTGTAGATGTCGCCATCTACGATGATATGTAGACCGTTGCGGAAATCGCTGGTGTCTATCAAGAAAACAAACCTCCCGTTTTCCTTGTAGTCCCTAAGCAGTATATCAAAGGGCGCGAGAGGATGTCAATGTGGTGGGGAAGGTGCGATAAAACCGCCGAATGCTCGGAATAGCGCGAGGCTTCTCCCCAGACGGCAGGGCTATGAGACCAGAGATTGTTCATGAAATGCCGAAAATCAAGGGTAACTACCGCCTGACAAGGAGGAAACACCGCTGATGAGCAAAAACTTGAAATTACAGCTCAAAGTAGGAGGGACAATGACATGTTACCGTTAGTGGTTGCATTCGCGTTGTTGCAGCCGACGCTAAAAGTTGGTGTCATCGCCGATGATTTAGTAGACTACTCCCAGTGGGCAAAGCCGTATGCTTCCGAATGGACGGGGGAGAAGATTGCCAGCGTCCTTCGGCAGGAAGGGTTCGAAGTTCACCTGCTAACCCGAGAGCAGCTCAACCTGGCGGGGCTGCAGCAGTATGACGCCGTTCTGATTGCCACCGACCACACCTACCCTGAGATTGGTGCGTGGGGTGGTCCAGTAGCCAAGGCTCTGGTCGAGTATGTTCGGAGTGGCGGGATATACGTGATGCCGATTGGTGTTCCGCACTTCATTGCCAAAGACATCCAGACTGGTCGTTTGGATTTCGACCACTGGGCGGATTTCTTTTACTTACGTGCGTCCACCACGCAAGGCGTGCTTCCGCTTCGACTGACAAAACAAGGAAGAGCCATTGGCTTGCCCGACCCTCAGCCGTTGAACGTTCCGCCGATCCGCCAGATCCTGCCCGAGCGGAGCGCAGTGCTGGTATGGAGTAGCAACTATGTCCCGTGTATGGTCGCGGTGCCCTTTGGAAGCGGTTGGCTCATCCACTGGGGCGGTGGCGAGAAGATGGATGCCTCTGTCCGCGATTACTGGGTTCGCGCTGCAGGCAAGACCATCCGCGCGGCAAAAGCGGGACAATTGACGGCGAGTACCCGGATGGACCTGCTGCGCGCGGAGGGGCTAGAAGGCAAGTCTCTCAACGACCTCGACCGCGAACTGTTTGCACCCGCTCCCTCACCCTTCTCGGCGACCCCAGCGGAGACGGTGCGGTTGTCATCGGGCGCAGAACGTTCCACACAGTCATCTCGCAAGGTTCTGTCTTTAGACGGCACGTGGCAGATGCTGGGAGTAGCGAAGGGCAGGGGCGATGAACGAATGCTGTTGCAGGGCAAGGGGTGGGAGGATGCCATCTCTGCGGAGATACCCTGTAGCGTACAAACCGCGCTGTTTCGGGCTGGAAAAATCCCCGACCCGACGGTGGGGTTTAACGATGTCATCGCCCGGCAGGAGGTTTCCGAGAAGGAATGGTGGTTCCGTAAACATTTTGAATGGCAGCCTGGCACGCGCACGCGCCTCGTATTCGATGGGGTAGACTACAGCGCGACCTTCTACCTCAATGGGGTGAGGCTGGGCGAACACGAAGGACCCTTTGGGGGACCCGAGTTCGATGTCACTGGCATTGTACGTGAACACAATACCCTTGTGGTGCGGGTCGACCCCATCCCGCCCGACTGGAGGCTGGTTTTTAAGACCAATTGCGTCTACGGGTGGCACTATGTGAACTGCCCTCCCATTGGCATCTGGCAGTCGGTCAGAGTAGAACAGGTGCCTGTGTTCGAGATCGAAGAGTTGTTTGTAGCCACGGCAGATGCAGCGAAAGGCACTGTAGACCTGTTCGCCAAATTGAGGGCGTGGCAAAAAGACCTGCAGGGGGTACTGCGCTGGGACATATACCCCGCAAACTTCGATGGAGAAGGCTATCATTACGAGGCACCTGTAAACGCCTCTGAGGATACCCTCACCGCTCACTGGCGATTTGATGTACCCAACGCCCGGCAATGGTGGCCCAACGGACTCGGGGAACCTCACCTCTACTGGTGTGAAGCGCGCTTGCTCGTCGATGGGCAGGTCGTCGATACGTGGCGGACGCGCTTCGGGATACGCACGGTGGAGATGCGTCCTCTACCCAGTGGGGCGTTGCCTATTTATTATAACTGGACGTTTGTGATCAACGGGCGTCCTGTATTCGTCAAAGGCACTAACTGGGCAACCATAGATGCCTTTCTGCGGTTGAGCGAACATCGCTACCGCCGTTTCTTGACGCTGGCAAAGGACGCACACATCCAGATATTGCGCTCATGGGGAGGCGGGCTGGTCGAAACCGACACCTTTTATGACCTCTGCGACGAGTTGGGCATCATGGTGTGGCAGGAGTTCCCTCTAACCTGGCAAAACTTCGATGCCATTCGGCCTGCGGTCGCTGACGAAATTGCGGTGCGCAGCATCAAGCGGCTTCGCAACCGTCCCAGTCTGGTGCTCTGGTGCGGTGGCAACGAACATAGCGGTAGCGGCTGGTTGATCGAACTGCTGGGCAGGCGATGCATGGAGCTGGACGGTACCCGTCCCTACCATCGCACCGACCCGTTTGGCGGTAGCATCCATGACTACAACGTGTATTGGGGTTTGCAGCCGTTGGAGAGCAATCTTCATCTGGTTGCCCCCTTTATCGGGGAGTTCGGGCTGGCATCGCCGTGTGCGGTCGAAAGTACGCTGAAGTATCTGCCGGAGAACGAGCGAGAGCAGTGGCCACCCTCGGACAACAGCGCGTTCATTCATCATACACCGACCTTCACGCCGCAGAACATGGTGCATCTCAACCGCTACGCCAAAGAGTTTGACCCCTGTGAGGACCTGCGGGGTTTCACTCGCGGCAGCCAGCTAGCGCAGGCAACAGGCGTGCGTGTGGTATTGGAGAGGATGCGCACGCGCTGGGACGAGTCTACTGGTGTGGTTTACTACAAGCTGACCGACGTATACCCGGGCGTCTCGTGGTCTACCGTAGACTGGTACGGGGTACCGAAGATTGCTCACTACTGGGTGCAACGCGCCTTTGCACCGCTACAGGTGGTGGCGCTGTTCGACAGTTTCGATGTCGATGCGAACAAACCCTTGCGACTGCAGCTGTACCTGCTGGACGACCGCGAAGAGTGGGGGGAAGCCTCCCAGGTGCGCGTGCGGCTGTATGACGCGCGATTGCGGGAGGCGGCGCAAAAAGTTCTGAACGTGCAGCCATCCCCCGCTCGCGTGCGCTCGCTTGGGGAGGTAACCCTCGACGCGCCGGGCAATGACTCCGCGCCTCTGCTGGTGCTGGTTGAGTTGCTTCGCGGAAAGGATGTCGTTACCCACAACTTCTACTGGTTCAACTTCCGCCAGCGACCTGGCAATCTTTTCCATCTACCTCGCACCACGCTATCCGTCAAGCGGGACGGCGACTATTTGGTGGTGGAAAACACAGGCAAACTGCCTGCAGTCAGTGTTCACTTCCACGCCCCTGCCTGCTCGGACAGCCTGCGCGTATCTGAAAGCGAGTTCTGGCTACAGCCGGGTGAACAACATCGGGTGCGAATCACCTTCATGCCGAACATCGAAGGGAAACTGCCCTCAGACCGGCGCTTTGCTGTAGGCGCGTGGAACGCCGAGTACGTTGCTGTCCAGTGGGACTAACAGTGAAGGAGAGCCGATGTGCAGCAGATAGACCTGAACGGCGAGTGGCAGCTGAGTTACCGTCCTCAGCAGGAAAAATATGTAGAACTTCACTGCATAGACTTTAATACAATGACCACCGTGCCTGCACATGTGCCAGGCAATGTGGAGCTGGACCTGATACAGGCAGGTATCTTGCCAGAACTGGCTGTTGGTGACAATATCTACCGCCTGCGGGAGTACGAGACCTGCGAGTGGTGGTACCGCAGGCGGTTCAACGCCCCTGCCATTCCTGACCGCCATACTGCGGAACTGGTTTTCGAAGGACTGGATTGCCTCGCGGAAGTCTGGTTAAACGGCACGTCCATCGGTGCAGCGTCGAATATGCTGGTTCCACACCGCTTTGACGTAACCGACACGTTGAAGTCCGGCGAGAACGAGATTGTGGTCAGGATACGTTCTGCGGTGCTGGAGGGGCGCGAGCGTATACCTGCCCCTTTCGAAAGCGCATTGCCCTGTGGTTTTGAGTCGCTAGCCGTCCGTAAAGCACCCCATATGTACGGCTGGGACATCATGCCCCGTGTGGTGACAGCGGGTATCTGGCGAGATGTGTATGTGCAATTTCTGTCACCGACTCGCTGGCGTTCGGTCTACTGGGCAACGACCGCTGTGGATACGCAACGGTGTTCGGCCGTGGTCTTTGTGGGCTGGGACTTTATCACCGATGAGCATGCCATCGACGACTGGCAGGTGCACCTGCGCCTCTCGCGCAATGGGCGGACGGTACACGAGAGCCTTCATCCCGTATTCCACACACACGGGCGGACATGGGTGCATCTGCAGCATGTGGACTTGTGGTGGCCACGGGGCTATGGCGAGCCGGTGCTGTACGAGGCTACTGCAGAGCTGCTGGACGGAAAGGGCAATGTGCTGGACACGCATCGCTGTCGGATTGGTCTGCGCACAGCGAAGTTAGAATACACAGAGGTTACCACGCCCGAGGAGCCTGGAGAGTTCGTGTTCGTGGTCAACGGCGTGAAGGTGTTTGCAAAGGGCACGAACTGGGTTCCGCTGGACGCCTTTCACAGTCGCGACCTGCAACACCTGAAACCCACCTTCGACATGCTGGTAAACCTGAACTGCAATATGGTGCGCTGCTGGGGCGGCAACGTTTACGAGTCCGACGCCTTCTTTGACCTGTGCGACGAGCATGGGGTCATGGTCTGGCAGGATTTCGCGTTTGCCTGTGCCATCTATCCCGACGAGATTATCCCCTCTGCACGGCAGGAGGCGGAAGAGGTAGTGCAGCGTTTGCGCAACCATCCCAGTCTGGTTCTCTGGTGCGGCAACAACGAGATCGACCATACCTACTTCTGGACAGGTATGGGAATCGATCCCAACACGGACAAAATCAGCCGTCAGGTGCTTGCCGAGGTCGTTCGGCAGCTGGACCCGTTCCGTTCGTATCTACCAAGTTCTCCCTACGTCGGTCCCGAGGCGATGCGTCGCGGTGGTGACGCCAATCTCACCCCGGAACAACACCTGTGGGGACCGCGTGACGATTTTAAAGGACCTTACTACACCCGCTCGCTGGCGCACTTCGTCAGCGAGATCGGGTATCACGGATGCCCAGATCGGCGCAGTCTGGAACAGATGATGGAACCTGAACACCTCTGGCCGTGGCAGGACAACGACCAGTGGCTAACCCATGCGGTTCGCCCACTGCCTCGCATGACCGATTACAACTACCGCATCCCGTTGATGGCAAAGCAGATTGCGGTGCTTTTTGACAATGTGCCTGATAATCTGGACGACTTTATCCTCGCCTCGCAAATTAGTCAGGCTGAGGCGCTGAAGTTTTTCATCGAACGCTGGCGGCAACGCAAATGGCGCACGACGGGTATCCTGTGGTGGAATCTGCGGGACGGTTGGCCTATCATTTCGGATGCCATCGTAGACTACTACTTCCGCAAGAAGCTCGCTTACGTGTATGTTCAGCGGGTGCAGACGGACGTGTGCGCCATGCTCAGTGAGGCTGAGAATGGGGTTCACACGCTGATTGTGGTCAATGATACCCTGAATCCCGTAGAAGGGGAGGTACAAGTAACCGACGCCGATAGCGGAAATCAGCTGCTGCGCTGCGCGTTCACTATAGAGCCGAACGGTAAGTCGGTAACAGGTAGTATCCCGCAGGTGCGTCAACCGGCGCTATGGCTCATCCGATGGAGTGTCTCCGGAGGCGGAGCCTTCCTCAACCATTACCTCGCTGGCGACCGCCCGTTCCAGCTCGATCAGTATCGTCGCTGGCTGAAATTGCTTCAAATCCCAGAGGATATTGGCTCGGTATGGCAAAGGTAAAGGGTACTACATACCGGTAGGAGGTATACACCAGCGATGGATTCACGGAACGAGCCGTTGCCGTCGCAAGTGATTGACCGTCTGAAGCGCATCGAAGGACAGGTGCGCGGCTTGCAACGCATGGTGAGGGAAGGGCGTGCGCCTGCAGAGGTTATCTATCAGATGGCGGCAGTGAAGTCGGCTCTTGAGCAAGCGGCTTTGCACTACCTGCAGTGGGATGCTCAGCGCCAAGATGCGCCAGATAGAACAGCACGCTCTATACGGGAGACGCTAGACCTGATTGCGAAGTTACTGTAAACAGCGAATCTGCCTAACTGTCTAACGTATCTAACATGGTGGAACACACGAGGAGGAGACAGTATGACCGAAATCAAGGCACGCTGGATAGATGGCTTGCAGTTTCTGAGCATCTCCTCAGGGGGACATCCGCTGGTGATGGACGTTTCGCCCGATGGCGGTGGGCGAGGCGAGGGCATTGGGCCCATGGAGCTGTTATTGCACGCACTGGCGGGTTGCACTGGAGTAGATGTGGTCAGCATCCTGCAAAAGAAGAGGCAACCACTGAAAGGGCTTGAGATAAAAGTCAGAGGCGAGAGGCGACAGGAGTATCCACGGGTCTACTCTCAGATTGAGATAGAGTACATCTTCAAGGGAAAAGGTCTGGATTCCAGTGCGGTAGAGCAAGCCATTAAGCTGTCGGAAGACAAGTACTGCAGCGTACAGGCTCATCTAGCAGCCTTTGCGCAGGTTCGCAGCAGCTACCGGATTATTGAGGAGGAAGAGTAAGGATGGCTATCGAGCAGACTTCAGTCGGGTTGCGGATAACGGTATCGCTGCCCTACGAAGAGGCAGTAGAGAAGACTGTTGCCGCGCTGAAGACGGAAGGTTTCGGCGTGTTGACCTCCATCGACGTCAAACAGACGATGCGAGAGAAACTGGGCGAGGAGTACCGCCCCTATATTATCCTGGGTGCGTGTAACCCGCCGCTGGCGCACCGCGCCCTCAGTGCCACACCAGAGGTGGGGTTGCTGTTACCCTGCAATGTCGTGGTGTACGAAGAAGAAGGAGGCTGCGTGGTGTCGGCGATGGACCCCACTGCCGCCATGCAGATGGTTTCGCATCCCGAGCTGGAGGCGGTGGCTAAAGAGGTGCGGGCGAAGCTGGAGCGAGTGCTTCAACAGGTCGCAGGTTAAACACCTGCGCGAACGCATGTATCACGGGTGGCATTACCGCTTCAAGGGTTACCCCTTGTTCCAGAAGGGACTGGATGGAGGTAACCCCTTTATCGTGAATACCGCACGGCACAATCAGTCCGAAGTGGCTCAGGTTCGGGTGCACGTTCAGGGCGAAACCATGCATGGTCACCCAGTGACTTACCTTGATGCCCATCGCTGCTATTTTCTCATCGCCAACCCACACGCCTGTGAACCCTGGCTTGCGGTGCGCTTCAATCCCAAAGTGGCGCAGGGCAACGATAATCGCCTCTTCCAGCCTGCGCAGATAGAGGTGGACATCCCTGCCGTGCTCACGTAAGTCCATGATGGGATAACCCACCAGCTGACCGGGGCCATGGTAGGTAACATCTCCACCTCTATCCGTTTCCACTACCTGAATGCCCATGTGGAGCAGTTTCTCTGATGGTACGAGCAGATGTTCGGTGTGGGAAGCGCGCCCCAGCGTAATAACCGGCGGGCGGTGTTCCAGAAGCAACAGGGTGTCGGGGATGGCTCCCTCCCGCCGTTGCCGGACGAGTTCACGTTGCAGTTCCCATGCCGCGGCGTAGTCTATGCTACCTAGCCAGCGAACCTGCAAGACGGACATGTGTTTGCTCACCACAGAGATTGTACCATCCTGTCCGTGTGGTTTCGAGAGTATTGCGCCGGACTCCTCAGGATACCCATCAGGGCAGTGCTGTCAGCAGCGTTCTCAGCGCTCGGGTCATCGCGCTCTGGTAGTGCTCTAAATCTCTGACCATGAACATATAACGGTTCGCACTGCGCGAGTCGGGTTGCCAGGTGGCCACCGCGTTTTCGTTACAGGAGATACGCACGGGCTGGAATGCATACACCGCGGAGTCACCCGCCGCCTTCATCGGCACGACTTCACCTGTGGTTGTTACCGTCAAACCCGCTACGTGCAGGAAGCTCACGACAGACCACATGTTCCGCTCCTGCTGGCTATACTGCTGGATGAGCGAAGCGTCGGGCTGGCGATACAGATACCTTAACCAGTCTGTCTCCCGCACACGCTGGAACATGTACAGGAAGAAGTTCTGCATTCGCGGTGAAAGCGAAGGAAGCACCTCTTCTTGTCGAAACCGCCAGTAAGTGCCATATCGCCTCACGCGCCACTCGCCTTCGTAGTCCTCGAAGCAGGGCAGCCAGTAGACAGGGCATGGCAGGTCGAACAGGGCACGGTATGCCGCGGGGTCCAGGGTGACGTTGTATTCCAGCACGGAGGCGAGCTTCGGGTCGGGCGAGCCGGTACCCGCGTTGATATAGATGCCGGCACATTTGCGTGCGAAGAGGGCGGGGTCGGTTTTGCCCGCGAGCGCAATGTCCCTGCAGGAACCGACAACGGTAATCGCCACGCGCTGGCGTGATTGGCGAAGAACGTCCAGAATGAAGCGGACGGCTGCTTTGTCGGACGGCGATGCCGACGGCTGGGTGTCGTGCGGCGATTTCATCGGTTGTGCGGAGCCGACCACAGCGGGCACTGTCAGGCCGCTGATGTGATTCAGCTGGGCAATAGCCGCTACGTCCGGGTCGCCGTCGAACTTCGGCGGCGGGCGGTCGATAACGATGCCACGCAGGTCTATCCTGCCCTGCAGAACCAGCGCGTAAATTGCCGCCAGATCAAAATGGTCGTCGGGGTCGTTATGCGGGCGGAAGAGGTCGGTCTGATGGATCAACGGGGCTGCCATTCACGCGCCTCCTATCCCTTGATACCTGTCAGCGTGATGCCTTCGATAAACAGCCGCTGGGTCAAGAAGAAGACCACCATCAGCGGCAGAGTGACCACCGTCGCCGCTGCCATGAGCAGGTTCCACTCGGAGCTGTGTCGTCCCACGAAGGTCTGTAGCCCTACCGCCAGCGTGTAGGTGGTCTCGTCTGTCAGGTAGACGAGCGGGTTGATGAAGTCTGTCCAGGCACCGATGAAGGCGAACAGCGCCACCGTCGCCAGCGCGGGTACAGAGAGCGGTACGATAATCTGCCAGAAAATGCGCCACTCGGAACAGCCGTCGATGCGTGCAGCATCGGATAGCTCCTGCGGGATGGTTAAGAAAAACTGGCGCAACAGGAAGATAGCAAACGCACTGCCGAAGAAAGGCGGCACCACCAGAGGCAGGTAGGTACCCGTCCAGCCGATGGTGCGGAACATGACGAACACCGGCAACATGGTTACCTGCGCGGGGAGCATGATAGTTGCCAGCATAATCAGAAAGAGCGTGTCACGCCCTTTCCAGCGTAGTCGCGCGAAGCCGTACGCCGGCAGGGCAGAGGACAGCACCGTACCCACTACCACTAATGCACACACGAACAGGGTGTTTCGCAAGTATAGTAGGAAAGGAAAAGACTGCAACGCGTCCGCATAGTTCTGCCACCGAACGGGGTTGGGTATCCATTCGATGGTCTCGGTGAAGATGCGGTCTTCGGTTTTCAGCGAAGTGGAAACCATCATCGCAAAAGGCGCCAGGAAGGAGATACTGAGCGCAATCAGTATCAGGTAGACCGCCGTGACAGCAATCCGCCTGCGCCATACTCTGGAATGCCTCCAGGGCGCCATCTGCCTTTTTGTCGTCATGGTCTCCGGCGCCATCAGTTTCTCTCCCCCTCGTAGTAGACCCATCGTGCGGATGTTCGGAACACAATGAGCGTGGCAATGAGCGTCAGGATGAACAGTATCCATGCCATTGCGCACGCGCGTCCCATGCGAAAATCGCGGAAGGCGTTGTAGAAGAGGTACAGCGCGTAGAACAGCGTAGAGTTCTGCGGTCCGCCCTGCGTCATAATGAATGTCTGCGTGAAGTACTGGAACGTCCAGATGACGCCCATAATGAGATTATAGAATATGACCGGCGAAATCATGGGCAGGGTCACGTGCAGTGTTTTGTGCCAGGAACCTGCACCGTCGATCTCCGCTGCCTCATACAGGTGCGCAGGCACGTTCTGCAGGCTTGCCAGATAGATGACCACGCTTCCACCCACCGCCCATAAGTCCATCATGATGAAAGCGGGCTTAGCCCATTTGGGATCGGCGAGCCAGCCGGGAGGCTGTAACCCAAACGGTGCCAGCAGCGGCGTCAACACCGCGTTCAACAGCCCATACTGCGGGTTCAATACCCACAGCCACAGCACCGCTACCGCCACCACCGGCATAATAGAGGGGAGGTAGTAAATGGTGCGAAAGATGCCGATGCCGGGTATTTTGTGATTGAGCAGGAGCGCCATCGTCAGCCCGATGATGAGCGCCAGCGGCAGCTCTATTAACATGAACAGCGTGTTCCACAGTGACGGCAGGAAATAGTCGCGGTCGGTCAGCAGTGCTGCGTAATTCGCCAGTCCCACCCATTTGGGCGGGGTGAGCACACGGTAGTCGCAGAAGCTGTAGTAGAGCGACGCCAGAATCGGGTAAAGCGTGAACAGAAAGAACCCAATCAGCCATGGAGAGACAAACAGCCAGCCTTGCAAGTCACGCTGTCTTTGGCGCATGTCCTGACCTCCGCCAGAATAACATTTCGCGGTATACTCGTTTTTGTACATCCCGCAATGCCTGTGCGGGGGTTTTGGTTCCGTACCGCACGAAGTCCGCGGCGTTGTAAATCTCATACTGATACAGTCCGGTAATCGGGGTAGGGGGGAAGTGGCGTGCATTCGGGCTATTCGCCACGTCCATGAAGACAGCAAAGGCGCGTTTCCACGGCTCGCCCTCGCGCAGGCTACGCTCTTTTCGCGCCTCCAAAATGTTGGGTACGCCGTGCATGGTGCTAGCGAAAAGCACCTGTGCATCCACCGTTTGCGTCCAGCGGAGAAACTCCCATGCCTGCTTGGGATACTTGCAGTTCACAGGGATGCAGAAGATATTGCCGCCAAGCCACGTGGGGATTTTCTGCTCGGGATAATGGTCGGGATAGGGGATAGGCGCGGCGCCATAGCGCACCTTCGGGCCGTAGCGCTGGAACCAATAAGGGTTCCATTGCCCGTTAATCATCATCGCCACCTTGCCCACAAGGAACGGGTTATTGATGCCCATCTCTTGCCCGAAACCTGCCTGAAACGCATTGACCTCCTCCGGGCTTCCCTGAACCTCAATCAGCCTCCGGTACCACTCGAGCGCCTCGATGTTGCGCGGGTGGTCGGCGGTGGGCATTCCAGTCTTCGGGTCGATAAACTGCCCTCCAAAGGCAGAGATGATGATGAGCGGGTCAGGCGGCATCATGCCTATGCGTACGATGCGTCCGTTAGAGTCGCGCCTCGTGAGTTTTCGGGCGTAGTCCAGCAGCTCGCTTAACGTTTTCGGGGGACGCTCGGGGTCCAGTCCCACATCCCGAAAAGCATCCTTGTTCCACAGCAGCGCGAAGCAGTCCATCAGGTAAATCATCGCATAGAGCTTGCCGTTGTAACGGCACTGCGATAGCGAGCCCGGCGCGTAGTCCGACTCTCTGAGCCCCGATTGTTTGAACAGGTCATCCAGGCAGAGCAGCGCACCGTTTCCCGCCAGCGAGCCCAGGTAGCCGGGGTCGCGTAACGTGAATATTTCAGGTGGGTCGTTGGCAACGATGGCGCGGATAATCTTGGTATCCTCTACCGCTGGAAGATTGTGTACCTGAATGTGCGGGTGCGTGCGGTTGAACTCGTCCACCACCACCTGAAACGCCTCCGCCTCGTCGCCACCCCACATGGTCCACGCCCGCAAGTGGACGACACCAGAAGCGGGCTGCCTGCGTTGACAGGCAGTGGCACCCATTATGCCTACGCCAGCGCCAATGGACAGGATGAAGCGGTTGAGATGCATCATATACCTAATCTGAGCCTGCGTCCTCCGTTATTTCTGAGAAATTGGGCGTTTTAGTGCCAGCTACCTGCTTGCCGATGGACGAGAGGCGGGCTCGCCCGCGCGACGATTGGTTTCTACGCGCGATGGACGCAATATCTGTCCGTTCTTTAGCATGATAATCGGTATCTTCTGGTTCATCACCGAATGGTGATCGCACTGCAACAATGGTGCTGTATCGGAGGTATCTGGTCCGGGCTGAAAGTACTGGTAACTCACCGGCTTACCGGAGGTATCCGCAGGACACTTCAGTTTACCCGCCTCCGCCAGGTAGCGAGGTACCAGCTCGTTCAGGTTCTTTGGATACTTTCCATTGTTGCGCTGGCGGTAGCGACCTATCGCGGCGTAAATCTCCTGCATGTTCTGCTGGCACTGGGCGATTTGCACGCCGGTGGACATTGCCTGTTTGAACTCGGGACGGCGTGAAACAACGACAAGCAGTACAACCATCCCGACTATCACCAGCGCGATTGCCCCCAGACAGGACAGCAAGCCGACTGTCCAGCAGCTCATGCCCCGGCGGGTGGGTATTTGCGGCGGTATCATGCACGCATCCCTCGCTCATCCCATTGGAGTCCAGTTGATGTCTGCACGGATCTTAAGCGTGAACTCCGCCAGCAGGCGCACGGTGTTTTCCAGGTCGCTGAGGTGCAGGAGTTCACATGGCGTGTGCATGTAGCGTATCGGCACCGACACCAGTCCAGTTGCCACGCCCGAGCGCGATAGCTGGATGGCATCGTTATCGGTGCCGGTACGCCCGCCTGCAACCTCTATCTGATAAGGTATCTCTTTCTCGATTGCCGTGTCCACCAGCATCTCGAACACCAGCGGGTTGATATGTGAGCCGCGGCAGATGACGGGACCTTTACAGACAGCCTGGTCACCATGCTTCTTTTTGTCGACGCCGGGGTAGTCGATGCTGTGACCCACGTCCACCGTCAGTGCCACCTGCGGGTCTATCTCGTAAGCGATGGTACGCGCCCCGCGCAGCCCGACTTCCTCCTGCACCGTCGAGACCGCATACACTGCCGATTGGAGCTCGGAGCGTTGTTCGCTCAGCAGGCGCAACGCCTCTGCCACCACGAAGCAACCCATCTTATTGTCGAATCCGCGCGCGGTGACAAACTCCCCCATCAGCGGCTGTAGTTCATAAACATACGTGATGGGGTCTCCCAAACGTACGCGCTCCTCCGCCTCTTTTTTGCTGGTTGCACCGATGTCTATCCACAGGTCACTGATCTCAGGCTTCTTGCGCCGTTCCTCTTCGCTAAGCAGGTGTATCGCTTTACGCCCGATGATGCCCAGCACTGAACCTTGCTTCGTATGGATGTATACCCGGTGTCCCACCGGCACAATGGAATCGTGCCCTCCAATTGGTGAGAAGTAGATGAAACCCTCATCGCTGATGTAGTGGACAACGAAGCCAATCTCATCCACATGCCCGGAGAGCATCACGCGGGGATAACCCTCTGGATTAATCACCGCGTAGCTGTTGCCCAGTACGTCGGTATGCACTTCATCCGCGAAACGCCCTGCGTATTCACGGAACACCGCCTGTGCCTTCTGCTCGTAACCCGAAGGGCTTGGCGTGTTGACTATCTGCTTGAGAAACTCAAAAGACTCTTCTCTCATAGAAACCTCCTTTATATGTATGAGTTAGTCCGTTGCGATAAACAACGGGCGCCTCATGCTCATTCAGCGATTTTAGAGACTTTTTCCTGCCATGCTGTGCGATAGCCAAGCTTCAGCGTATTGAAAGAGATTCTTCGCTTCGCTCAGAATGACAGTTTATGTCGCTTTGTATCGCAAACTTCCGAGGAGCTTGCCAAATGCGTAACTTCTACCATCCAAAGCGCAAAAGGGTGATTTCCTTCCCGATAACGGTCTGTCGAAACTGGCTCTTTTCACCGGCGTATCTGCTGAAGCACTCTGTCCCAGCGCTGCCGCATCTCCTCATTGTAGACGTAAGGCTCCCAGCCCAGCGACAGGTAGATGGCAATCGCGGGCAAACGCCAGTCGTCCGTCAGCA
>Ga0308409_1000062_pt1 | contig 68723 bp, 53 predicted proteins | sample HotsprSampleMSe4_FD_203469 | JGI IMG/M metagenome (GOLD analysis project Ga0308409, IMG submission 203469) | Hot spring phototrophic mat microbial communities from Mushroom Spring, Yellowstone National Park, Wyoming, United States - 20060912_MSe4 ... | reverse complement strand
ATGCAACACCCTGCAGGTCACAAATCTTACACATTTGTTTCCATCCCTTCTATCTCTTCTTAAATAACCCATAAACCACCTCCACAGCCACCAACTAATCCATTACCCATCAACTTTAAAAAATCGTATAAAGGTAGAAATTGTTTCCTAAAATTCAAGTAAAGTTACCACAATGGAATTTTTCAATAGGTAGCTCTATCTTTGAAGCTTTGAAAGGTATCTAAAAAACTTTAAGAATGCAAACAAAGTTGGTTTTTCCATTACCAGTAACTCGCCAAGCACTATTTTATTTATTCTTATAATTCTTAAAGATTCTCAATCAAAAGTCCTAGTTTAGAACTTTTAATTTCAAAGAATAAAACATGATTCTCGAATATTTTACCAACTTCAATTCTAAAAATATTCTCTAGTTAAGATTAAACCAAAAAATGCGAACTTTCGTTACAAATCATTTTGTTGTTCTAACTAGTAGAACGATGTTTTATTTAAAAGAGGCTGCGACCAATTTTTTTTGAGCTACAGTTCTGACATTATGGCTCGCTCGAGACCGACTTGGTTAATCAGATTAACTTTTGTGACGATTTTGTCTCTCACTTCCTCGCTCACGAAAGTTTCCCATCTGAAGTTTGCCGATAATCCTAACAGCTCAGCCTCGGCTAAACATGCAGCTACAAAAAGGCAAAGGTTATTGTTTCTAGCATGTTTTATTTTGGAAACATTTAAGCAAGGTAAAATTAAATTCTTTAACTTTTCTTCTGGTCGCCTTCTTAGCCTATCTACAGGGTCCCTAAGACTTGTGTTTTTGAACCTCTGAATACAGTCATAAGCGTATTGATAAGCTCCTTTTTCCTCCAACAAACCAACAGCAGGAAACACCTCATAAAAAATAATTCGTTCTAAAAAAACCCACAATCGCGGATCCTCTACAACTTCGTGACAAAATTCTTTTCCAAAAAGTTTTCCTAACACACCAACGACAAAGTGTCCAAGATTCAACACATATAGTTTTTGCCTTTCATACATTTCTATCGAGGCAACAAACTTAACCTCTGGCAGGTCTTCAAACTCACTTAAACGCTCCTTAGCTTTACTCTCAATTATCCAACTACAATATTTTTCACAGAACACAGGACTTGAGTCCCTAATTCCTTTAGACTCTAAAAAATGCTTTATAAACTCTTCATTTGGTTGGGGAGTAATTCTATCCACAACACTACTGGCGCAAACAATGATACTAGCTATTGAGTCTCGGCTAAGGACTCGTGACCGCTCGGCAAACTCAGTCAAACATCTGTAAAAAACTGCTCCGTTTTGAAACACATTATCACAAGGTATGAAAATCAAGCTTTTACCACCACTCTCTTGCCGAATTTTCAAACCCTCCAAAATATACGGATAAATGCAAAAATCTTTGCCAGTTTGATATCTCTCCCAGTCAAAATTACCTGAGGCGTCAAAAAAATATCCGGAAGGAGTGATCGTCAAAGTAACTATTTCCGTTGAATCTTTAGCTAACAAACTAACAAACTTGTCAATATCACAACTTACCGAAACTATTGAACCTGAAAGCCAAGTTTGAGGGTTGACAGGGTCTAGCTCTGTGACAGTATAGAGAAAATCTTGAAGTTTTAATTTTTCACACACATCTACGCTTAAAAACTCAAAACCCACTATGCCAAAATTAGCGCCCAGATTGTTCGCTTTGCTTGCAAGCAAAGCCTGGTGGGACCTGTGAAAAGCTCCCACGCCTACATGCAACCATTTAGGTTGCAAAGCTTTCCTGCTATAACTAAAAACATTTATCCCCGCCAACTTCAGTTGTTCTAGGCTTTCTTCGCAAACCCTTATCACACTAAAAAAACTCTCGTAACTTATCTAATAAAAATTTATGACTACCTTTGACTAAAATAATAACCTCTTTAAGCTGTTTTAATTTTCTAGCCAAATTCTCTAAGCTATCAATAGCTTCACAGCCTTCGCCCATCTTTTTTCTAAAAATCGAAAAATGCTCCCCTACATAAAACACTTTAAAAAAATATTTCTCAACTTTAGAAGCAACCAATCCATGATAAAAAGGAGCAAGCCTACCAAGCTCAGCCATATCTGCAAAAACTCCTACAAGCCTCCAGCTTGAGAAAAATTTATTTCTAAAACTAATAACCTCATCCACAGACTCTGAAAAACTCTCAGGATTTGCATTGTAGCAATCCCAAACAATAATTAACTTATCCTCCACCTGTACGTTTGAACGAAGATCAGGAAGTTTCAGCCCGTAAACCATATCTTGAAGCTTTTCTCTTGAAAACTTTTCGAACCTCTGCGCAGTCGCAACCGCAGCTAGAAAGTTTCTAACATTAAAGCTACCCCAAAAAGGAAGAAAAACCTCTAAATTATCATCAGAAAATCTCAGGCTGAAGCCCCAAAAACCCCCTCTCTCATCCCACTCCAAAAAACTTGGAGACACACCCCTGTTCTTCTGCAAAGAAAACCAATGAAAACTTATATTTTTATATTTCGAAAGAAGCTTTCTTAAAAAACTATTATCATAGTTAAGTACCCAAAATCCACGAACCCTGGACAGCCAACCTCCTTGCTCTGTTTCCGCTTTAAAAACACCCCTAACAGAGCTAAAAAAATGCAAATGACTTGGCCCTACGTTGGTTGTTACCGAGCCAATTGGCTTTACCAAACTCGTCAACTCTTTAACTTCCCCCTTTTGATTTGTGCCTGTTTCAAACACGCCGACTTCACAATCAGGATCTAAGTTCAGCAATGCCAAACTAACTCCCAACATATTATTATTGTTACCAGGCGTTTTCCCAACTTTATAAAAATTGCTTAAAAGTTGAGCTGTGAATTCTTTTGTTGTTGTTTTACCGCTCGAGCCAGTAATTGTCACAAATCGAGCTTTGACACGGCTCCTCTTCTTCTCCGCTAACTCGCGAATAATCGCATAAGGATCGTCTGTGTAAAAAATTGGTATTCCTAAGTTCTTGAAGCTCTCTCTAAGCTCTGTGACTATCGCGCAAGCAGCTCCCTGCCTCTTGGCCTCTTCGACAAAATCATTGCCGTCTAGCCGCTGACCTTTGAAAGCAATAAAACAATCTCCCGGCAAAACCCTCCGGGAATCAATTACAAAATTTTGAATCTCAATGTTTCTAAAGTTAAAAAAACTTTTAGAAAGCTTCGCAATATCGAAAGTTAGAATCCCTGGCATCAAGCAGATAGAAAAGCCTCGCCAAACCTAGTAGCAAGAAGCCGTTTACCTTGCTGAGTTTGAAAAAACTCACTAGGAGGCCCATCAAAACAACCCCATTCACCATTACCTAAAGCCGCTAGCGTATGAGTGCAAATTCTGTCTAGAAACCATCTGTCATGACTTACAACAACCACTGAGCCAGCAAAGTTCAAAATTGCCTCTTCTAAAGCGCGCGATGAATCAATATCTAGATCATTTGTTGGCTCATCAAGCAATAATAAATTGCACGGCTTTGTTAAAAGCTTCGCTAAACACAACCTGTTTAGCTCTCCACCCGATAAAACACTTACGGGCTTTTGCTGGTCTTGTTCCGTAAAATTAAATCTAGCTATATAGCTTCTCACATTAACCCATCTCTCGCCAATCTTTATCTGCTCGTCATCAGACTCAGACACCGCCTTCCACACAGGTAAATCTCTTCTTAAACTCTGTCTCAACTGGTCCGCATATCCGAGCACAACAGTCTCTCCTATCTCAATAGTCCCTGAATCCGGGGCTATTTCGCCTGCAATCATTTTTAAAAGCGTTGATTTACCAGCGCCGTTTGGCCCTATTACACCAACTACTGCTGCTGGTGGAATGGAAAAACTTAAGCCTTGTATTAAGATCCTTCCATCTACCCTTTTTTTGATGTCTTTTAAATCTACAACCTTCGTGCCTAATCGAGGACCATTAGGAATGAAAATTTCAAGTTTTTTCACCTCTTCAGTTTTTTCAATACTCAAAAGCTCTTCATATCGCTTTAACCTGTTCTTGTTTTTGCCAAATCTCGCCTGCGGGGTTGAAGACACCCACTCTAACTCTCGTTGAATCGTTCGCTTTCTCTGTTGGTCTTTGTTCCTCTCATCTTCAAGCCTGCGCTCCTTTTGCTTCAACCAATCCGAGTAATTACCCTTGAAAGGATAATAATTTCCGCGATCCAACTCCAAAATCCACTCGGCTACCTCCTCAAGAAAATACCTATCATGAGTAACAGCTAAAACTGTACCTCTAAACTTTTTCAAATAATTCTCTAACCACAAAACACTCTCAGCATCTAAATGGTTTGTTGGTTCGTCCAGCAAAAGAATGTCTGGGTTCGACAAAATAATTTTAGCTAAGTCTACTCGCCTCCTTTCACCGCCAGAGAGCTCTGAAAACTTTCTCTCCAAAGAGGGCAAACCTAATGCTCTGGCAACTTGCTCAACCTTGAAATCAAGATCCCACGCATCGTTTAAGTCTAAAATTTCTTGCGCCTTCGCTTGTTTCTCAATCAGCCTATCAATTTCCTGTGGGCTCAAATCAGGTGCCGCCAATTTTTCAGATATATCATTGAATTCTTTATAAGCAGAGTAAATGTAGTTTAAACCATCCTCCAAAAGTATGGTTTTGATTGTGCGAGAATCATCGTAATCAACCATTTGTGGTAGGTATGAAAGTTTTAACTTCGGATTTAAGATGATTTCACCTTTAAAGTCGTTGTCCCTTCCGCTGATTATTTTTAAGAGCGTAGATTTTCCTGAACCATTGGGTCCTAAAATTCCGATTTTGACACCATAGAAGAAGCTTAAAAACATGTCTCTGATAATCACTTTGTTTCCAAAGCTTTTATTTAAAGCCTTAACTGTTATTGCATACTCAAAATCCGTCATTTTTTTCTTGCAGTATCTCTCTTATTCTCTCTAACTTGGCTCTCAAAAACAAATTTTCGCGCTCTAACATTTCTAATCGCTCCATAAGACCCAAAGTTTCCTCATCAACATCCTCGTAATCTTGAAAAACAGCCCTCAATTGTTTTAGAAAGTTGTTAAGAAATCGCATAGCAAAGCGCTGTTGCTATTTAGAATACATCAAATGGAAGTTCAAAATCTTCATCTGCTTAGAGAACTTCTAAAAGACCTAATTCTCGAAGAGCATCAACACAGGCCTTTTTTCTCATGCAACGATCATACGGACATTAAGCTTCCCGGCATTGAGACTAAAAATCTTCTGCTAAAAGCAAATGAACCCATTTTATGCGTACTTCCTTGCGCTAGAAGATTGAATATTAAAGCTCTTAAACAGATTTTAGCGGTAAAAATTTTAAACTTTGCTTCCGCTGATGAATGCAAAGAAGTCTTAGGCAGTGAGCAAGGGCATTTATCTGTTTTAGGTCTTTTACTCACCAAAGCTAAAGTTAAGGTGATTTTCGACTCCAGCCTTATGGAACACGAAAAAATTCAATTACACCCCTGTATTAACACCTTAACTTGGATTTTCGAAACTCGAGTTTTAGTGAATTTTCTGAAAAATTGCGGGCTTGATCTTGCCTTTTGTAATATAGGTTGTTAAGTTTGACTTAAGAAATTAACATAATTTGACGAAAATAGGGTTGATTTAAATAATGTCTTTAAACTTAAAAGCATTTATTATTGACCCAGACTCCTCGTCTAGATTAATGCTAAGGCAGGTGATGACCACAATTCCTGATTTTAAAACAGTTCTGCAATTTAGCTCTCCTGCCGAAGCTTTGAACAGCTTTAACAGTGGCTCTGCAGTCGACGTAGTTTTCATCAGTTACACTATAGGAAAGCAGATTGTTAAAAACTTCATACAGCAGGCTAAAAACACACAGGCTGGTCAGGACACAGCATATGTTGTAATTCTTCAAAGTCAGGCAGAGGGCAAAGCTTTGTTAGCGGAAATAATGATGGATGGGGGAGATGGGATTTTATGCAAGCCTTTTTCAGTGGAACAGCTTAGAGAGATAACTCATATCTCCCTACGAGTAAAAAAAGAGCGGTTCGAAAGCAGAGAAAAAGCTGCACTGAGTTTATTGGTGCCCGAGATTGCCAAGCAGTTAGATTTGGTTTGCTCGATAAAATTGTCGGGGATTCAGCCAGACTCTAGCTTCAAAGTTTTAAGGGAACAGTGTCAGAAAATCATCCAAAGAGGAGAAGCGTCATTTGAAATTTACGCAAACATTCTTAAATCTCACCTAAAAACTGTTCCTCCCCCTCCGCCTCTCGCTCAGAGCTTTAAAGTTTATTCTGGCGCCAGTAGAAGACTGAAAGCTAAAATGGAAAAGAAAATTTTGGAAAAATTCTCAGACACTAATTTAAACAGGGATTAGTTACATATGGTTAGCAATAAAGTAGTTTTAATTGTAGAGGACGAAGAGACAACAGGTTTAATGCTTGATAAGCTTTTTAAAAATTTGGGGTTTGAAACAATACTTTGCACGAACGGCAAAACCGCTTTCGAGATACTGCTGCATGAAGCAAGCAATATAGACCTAGTTGTCACTGATATAGTAATGCCTGACATGGACGGCAAAGAGTTACTTCATCTGGTTCGTTCGCACGAGTTATTGCACGATATTCCTGTTCTGATTGTTTCTGGTTTGATCGATGAGTCTGAACTCAAAGAACTTGCTTTCAACTACAATCCGGAAATTACATTTTACTTGCAAAAACCTGTCAATGCCGCGTCAGTAAAGCCCTTACTGGCACAGTTAAATCTAGATTGATACCTCGTTTTAGAGCAAATATCAGTAACTAGATTTAGTTAAATGCCCAGGGACGGAATCGAACCGCCGACACGTAGATTTTCAGTCTACTGCTCTACCAACTGAGCTACCTGGGCAAGAGATACAGTTTAAAAATTATAAGCAATAGTTAAAAATTTTCACAACATTTTTCAGGATGTTATACTCTGAAAGAGTTTTAGCTAAACTAAAATGTCGCTAATTTTTCCTAACCAACAACTGCTACAAGCTATTTCAAAGTCCAAATTTGTGGTGGTGTTGTGCGATGAGTATCAAAGGAGAAAACTGTTTTCTTGGAGCATCTTAAAACAGTTTAAAAGCTCCAGAGCCATAAAATTTAACCTGTTAAGCGACAACCTCCAAGAAATTTTTAGCAAAGTTGAAGATTTGCATAACATAGATCTTTTTGGTAGCAGGCAGATTTTAATCGTCAGTGAAATTCAAACATTGAGAGCAAAAGACCTGAAGCAGTTACTGGGGAGCCTATCGAGGTTAAAATGTTGTCCTGCAATTCTAGAAGGTGATCTATCAACAGAGATCAATGAGGAAGACATTCCAAAAAGCACCGGCTTAATAGTTAAATTAAAAGCCTTAATGCCTATCGAAACTTCGGCGTGGTGCAAGGAGTTTTTAAGCCTTTTCAAAATAAAGATTTCTTCCGATGCCTTAAGCGATTTGATAACAGGAACCAAGAACGATTTTAATAAAATTTTTCAGCTTCTTAGGCTTTTAATACTTAGCGGCCAGAAGGATATAACGCAGGAGACTTTGCGTCCATTCAATCTTCCTAAAAGCAGTGAGTTGTCAGTTGCTGAGAGTTTTTTTGAAAAACCAAGCTTTGCAGCGTTTGTGAAATTAACCAGACAAGACCCCTTCATGCAAGCAATCGCATCAATTCAGCTGAAAGCTCTTAGGCTATTAATCGTTAAATTGGAGAAAGACAGGAAGCTATTTAGCATCGCTCCTTTTTGGTTTAGAAAACAGTCTGCAGGCATTATTGACAAGTGGAGTATTGATGAATTGTTTGAAGTTTTAGTAAAAGCACTTAAAGCTGAAGAAGAGTTCAAGACGTACCCTGTATGTGAAAAAGCAAAAATTTATCAGTTCGCTCAAAACTTTCTGCTTTAAACCTGGCGGTGTTAATTAAAAATCGCAGGCAAATTTTTCACTCAAGTAAACTATTCAAGAATTGTCACGATTAAAAATTGTAGTGGCTAGATTTGTTGAGCTAAAGCCTACTTATTCAACTCAATTGGCAGCGATCCGTAAAAATCTTGCGAGGAGAGTTCTTAATTTGAAACATAAATTGCGCAAAAGGTACCTTGAGCTTATTGAGCAAAAAACCGCTCAATTAAATAGTCAGGCTGAAGCGAAGTTAAGAAGATTGGCAGAAGCTGAAGCATATTTACAGGTTCAAGCCAAAAAAGAGGCGATCCAGTTGGCTGAGACTCTTGCAAAAGAGGCTTTCGTTCAGATGTTTACCAGCTTGCCCTCTGATGAACTTAAGCAGGTATTACTCACGAAGCTTGCAGAGAAATTGAATCAGCTCATTGATCAGAAACTGGGCAAGGGTTTTCAAGACTTTGTTAAGTGGGATGTTGAAAATTTAACTGCCTCGATAGAGGTAGGATCAAACCTGATAATCTATGATTTAAAGGAAGAAATTAACTCGACAGTAATTTGCAAAAGTGGCTAAGGATAATCTCAGTGGTATTAAGATAGAGGGGTCTGTTCTAAGCTTTAAGGGAGGCATGTTAAAAGCCAAACTTTGGCCAGTTAAACTTTATTCTGTTGTCAGTCTCAAAGACAGCCTAGGTTCTAAGGAGCAGTTTTTGGTCTCGGGTTTTGAACAGGATGTAGCGCTGCTGGCCCCGCTTACCAACGCTTCTGTAATTTCTAGCTCCGCAAAAGTTCAGGCAAGCTTTGATCAGCTTAAATTTAATTTAACAGAAGCTGAAAAGATATTTGACTGCCTGGGTCCTCTTGCAGCCGATGCCAGAGTTGATGATGAAATTAGCATTTTAAGCTTGGATAACCAATTCTCATCTAAGCAAGCTTTATCGGATATTTTTTTTACGGGCATCAGATCGGTAGATTATTTTATGCCTATAGCTAGAGGTCAAAGAGTTGTGGTGATAGGAAATGCCGGCTCTGGAAAATCAACCTTCTTAAAATATCTTTTGCTGCGAGCGAGTTTCGACGTAGTGGTAGTAGGTTTAATTGGGGAGCGAGGCAGAGAGGTTGTTGAGATACTGGATTTTTTAGAGGGAAGCGGAGTAAAAAACTTCAAACTTATAATCTCAACTTCTAGCGAGCCCCCAATTCGAAGACTTCTAAGTGCTTATTCGGCAACTTCCCTTGCTTCATATTATAGAGAGCGTGGCTTAAATATTCTTCTGATTATCGATTCTTTGACAAGAGTCGCAAGGGCTATCCGTGAAATTGGTCTTCAGAATGGAGAGGTGCCATTTCGGCAAGGTTTGACGCCTTCAGTTTTTAGCACATTACCAACACTGCTTGAAGTTCCAGGCAAAACTAGAGCGGGTTCGATTACGGCTTTTTATACGCTCCTTACTCATGAAAGCGACGATCAGGATATTTTAGCTGAAGAAGTCAAGAGTTTGGTTGATGGACACATAATTTTAGATAGAAAACTTGCTCGGCGAGGAGTTTATCCAGCAGTAAATATCCTTTCTTCGCTCTCTAGGGTAGCTGAGCGATTTCTATCAGCCAAACGGCTAAAGCTGGTAAGTCAAGTAAAAAGTTATTTGTCTATGTTAGAAGCAGACCGCGAACTCATGTACTTATCTTCAACACCTCCTCCACATATGCTGAAAGCTGCAGAATTAGAAAAAATGGTTGACAGATGGGCAACTCAGCAACTTTGTGAGTGCAGCAGTCCGGAGTGTTTAGAGGAGTTTGACAGAGAATTGGAAATTTTCTTGAATGAAAAGCGAAATCAATTCAGCTTTGGACAAATAGTTAGTCAGGACAACTATAATTTTACGAAAGTCAGCAATAGATAAGTCTAAAACATCCTGAAAAGTACGCAGTCGGAATAGCTGAATCGTTCCACTAGTTCTCAAGATTAACAGGTAAGGTTTCTTATTTTTAAGGTAGAGGTAAGCTTAAATTTAAAAAAATTTTCTTGTAACAACCACAAAGATAAAAGGTCGTATGGCTCTGCAAACAGAGATCAGGAAGCATAGCAAGAAAAACTTTTAGCAACAGACTTAATTTTGTGTTCTAAAAATTAAATTTGCAGATTGTTTGGATGCATTACGAATGTTCTTAAGACACCTAACTTTTGCAAGAAGGCAAGATATTTTAACAGGGATAAAACATAAAAATTTTTGATTCGTAATTAAATTATATTTTGTAATAAGGAGGCTGTGACCAATTTTTTGTCTTTAAAAAATTGTTCTGACAAACTAAGTTAATAATAAAGAGGCTGCGACCAGGTTTTACCCTGTTTAATGTTAATCAAGTTAAGGATTTATTAAAAACCTTGCAGTCAGATAAAGATCTTTTGTATTTGTTGCAAAATCCTACTCCGCATTTAGCAAAGTAGTTCAATTGGAAAAAATTGTATTATCGTGGATAGGACAAAAGATTGATGAGAAAAGTAGTTTAATTGACTTAAAGAGTTTTGACTTAGTTTTGCAAAATTTTTTCCAAGAAAATCCAGAACGGGCCAAAATTATGGACGTTAAAAAGCTAGTTTAAGCTTGCAGCAACGATGTATTTGGATCTGATAGTTTTTTTGTATAGTAGATTGGTTTGAATTCAGGCTTTAATGAGTCTCTAAACAACAATTGCAACTTGTGTTAAGGTATATTGTTATAAAATTCGACCAAAAGGAGTGGAATTTAAGCTTTTAATCGCTGAGAGCATTTTCTTAGAGGGCGATGAAGAAAAAGTTGATCTAAATAAAAACTTCTCAATTTGTTATAAGCTACAAGCCAGCCCTTTTTTAATTTGGAGCTTCGGGGAAAAACAGTTGACTTCTTTGACCATATTTCAAGCACCAACAGGGCTTGGAAAAAGCGTCTTTATCAAGAAAGTATTCTTAAAATTGTTAAAAGATAGAGGGGATATCGCTTTCTGTTATATTCCTCAAAATCCCGCTATCCCAAAACACTGGACTGTAGCCCAATTAGCCCCTTCGAACAGTTTATGGCAAGATTTTTTTCTTAAATTTGGAGCATCAGCGGGTAATGTTTCGGCAAGACGTTTTTTAAGTGAGTTTAGCGGAGGTAGTATTAAAAGAATTTTAGTTGGGAGCTCTTTGGCAAACTTGCTGGAACGAAATAATAAACTAAATGTTCTTATTTTAGACGAAACACTTGATAGCACAGGGTTTTTAATGTGGGATTTTATAAAATTGTGTTCTGATTACTGGACTGCAATGCAATCGTTTAACAATCAGACTAATTTAATAAAACTTAGTTTTTTTGTTGTAACTCACTTACAAGTCCCACAAGGTAATAGAGTTATCTCGCTTGTAAAGGCCTCAGCTTCAGTAGATCAATTTTTGCGAGTGATAATAACTGATTCAAGTCTGTGAATTACAGTTTGTTTTTCAGAGCTAACTCTCCATTTCTGCAGTTTTTTTGCTTTGTTTTTTTAATACTCATTCTAGCATTCCTTGAATTTCTTATTCCCGTAATAGGGATTCCAATAATGCCTTCTAGTATATTTAAGTTGTCAAGCGAGTGGTACAAAGCTTTTGCATTAACAAGTTTGGCAACTTTTTGTGTGTATTTTCTTTCGTTAGTCATAGGGCATCTAGCAGGAGGATTAGCAGGAGTGCTTTATCTTGTTAGTAAAAAAAGCTCTATTTTAAAGGCTTTTCCAGTTTTAATAACCTTTTTCTATCAATTTGTCTATGTTATCCCTTTTTCCATTACTATCGTTATTTCTTACAGCGCTTTTTATTTGGTTTTTGATATTTTCTGGGAGGGTGTTAATCCTCAAGGTTTATTTGTTGGCCTTTTCATGTTGTTAGTAGGGGCAACGGTCCTTCCTGGCTATAGAGTATTCAGGGCAATCTATTTGGCGGTTTCACAAGCTAAAGAGGATAATCTTCATTTAGTATTGAGTTTGTACACGCCCGGGAAACAGGAATTTTTAAAGAAGATAAAACAGGTTTTTAGGCTAAGAGATTTTGAAATCGCTCAATATCATGAAAGTTTAACAGATGCATTTAATTTATCTTTAATTTCAGTCGTTATTACGGAAATGGTTCTTACAAATTTCTATGAAAATTTTTTTCCAAGGGTTGAGTATGAAATTTTTTTAGGTGGGATAGGGAGGATGGTGCTTAATGCTCAACAGGCTCTTAGTTGGAATTTGATTTTTGGAATTCTTTGGCTTTTAATATTATTAAATTGGGGAACCACAAAATTGATAGAGTGGCTAAATTTAATTTTAAGAGGGAGGCATTATTTGGATTCTCCAGAATTAAAAGTTTAAAGATCTCAGCCTTTTATTTTTTTTCGTTAGCAATAATTTTATTTTTAGCTTGCAACAGAACAGAGCATGGCCAGCAGAGAGTAATTTTACAGTTAAATTGGTTGCATGATCCAACTTTTGTTGGGCATTATTATCTTGCTTATGAAAAAAGTGGTATTGATATCAAGATTAAAGAGGGAGGAGCTAATATCAGTCCGTTAACAGAGGTTTTGGCTGGTAGAGCTGACATTGCTATTGTGGGAGCTAATATATTTTTAAAGTATTTGGAGTCCCAGGAGGAGAAAAACAAAGACTTGGTTTGTTTCTTCGTTGAATTTCAAAGGAATCCAGTTGGTTGGGTATTAAATCCTTCAATTTTAAAAAGGTATAATCTAAATCTATCCTCATTTACAGATGGCGCAGCAATCAATACTTGGGTTAGCGAGCGTATCAAAGAAGGCGTGGTGGTAATAGGCGACAAGAGAGGAACTGAAACCACAGCGGTATTGTCTCGTTGGCTTAAAAAAAGAGGTCTTCGAGATGTTCAAATAAGACCTGTTGGTTTTGACCCCAGTGTAGTACTCACCTCTGAGAATTTGCTTTTTCCAGTTTATCTAAATGAAGAGCCATTCAAATTAGGTGAAAAGCTTGGTCAAGATGTTTTAATTGTTGACCCCAGTTTTGATGGGGTTAAGTTATATGGAAATATTTTAGTTGCTAAAAGATCACTGATTGAACAGGAGAAGGATTTAATTTCAAATTATATAAGTCAACTAAGAGCAGCTTACAAGCACCTCTACACTTCTGAAGAAGCTTTTAAAGAGGCTCTTAATGAGACAAAAAAATTTTACAAGGGCGTGAGTGACAAAACCCTAGAAAAGCAAATTAGGGCTACCCTTGATTTTGTTTTCTTTAACTCTGAGGTTGCAGGAAGGATGTCAAAAGAAGGCTGGGAGGAAACAATTGAAGCCTTGAAAGAGGCTGAAATTCTAAAAAATTTAAATTTTGATGGGTTGGTGAAGCATTTACATTTTGAGTAAAAATGCAGATAAAAAAAGCTTTAGTTTTTGGACAGTCGAAAAACTATTTATAATTCGCGACTTGTTTTTCTCATCGGGAAGATGCCTTAGTTATTTAAAATCTTAAATTAAGGCGTATATTAACTAAACTGGTTATAAAATTAATAAAACAATCTTATAAAATTAAGAGGCTGCGACCAGGTTTTTTTGACAATTTTATAATTTAAATAAAGAGGCTGTGACCAGGTTTTTTTGTTTCCCAAGGCAGTAAAACCAATTACCTCCACACAAGCTTAGCCCAGACAAGTGCATGATCTGATGCCTCAGCAGGTTCCCAAACTATGCCTGAATGCCAATCTTGGGTGCTAAACTGCCTTTTCTTAACTAGCTCTGAGTGATAAACGTCAATTAAAATATCGTCAAAAAAATAACCTTTCTTTTTGTAGAAAAAGGTCCCTCCTGATGTTATCACTGATCTGTTCAAAGCAGTTGTGCTCACAAAAGTGGGTTCTCTTTCAATCTCTGTTAAGCACACAGCTCTTAACGACTTAGAAACTCTGCAGGGAGCCTTACCTTTAAAGTCTTCTAGTTTTAGCTGACCCGTAAGAATTTTAAAACTTGGGGAAGAAAAATCGCTGTTTCTGTCTCCCAAAATTAACACCGGAACCCTAAGCTTTTGAGATTTAAGTATCTCTTTTTCAACATACTGCCTTAAGCCCTCAGCTTGCTCCATCCTTACAGTTTCCCATTTTAAGTCCAACGGATCATCCTTTGCTCCAGCCTTGCTTTTAAAGTGGATGTTCAAAATCGTCAAGGCTCTGGTGTTATTAGTGAATTTGACTTTAAAATCTGCCTGAAGCGGAACACGCTGAAAACTGCTAGGCTTATCTAGATCAACCAATTTTGGAAGCTCCAAATTTCTCAAAGAGTAAGCCTTGACTAGTTCAATGAACTTTTTTTTGAAAACAAAACCAGGCCTATGCTCCCCCTCAGTAGCGTCTCCTACAATACAATCCCATGAGGAGAAAGTTAACTCCTCTAGCTTCGAGGTTAAAAGGCTACACAGCTTAAGCGCAAAGTCTGTCCTTTTGGCAGAAATTTCCTGAACTCCCACAATATCGCACTTTCCGTTGACAATGCGTTCAGCCAATAAACTTGCTTTTAAACTTCTAAACTTCTCCCCCCTCTCTTTTCCAAAATTGTGCAGATTTAAAGTACAAACAATAACAGCCTCAGACTGAGCAAAGAGAGCGCATAAAATAAATACAAATAGTAGCCTAGTAATCTGTAAGGTAAGTTTTAAACTCACTATCTTTAGATTCACTTTTAAGTAACTTAACAAAATAGTATCCCAAAGCCACAGCGTCATAAAGATCTTGGCACCCTCGCTTCATATCAACTGTCTTCGCAAAAAAGTCTCTAAAATGCCATTTAACGAAAGCTTCAATCTGATTTTTCACAACATTTCGCTTTAGCTGCTTTTTATTGCCAAGAAGAAAAGCATGGAGACTTCTAGGATTAATCCTTCCTAGAACTTCAAGTCCTAAACTTATAGAAAGCCCCTCAATCGCACCTCTAACTCTTTCCAAGATTAGTGCATTTCTAGGATTTATTATGTGAGGTTGGCTTTCGCACACAACGTAATCTCCCAAGCCTAGTCTGTAAAATTTTAAAATCTTTGCGATTTGCCTCACGAGTATTTTGATCCGCTCACTCACGGAAAGCTTTCTTTCAGAGGGCAGCAGGTGAATTACCCCTCCATCAATAATGCTTTCATCACACTCAAAAATAGCCCAGCCTACCGAATTAATAGATGGATCGAAGGAAGCAACCTTAAACTTTCTCAAAAGACTCAAACCTTAAACTTAAAAGGATTATAAATCCAATCTTTAAAACAGTCAGCAGAAAAGTTATTATAGAAGCCTCTATGGACATTGAGGAGATTGCTCGTTTGTACGAGCAAATGCTTACAATAAGAAGGTTTGAGGAAGAGTCAGCAAGACTTTACACTGAAAGAAAGATCGGGGGATTTCTTCATTTGTACATAGGGCAGGAGGCCGTGGCAGTAGGCGCCATCTCGGCTCTTGATCTTAAAAAAGATTATGTCATTTCTGCTTACCGCTGCCATGGGCATTACATTGCTTGCGGAGGGAACTTGGCTGCGGGCTTTGCGGAACTCTTAGGTAAAGACACCGGCTGTGCTCGAGGAAGGGGAGGTAGCATGCATTTTTTTGATGTTCAAAACCACTACTACGGCGGTTGGGCAATTGTTGGAGCTCACGTTCCGGTTGCTGCAGGAATGGCTTTCGCTTTGAAATACAAAAAAACAGATGGAGTAGTTTTATGTTTCATCGGGGATGGAGCCGTAAATATAGGACCTTTTCACGAAGGGCTCTCTTTAGCTGCACTCTGGAAACTGCCCTTAGTTGTGTTGATAGAGAACAACTATTACTCGATGGGCACCCCTCTTCACAAAACTGCCCCTGTTGAGGATTTATCAATCAGAGCTTTGGGATACCCTGTTGCAAGAGATACGGCTGATGGATATGATGTTTTTGAAGTCAGAGCAGTAGTTTCCAGAGCGGTTGAGAGAGCTAGAGAAAAAAAACAAACAACTTTAATTGATGTAAAATGCTATCGGTATAGAGGGCACTCAATGGCTGACCCAGGAACATATAGAACTAAAGAAGAGATAGAAGAAGCCAAAAAGAAGGACTGTATAGCTTCAGTTGAAAATAAACTAGTAAGCCTCGGGTATCAGAGTCTAGTAAAAAAAATCCAAGATGAAGTAGAGCAAAAAATTCAAAAAAGTCTAAAAGAAGCTGAGGAAGCGCCTTTCCCCAGCCCTGAAACCGTAACAGATTTTGTGTACGTTTAAAGTTATGCCCACCCTTCAAATTAGAGAGGCGATAAGAGACGCCATTCGTGAAGAAATGCTCAGAGATCCCACTGTCATACTTTTAGGGGAAGAAGTGGGAGAATACGATGGAGCCTACAAATGTTCGCGTGGACTTCTTAAAGAGTTCGGACCGGAAAGAGTTATAGACACACCGATATGCGAGAATGGTTTTGCTGGATTAGGTATTGGCATGGCGTTCTTGGGGCTTCGGCCTATTGTAGAGTTTATGACCTTTAATTTTAGCTTGATTGCGATTGACCAAATAATCAATATCGCCGCTAAAGCGAGACTGATGTCTGGAGGTCATCTAAAATGCCCAATTGTTTTCCGAGGAGCGGGCGGCGCAGCTAGGTTCCTCGCTGCGCAACACTCCAACTCCTTTGAGCATTGGTATGCTTACACACCTGGACTTTACGTGATTGCTCCTTCTACGCCCTACGATATGAAAGGACTTCTAAAAACCGCGATTAGAGATGATAATCCAATTTGTTTCTTTGAGTCAGAGCTCACTTACTCATTAAGGGGCGAAGTTCCCGATGGTGAATATCTTATCCCCTTAGGAAAAGCGGACATAAAAAAACCAGGTAAAGATGTAACTATTATTTCGTGGTCAAAGAACGTGCATCTAGCTCTCATGGTAGCAGAGGAGTTGGAAAAAATTAATATCGATGCAGAGGTAATCGACTTACGGTCTCTAAGACCCCTAGACACCGAGACAATTTTCAGTTCTGTTAAAAAAACAAACAGGGCTGTTGTAATTCAAGAGCAACACGAAGTTGCTAGTTTTGGTTCTTATCTTGCTTTCTTAATTCAAAGAGATTGCTTCGATTACCTTGATGCTCCTGTAGAGGTAGTATCTAGCTTAGAAGTTCCAATGCCTTACTCAGGGGTTCTAGAGGAGATTGTTTTCCCCTCAGTGCCGCGAGCTTTGGAAGCTGTTAAAAAAGTCTGCTACCTGTGAAAGCTTTAAATTTTGACGCTCTCTCGCCTTACAAAACGGACCCTATACTGGGGTTAGCTGAGAGAGTAAAATTAGACTCGCGGTCTGATGTTTTAGATTGTTCAATCGGCTTGCTTATCAGCCCCGCTCAAGACTACAGCAAAAAAGTATGGATTCCGAATGTCGTGAAAAAATTTTTCGATGTGTCTGTACTAGATGCTTATGAACCGATAGCAGGGAACCAAGAATTTCTTGAGTCTACACAAGAGTTTCTTGGCCTCCGAACAAACTTAGTTTTTCAAACCCTGGGTAGCTCACAAGCTTGTCGAATATCATTTGAAGTTTTAAAAACTTTAAGTGTTACTGAAGTAATTACAACTATTCCCACCTGGCCAAACCACATTCAAATGTTGAATCAGCTGGAGCTCAGCATTATTCAAGTTAACCATACTACACCGTCTGGGGAGCTTGATTTTGACGCGGTCTTCAGAGCTATTCAGCAGCGCGCTTCACATGAGTATGTAGCTGTTTTAATTCACGGCAGTTGCCATAATCCAACAGGAGTAGATTTTAGCAAGGCTCAGCTGACAGAGATTATAAAAGAAAATTCAGTGATACCGGTTATAGATTTTAGTTATCACGGCTTCGGGGATGAAGACTTAGAAGCGTACGTCTTAGAAATTTTTAACCAAACGCCGATTGGTTTTTTGTGTTACTCGTTCTCAAAAACAGCTGGGCTTTATAATCAAAGGCTGGGGTGCTTGTTTGTAAAGTGCCCTGATGGGAAAGTTGATCTTTTCAAGGGTCAAATTACAAAATTGATCAGAACACATAACTCAACACCTTGTGGCACAGGTGCTAGAATTATGGCAGGCATCTTAAAAAGTAAAGACAATCTGATAGAGTGGAGGAAAGAGGTAGAGCAAACAAAAGAGCATTTATCTACTTTAAGGCACTCTTTGGCGTGCGAGTTACCCCAAGAAATTTCAAACTTAGTTTCAAAACAAAAAGGTTTATTCGCATTTATTCCTAGGACTTTCTTGAAGGACTCTCCGTCTGAAGTTCAAGAGCGTTTAATCCAAAATGACGCTTTATATAGTGTAGCTTTGGAGGAAGGTTTAAGATTAAATATTGCAGGACTTCAATCCCAAAACTCTGCTCTTAAGGCAGGAAGAATTCTAAGAAGCTATCTACTGATTTAGAGAATTTAAAAACAGTCTTTTACTGTTTACTGGTAATCCCAGAAGCTAAAGTTCTTGTATATTCTCAACGCGCTAATCCTTGAAATGCGCTTTTATGTACCTGTCCAAAATCCCTTCCATGTAGTCAGGGTCAATATTGTAAAATTCCTCTAAAAAAGATCTTCCATCTTCAACGCCCACACTTTCTGCCAAAAATTGTGCCGCTTGCTCGAGCCATGGAACTATGATTGCAGAAAACTTTTCAAGACCATAAAACAGTTTAGCACAGTCTTTTAAGTTTTCGATTTCACCTTCTCTTAAATACAGTGAGCACTTTTCCCTTATGTAGAAAACTTTAATTAGGTCGTCTTTTTCTTCTTCGATAGCAATCTGAAACCATTTATGAGCCTCAGTTAAGTTGCTGGCTTTTGCGTATTTCCTAGCTTTCTGAATGGGGCTCAAATAAACGCAGCTGAAAAGAATGACTATCAACAAAACAAATATACTCTTCATAACTTAGCTTTTTATTATCTCGCGTTCGCCATCTTTTGTGGAACCAAGGCCAAGAAAAAAAATCCTCTTTCAAACAGCTCTCTAAGGCTTTGTTATAAGCTAAGCAAAGCTCACCTACGCTTGCACCCTGCAAAGGCTCAATACTCAACCTAAAAATCCAATCTTTGAGATAGCCACCTAAAAAGAATACGCATCTCTGTTGTTCCAGAGAAATTTTAAAAATTGTGCTTGGAGTTTTAGCTTTCTCGCCGCAAAAATTGGAAAAAATTCCTACACCCTTGGTATCCTGGTCTAGAAAAACAACTAAACATTGGTCAGGTTGGCCTAAAAAATCCTTAAACCTGAAAACAAAGTTAACGTTTAACAGTTTACTGATCTGAACGTACAACAGCTTTAAAAGTCTAACCCTTGGATACCGAACTATTAAGCTAAAATTATGAGTGGGAAAGCATGATCTTAACCGCAAAAATGCCGGAAGAAAAGCAAAATGAGCGGTGGCGATAATCGCGTTCTGAGGCAGTTCGTAGGCCTCTAGCTGAAATTTGCCCACAAACGAGTACAAAAATCTAAAACAAAACTCCTTGAAAAATTTAAAAACGCCTGTCTTGACGCCCAACTTTTTAAGATGTTTCTGCGCAACCGTCCTGTCTTTTTTCCGTAACCACAAAAACACTGCCAGCACATAGGAAAAAACTTTACAGATTAGCTTCATTTCCCTTGTAGTTTTATAGTAAAAAATATTGAACTCCCAATTTTTGAGGGGAATAAAAGATCTGTAGATTAAAAATTAACATAGGCACTGTTTGCTCAGGGCTCGAATAAACAAAAAACTAAGTCGTTGTACAAACGAAACCAAAGCATAAACAGCTACAATATTTTCCCCAAAAAGTCCATAAAAAACTTGACAGAGCAATTTTTTTCATCTAAACTATGTATAATCAGCGAATCCGGGCCAGTCAAAGGCTCCAGTCTTTGCGGTGTCCCGGAAGGTTCTGGTTATATTTTACTGGTCTGTTTTTTTAAAGCAGATCAGTCAGTTAAAAAATATAACGCTGGAAGCCTTCTTAGGAGGGACAGGTAGAGGCTGATTCAAGCCAAAGCTAATCCGAATAAGATCGCTTCCAAGGGTTTATCATATTTGGGCGTTAAGGTTTTAAACTTTAGCGCTTCAGTTTTTTAAAGGGTATGAAAATATGAAAGCTCTTGGGGTGCATTGTATAGCTGAATTTTATAATTGCGATGCAGCTATTTTAAATAACCACAAACATATTAGAAAGGTGTTTGTGGAGGCTGCTAAGGATTCAGGAGCAACTATTGTTAAGGTTGCGTTTCATAAATTCAATCCTTGGGGTGTTTCAGGAGTTGTAGTTATAGCGGAATCGCATCTAACTATTCACACTTGGCCCGAGTACGGATATGCTGCGGTTGATATTTTCACGTGCGGTGATTTAATTAACAACAACCAAATACTTGAAAAGATTAAAAAAGGCTTAGGTGCAAAAACTTGCTCAACTAGCGTAATTCAAAGAGGAATTTTAACAGAGAATCAAAAAAGCTTATTTATTTAAACCGCTAAAGTGTTTTGGTTCGAGGAAGATAACTCTAACTGGCCATACAGAAAAAGTTTTTATAAGGTCACACAGGTATTGTATTCAGGAAGAAGTGCCTATCAACAAATAGATGTATGCAATCTGGAGTTCTATGGCAAAGCGTTATTTCTCGATCGCGCGCTTCAATTTACAGAGTTTGACGAAGCGCTTTACCATGAGATGTTTGTTCACCCAGCAGCGGGGGTTTTAAAACCCAGCAGAGTTTGCATTCTGGGTGGAGGTGATGGCGGCGTTTGTAGGGAAGTTCTTAAGCATCCAAGTATTGAGGAGATAAAATTATGTGATATTGACAGAGAAGTTGTTGACGTCTGCAGCACTCATTTTCCCAGGTTGGCTAATTCTCTAAATGATCCAAAAGTAGAAGTAGTGTTTGCTGACGCAAGAGATTTCATCAAAGAGTTTAACCAGTACTTTGATCTAATATTTGTAGACCTCACCGACCTGAGTGAGTGTAGCCGGCACTTGTACTCGAAGACATTTCTAAGCGATATTAAAAAAGCTCTTCGGCCTGACGGTGCGGTAGTTATGCAAACTTCAGGGATTTATTTTTCAAGAGATGAAAGTCTTAACTTTTGGACTCTCTCTGGGATGTTTAACGATTTGTTCAGGTTTGTTTCAACGAGTAACATTTTAGTGTCATCTTTTTCAGATGGTGATAACAGTTTTACCTACGCTTCAGATGCTCACAATTTTAAAAAGCTCGATTTTGTGAATTTAGACGGCTTTGATATTAAATTTTACACTCCAAGCTTCGCTAGAGGTTCTTTCTGCCTTCCTTTACTGTTCGAACAATAAATCCATTTAAAATCTAAATTTTTAAAGGCTAACTGTAAAAACACCAAACTAGCTTGGTTAAACTAAAAAAATCACAATAAAAAGTTTCTAAAGCTAGCAAAAGAACTGCACTTCAATTTTATTACCAACCTTTTTGGCAAATTTTTGGAGCAAACCGACTAATTTTGCACGTAATAAAGTCAGCTTCAAAACTAGTAAACTGTCCTAGAAATTAAATTAAAAGTGCCCACAACTAATTTTTGAAGTTATGTTGGCTATAATCTTAAGCTTAAAACAAGTAAAGTAACTTTAAAAAAAGACCTCTCAGGAAACTGATATTTTTTTCTGACTCCTAGCCATTGAAATACCATCTGATAATAACTCAAATTTACTTAAATTTGCCGCTGGAGTGAGAATTCCAAATCGCAAAGCCTTTTAGTCTTATCTTTATGGTTTCAAATGATTTAAATAAAAATTTAAGCTCCGCGTCAGAAAAATTAATCCTAGGAGTTGTTTTTTTGGCTGGAAGATGAAACGTAGACAATAATTTATAGTAATAATCAAGGGGATCTTATGATTTCGCCACCCTAACAGATCGCTGAAACATAAGCTTGTATGGAAAATCAAAGTGCTGATAAGCAACAAGGCTATCACCTTTAAAGCTTACGATCCAGGTTAAAGAGATGTTCACAAAAGTTGTATTAAGGAATTCCTTGTTGCTAAATTTCTCTTACGTTTACTTGATTGAAAGTGAAAGTTTTTGGTTTAAAAATAGCTTAAATGCTAGGTTGGGTAAAGTTAGCTAGCCAAGTCGCTTTTTTGAGCCAACGCTTGTAGATTTTTTGTATTTGTTCAGGAAAAGACTTATTTTTAGCCAGCTAGCTAAATCAAACTCTATGTGAAAAAACTCTGAAATTAACCTTGAAAAACCTTTGGTTTTAACTGTTTCACTTCAAAGTTTAAGTGTGAGACTAAAAACTTTCAAAAAGTAAAAATTAGTTTTGGTCGCTGTAACTACCTACCTGTTTCAACGTTTACACGCTTTGAAACTTCTCTGGCCAGAGGTCCGCTAAACGGGCATTTTATAGCTTCAATGGGTCTTCCTTCTACAGTAGCTAGCTGATCCTCTCTTTTTAAACTCAATAAAAAAGCGCGTTGGTCTCCCTTTACATAGCAGAAAATACTCCATAGATTACAGTACTTGGAGACAAACGGATCTATAATTTCTGATCTAATGATTGTCTCTAAAAGCTGTTGATTGAAGCTGCAAAGGTTTTCAAAACCAACTTGAACTGCTTGTGCAAAGCTTTCTTCCACCTTCTCATTTTTGCGAACCACAATCAGTAAAGCTCTCGTTGCTCCTAAGAGGTTTCTCTGAAGCTCAAGAAACTGCTCTTGCCGCTCCTGCTCTACATACTCCGAAAGATTTGTTAACACTTCAAGCTTTCTGCAAAGATAACTCAAAAACTGAACAGCTTGGGTTTTATTTCCCTTTTCTGTGAAATCGGCTCTAGTGCCCGACTCTAAAACTTGCTTTAAATTCTGTAGATCATCTTCAGTAATTAAAGGAAAAATAAATTTATCGAAAACCCTACTCCAATTTAGGTTACGGTAAGTCTTGACAAGTTTGTTTCTTAGCTCTGCGTAACTTGCACCAAAGGAAGGTACTTCAACTCTTCCAGATAATCTGCCCAAAAAACTAGTAAAGCTAGTCAACATTAAAGCGCCTAACCTCAAAAGCTTCAATCGTAAAGTTGCATTTTTTCTGATGTCTCCCGCATAAGCTGCTTCGGGAAACTCTTCAAGGATCACCCTTTCCGCAGCATAACAAACAGAGAGTGGTACTTCAGGTCTCAAGTCCGATACATCTCTAATAAACTGCTCTTGGTAAAAGCCTAACTTCTCGTTTATAGCTTTTAGCTTTTGAATTAAATCATCCGTGGTTTTAAAAACTACCACTTCAAAAGGAGTTGTAGATGTTGATAAGACTCGCATTACAAAGAGCTCTAAATCTCTTAAATCACTGACAACAGTCCCTTTGTTTTGCACTTTTGCTATGCGCGCTTCAGTTAATTTTTCAATAAAAGCGCTCAAAGCTGTTGGAGCTTCTTCTTCAAGCCTGTTGTTAGGATTAAAAAGAGGCATTTTTTAAGTATAGAAGCAAATTAAATCTTAAGCAAATCAGATCAAGGCTTGACCTATCCTTAACTTTTGACCCAGTTTCACGCAAAACTTGAGATCCAAATCAGAGACTAGCCAAATAAACGAACCTAGCTCAAAGCTAAAAATTCTTTGCCCTTGTTTAATTAACCCACTAGTCATAAGAGCTTCCTCTACTTTTAAGCCGCTTACTCCTAAAGCTCCAACGAATATCATCCTAAAATTGCCCGAGTTACCCACTAAATCTACAATAAGCCTCTCATTTAAAAACCAATTTTGGGCCTCAAAAAGTATAGATCGCCGATTAACCGTCGTTAATTTACCATTAACCCTAAGAATCTCTTTGACCCTAGAATCTAGAGGAGAGTAAACAACATGAAAATCACTTGGGGACAAATATATTCCTAACCCACTTTTAAAACTCTCAAAGTCTGGCAGATTAAGGAAGCCTTTTAAACTAATCTCAGCCTGAAAAAAATTTGTATTAAAAACGCACTCAACTAAACCTTGGCAGGGTGCTACTAGAGGCGAGGGATCTATTGAAATTGCCTCGGGGGTTCTTAAAAAAATCTCAAGAAAAGTTGAGTAATCCGAAACGTCTTTTTTTTCCGCCCCACTAAGATCGATTCTTAAAATCTTGCATAGAATTTTTAAAGCCCATTTGGGCATTTTGGCTCGAGCCACTAGATTGGAAAAAAACCAGGTGATAAAACATGCAACTAAATAAAGGAATCGAATTGTAGGGTTCGGCGAGCTAAGTTTCATTTTTGAATACCGTCTCAACTTTATGGTATCATTTAATACTTGTGAAATCGTTGTTTAATTATTTTAGCGGAGCGGTGGATGAACTAAAAAAAGTCTCCTTTCCCACAAAACAGGAGACAAAACAGGCGACTTGGGCTGTGTCGATAATAATAGTTGCGTTAGCGGTTTACCTTTTAGTTGTTGACTTTATCTTTAGTAAACTAGTTAGACTATTCATTCCTTAAGTTTGCGTATGTCCACAGAGGAAACCTCAAATAGGGAAGAAAGCATAAAAGACACAGATCAAAATGAGAATTTACTAGGCTCAGCAGAGCCATCTGAGAATCTAAAATGGTACACGGTTTATGTACAATCAGGATCCGAAGCTAAAGCTTTGGAAAACCTTCGAGCGCGAATAAAAAAGGAAGGGCTTGAAAATTTCTTCGGAGAGTATCTGGTCCCTAAAATAATTAAACAGGATGATTCTAAAAAAACAGAAAGAAAAATAATGCCAGGTTATATCTTCATTCAAATGGTTTTGAATGAGAAAACTTGGGAATTAGTCCGAAAAACTCCTAAGATTTCGGGGTTTATTGGTCATTTTTTAAATCCCCCTCCTGTTCCAGAGCACGAAATACAGCACTTGAAGGATTTGCAAAGACTAGGTGGGGAACTAAAAATTTTAAAATTCGATTTATCGGAAGGTGATGTTGTAAATATTATCGATGGACCCTTTAAAGATTTTTCGGGGAAAATTATAGTCATAGACAAAGAGAGGGCTAAATTAACCGTAGAAATCTCAATTTTTGGCAGACAAACCCCAGTGAGCGTTGATTTTGTTCAAGTAGTTAAAAAATAAATCAAGTACTTAAAAAACAAATAAAGCAGTTGCAAAAATTAAAAGTCCTCAAAAATGCTAAAAAGTCTCGATTAGCCGTTTTTTCCATCTCTTCAGTAAGGCTTGCAAGAGTGTCTGTTCGCTTTTTTTATCGCTCACAGCTAAACGTTTTTTAATTGTGAACCTTAGAGATTCTTGACTTGTTCTGCCCATCACACATTCAGGACTGAAAGATATTTAGATTTCAAGAAGAAACTAAAATTCGATAGAAATCCTTTTATATAAAAAGCTAAATGCTAAAAAGCAATGAATGAAAAACTGTCTTTGATAACCAAAATTGATTTAACTTTGTTTTAGGCGTATAATTTCTGAAGTGGCAAAAGAGGTAACTGCTAAAGTTAAATTGATGATAACCGCTGGGCAGGCTAATCCAGCGCCTCCTATAGGCCCCGCATTAGGTCAGCACGGAGTAAACATTATGGAATTCTGTAAGCAATTCAACGCTCAAACTCAGCAATTTGCAGGCGAGCTTAGACCAGTTGAAATAACTATTTATAAAGATCGCTCTTTTTCTTTTACCATCAAACAGCCTCCCGTTAGCTATTTAATTTCAAAGTACGCTAAATTAGAAAAAGGCTCCAAAGAACCTGGTAAGCAGATAGCAGGAAAAATTAGAATGGATGATATAAGGAAAATTGCAGAGCAAAAACTAAGCGAGTCTAACACAGATAACCTTGAGGCAATGATTAAAACAGTAATAGGCTCGGCAAAAAGTATGGGGGTTCAGGTTGTAGACTGAAAGCAGGATCGTTCTTCTCAATGGATACCTAGGGAGCTCTGTTTTTTACTGATTTTTTTTGGTTATTCTAGCTTTATTAGTCGCTTGGATCATAGGTTTGCCTAACATCCCATTCGTTGAACTCAAGTCCTTTGGCTGTGTCAGAGTACACTCCGCCTGGGTTCTTTGTTGCAGCTATAGTCATTTTGCTCCAGTCGAGACAGCCTGGCGCTATACCTGAGCAAAACTGCTTAAGCAGCTCTGCTTCTCGGTCTTCTATCATTTGATCAACTGCCTTGCCGAGACTCTTTTTGTAAGGCGGTTCCAACAGAACTTTTGGCGATTTTTCTTGATCAGAACTCCGACCTAACCTAATTATCCGTCTTCGAACGGGAGTTACATCAATCACCTCTTTTTCAGCTCCCCAGTTTATGGTGAGTGTTGCTTGACGAGGGTCTAATTCACACTTAGCTTCACCAGTCAGTAACTTTAGTCTTAAATTTTCAGATCTTATTGTCAATTGGGAATAAAAAGTCACAATAAGCTTAATATTAGAATCAAGCAGATGGGCTGCTAAAGCTTCGGGTAAACTTCCACTCGCAAAATGCAAACACGATGGAACTCCGTCTACAAGGCTTCCTACAGTGAAAAGTAAATAAGGATCGTCGGTTATAATTTGATAAAAAATGAAAATATCATCATCAATACCTAATAAACTCTTCAACGTTCGTTTGACATTTTGTAAGCATTTAAATAAATTTTTTGGCAGGATAAATTCACCCTCTGACTCTGCTTTTCCAACCTCTTTAACAATCCGTGAGATAACTTCATATGCATTAATTAGTGCGGCTTGATCCAGACCTGAGTAAGCTTGCTCCCAGCGCTCAAAAAATAATCTAAGATCTTCCCTGATAGTCTCATTGTTTATTGGTTTGTTGCATTCCCTTAAACGCTCCCTTAAGCTTTTAACTTGACTTTCAATCTCGGCTAAAACTTCTTTTCTAGATTTGCTCGAAGAACTTTTTTCGACTAAAAAAAGCTGACTGGGGTTTCCCCTCCAAGCTTCTACTTGCTCCCGAGAAAAAGGCAGTTGTTTGTTGCAGTAGTCAGGTGAGTACCTCCAAGCGCCCGTTGGATCCTCAATAAGTTGCTGAACAGCAGTCATTAAAGCTAACTTACATTCCTCAATGTCAATTCGAGAAAAAACTGTGAAAAGAGGTAACAAATCTCGCCAGGTTTCTAGGAACTGCTGAACTTTAATTTCGTCTACAGCTTGTAAGCTAAATACTCGCGTAAAAATGTCTCTTAAATGCTTGTTGAGCTTAGCCTCAATTTCTGGCAAATTACTGGGATTTACAGTCCTAGAAAGCTCTTCTTGGGGGCCGAGATGTTTTAAAATTATCATAATGTTTAAGAGTCTGAGAGCTCGTTTTCGATCTTGACTACTGGCAAAGCAGCTTGGATCTATGTAGAAATTTAAATCTTGTTCTGGAAACCTCCGCGCAAAGTTTATAAAAGCTTTATAAATTTCTTTAATGGTGTAAGGGCTTAATCCCTTGATGTCACTAACATTAGTAAACCAGCAGATTTTTTGAAGCGCAACTCCTAGCTTTTCGGCAGGATTAGAGTTAGGTACCTTAAGCCGATACTTACAAAGAGCGGCGCAAACTATAAAGATATCCCTTTCTCTAACAAGTCTAAGAGCATCGGCTAAACGGCTAGCGGCACTTTGCTTCAGAGCCCTTTCTAAGATGCTTGATGGTGTCAAACCAGGATCTTCTCGAACAAGCTTGTGCAGTCTATTGCAAGTTTCTTTTAGAACAAACTCTAAGTCAAACACGGACAAGTTTTCCTGAAATGCAACTTTCTCAAGAAATAACCCTAAAAGAGTCTCTGTTTTAAAAATGTAGGGGATTGCCTCAAAATGCCTTTGTTGTGCTATTAATCTAAAAGCTAAATCCACTAACGCCTCGTCGCTTAAATCGAAATTTGTAATATTTAGAATGAAAGCATTGATGTCGTAATTTATGATTTTTGCCGCAAGTTCTTGTCTCTTTAAAGGATCTTCTATTTGGAAAGCGCGAAAATTTATAGCAACAACGCGAGGACACTTCTCTATTAATTGCTCTGCTAGCGCAACACGGATCTCATGGTCAGAAATGCCAAAGCGATCTATAAAACGCGCAACAGTGTGGGGCTCAAATTTCATAAGCTCTTTAAGAATTTCTAACCTGTCCTGTTCTTCCAAGTTAAAATTTTTTAGATAGTAAACTATATCCCCCCTAACTAACCTTAGCATATGGAAAGCTATATATCTTCTGTTAGCTGGATTTTGTATTTCAAAAATATGTATTGTTGAAAGCACCAAATCAGGATTCCTATTACTTATATATCGAGCTACCCTCAATTTTGATTGATCGCTTAGCTGTAAATTTTTGATGCCTTCGATTAATTTGTGAGGACACATTTCCGCTAAGGTTAAAGCAAGTTGAGTTTTAAATTCCTCATCCAAAGCTGCAAAAAAACGTAGATATTTAGCCATCTCTTCAGGTTTCTCCTGCGCTAAAACCAAACCCACTGTTCTTTTAGCAGTGTCGTTTAGTAATGGAATGACTTGGGGAAGTAAGATTAAGAGTGGATAACGCCTTACAGCTTCAATTGCTAAATTAGTTAAGTGGTCTTCGCCTGACACTTTTAACTCTTTTAAGAAGCGAGTTATAAGCCACGGCTGACTCTTCAAAACTTCATCAGCAATTTCAACTTTATCACGATCAGTCAAAATACTTGTCTTAATAATAAAGTCTGCGATTACAACAGATTGTGTCGCAGCAAGTCTGAGCGAGACACTTTTTACAGTTTTTCGACCCAAGCTTTCTAGCTCTTTTAGAAGTTGAGCCAAGATTTTATCAGGCAAAGAATCCAGAAAACTTGTTTCAAGGATCAAATCAGGTCGCCTTCTTAATTCTTCTAGAAGCTTTATCCGATATTCTTTTTTTGAAATTCCGTAAACTGCTGAGTTTTCAACTGCCTCTTCTACAAAAGCCTCTGAAACTTGGCAAAATAGCTCAAACCTATCATCCTTAGACAATGAGCGTTTAACTACTGACGGATTGCCACTAAGATAAGCCCAAATTAGCTCTTTGAATACTTTTTTGACCGACTGGGGGCTTTGGAGTTCAAAAGCATCAAAATGAGATTTTAAATGCAGGGGTGCTCGTTTTGCGACCTCACATGCCAGCAAGCATCTTAGGCTCTCATTCTGGAGTTTAAACTTTTTAATATTTGCAGCTAAAGCCATGGGGTCTCTTACTGCGACTTCATAAGCGATCAAGAACCGCTTAAACTCGTCCAACCCTTCTAAAGAGTGAATTTTTTCAGCCAGCCATGCAGGATTTGTAAAGTAGTCTCGCTCCCAGATCTTGGTACGAAACCCCTGTAACAAAGAATACAGCCTTGCTAAGCTTTGCAAGCACGCCTCTTGAAATCCTTGCCTTAACTTTTCAAGCATCACTTAGTTAAACTGAAAACACTCACCTTAACTATTTTAGGTTATGGACATTTAAAATAGGTTTGTTTACCTATAAAACTTGCTGGAGGTTTGGCTGAAGGCGAAACTAACATAAAGGCAAATAAGACCATTAATTTAAATTTGGCTTACCGAACGAGTGTTATTTTTCGTTTGACTACCAGTCTCTGCTAAGCCCGCATAAACTTTGCCGTAAAAGTAGTTATTCGCCCTAAGCTATTACAACCTGAGCGGTGCTTCTTCGATCCCTGATAATAAATTTTTGAGTTCTCTTATTTTTCCTGGTTTTTAAGCCCTTGGTTGGCTTTCCAGTAGGGGTGCTTGGATGTTTCCCACCTGGTGTCCTTCCTCCCATCGGATGATCCACAGGATTTTTAGCAATCCCCCTTGTATGCGGCCTTCTACCTAACCATCTAGACCTACCAGCTTTGCCCAGACTAACGTTTATTTTGTCGGAATTTGATACTCTGCCAAGAGTTGCCCAGCAATTTCCATGAACTTTTCTTAACTCTCCCGAAGGAAGCTTTAAAAGAACATAATCACCTTCCTTAGCTAACACTTGAGCATACGTGCCAGCGCTCTTAGCTAGCTGCCCACCCTTGCCGATAGTTAACTCTATGTTATGAACTTCAAAACCTAAAGGAATGTTTTTTAAAGGTAGACAATTTCCAGTCTTAATTTCAGCACTCTGACTAGCTACAACATCTTGCCCAACTTCCAGTCCCTCAGGAGCCAACATATATCTTCGCTCGCCATCTCTGTAGCATACCCTGGCTATAAAAGCAGTTCTACAAGGATCATACTCTATACTCTCAACGCGAGCTGGAATCTCTGATTTATCGTACCTCTTAAAGTCTATTAGGCGATATTTTTTGATACAACCACCTCCCTTATTTATGTTAGTGTGCTTCCCTTGATTATTCCTTCCTCCTGACTTCTTTAAACGCCTGAGTTTTGATTTTAACGGTTTTACCTTCGAAAGAGCGGAGTAGTCTACAACCGAAAAAAACCGACGAGACAAGGGCGTTGGCTTGAATTTTTTGATAGCCATAAAGCTCCTATTGTAAACCCGTTTAAAAATAATTTCAAATTGATTGCCAATCGAAGTTTTAATTTTAAATTTGGTATGCTAACTTCAAAAAACTGCTTTATGATTTTCAATCAGCCGCTATCGTATTTCCCTGATCTTTTTTCGCTTAATCAACAAGAGAAAACAAGGATATTTACAAGCTTAAACTTGATAGCCAGCGAAAATATACCTTCACGAGCAGTTTTTGAAGCCACGAAATCAATTTTTACGGCCAAATATTCTGAAGGCTACCCTAAAGCTCGTTACTACGGCGGATGCGAAGTGGTGGACGAAGTAGAAGAAAAAGCTAAAACCGAACTTTTAAATCTTTTCCCAACGGATCATGCAAATGTTCAGCCTCATTCAGGAGCGCAAGCAAATCAGGCAGTTTTTGAAGCCGTGTTAAACCCAGGAGACACTATTTTAGCTCTCAGCCTAGATCATGGAGGTCATTTAACTCATGGACACAAGGTAAACTTTTCAGGAAAAAGGTATAACACAGTTTTTTATGGGGTATCTAGAGAAACTTGCTTAATTGATCTGGATCTGGTGCAAGAGCTTGCCCAAAAACATCGACCCCGCCTTATAATTGTTGGCGCATCTAGCTATAGCAGGCATTTCGATTTCAAAGCTTTCAATCAAATTGCCAAAGAGGTGGGAGCTTTTTTAATGGCTGACATAGCCCATTACTCAGGCTTAATAGCTGCGGGAGTTTATCCTTCGCCAGTTAGGTATTGTGACTTTATAACCTCCACTACGCATAAAACTCTTCGTGGACCCAGATCCGGGGTAATATTATGTAAGTCAGAGTTCAAGTCGGCAATCGACAAAGCAGTATTCCCATTTCTTCAAGGAGGCCCTCATATGCACACGATATTCGCAAAACTAGTATGCTTTAGAATAGCAAAGACAGAGGAATTTAAAAGCTATGCTCAGCAAGTAGTAAAAAACGCTCAAGAATTAGCAAAAAATTTAATTCAATTGGGTTTTACCTTGATTACAGGAGGCACAGATAGCCATATGTTTTTAGTAGACCTAAGTAATTTTGATCTTACCGGAAAAGAAGCTCAAGCTAGACTTGAGCAGGCTAAAATTTATGTCAACAAAAATGCCATCCCTTTTGACAAACACCCTCCTGCTGTTGCTGGAGGAATTCGCATAGGAACGCCCCTTATCACATCTCTGGGGCTTACTGAAAAGCATATGAAAGACGTGGCGGAATTGGTTTTTCAGGCTTTAGTTAAGCCAGACTCTAGCTTGCGAAACAAAGCAGAAGATTTCGTTAGAAGCACATTTTTAATCCCAGATTGGTTGCGAGAGCTTTAAAATCCTCTTGCGCTGAAAGCAATTTTAGTTTTATCCTGAAATAAAGGTCAGGTTTTTAGTTAGCATGGCTGGGGTGGAGGTTTTAGATTTTTTTAACCTCAGTTCACAGCTAGAAAAGAGTGGATTAACTTGGAATCCTGAGATTGGGGATGAAGTTGCGGATCGTGTAACTGCAACAACTTTGATCCTTGTAGACAATAAAGGTCTTACACCAAATCAACTTAGAAAGCTTTTTCTTTGGCTCCCAAGACTGGAGCAGATGATAGAACAAATCGAAGCGCGTCAAGCGATAATTTCCCACTTCGGGTTCAGTACTTTGCCAAAAAACAGCGGTTATTTGGTTGAAATCCAATTTAGGGAAAGTGTGCTTTCAGCCACTCATCCAGATTCTAGGCTAGCTATTGGCTTAGGCCTTTTAAAGCTGCTTCAGTGTATAAATAAAGTGAATTTTGTTCACTAAGTTGACTCCTTAGATTAGTTTTACTTGAAGTTTCATAAACTAGCAGCTGCTAACAAGGCATAAAATTGCTTTTCCTAAAGAAATTGTAGTATGATGCCATGAAAATGGAAGTTGCTCGTGTTTATGAGATAAACCTACTTCTTGATCCCGCGCTGTCCGAAAAAGAGGTCGATAAAGAGTTAGAGTCGTTCAAAAGTTTGGTATCTAAGTTCGGAGAAACCTTGAATGGGGACACTAAGCAAAAAATTGATTTAGCCTATCCTGTAAAAGGAAAAAAAATTGCTTGGTGGTCAAACTTTGTATTAGTCTCGTTAACAGGGGATTTTTACCCCAAGTTACTAGAACAACTAAGACTCAAGGAGACGGTTTTAAGATGGATGATTCTTAAATTATCCAAAGAAGAGCAGAAACCTTATGGCGATTTAGAAAACATAAAACAAAAGGTGATTGCCTCACACTTAGAGCAAAACCTAAACTTAGAGTAAAACTTTTTAAAGCAAAATATAGATTTTTAATTTGAATCGGCTCGCACGGCTAATCCGTAGCGCTTTGAATTGAATATAAAGTATCGGGTATAATTGCTTGAATTTTCTCGTATGAAAAAAGTTGCGGTAGTCTTAACTCAAAACGTGAAGGGGCTAGGTTTTGTGGGTGATCAAATTGAAGTCAAACCTGGATATGCAAGAAATTTTTTGATCCCTAGGGGGCTAGCAGTGGAGCAAGAGCTAGCCAATAAGTTCAAAAAATTAGCCGAAACGTTAAAGAAAGAAAGAGAGGAAGCAATAGCTAAAGCTCGCCAACTAGCTAATATGCTTTCAGGACTAACTTTAACATTCGAGAGAAAAGTTCAAGAAAAGGGTCAAATTTTTGGATCAATAGGTGCGCAGGACATTATAAAAGCCTTATCTGAGAAAATGATAACAATACCCGAGTACGCGGTGAAGCTTTATTCCCCAATTAAAACCGTTGGGAAACACAGTGTATCAATTAAACTTCATACGGATGTGACAACCCAAATAAATGTTCATGTCATTGAGGAAGGAAAAAAGGATATGCCAAAAAAACCGCTAAAAAAACAAGAGGGGCAAGAAAGTATGAAAGCTAAGCAAGCGGGTGGTAAAAAAATTTCAAAGGTTACTAGCAAGGAAAAGACCTCTAAAAAAAGAGGTACAGAAAGTAAGGCTGAAGAAGCAAACTCTGGTAACACGAAAAATTCCGGGATGAAATCAGGTACCGACAAGATTGCCGATAGCAAATCAGGTGGGAAAACCAGTAAGAGTTAAATTAAAATTCTCTAATTTCCAAAAAAGTTAGATGAGTCACTGGCGCAAAAACTATCTTACCGGAATGAGGTAAAATAAAAATTTCTTCGGGTTTTTAGAACTTTGTATAACTCTAGCTTTTACACCAACCCAATTTAGCAATAGTCAATGAATTTTTAAATTTTTTTGAAACCTTAAATAAAACGCGTCGGGAAGGATTCGAACCCTCGACCCTCTGATCCGAAGTCAGATGCTCTATCCACTGAGCTACCGACGCATTACTCCATATTATAAAGACTTTATCGTCCCTCAGTCTATCGTGTAAAGCTTAGGCTTCCCAGTAAAGCAAAATGGTGCATAGTTTTTGCAACATAACTTAGCAGGATGGGTGTAATTGACAAAATTTTGACAGAAACAAAGCTTTTTGAAAGGGCGATGGCCCTTTCTATGGCGCGTCAAAAAATAATTGCTAGCAACTTAGCAAATATCGAAACCCCGGGCTATCGCGCAAAGGATCTAAAATTTCTAGATGTTTTAAGAAACGAGTTTAAAACCCAAATTCCTGAGCTTAAAACAACCCACAAAGCCCACCTTCCAACAGGATCATCCATGATGCAAGAGCTAAAAACTGTGGATGATAACCTGGGCACAGAGAAAGCCGACGGAAATAATGTGGATCTAGAGATTGAAGTTTCTCGTCTAAACTTTAATAAAGGATATTTTATAAATGCCACTCATTTCTTAAGGATGAAACATCAAATGATTTTAAATGTTTTAAAAGGTTTTTAATTATGAGCAAAACAGCTGAAGTCATTGCAAGAGGCTTAAGAGCATTTAGTACGAGGCTGAACGTACTTGCCTCCAATCTGGCAAACCTTCAAACAACTAAAACTGAAAAAGGAGAGCCTTATAAGGAAAAAATGGTTGTGCAGCGATCAGTTAACTTAGGTTTTGACGAAATTTTTAATGATGCGATTAGAGCTCCAGAAGTGATGACAGTGATTGAAAGCAGCAAGCCTCCCAGACTGGTTTTTGACCCTCATCATCCTGATGCGGATGAAAATGGGTATGTGGCTTATCCTGATATGAACCCTGCACTTCTGATGACAGAGCTTATTTCTGTAACAAAAAATTATCAGGCTAATCTGAAAGTTTGGGATGCGTTAAATGAAATGACAAGGGCTGTTAGGGATTTAGTTAGAAATACTTAACCATGAAAATACAAGACACTCTCTCGGCATTAAACTCGCTAACCTCTCAAGATTTGGGCACCACTCGTGAAAGCCTTAAGAAGGAAGTAAAAAACTCTTTTTTGGAAGCCTTAAAAAGCGCTATAGAAAAAGTTGACGAACTTCAGAAAGAAGCGGATCAGCTTACAACCAAAGCGTTAACAGGTCAAGGAGTTGATTTTTATGAAGCTATTTTGAGTATGCAAAAAGCCGATTTATCAGTGCAGTTATTAAGCACTATCAAACACAAGATTATTAAAGCTTACGAAGAGCTAACAAGGATCCAAGTGTAGAGTTATGGCAGGATCTAATGTGTTGGGCGCGCTAAATAAGGTAGCTGAGGCCTATTTAAAACTTCCTCTTAGCCAAAAAATTGCCATCCCAGCTTTGATAGTTCTTAGCGCAGCACTTCTAGTGATTGTTATAAGATGGTCTCAAAAGCCTGACTACGCGGTTTTATTCTCCGATCTGGATCAAGTTGACGCCGCGGCGATTATTGAACACTTAAAGTCAAAAAAAATAGCGTATAACGTTCGTCCTGATGGTAAAACCATAGAGGTTTATCCTGCAAGCCTGGTTCCAGAGCTCAGGATAATGCTAGCCTCTGCTGGTTTGCCCAAAGGCTCATCCTTTGGCTTTGAGATCTTAGACAACTTGCCAGTAGGCGCAAGCGCTTTTCTCGAAAAAATTAAACTTCAGCGGGCCATTCAGGGAGAACTTGAAAGGACGATAAAAAGTATCGACGGAGTTTTAGCTGCGCGTGTCCACATAGCTCACACTGAGAAAAGCCTTTTCAAGCAGGGGGCTAAGCCCACCGCGTCTGTGTACTTAAAAATCCTACCGGGAAAACAATTGTCTCCTGAACAAATTAATGGTATAGCTCACCTTGTAGCCGGAAGTGTAGAGGGACTTACTAAGGATAGAGTAACTATTATTGACCAAAACGGCAATTTACTTTCCTCGTCAGATCCCGAGTTAGATAAAGAATTGGTGACTACCAAAACAAAACTAGAAGCTTATCACAGCAAGCAATTAGAAGAGCTGCTTACCCGGGTTTTGGGGCCTGGAAAAGCTGTGGCGCGGGTCTCAATCGAACTTGATAATACCGAAGCTGTAAAAGAAGAAGAAATATTTGATCCCAATCTGGTAGCAGTTAGGTCAGAGAAATCTGTCTCTGCCGGCGCTACAACTGAGGCGGGAAGAGGTGGAGTTCCGGGAGTTGTTTCTAATCTACCTGATGCTTCAAATCTTGTGGTGCCAACAACCGAAAAATCCTCTCAGAGCGCCGAAAGCCTGAGAAATTTTGAGGTTTCCCGTAGTTACATAAAGAGCCAAACTATCAGGGGAGCTATTAAAAAAATAAGCGTAGCAGTGGTCGTTGACGGAGAGTGGGAAAATGTAACTTTGGAAGATGGCTCTGTAACTAAAAAATTCAAACCTTTGCCGCCTGAAAGATTGCTTCAGCTAGAGCAAATAATCAAACGCGCTATAGGTTTCAATCCCGCCCGAGGAGACACTGTAGCTGTTGAGAGCGTTCCATTTTACACGCCAGACGACTCGATCATAAAAGATTTAGAGAGCGGCAGAATGTTTTCAAATATTATGCAAGCAATACAAATAATTTCTCCAATCATTTTAGCTTTGCTTCTCTTTTTCGTCGTAATTAAGCCTGTTGTTAAAAATTTGATTAGCAAATCTGAGAGCGAACTTGACCTGGAAAGACTGCTACCAACTGGCTTGAAAGAGCTTGAAAAAGAGATACATCAAGAGAGAAAGGTAACCGCAACACTACCAGAAATTGAGACAAGTGTGGATATCGAACAACTTGAGCAATTGTTGGCGGACAACACTAAGTTGGTGTTAGAAAACCCCAATCAAGCAGCTTTACTTATTAGGTATTGGTTAAACGAAGGAAAAATTTAGCTAAATGGCAAATGCTTTTAAACCCGCAAGTTTTTTCGAGATTCCTACTGAGTTTGAATTTGTAAGCAAACATACATCCCGGGAAACCGAGTCGTTCCTAGTTAAAAAAAGCGCGACTACTGAACCGGAAAATGATAAAACTAAACAACTAGAAACTGAGCTTGCCGAGCTAAAACGTCAATTAGAGATTGAAAAGCGTCAAGCGTTCGATGAGGGATACAAGGAGGGGCAATCAAAAGCCGCCGAGGATCTCGAGCAATTTAAACAAAGTCTAACAAACAGGTTGGAAGCGTTCTTACAAGATCTCTCAGCTCAACATACAGAGATCATTAAAGAGATCGAGCGCAAAGCAATAATGTTAGGCATAGAGTTAGCCTCTGCTTTGCTTGATCATTCTATAAAGTATCGCCCTGAATATTTGTTTAAATTTTTAGAGAAGGGTCTTTCTTTCAGCTCGCTAGTAAAAATAAGAGAAATTGCCGTAAGCCCTGAAGACTATCAGTTTCTAGTCGAACTGGGTTTGAAGAATTTTGGGCAATTTAAGGAAATAGATATAAAACCGGATCAGACAATCAAAGCTGGATGTGTTGTAAAGACTTCTAGCGGCGAAATTATTATGGACCCGTTCGAGATTTTCAAGGACTTAACTGAGGAGGTTTTCAGCAAGGTAAAAGAGTAAGGATTGATGAGTAAAATTAAGAGTTTCGCTGGAGCTTTTGCAGCAATAAAATCTGTGAAGCCGCTCAAGTTTAGGGGAAGAGTAACTCAGGTTAAAGGTCAGATAGTGGAGAGTCAAGGACCTTTTGTAGAAGTTGGGACAACCGTCTCTATAAAAAGCTCTGACAAAGCAAGGACAAAAGCGCAGGTAATAGGATTTTCAGACGATCGATACATTTTAATACCGTTTGAGGAAAGTTTGGGCATCCAGAGCGGCTTTATTGTTGAAGCTTACGAAAAAACGGACTCTTGTTTTGTATCAAGAAATCTTTTGGGGCGCGTTGTTAACTGCTTCGGAGAGCCTATTGATGGAAAAGGAGAAATTGTAACTGATGAGTCAGTGGCGCTTTATAACGCAGCTCCCAAGCCCTTAGAGAGAAAAATGATAACTGAAGTTTTCGAAACACGAATAAAAGCGATTGATATTTTCCTTACAACGGGAAAAGGCCAGAGGGTTGGCATATTCTCCTCTGCAGGACTCGGTAAATCAACTCTGCTGGGAATGTTAACCAGATTTAGTAAGGCCTCGGTCAATGTTATTTGTTTGATCGGAGAAAGAGGCAGGGAAGTAAAGGAGTTCTTAGAAAGAGACTTGGTTGATGGGCTTGAAAAAAGCGTGGTAGTTGTCTCGACCGCGGATGAGAATCCGTTAAAGAGGGTAAGAGCGGCATTTTTAGCGCTTCGCTATGCGGAATATTTTCGAGAGCTGGGAGAAGATGTTTTATTCGTTTGCGACAGCTTAACTCGGCTCGCTCAAAGCTTACGAGAGATAGGATTTGCTTTAGGAGAGCTTCCTAGCCAGAGAGGCTATCCCAGTTCTGTGTTTCAGATTCTTGCCAAGTATCTCGAAAGACTAGGTAACAGTAACTCTTCTGGCAGCTTAACTAGCTTTCTTAGCGTCTTAGTGGAGGGTGATGATCTTGATGAACCTGTATCGGATAATGTTAAAGCTATTCTAGACGGTCATATTATCTTGACCAGGGAACTTGCAAACAAAAACCATTATCCGGCAATTGACATTTTAAAAAGCATCTCTCGAGTTGCGCCTACCCTACAAAATGAGACGGAAAAAAAGGTCTGCATGGTAGTGAAAAATCTGCTCTCTCATTTTGAAGAGTACAAAGATATGGTAGCCATTGGAGCATACAAGCCGGGCAGTGATCAGCTCTTAGATTTAGCTCTTCAACTTATTGAGCCTATTAGTTTGTTTCTTCAGCAAACGCCCGACCAAGCATGCCAAAAAGACGAGGCTATTAAAGATTTGTTAAAAGTGCTTAAGGCCTCAAGTAAGGTCTAGATGCAGAACATTAAGAAGAGAGCGCAAAAGCTACAGAAGCTAAAGTTGCTAGTAGAACTAGAGAAAAAACAGATCAGCAAGAAAGCCTCAGAAAAGCGCCTGAGGATCAAACACTTAGATGATCTAATAGATGAAGCTTTTAAAGCTCCGCATACACCCGCTAATCAAAGTTGCTTTGATTTTGTGCGACTTGCAGAGCAAAAAAAGCAGGATTTAAGCTCTGAACTGAACAAGTTGTTAGAAGAAGTGGTAAGATGCCACAAAGAAGAGAAAAAATTCGAGAAACTGTCAATCAAAGTTTCAGAAAAACTTAAAACTCTGAACAAAAAAAATGAGTCTAAATTTTTAGACGGGTTAATTTTATTACGAGCAGCATGGCAAAAAATAAACTAAGCAGAGAACAAGCCGAGCAGATTTATTCTGCTTTGAAAAACAGGGTAGAAAAAATTTTAAATAACTCTGAAAAACGCCAAGAGGCTGACTTAGAAAACATTTCGGGATCGTCGAAAGTGAGGAGTCAGGGAGCTTTAAGGTCGTTTTTTTTGCTAGCTTTTGGATTTGTGTTGATTTTGGCTAGCTTTTCCGCTTCGTGGGTAATTTTTATGCCTAAGCTCAATCAGTACTTAGAAAAGGTCTCTGATTTTACGACTTCAGAAGGCTTGAATGTAACCAGAGCATCTCTAAGCCTTTCTAAAACCGAGCAAGATCAAAGTTTAACAGAAGGCAGTAAGATAGAGGAGCTCGCTTTAGCTTTAGAAGCAAAAAGAATAGAGCTAGAGCAGAGAGAGAGTGAACTTTCGGCAAAGATGGGCGAGCTTAAATTTTTAGAGCAGCTAATTGAGGATAGACTTGAGGCTTTGAAAGCTTATGTCAACAGGGCAAAAGCTTTAGAGTCGGACCAAAATCAAGCAGAGAGGTCAAAAATTGAGACTCTAGCAAATTTATTTTTAAGTATGCCTGTTCAGCAAGCTGGCAGTATTTTAGCGGGGCTGGAAAACGATGTAATAGCGGAGATCTTAATTAAAATGCCCGAAAGACGTTCAGCAGCGCTTTTAGCCCAACTGCCCCGAGATAGGGCAGTAAAAATTGCTAAGTTAATGGCAGAGTTTAAAAATCCTGCCGAATAAGGTGTTATCGAAAACTAAATTTGCAATCTAATAAAACTTCTGGCCTCCGTTAATTACTGATTTCAATCATCTCATCAAGTAAAATATTTATAAAAAATTTAGTTACTTTGTTGGTTTAAATATAAATATAGTTTAAAATTATAATAGAACGGTTAATAATGGCAAGCCCAGAGCTTTCACAAAAAAATTCAGATTTAGAAAAGTTGGCGGGTGAAAAACCGGCAATTAAAGAAGTGGTTACTCTATTTACTCCTAGTTCACGAGAAAGCCTTGAAAGGTTGGAGCCGGAACAAGTCACTAAGCTGTTAGAAAATTTAGCTTCTTGTTTACCAGATATTACAAGTGAAGCTTCAATATATGTTGCGCAGAAAAAGAAAAGGCCAGGTGAGGAACAAAAAATGGACCACCCACAGAGGGTAAAAAATGTTGTAAACTCTCTGGTCCAAAGGTTAGCAAAGCAGGTCGCCGAAGGGGAAATCGACATTAATACAGCCTGTGAAGTGCTTTATATTGCAGCAAGGTATCGTTCGAATCCGCACACTGTTTTAGCGATAATGAAAAAGGTCAAAGATATTATGGGATCAGCCACCACGGAAAAAGTATTTGGGGCAACTGAACAGCTTTTTGAGTTACACAGATTTTACTTAGATATGGATTCTGAAGCCATAGAAAAGGCCATAGAAGAGGCCAAAGTACGGCGGTGTGCTGGAATGAGCTTAGATGGTTATCCCTTGGATTTAAGCCAAGTAATGGAAGTGTTTGAGCTGACTGGAGGTTCCCTCGATCAAACTAGCAGTTTTTTTGAAATTGCCCAAGATTTATGGGTTAGAGACAGCGGCCGACTAACCTTTGGATTTTTTGTTTATAAAATGCTTGGGAAATATCGAAACAACATTCATGAATTCTTTCGTGATACCCAGTAGATATTCACGGTTGAGCCTTGGACAATCGACAACGAAGAATAGGTTAAAGCAAGAGACAAGGGCATAGTAACATCAAGTTGCTTTTGGTATTTTTAGCTAAACCAAAAACTGATTTTAAATTGCGGCTTAATCTGATGATCGCTTAAGGAGAAGTCAGCGTGTCCAGCGGAATGTCATAGATAACTAAAATTTTAAACTTATAGTTTCAAGTGCTCCAGCCTTTTCCTTACTCGTAAGGAGATTTGCGTGGCGGTTTCATAGGTTAGCTCTCGCTAAATTTAAAATATGCTTTTCTTACGCCTCTTTTTGGAAAACTTTTAGATCTAGCCATTTTTGGCCTCCTTTTATTTTTTAATTACTTTTTTTTCAGAGTCTTTTACTTCAAGTGTAATTTTAGATGTTCCAAAGTCAATCTTTGTTTTTCAATGTAAGATAAATTACTAGTCCGCTTTCTATCAATTTTTTTGTATTTTTAAATCTCTCATGCTTTCCGAATAACCTTAGCAAAGACAAAAATAGAACCCTACATAAAAATTAAAACTTAAGCGCTTCTCGAACTAGCTTAACTTTCAGAAAAGTAACCCCGGAGCTTTTTAACTTAAAAAGCAAAAGAAGATTCAGCCAAAAAAATTCTGACCCACCTCTTGCACCCCAACCGACGCGAAATTATATGTTTAAATGCTTAGTTATTACTTACCAGTATTTAACACTTCATGGGCCTCTTCTGGAAACAACGCTTCTGATCTTCTTGCAATCCAAAGTAGCCTACCAAGTGGAGGGGAAGAGTCCACCGAATAACCACTTTGTAAAGCATCTGTTGGAGTAACGTCATCCCGCGCGCCGATATTTGATTTCGGTCCCTGGAAAGATGGATTTTTCCACATAATTTGAATTTCTTGAGTTGAAATCCTAACAATTTTTACGATTTCATCCTCGAGCAGATTTCCTACTCCATACCAATCAATGATTTTGGTAACTAAAATAAAGAACCCAAATGCAATCTTTGGCGGCAAAAAAAGGCTTTTTCCATTTCTTCTAAAACATTCAAGAAATCAAGTTATAGCATCGGCTGACCATTATTGGTTTTTTTGTATAAATTAACCTCCCCGTGGTTTGGTGATTCATACAAGAGCTTCCCTCCCGCTAGTTTAATCTTATATTCACCAAATGATTCCAAAGTTTTGTCTTCAACGTTTGATCCCAACTCTTGGGCTAGCTTTTCTAACAGACTTCTCAATCGAGTTTCGAGAAATCCCACAGGCTAGCCAGGGGAATCAGTGCCAAAATGTTTTAGGCCCAACAATGCAAAACCATATTTGAAGTAAGGACTTATGATAAGTGCCCAAGGCCATCTTTCTGGGTTATCTAGAACTCTTTTTGAACTCCAACGTTTTGAGTTCTCTATTCTCCGACACACATATTCAAGTAAGTGGGGGGGAACATCAATAAGGATCAGATCTGCCCCATCAGCACGCTTTGATCCATCAGGGGTTGGAATCAAATTTGAACCATCTGAAAACTCTTGACTTTCCATCACATGGATAGCTACATCAATAGCGCAAAAACCAACTAACCACCCAAAATGAAACGTAGGCGAACGGGTTGCTGATGGGGCAAGATTCGGATTAACTTCAAAGAAAATTTTCCCACCCTGATGAAAATAAAGCCTCAATACTTTAGCCTCAGGCACCAGTCCATGAACCCGAGCGGCATCGATAACATAAGTTAAACCAGTTAACATTTTTAACAGCTCCCGATTTTGATGGATTAGCTCAGTTAGTGGAGTTAAACCACTATAGGAGCGTATAGTATCTACGTATGATTGAACTTCCCGACGGCCCCTTAAAATATCTTGACTTATGTTTCTTCCGCTCGTTTGAATTTTTTTTTGGCTGTCATTTTCAAGCCTAAACTGATATAAGATCATACTAAATGCAACTAACAACTTTCTGAACCTCGTAGCGCTTTGAATGAAATCCTCCAACTCTCTTACTTTTTTTCGAGAATTGTCTATTTGATCAAGCATTGTCCTTCCTAAAGGAAAAAATTCGACTGCCTCTAATTCGCTAAGTAAAGATAAAACTTGATCCTCCCTGCAATCACAAATTTCACTATATTTTTTTAGGGCAAAATCAAATGCGTTTGATATTACTTCTTGGGAGGTTTTGTCGTTTTTGTAACCCCAGTCTTTATAAAATCTATCTGGATGCAAGAGGCTAGTCAGGAATTTGAAATACCTACACAAAAAACCCTTAACTTCTAGAGGTGGCAAGCTTCGTAGTGAGCGAAAAAATCTTAGGTTTAAAAAATTGTGAAAAGGAACTTCGGTAAAGCTGCTTTGTAGGCCAAAATCATACCCACTCTGCGATAAATGTTTGAATGTTTGGTAGCGTTCAACATTCGAAGATGTGTAAATCCTGTACTTTTCCTCCAGTGCTTTTAATCTATCCAAGGCCTCGCTGAGAAACTCTGACTCAACTTTTGGTGCAGAAAAACTACCTGTTTCACCTGTATTAAGCAGGCCTTGCAAGAAAAGAAGGAACTTGCTTAGGTAGTAACTATTATCCACCATGACCTGCTTTCTAAAATTGTCGAAATTTTCAAACAACTGCTCTATTTGCCTTAAATCGGTTTCATAGGCATCTAATTCAAACTGAAACCACCTCGCCAAGAATTGGTTTAATTCTTCTTCTGACGACCTTAAAATCCAATCAAATAAAGAATTCAAGTCACTTAAACTAAGTTTTAAAGATGAACACAACCCTTCACCTCCAGAATTGAGCACTTTCTTTAGAGAGCCCACAACAGCCTTTAACATTTCGACCCTAGCCTTATCACGATATATCCGGCGGAAAGCTTCAAAATTAAGGAGACTAACCACTAAGGGATTAAAAATTTCCTGTTTCTCAACTGGCACTAAGCTGACCTCATCGACTGATAATTTACAATTAGCGATCATTAAAGCTGTTTCAACTAAATTATAAAACTATCTCAAAATAAAAACAAACTGACCATTTGTTTTAATTAAGGTTGTAAACACTTTAGGCTTCCAATACTCTAGCAATAAATTAGTCGCAGCCCCTTAAGAATTAGATTTTATTAAAACTCTATCTATTCTTAGGGCTCAGTTTTAACCTTTGATATACATTTTTAAAACATTTGCGATTGCATATTGATATTTTAGTTATTTTGATAGTAATAAAAACTAAATAATTTTAGTAGAGTTAGAAAATGATAGATCTAACTCTTTACTTCTAGGATTGGAGTATTGTGGAAAGTCATTCAACCCCAAAGAAGCTACGACCAATTTTAAGACTAATTTTCTTCAATTTAAGGCACTAAGGATCTGGTGGCTTTCTATTAAACACAGGCTGCGACCCAGATTTGTTTCGCCAAGGTATACTCGTCCTGAAATTTTCTTTTTATTTTGCCCTGCCTAGAAGCTTACAACTTGAATTTTTTGATAGAGCGGCCTGAAGCCGATTTTCTTTTGATATCCTTTTCTTTTCTTTTTCTTAAAAACTATTATTTTTTTTCCTTTAAACTCTCCCTGCAGCTTGAAAACTAACTCTCGCTCTAAGTATGGCCTCCCTACTGATAGTTGATTATTTTCCATCACTGCAAGGACCTTTTTAGTTTTGAAAGAGTTATCTCCTAAGTTATCACAATCGCTAAGATACGACTTTGGAACAACAAGGCTATCCCCCTCTGAGGCAATAAATTGTTTTCCTGCCAAGCAAAAACACACAAGCTTTTTTGCAACATCCACACCACCGCTATTTTTTTCTTTTTTTTCTCCTTGCACCCTGCTGGAACTTAGTTTTTTTTTGCTCTCATCTCTTGCACTGGACTCTGACATTTTTAAACGACAGTTTAATAGTTTATCCTTTCAAAATCTTTTTTGCAAATTAGCTGTGAAAGTAACAGGTGAATATTTTTACAGGTAGTATGGTATAATAGCATCGGATGACTCAGATTAGGATATTGGTTGCAGAAGACGAGCAATCGATATCTGAGTCGGTTAAAAAATATTTAACAAAACACGGTTATCTAGTTAAAACCGTATCTAATGGAGAAGAGGCTCTCTCAGAATTCGAAGTTTTCAATCCCCACGTAGTAATCTTAGATGTTGTAATGCCAGAGCTCGACGGATATCAGGTTTGCAAAAAGCTTCGCCAGAAAGATGATTATGTAGGAATCATTATGTTAACTCAGCGTAGCGATGAGGTTGACAAAATTCTAGGCTTTGATATGGGTGCAGATGATTATTTACCGAAACCTTTCTCTCTCCAAGAGCTTCTGGCGCGAATTAAAGCGCTAACAAAACGCCTTTATAGGTCCAAAGAAATCGCAAAATATGTAAATGAAGATCTTGAAATAGATTTTGTCTCGTATGTTGCCACGAAAAGATCAATGCCTTTAAACTTGAGTCCTAAAGAGTTTAAGCTTCTGTACTACCTTATCTGTAACAAAGGTCAGGTGATCAGTAGACAAGAGCTTCTAGAAGTGGTTTGGGGCTATCCCTCATCGCAAATAGCAACCCGCACGGTTGACAACCACATAGCGCGTTTAAGACTAAAACTTGAAGACGATCCCAACAACCCTAAGCATTTATTGACTGTGCACGGGGTAGGGTACAAATTTGTAGGTTAGCTGTAAGGCCAAAAGCTTACCATCCATCAATTAAAAATGCTTAAAAGCTTTTAGCTTATCCAAGGTGTCCAACTGTTCAAATTTTTAAATTTTTAACAACCCTCTTTAAACCCACAAAAAGGTTTTCTGATTTTTAGTCTCGGTTAAAGTGGATACAGCTCACTACTACCAAAACTTTCAGTTTGTATGTTAGTATCTAAATGTTCTTTGAATAGTGCTCAGTTAGATGAGTCATGTAGCAACTCAAACAACCACTCCTGCTTTAAAACCTCACGCAATCAAAAGAGGAGCCGAGCACTCGAGAATTGAACAATATGCACAAACTTTGCAAGTGGCCTCGGCTGGGGCCAAGTTAGTCGAGTCCCTAAACCCACCAGTAGATCCTATTAACTTAGGCGTCGACCCAGACGGCGGTTTAATTAAGTTTAACGGCTCTAAAATCCAACCTGATACAGCCTCTCCGGGTTTGGATTGTGCAACTAAAAGAAGCTGCGCTGTTTGTGGAGGCTGCGGGCAAAAAATAGACTTAGTAAATATCGCTTCAGGCAGGGAGAAGATTGAGAAAGTCAATGCGGCAGAGCTAAAACGAAATGAGACGGCAATCCGATACGTGCCCCCAAGCAACCTAAATTTAAACGACTATGTTAAGTTAGCCAAGGATGATTTCGCGGTAGCAAAATCAATTAACCCGACACCTCCAGATCAGCCGGGTTTGCTAGGGCAAGTCCAAGAGGGCTCAGCAAGCACAGATCGATCACCTGTCCCGCCTTTAACTCAAACAGATCCAAACTTTCCAACAGTGAAAGATCCAGCAGCTATTCCCACTCCTCCCTTAGATGTTACAGCCCCAGCTAACCCCCTCCGAAAACCAGAAGACGTTGTTCCATCTCCCGAGCGAGTTACCCCTGAAACAACTTTTAGGAAGCCTCCAGTCACTAGTCCATCTTCATCTTCAGCCCCGTCTAAGTGCCCATTTAGAAATGTAGTCTTAGCAGGTGAGCGAGCAATGCGAGATTTAGCTCAGGGAATTCGTCAGTCTGTTGAAGATTTGAAGCACAAATTTTCCACCGCAGTTGTATTTGTTAGCAGGCAGGTAGGATTAACTTCAATAAATCAAGAAAAGCTTGCAGAAGAGTTGCAGTTAATCAATAATCAATCAATCAATGATCAAAATGATAAACTAGGCACAACCCAAGGTGCTTCATATGTTTCAAACGGAAAAAGACCTGAAGCGCAGGATGGTCCGAAATCTATTAAAATCGAAGATGCCATCGCAGCAAGTCAGGTAAATCACACCACCGACCCAGCAAAGACTGTGAGTGTTATGGGAGGTCGATCGACTATTACTGATCGCGTAGTGGCAGCTAAGTCCAATAACGCAGCCTCTCAGGCTCTTAGTCTCTCATCCACATCAGGCAGATTAAATCAAGTAGTAGCAGCTAAGTCCAGTAACGCAGCCTCCCAGGCTGTTAGTCGTTCACCCACATCAGGACGTTCAAACCAATTTTTTGCAGGGTTTTTGAGTTTAGGTGAATCTTTTAGTGAAATCAAAGCCGCTGTATCAACCTTTTATAATTTAGCGGCTAATCCCTCAAGTGCCTCAGCAAAACAGGATCCACAAATAGTAAATCACCAAGCTAATTCTCAAAATATCTCCTCAAAAGCTGCTTTAGCAGGAAGCACCTCTTTCCCACAGCTTCAATTGGGGCAGGAAACTTCAACTAGCTCGCCTGTCAATCCGATCCCAAGCAACTCTGCTGCCATGCCAACTAATCCGGTAATTTTAAGCCGTGCTAGTGCTCCAAGAACTAATCAAATAGTGCAAGCTCCTACCTCAGCTGGAGCTAACCCAAGTAAAACTGCAAACCCGAGAGCTTCAAACTATAATTTGTCTTTAAGACGAGTCCAGCCCGATACAAGAACTACTTCTTATCTTGCGCTATCCCCGCGTTATATTACGCCATCCCCGCGCCGTGCAGCGGTTGTTGGAAATTTAGAAAATTGGGCTCCTAAGCTCCTTTCATCACTGAGCAACCGAATCGCTCAATTAACAACAAATTTACGATTTGCTTTATCAAGGAACTTTGCTTCAACTACTTTCTTAAACTCATCAAGGCGCTTTGCTATTAACGCTTCTCAAGCAAATCAGCTTGTAAGAAAGCTTCAAGCCATAGCACAATCGCTAATGCGTGCTTCTAGGGAGCCTATTAAGCTATTTAGAACAGTCAAGTTTAATCCAAACGGTCAAGTTCCAACAGCAACAAGGCTAAAGTCAAACAGGTCAGTGTCGGAAGCTCTGGCTAGGGTGGTCAGTAAAATTAAATCAACAATCGAACCAAAGCGTATTGATGCTACAGAATTAATCCAGAAGCTGAATACAAGAGTCTTAAATTTAAGGCAAAAAATTTTAGCGGCTTTTAAACCACTAACTTCCACACTAGCTTTATCTAGATCTATAAAAGCTACATCAAGAGAAGTGCAAGCTAGTTTAAGCAAAAAAATAACTGAATCTTTACCCAGGCTTAGATTTTTGGTAGCGCAGCTAACGAACTTAAAAGCCAGGCAAGCTTCTTTCCAACTCAACCGAGCTAGCTCAAGATTTAGAATTTTAGCCTCAATCTTTACTAGAAATTTAAACAACTCTGCAAGGTCTTTAAGGGCTAGTGCACGTTTTCTGAAAATACAAGCTAAACTTAATTTAGCTTATTCAACAGCTCAAAGTCTGAGGCGCAGTTTACTTGCAAGGTTTTTTTCGCTTCAGCGAAGGCTTTTAGCTGCTAAGGTTAATACTGCTCGTGCAATCAGATTCGTCTCTCAAAGACTATCTTCCGGAGCAGCTTTACGAGCTGGTTTGTTACAACGTAAAATTACTTTGCCTTCGCTAAAATTACGTGCAAGAACACAAAAATTTGCAAAGCTAAAACTAAGTCAAAGTTGGCACAAGTTGCTTGAGAGGGTTAAGTTAGCCGGCAAAACCAGTCAAGCTAAAGTATCTCATTTTAGAAAAGTGCCAGAAACCCCGCAAAAAGTTCACAAATCTTTAAGCTCAAACGCGCAGCCAGGCGGGTGGCAAAGGTTGATGCTTCGCAAGGACCTACTAGTCAGGTTCAAGAGTGTAGCTCAAAGGTTTCTGCCTTTGTTGTTCCGAGCAGTAAATTTAATTACTCGTTCATCTCATCAGCATCCATTTTGGTTTTTCCTTCTAGAATTGGTTCGAAGGAGAGATAAGAAAAAAGATTGGCTTAAAAATAACAAAGTATTTTTAGCGCAGTTTTTATACATTTTTAGCTTGATATTAAAGCAGTTGAACAAAGCAGGTAGGGGGGTAGAGTCATTAAGCCCTCAGCAGCTTCTTGCGCTGGTTAGAAAAGCTCTCAGTAAAACTTTTTCCCAGAGTGCTCAACAACCTCAGGTTGTTTCAGCTAACCAAGCTAAAGGCTCGAAAACAATTTTTGCAGTCAATAAATCCGCCACGCCAGACAAAAATTTATCAATATTTAAGGCAAAGATTTAGGCTGGAATCTAGGCTAAATACTAATGTCTCTTGAAAAAGTAGAGGATTTAAGAAAACAAAACTGTTTACTGGTTGTTCGCTGAATATTACAATTTAGGTCACTATGAAAACAAAGCTAAGTTGGTGCTTTATTTTAATGGGTTTGCTATTTTTTGGCGAACTCTTTGCGCAAAGGCTTTGTCGTAACAACTCTACCGGTTTTGTTAGATGGGTTTCAGGAAACTGCCCATCCGGTTTCACAAATATCACTAACTCTGTTAGATCTGAGTATTTAAGAGCTAACTCTGTCACAACAGACAAGATCCAAGACGGTGCAGTTACAGATGAAAAGATAGCTGGTGTATCAGCTAGTAAGGTTGATTTTACAGGCTGGACCGCTCCAACTGGCTCTGTTAACTCAGCTTCAGTGGTTGATAACTCTCTCACCGCTGATGATCTAGCTGATGATGCTGTTGGTACAGCTGAAATTCAGGACGGCGCAGTAACAAACCTTAAAATTAACATAGACACCGACGGACCCCTACCTTATCACACATTTTTAAGCACTGTAAATCTTACTGGTGCAACAGGCACAGGATATATACCCTTGATTGGCTATAATTTAATCCCTCAAGCAACAGAAACTGGCCTAACAGCAAGCGCCCAAGCATTTGGCTGCTTTAGCGGAACTATAACGGTCGTTTTAGATACAGCGCCAGGCACTGGAAATTCCAGAACATTTGAGCTTAGAAACGGAACTACACCAATAACTGGTTCTTCTATAACGATCAGTGGCACCAATAAAATCGGCTCAACAAACGTTAGCTTTATACCACTTCGTGCTAATTTAGTTTTGCATGCTGCGGTTTCTGGCACGCCGGCACCAGCACGAGCTACAATCTATTTCGTTTGCAAGTAATTAGGTAAAAACTTAACCCTGGCTTTAAGGGCCAGGATTTCCCCTTCTTCGGTGCTGGCCTCTTGGTCGCAGCCTCTTTAACATAAAAATAATTTCATTATTGCTATAACCTTTCTTATTATTTTTTATTAAAACTCAAAACTTCGTTGCATCCTCTTTTTAGATCCTCTCTTTTTAGGGGGTTATTGGTGGCATCCTGTTTTACTGAAGAGTTTTTTCTCTTCTAATCCTTAAGCCCTGCTGTATTTGCAAGAGTTTAGATTCAAAAAAAGCTATACAAACTGCCAGGGTTGCAATGAAATAAGTTTTTAGTTACAGCTGCAGTTAAACTATTTTTAGGCAGCCTATTTTCCCCTTAAAGCCAAACTTACTCGCAAGTAAAGTCTATGGTTCGAACTGCTTAGAAATAAAAGCTATATTGATTAAGTAATTAGCTAGTCCTGAAACTTTTAAGAAAACTTCCTCACTCAGACTTTTAAACCAGCTGGGGCTAAAAATACCTGGTAAATGTTTACCTAGCTTTCTCCTGCATAGAGACCAGCCTAATTGCAGGTCATCCCCATTAAATCCTCAAAGCTGCTACAACTACCCAAATATTCGCAAAATGAGTCTTTAAAGCTTCTAATTCCACGAATCTGTTTTTTAAATCTAGTTTTTTCGCTGCAACGAGTTCTCTACTTCGCTCAATAAAGTTTTTGGTTCTAAACAGCAAAGTGTCTGCCGGTTTAAACCTTAAAAACGTTGTCTACCTTCCTTAAACCTTTAAATTCATATTTTCGCTCACCGCTTCTATGCTGCCAGGTAAACAATAACCTTCCTCCCTCCCTTTCAGCTTCGCAGCCCCTATTTTTGATGCTCGTCCGCAAAAAGCATTTCAGCTGTCTCGGAAGTGCGTGAAGAAAAAACAGCATCCGAAAACCCCAACCTAAACACTACCTCGCCGGAGTTACTTCTAACTTTAACAGCATCACTACCTTTTAATACCTCAACCTTAGCTCTCTCTTTTGACATTTCCAGTACGCTTTTCCCATCTATCTGCACTGCCTTAAATTTATATAAATAAAAACTTCTGCTAACTTGATCTCTAGCCAAAGCATAGACAACGTCATTTTCCTCCTTGACAGCCAGAACCGCCTCTTTTCCTTCAGTCTGCTCAGTTACGAACTTTACAGCTAAAAATGCGTTTCTCAACCCTGCATAATCCCCCAAATTCGCTGAAACACTATCATCTTTAAACCTAATATTAGTTAAGCTTTGCGGCTGCAATCCCCGCTCTGTTAGAACAAAAGGCTTGCTAAATGTAAGACTTCCATCTCTGCCCAGATTTACCGGAAGCTTCAAGCTTCCTTCAAGCTTAAGAAAACCCCTTAAAACTAATCCATCATTAGTTTGAACAAATTTCAACTCCAACCTCTCTCTCGAAATACCTAACCTATCTGCCACAACTTCTTCCAGTCTCTTAATCAAAATTTTAAGCTTCATATCACTTGAATTAAGTATAGAAGAGCGGCTAGAGTTCAGTAATTCTCCGCACCTTCTATCAATCTCTTCCAGTAAAATCTTAAAACTGGTTGCCGGTTCTTTAGGAGGTATTCCCGCTGATCGTGCAGCCAAAAAGAAACTCTTGTCAACCTCGCGCTTACGTACATTTAAATCCTCAATCGCTCCACCACTCGATTTGCCGTGTAAAAAACCTTCAGCTTTCCCTTGCTGCCCTCTATTAGCTAAATCTCTCTCCTGCTGATCTTTTTGAAACTCTGCTTCAAGATTTTTATCAACCACCCTTAAAATTAATTACCCCTCTAAACGGCATCTGAAAATTTTGCTAATCTGCTTCAATAAATTTTTTTCTTTAACTTTTTAAAGCGTACTTAGTTTTGGCCCTTAAAGCCCTCGAAACATACCTAGCTCTCCTTCCAACTAGCCATTAATCCCTCGGCAAGCTTTTTCGCTTTATCCCCATTCCTAAAAACTAAAAAATTAAAAGCCATCACCAATATAAACAAGCCACAGTGGTAAACTTTCTTAAACTCAGATAAACTGTCAAAACAGCTTTTGCCTAAACAGTCCTAAGTCGCAAAAATCAACTGCGATAACTTGTGCCATCCCCCTAAATCATCAAGTCAAATTTATCGAACATGCTCTAAGCGAACCATGCTCAAAAAACTCTTTCTTTTATTTATGTCGACTCTTTAAAAATGAAGCTTTCATCTTTTCAGTATATAAGCGTTACACTAAAAAATTTTAAGCAAAGTTTTCAATAGTCAGAAAAAGTTGCCTTACATATCTTGTCATTATCAAGCTAGAAAGCTTAAATTTCTTCAAGCTGTCAGCCTTCAACTTCAGTAACCCCGAAAGAGTTGGCGAACGGGCTACAAAAGCACAATACAAACTTTCTTACCTCTTTAACAGGTTTCAGTTTGAGGCCTGTTTGAGTGTTTGGGCAGTCAAGATTATTACAGAATTTTAAAAATCCAAAATAGCAGTCCTTAAGTAATTCAATAACCCAAACTCAGCCGCATTACCGAAATAAAAAGCGGACTTTGGCCTAAAAACTAAAAGTTAAGCCGCAGAAAAATTTTTCTTGATTTTTGTTTCCCAGTTAATCTAAACTTCTTAATCAAGAAAAACTATGAGCAGAAAAATTAGCTTTTCAGGTATTATTTTAGCAGGTACTTTGCTCTTTTGCTCAGATCTGTCTGCGCAAAGGCTTTGTCGAAATAACTCCACTGGCTTCGTTAGATGGGTCTCAGGAGACTGCCCATCCGGTTTCACAAATATCACCAACTCTGTCAGATCCGAGTATTTAAGAGCTAACTCTGTCACAACAGCAAAGATCCAAGACGGTGCAGTTACAGATGCAAAGATAGCTGGTGTATCAGCTGGTAAGGTTGATTTTACAGGCTGGACCGCTCCAAACAACTCTGTTGCTACAGCTTCCATTCAGGATGGTGCAGTTACAGATGCAAAGATTGCTGGTGTATCAGCTAGTAAAATTAATTTTACAGGCTGGACAGTGCCTGCAGGAGCTGTTGTATCAAGTTCTATTGCAACAGGTGCTGTTACCTCAGCAGCAATTGCAGACGGCACAATAACAACTGACGATGTAAACCAAATCGACGCAAGTAAAATCGTAAACCTGCCAGTACAAGGAGGCAACATCGGTCCGAATGCTGTAACTACGCCAAAATTAAAGAATAACGCTGTTAATGCTGCTAAAATCTTAGATGGCGAGTTAAAAGATATCCACTTCGCCTCAAATGCTAACATTGCTTTCTCTAAGTTTCAAGTAGGTTCCGGTGCAATATCAGCCTCCATGATAGCCAACAATGCCGTAGGCCAGTCAGCACTTGACAATAATGCAGTAACTCTCACTAAAGTTGCGGATAATGCTGTAACGTCGGATAAAATATTAGACGGTACGATAGTTGATGCCGACATATCTCCGGGAGCTCAGATAGCATGGTCAAAAATTAATAAAGGCTCTGGAGTACCAGGTTCAGCCCTGGCACTGAACGCAGTAGACGGAAGCAGGCTTGCTGATAATGCTGTAACGACAGATAAACTAACTAACAACGCTGTAGGGGAAGCTGACCTAGCAGATAACGCAGTAACAACTCCCAAGTTAGCAACAGGTGCTGTTACCTCCTCAGCCATCGCGAACGAATCTATAACAAATGCTGACATTGCTTCCGATGCTGCCATCGCAGTTACAAAGTTTAGTTTCACTAGTTTCACCTGGCCTAACAATAGCATTGTTTCCTCATCAATTCTTCCTAATTCAGTGAGTGTAGACAACTTAGCCGATGAAGCTATAACTGTAGACAAACTTGCCGATAGTTCTATTACAACAGCTAAATTTAATGGCGGAGCGGTTACTGCAGCAAAATTGGGAACCAATGAGGTTGTAGGCACTAGTAACATTGGGGATAACCAAGTGGGCTCAAATGCGCTGGCACCCGAAGCAGTTACTACAATAAAAATAGCAGATCAGGCTGTAGATACTTCGGCTTTAGGTTCTGGTGCAGGCACATCAGCAAAAATAATAAATGGAGCAATAACTACACAAAAACTTGCTGACAATGCAGTGCAGTCGGCTAACATAGCACCAAGTGCAGTTACTAATTCAAAAATAAACCTTACAATGGAACCAGAGGAGATGCCTTATTATACATTTTTAGCAGTGACTAATACTCTAACACCACCAGCAAGCACGCAGTATTTATCGATAGTTGGAACCAACCAGTCGTTAAGCACGACATACGTCCCTGTCACAACTCAAGACTTTGCAAACTGCACCCAAGGTTACTTGAGTGTAAGATTAGATACTGCTCCAGGAGGGAGTGACAGCTGGATATTTGATCTCAGAGATCAAGCGGGAAACGCAATATTCAATTCGACAGTAACTATCTCAGGATCTAGTACTTCGGGTGCAACTTCAGCATTTACCATACCTACAGCTCCTAATGATGTTACGGGGTTTTCTATAGGGGTAAGTAGTACCGCATCAGCACCCACCAAAGCAACAATATATTTTATTTGCAGACCCTAACTAGGGTTTTAAGCAGCTTCACGTAGCATTGAAAGGGGGTAATGGGGCATAAACATTGAGGCCTTCGGGTTAATTAGATTGCTTAATTAATGCTACACCTAGGTAAAGCTTTAGCTAGGAAAAGGTTGGTTGGAAGTATCAGTGAGCATAAATTTGAATGATTAGTGCGTTTGCGTAGGGGGAAAATTGAAGAGCTGATCAACATAGTTTGGCCATATGCATCTAAGGTTAGCATTTTAAATTTGGTTTTTATCGACCAGGAAAGTTTTTTAAGCAAGAAAAATCGGTATTTTTATTTTTAAAAGTCAGGATCCCAGTTGCTAGTGCGGCTAGGGACATATCACTCGGGTGGTAGATCGTATCTATCTTTCTCCAAATTAAATCTAGTTCGTTTCCTGCGCTATACGGTTTTTAGGCCTAGCCTCCCCTAGCTGTAACAGGCAGCATGCAAGCGGCCCATAGTGTTTCGTGAGCTACTTAGCCTAAAGTGACTCTAACATTTAAAAACTTTGGTTTTTTTAAAGATATTTTTTCATTTTAACTAAACTCTCCAAGGAATTTTCCGCAAGCAGGTTGCTGCACACTTTGGGCCTAAATTTAGGTGTTTCACATAACCTGTTCCATCTTATCGCTATCAAACAATGCTAGAACCTGATCTACTAAGAAATTGACTCGCTCACCCACATTGTTAACGAAAAATACCAGAAATTTGAACTAAAATTGATTTTTGCCCCAGCAAGTAAAATAGCTTAAAGTGAAAATTTTAGATGGTTAATTTTCAACGATCTTTAAAAAGCTTTTTTTAACTTAAGCAAGAAACTGCCTTTTTTCAAAACAGGCTTGGCATCAAATATCAAGTAGTCTACCAACAAGGTTAGAGACAACTACCGGAGCGGGAAAAGTTTCTGTGCAAAGGTTATTTCGCTAGCACCGGGAGAGTGTAGATAAAGTTAACGCAATGAATCAGAGTGCTAAAATTTAGTCCTTACCCCTACAAGATTAAAAACCAAGCTCGATTTACTTAATTTGATAAAAATCATCAGTCAACCTTTAATTGTTAGTTACTTGTATAGGAAAGAGCCTACCCACGAATAAAACTAAGCTCTCAGAGTCGTGCTCTTAAAAAAACTTTTTCAGCTCAAAAATTTTTAAAAAACTATCTTGGCTATTGAGAATTAGCTCCTTTTTCACTAGTTTTGGAAGCTGGGCTAAACTATCAACTTTAATCTGAATCTATTAAAAGATCGCCATCTTATGAAACACCTTTTAAATAGTTGAAATTTAGCTTCTTAAGACCAAGCACTAAAACTGCTCTAAGCTTAATAAAAAATCTTCGTGCATCACTTTTCAATTTAAAGCTCAAGCGCCTTACTTCCATTGACTTAAGCTTCAGCATTGGCATCAGATTAAATAAAGCAATTAAATGAAGCGATAAGTATTGAAAAAATTTTCAAAAAATGCTCTTTAAAATTTCTGGGCTGCTTGCTTAGTTTGAAAATTCAAGCTTTTTTAAAATCTTTAGCATCGCAAGCTACCCTACCTGAACCTCGCTTCTTACATTCCAATTTAAAAACTCTCTAGTTTGGTTTTTCACGCCTCTCCACTGCCACTGGTTCTGTTAAACTGCTTTAACCTCCATGGTCAACTAGCACCACCAATAATCCTGAGGACTAGGGCACTTTTAGCTTGATACAAATAAACTTGACTGGGTAGGAAACCTCTGGGTATAAAAAATACTTGTTAGGCTGCACCACGTATTAGTAAGTTTTACCTCAACAATAAGACTAAAAAATGAGCGTGTTAACAAAATTTAAGCGCCCTGTTAAGTCATACTTTTGTATTGCTTCAGTTCTCATCCAAAATATTAGCTTGAAAGAGCATCCTTGCGCTTGAATTTTATATGCTATCTCTGAATCCGGCTTAGATTAGCCGTTTAAAATTTAACCTCCTCTATGCACCCCTGTGGCAGTTTCCTCTCTAGATAAGGGAGTTCCGATAAAATTCATAATTTACAAAACTCAACTAATTTTCGAATTTTTAAACATACTTAGCCTTGAATTCCATTTTATCTAAACAGAACGTTGCTCTTATAAACCTAGGAAAGTGTTAGACACTACAGACAAACCAATTTTTAAAAGACCCCAATCTCAGCCCCAGTAACCTACTTACACGATTTTTGGATAGTTGCCTGACATCCTAACCTCTACTCTCGATCAATTAGCACTAGATGGCTTTGAAATCCCGTCTTTCAAAGATGCCAGTTTATCAAATGGTTTACTAACCTAGTAAGAAATCCTGAAAATCTTTAAATCCCATCTCACCGGCCCTAAACTCGTCCTTAGTCGAATCAGGCCAAATCTTCGGGGAAATCATAGTTTGGCTCAAATTTCTCGTTGAAACTCTAAATGGCTATCCTTTCACACATCGTTTAAATTTAAATTTAGATTCGCATAAGCTCTCTTGAACCTCTTGGAGTACGTTTTTGAACAGGCATCTCTTGGCTTAGCAAAAGACCTCTCACGCAAGATTGGTTAAAGTAGCGGGCAAAATGTTAATCCTAAAAAACTTTCACCACAAAAAATTTTTCTTGATTTTTGTTTCCCAGTTAATCTAAACTCTTTAATCAAGAAAAACTATGAGCAGAAAAATTAGCTTTTCAGGTATTATTTTAGCGGGTACTTTGCTCTTTTGCACAGATCTGTCTGCGCAAAGGCTTTGCCGAAATAACTCCACTGGCTTCGTTAGATGGGTCTCAGGAGACTGCCCATCCGGTTTCACAAATATCACCAACTCTGTCAGATCCGAGTATTTAAGAGCTAACTCTGTCACAACAGCAAAGATCCAAGACGGTGCAGTTACAGATGAAAAGATAGCAGCTGGTGTATCAGCTGGTAAGGTTGATTTTACAGGCTGGACTGCTCCAAATAACTCTGTTGCTACAGCTTCCATTCAGAACGGTGCAGTTACAGATGCAAAGATAGCAGCTGGTGTATCAGCTGGTAAAATTGATTTTACAGGCTGGACAGTGCCTGCAGGAGCTGTTGTATCAAGCTCTATTGCAACAGGTGCTGTTACCTCAGCAGCAATTGCAAACGGCACAATAACAACTGACGATGTAAACCAAATCGACGCAAGTAAAATCGTAAACCTGCCTTCAAATTCTGGTGTTCTCGCTGATGATTCCGTAGACACCATTCACATAAAAAATAACGCGGTAACGGATCCAAAAATTGCTGCTGGAACTATTCAAGATGCTGATATCAACTCAAGTGCCAACATCTCTTTTTCAAAAATAAACCCTTCAACTATCGCGATAACCTCGTCAATGTTGCAAGCTAACTCAGTTACCACAGCTAAAATTCAGGATGGAGCAGTTAACAATTCTCATTTAGCTACCGGTGCTGTAACCTCGGCAAAGATTGTAGACAATTCCATCACAGATGCAGATATATCACCCACGGCTCAAATAGCTTTCTCTAAGGTAAACTCAGCAGGCCAGATAACAGCTGCAGATCTTGCTCCAAACTCAGTAACCGCTTCAAAGCTAGCAAGTAACTCAGTTGACACCAATAAGATTCTAGATGGTTCTGTGACCACTGATAAACTAGCAGATGGTGCTGTTACTTCAGCAAAGCTCGAGTCAGGTTCGGTAGATTCAGCTAAGATATTAGATGGAACCATTAAAGACGAAGATATAAACTCCGGCGCTTCAATAGCATCCAGTAAAATAGATTTTACAGGATGGCAAGCTCCCGCAAACTCTGTCTCAAGCGGATCCTTTGCACAAGCATTAGCAATATCTGCTAGCAAAATCAAGAATAACTCCGTAACATCCGACAAGATTGCGAATGGAGCGATTACAAGTGATAAAATCCAGGCGGCAGCAGTGACAGATGGAAAACTTGCTCCTGCGGCAGTAACATCAGAAAAATTCATAGCAGGAGCTGTTACAGAAGCTAAACTAGATGATGGTTCGGTAACATCCGCAAAATTTGCATCAGGTGCCGTCACATCTTCAAAAATTGTCGATAACAGCATAAACACCCAGCATATAAAAAATGGGGCTGTGACAAATGCGAAGTTGGCTAGTAACTCTGTAACCTCAGATAAAATAGCAGCAGGTGCAGTAACAAATGCTAAATTCCAAATTGATCCTGCGGGCTCAATCCCTTATCATACCTTCCTAGCGTCAACAAATACTATGAACGCCAACACTGCGGCTAGATATATTGGCTTAACAGGATTAAATCAAACCCCAGCCGTAGCGCATGACGGTGTAGCAACTCGAAACGCATTTGGTTGTACACAAGGTCTTTTAGTTGTTAATTTATCAACTGCACCTGGTTCGGGGCAAAGCTGGACGTTTGAGGTTAGAAATGGCACCAGTACCATTCCGGGAGCAAATTTAACTATTGCGGGTTCAAACAAAAGCGGCTCTGTAGCTTTTTCAGGAATTTTACCAGCGCATAATTTGTCAATAGCACTTTACAGCACTTCAGGTGCTGCACCAACTAAAGCAACAACTTACTTTTTATGTAAGTAATTTTAAATAGGCAAATCATTAAAGTAGGCAAAACTATAGTTTTTGAATTTCGTACGGTTGTATTTGGGTTTATAAGCTGTTATCTGGCAGTGAGCAGTAATTCGAACGGAGTAATTAGATATAATACCTATCATAGTTACATGTTGAAGAAAGCTGTTATATTTTTTGGTACAATGTATCAGGTTTGATAGAGTTGTGATGTAAGCACCACAAACGCCAGGTAGCTCAGATTGCCGTCAGTTGTTTGTTTAATTATGAAAGAAATTGTAAAAAATATATTTAACCGGCTAAAAGCAGGGCTAAAATTTGATGCGATAAAAGAATTTATACATAAAACCTGTCTTGATCAAAGCTTTCTAACTTTTAAGATTCCACTGGAGGAATCAAGGGAATAGTTAAACCACCGCTCATCTAAACCATCTCTTGCGTTCACGAGCAACTTAAGAAAACCTAATTTTGCATATAGCTCTCTAAAGCTCCGACGCTTTTAATTAGGCTTTAAAATTTTGCCCGCAAAGATAGCTAGTCAGTTTCGTACGCTAGATTGGTCCGTCAAGGTTTTGTAATAGCCTAAAAGAAGTGATTGTAAACTTAGGTAACCACTTGAAGAAATTTTGGAAAAACGTAAGAGGCTAAGATTGTTGCAAAAAGCAAGCTGATAGCAGCTTTGGTGAGGAACCCAGTATTAACTAAAAATCCCGTGATTGAGCAATTTACAGCGCACAACCAGCTTTAGTGCAAAAACCAGCCAATTACATCTTAGTTTGATAACCAGCCATTTTTGAATTGTTCGTCAACTATCTCATCTAAGCATCCCCCAGAGATGCATTTAATTAAGTTCGTTTTAAATTGTTACCATGGCTCAGGCTACACAGTGCTTTTTGGAAGTGCTATTTTCTCCCTGTTTATGCGGTAAAAATTTTTCTTAAAGCTGAACAAAGTTGATGTTACAAGCATACGTCCGAACAATTCCAGATGTTTGAATTACAGATTTTCGGAACTACTCAAAATTCGCTCGCAAAAAGAAAAATTTCAGCACTATCTGAGAGAGAGAAGCCCTTTTTCAAGACAAGATCTTATCAAAACTTAAATTTTAGCCTGCATCGTTACCGAAAAAACTGCCTAGTTTTTGCAAAAAGTTTTTACCGAGTTATTTATCAAGATTATCTCCTCTGACAACGGTATCTTTTCTTTTTATAATACCTCCGTGCTTAATTCTAAAATTACTACTACAGCCTTAAAGCTTTATTTCTTGTACAGTATATAGCAGTAGCATTGCTCCAAGCTTATTTTCAATTTAACCCCTTGCCTCTCCAATCTCGATTCAATATTTAGCTTTCAAGCAGCTAGATAAAGCGCAGCTTTGCGTTAAAGCTACCTCGTTACTCGTTTGCCTTGTGGGATATCAAAACTTAAAACTTAGAACTGTCAGCTTGTTTGCCTTTTGCCTTTTGATAACCATCCGAACAACCGCGGCTAAGCCTAGTTTTTTGCAATCAAAACCAAAACAAGGTCAAGCTCTGTGGAAAAATTGGTCAAATACGATAGTTAACGTTTTGACTTGCATCACCAACCACAAATTGAGCGGTTTAATCGATCCCCGGACTCAGGATATCTCCAATTATATTTTATCGGCTGTACTGATTGCTTAAAGCCCTAAAACCAATGTTTTGAACCAGTCTCTGTTCGCCCAGTGGCACTGAAGTAGCACGGCAAAGCACATAAAAACCCTACAATCAAAATTTCAAAAATCCTTGCTACCTGAGCCAAATTAAAAACCTCTCTATTGGTTTTCACCTCCTAACAGTCTAACAAGATTTAGCTTTAAATCCCGACACAAAGCGCCTTAAGTATTATCCTTCCATTAGAAGCTTTAAAAATCTCTCCTCGAAATTCCAGTCATTCCATTCACAGACTCATCCGAAAATTATGCCAGTAAAAGGAGTGCTCTCTTCCTGGGACGTGCGAGAAAGAAAGACGGTCACTTTTTACTTTAAAACCAGACTATGAAAAAAACACTAAATTACACCTAAAATGCTTACTTAAATTCTCAAGACCCTAGAAACCGTATCAAAATTGGCACCCTTGATTAATAAATTAAAATATTTGTAAACAAGCCACTTTTGATCAACAAAATTGAAAACCACTATCAAAAAGCCGCTTTAAAGCCTATAAAGGCCTTTATGTACTCAAAAAACCTTAAATTACTTTGATCTCGAGGCTGCCTTCGGAACAAGCCCTGGCGGTGTTGTGGCTAGTCCTCAAAGCATACATTAATTTCATTTAGGGCCGAGCTTTCTGGCGATTATAGCCAAAAATCAAAACGTGCCTTCTCTAAAGCTCCCTTCTCTGCACAAGTTTCTTCAAAGAGGCTGTGCAGCTCTCAAAAAACCAAACTTTTTTTGTTCGGCCCTTATTTAAAACAAAGCTAATATTTATCACAAAGCTATAAAGTGGACCCCCACACTGAAAAACTCTAAAAACAAAATAAGGCTGTAATAAAAGTCTAATACTACCTTCTAGAGCGCGTAGCAAGACTCAAGCAAGATTGGTTAAAGTAGCGGGAAAAGTGTTAATCCTAAAAAACTTTCACCACAAAAAATTTTTCTTGATTTTTGTTTCCCAGTTAATCTAAACTTCTTAATCAAGAAAAACTATGAGCAGAAAAATTAGCTTTTCAGGTATTATTTTAGCGGGTACTTTGCTCTTTTGCACAGATCTGTCTGCGCAAAGGCTTTGCCGAAATAACTCCACTGGCTTCGTTAGATGGGTCTCAGGAGACTGCCCATCCGGTTTCACAAATATCACCAACTCTGTCAGATCCGAGTATTTAAGAGCTAACTCTGTCACAACAGCAAAGATCCAAGACGGTGCAGTTACAGATGAAAAGATAGCAGCTGGTGTATCAGCTAGTAAGGTTGATTTTACAGGCTGGACTGCTCCAAATAACTCTGTTGCTACAGCTTCCATTCAGGACGGTGCAGTTACAGATGCAAAGATAGCAGCTGGTGTATCAGCTAGTAAAATTAATTTTACAGGCTGGACAGTGCCTGCAGGAGCTGTTGTATCAAGCTCTATTGCAACAGGTGCTGTTACCTCAGCAGCAATTGCAGACGGCACAATAACAACTGACGATGTAAACCAAATCGACGCAAGTAAAATTGTAAACCTGCCAGTGATTTCCGGGGTTTTGTCTACTGATTCTATAGATACTGCTAATATAGCTCCTGGGGCGGTTACAGGTGCTAAAATCGCAGACGGAACAATTACGGACACTGACATCAGCCCGAGTGCTAATATAGATTTTGCTAAAATAAATCCTGGCTCAGTCTCTCTCACTTCAACACAACTAGCCAGCAACTCAGTAGGTCCAAACGCAATTCAATCAGGTGCAGTAACAACTGCTAAGCTCAACAATAACTCGGTTAACTCACAAAAAATACAAGACGGCACCATTACGGACGCTGATATTTCCCCGACTGCGAACATAGCTTGGTCCAAAATAAACAAGGGACTTGGAATTCCTGGTTCAGATCTAGCCGACGGAGCTGTAGGGTTAACAAATATAGCAAGCAATGCAGTGTTGACCTCTAAAATTGCAGATCTTGCAGTTACTGAGCCAAAATTAGCGGGGTCAATCAGTGGAGCCAAAATTCTTGACAACGCCGTGACCTCAGACAAAATCTTAAACGGAACAATAACCAATGATGATATTTCGCTAACTGCAGCCATACTTCACACTAAAGTAAATTTTTCAGGCTGGTCAGCACCAACAAGAAGTATAAATTCAGACTCCGCATTTGCTAACCAAGCGGTAGACACTATACATTTCCAAACTGCCACTATAACAAGCGCTAAAATCCAGAATGGTGCTGTTTCATCATCTAAAATTGCAGCGGGATCTATTAACAGCGATGCACTGCACACCGATTCAATAGGCTCCAGCAACATAAAAGCTAAAGCCGTAACTTCTGTAAAAATTGCTGGGGGAGCGGTCACAACACCCAAAATAAAGGATAATGCAGTAACATCAGCAAAGCTGGCTCTTGATGCTTTTGACACAAATCAACTTGCAAATGATATTGGCCCTGATGATCTTGCAACTGGTGCTGTAACCACCTCCAAAATAGCGAACGGTCAAGTACAGAATTCGCATGTAGATATTAATTTGTCAGGTCAAATACCATTTCATCGTTTTACTGCAACTACATCTTCCTTATCCCCCGCAACGGGAACAAGGTATTTTGGGATTGCTGGTGGGTTACAAAACCCAGTCTCTTTAGCTGACATCGCTCAAGTACAAGTACCAAATATATTCAATTGCACAACGGGTAAGCTTCGAGTAGATTTATCGAACGCACCAGGCTCAGGAACATGGCAGTTTGAGTTGGTGGATGGTACATCTTCAGTAACTGGAAGTTTTGTATCAATAACAGGAAGTAGTACATCTGGAGAAAGCAGCACTATTTTTACAATACCTGCAAATGCAAATTTGTCAATAGCTGTAAGTAGCACAGGCACTCCGAGCGGTACTCAAGTAACAGCGACATTTGTTTGTAAGTAAGGTACAGTTTGTTTTTGGCTGCTATAAAGGAGTAATTTTTCGAAGAGAGTTAAGTTTATAGTTGCTTGGCTAGAATGGCTCTATTTGCTGCAACGGTCAGCTTGTAAAGGTTAAAGTCGGATTTTGATTATTAAAAGGGTAAAGTAAAGTTGGTTAAAGTTGGTTAGGATAAAAGTAAGCCGGGTGAGATAAAATCCTAGGGTGGAAAATATTCCCAATCAGTAATAATAGTTCTTATTTTGGTTTGAAAGTTGAAGGTAACTTGGTCAAGTGGTAGCAAGGTATCCTTAACAAGCTTAGTCAAAGGTTCATGATTAGGTTGCAGTGAAAGTGAATAAATTAAGTTTTTTAAATCCTATAAAGGCCCAAATCACGGTGTAGTGGTAGGAATTTGTGTATGAGTGTTCCAGTACACGGCAGAAGCATTTTCTTTATCGTAGCATTTTATAGGTCTTAAAATTTGAAAATCTTTAGTTTGAGAATGTTGGCATCCTGCTTTGGAGATTGATAATTACAAAATTGAAATTGGTGGCATCCTGTTTTTTCGTTTAGACACTGGGAAAAAATTTGAATTTAGAAATTTGAATTTAGTGGCATCCTGTTTTCTCGTTTACACTCTTGGGAAAAAATACTATGCTCGAAAACCCGTTGGCATTTTTGTTTCAAACTCTCGCGAAGAGGTAAGCTAAGGGGAGAAATTGGTAAAAAATGGTGGTAAAAAAATGGTGGCATCCTCTTTTAGAAGCTTATGTAAGAGCTAGGGGGAGGCAAATTGGCGAGGCAAATTGGTGAGGCAAATTGGTGGCATCCTGGTTTGCCTCAGACGAAATTAAAGGGGTAAAAAATTGAGGCATCCTAAAAAATTGGTGGCATCCTCTTTTCCAAGAGGTGGGCCAAGAAACCGGTAAAAAATTGCAGGTGGTTTTAAAATTCGCAAAAAACTCGGTCGCATCCTCTTTTTTTTTGATCCTCTCTTCATAGAGTAGCAACATTTAAGGGTCAAGTGGAAAGCGTAAAAATTGGTGGCATCCTCCTTTAGTTTATAGGTAAAAACTTAGAGGCATCCTCTTTTCCAAGAGGTGGGCCAAAAATAATTGAAATTGGTGGCATCCTGTTTTTTCGTTTAGACACTGGGAAAAAATTTGAATTTAGAAATTTGAATTTAGTGGCATCCTGTTTTCTCGTTTACACTCTTGGGAAAAAATACTATGCTCGAAAACCCGTTGGCATTTTTGTTTCAAACTCTCGCGAAGAGGTAAGCTAAGGGGAGAAATTGGTAAAAAATGGTGGTAAAAAAATGGTGGCATCCTCTTTTAGAAGCTTATGTAAGAGCTAGGGGGAGGCAAATTGGCGAGGCAAATTGGTGAGGCAAATTGGTGGCATCCTGGTTTGCCTCAGACGAAATTAAAGGGGTAAAAAATTGAGGCATCCTAAAAAATTGGTGGCATCCTCTTTTCCAAGAGGTGGGCCAAGAAACCGGTAAAAAATTGCAGGTGGTTTTAAAATTCGCAAAAAACTCGGTCGCATCCTCGTTTTTTGATCCTCTCTTCATAGACTAGCAACATTAGGGGTCATACTGGTGGTATCTCTGTTCAAAGGGATGTGGCAAGAAATCTAAAAATTGGTGGAATCTAAAAATTGGTGGCATCCTGCTTTCCCTCAGACGAAAATAAAGTTAGCATTTTATCCTCAGCTTACTAGCTGACGCTCAAATCAATAAGGTCAGAGACAATCTGAAAGATAAAACTTGTTAGAAAGGCTGCGAGTTTTGTGCCTCGGTCCCCCGGCTTATTAACTTAATTGAGCCTTATCAATCTACATTTTTTTAGATTTGCTGTTGGTAGTTTAAAATTTAAGGATCATAAATCCTTTAAAGATGCTTGTTTATGATCTAGAACAAGGAAACTCAGATCAATGGATTGTTTGCTTACATGGCCTCAAAGGCAACAAAGATAGTGTAAAGCAAATTACCTCTAATTTAAAAAACTTCAACAAGCTATTTGTCCAAGCTCCCATTCAGTTATCAGATGGGGAGTACACTTGGTTTGATGAGTTTGGCAATTTAGCCGAAGGGATTGATGGGGATTTCATTGAGTTGCTACAGCGCTTTAAAGTCAATAGTACTGAATGTTGGTGGCTTGGTTTCTCCCAAGGCGGCGTTGTAATCTTTTCGTTAGCAAGCAAGATAAAAATTTCCAAAGTGTGTGCCCTTTGTTCTTTGCTGTTAGAAGACTTGCCGGATAACTACAACGGTGAAAGTTTATTTTGGTATAGCAGCTTGGACGATCAACAAGTTTCTTTCTTTAAAAGCTTTAGCAGCTTTCAAAAAGCAGCTTCAAAGTATAACCAAACTATGTTTGTAACTGGAAAAAGCGGTCATAAAATCAGTGCAAAAGGATTGAAAGCTTTAGCTTTTTGGTTGGGTGTTTAAATGTAAAAACCTCCTAGACCAGCATTTGAAAGATACTCTTAGCTTGATGCCAGAAAGCGATTTGGAGGTATTATTTTTTAAACGAACTTTATTTTTAATCAATCAGACCCTCCTTAAAAGGTCAACAAATTACGATCAAGGCTGAAAAATACAAAAAATTGGGGGTATCCTCTTTTTTTGATCCTCTATTGTAGGAAGTAAAACTGGTAGTTTGAAAACGGTGGCATCCTGATTTTTTTTTTGGCTTAGACAGTAGGAAAAATGGGCGACATTGGTGGCATCCTATTTTCCCTCTCCTTTTCGCATTGAGATTGAAGATCGAGATAGATCCGAGATTGGAGCCATCCTCTTTTTTGGATAAAACGGCTGGAAAGTAGTTGTGAATTTGGTGGCATCCAATTGTGGATTTAGTTGTGGATTTAGTGGCATCCTGTTTTTTTGAGGTTACAGACTAGGTAGTCGGTTGGCAGTGAGCAGGGTTTAAATTAAAGACAGTTGTTGGTTGGCTGGTGGCATCCTCTTTTAAAAGCTAATAAAAGCTAAAAGCTGAAGGTATCCTGTTTTTTTTGTTTAATAGTTACATGTTGGGGCATACTTTTTTGATTTTCTTTCATAACGTCTATCAACGATACCATAAGTAAATTACAAATTGCCCAGATCTCTACTGGCAAAATCGGTTATTTGATCTTCCCCGTTGCTAGTTTCGAGGAACTCCTATTGTGATCTCGCTTCAAAGCACGGATGATTTTATCGAGTTGCAGACTAAAAAAGTTTAGACTTGCTGAAAAGAGTTCAAAAACACCAAAGTTAAAGAGCTTCTTCTAAATCAGCTTACCTGCAATATGATTTTCTGGCAACTTCTTAAAAAACCAATCAAACCTTAAATCTGTACAGAGGTTTATCCTTAGATATGATTAGGGAAACCCAAACTAAGATTTAGTAAGACTCGATCAAGCTTTACTCGAAAGCAAATATTTTACGGCTCTGTAAATTCAACACTCGATTTCTCTTACCACTTCCTATTTTAAAAAGCTTCTATTTGGGTACTTCATCAGCTAGTAGATAGGAAATCGGTTTCGTTTTCAAACGCTTGTTTCCACTCCACTGCCAGCACTGATAAATATTAGTCACACGATGAGGGCTTCGTGAAGTTTGAGGCGGCGAGTAACAACCACCCGGAAAAGTCACCTGATAACCTTGCTTAAATAACTCCCAAGCTTTTCTGCACTCCGCTACAAAAGCTCTATAGTCTGCGATCAAAATTTTTCTCAACTCTTCATCGTGGCAAATAATAAACGGCGTTTTTCCCTTACTTTTAGGCTCCCAATGTTTATCCAAAGGTTGGTTAATAAGTTTTTCGCCCCCAAGGAACCGCTCAAAATTAACATTTAGCTGCTCTTCTAACATTTTTTCTAGCAAACTCCTATCGCAACGTTCTTTAAAACATCTAACCCATGCAAAAGGCTTAATCCTAAGAACATATGACGCTGTGAAGTTTTTTCTGATGTGTAAATAATCGATCTCGTCAGTTTTGGTTGAATATTCGTTCTGTAATTTTTTGAGCTTGGAAGGTTTTGTCCAGTGTGCCTGAACTTGATAAAGATTATAAGATATCAAACCAGGATAATCTTTTGGATGGCTTACAAGACCTGCACGGGTGGGGTTCGAGTAAATGTATGCAAGAGCTCTCAATACATCAATCGGCGTCGCTAATTTTTGCTCTTTGTATCGTCCCTGCCAAAACTTACCTCTGTATCTCCCAGTCAACCGTCTGAACGCTTTGGCAATCTCTCCGTTTGCGTAATTCATAAACGGAGATAACTTGCAAGCCTTACTTTTCAAAACCATATGATAATGATTGCCCATAAAAACAAACCCACAAATCTCAACATGGTAAAGATTCTGTGCTTTAGCAAGTATTCCAAGAAGGACTTGTTTAACACTTTTTCGCGGAACAAAAGGTAGGCCATAGAGAACTCGATTAGTCACTAATACCACGCATTTGTTCCCCGCTCTTCGATCTCGTCTATTATGAGCCATGCTTAAGAACTCAATTAAAACTTTTCTTATTTAAATAATCGATAAAGTCGCAAAAAAGTTTTCTAGACATTCCTTTTTACCTTTACGCTCAAGGTTATTTTTCAAGTTTGATCAAAAGATCTTTCTAGATTTTAAACATAATCTCAAATTTTTGATCGATCCTATGTTTGGATAGACCTAAAATTAGCAAGGCCCTAACTGACCCGCGTTGCTTTCAAAAATTGGTATACACTGGCCATTTTAACCACTACCGCAGCTTAAACAGGCTGGAAACTCAGAAAAAATTTTTAATTTGATATGACCTACCTGTAATAAAAACGCGAATTCAACACAATACGCTACCTCTAAAGATTAAAGTTTTGCCAATCAAAATCAAATAGGGAAGGGGGGATTTGATTCAACTAAATCTCTGACTCCTGACTCAACACCTCAAAAAAGATATCCCTAAGTTTTTGTTTTGACATTTGAAAACAGGATACCACCAGATTTCTTCAACCTTAAAAGAGGATGCCTCCAACGCGCTAGATACTGAATTTCCTATCACCAAAAAAATCCAACTTGAGCGAGTCAAAATAGGATGCCACTAGTGAAAGAAGAAAGAAAGGCCAGAAAGGCCAGTGAAAGGAAGGAAAGAAAGAAAGGAAACAAAGGAATTTGAAAGCAGGATGCCACTAGATTTCTTCAACCAGATCTCAGATTTAGATTTTCCAAAAGAGGATCCTCCAACGCGCTTTTACCTCCAACGCGCTTGAGTTTAGCGAGTCGAAAGGGGATGCCACCAGAAAAAAAACCAGTAAAAATTACCAGTAAAAATTTGAAAAAAGGATACCAACAGATTTCTTCAACCTTAAAAGAGGATGCCACCAGTAAAAAAAAAAACCACCAGCAAAAAAACCCTACTGAACCCTTTCAGCAGTGCCGCTCGACATCCCGAGACCTCGCGCGGGCTCATCTAAAAACAAGAACGGCACCAGTGCTACACCCCAAACGAAATA